>Ga0105356_10006652_pt1 | contig 10751 bp, 8 predicted proteins | sample GOMGulsemesocosm_3_FD_83502 | JGI IMG/M metagenome (GOLD analysis project Ga0105356, IMG submission 83502) | Methane-oxidizing microbial communities from mesocosms in the Gulf of Mexico - GOM9D Gulf of Mexico | ecosystem: Environmental > Aquatic > Marine > Cold seeps | place: Gulf of Mexico...
CCGTTTACGGTCAAGCCGATGAATTGCCAATTACAGAAAATGCACCAGTAAAAAAAGCAGAATCTCCATATGGTAATACCAAACAAATTGGTGAAGAAATAATTCAGGATACATGTCATGTAACCGAAAATTTAAATGCAATCGCCCTACGTTATTTTAATCCAATAGGCGCTCATAAAAGCGTAAAAATAGGTGAGCTTCCTTTAGGGATTCCGCAAAATTTAGTGCCTTTTATTACTCAAACCGCGATAGGGATTAGAGAGCAATTATCTGTTTTTGGAGACGATTATCCAACATCTGATGGGACTTGTATTCGCGATTACATTCATGTTGTCGATTTGGCTAAAGCGCATGTTGTTGCTCTGCAAAGATTAATTGGGGAGAAAAATGTATCCAATTTTGAGACTTTTAATGTTGGTACCGGAACAGGAAGTACAGTGCTAGAGGTTATAAAATCTTTTGAGAAAATGTCTGGAGAAAAGCTGAACTATAAAATTGCCGATAGAAGAGTTGGCGATATTATTTCGGCTTATGCTGATACGTCAAAGGCAAATAATGAGCTAGGATGGAAGGCAGAATTAACTTTAGATGAAGGCATGGCATCTGCGTGGAAATGGGAACAAAAAGTTAGAAGTAAATAACTATATTAGTCGTTAATTATAACTAACTAACGACATCATGAAAAAATTACTTTTTCTTTTAGCTGTATTATTCTCTTTTGGAATTACAGCGCAAAACTCCTATTTGCATTGTGGCAAATTAATTGATACCAAAAACGGCAAAGTTTTAACAAACAAAACTGTTATTGTTTCTGGTAAAAAAATACAATCAATTTTGAATGGGTTTGTTAACCCTAAATCTTCTGAAGATACTGTTATTGATTTAAAAGATAAAACGGTTATGCCTGGGCTTATTGATATGCATGTTCATATTGAAAGTGAGTCTAATCCAAAAAAATATTTAGAACGATTTACGGCTAATGAGGCCGATGTCGCTTATGGAGCTTTACGATTAGCGAAGGCCAATTTAATGGCAGGATTTACTACCGTAAGAGATATGGGAGGAAGTGGTGTTAATATTTCATTACGTAATGCTATTGCTCAAGGTAAAGTTGTAGGTCCAAGAATATTTACTGCAGGAAAGGCTATTGGAACTACTGGAGGTCATGCCGATCCAACAAACGGAATGCGTAAAGAACTCATGGGTGATCCAGGTCCTAAAGATGGCGTGGTCAATAGTGCCGATGATGCTAAAAAAGCGGTTAGACAACGTTATAAAGATGGTGCCGATGTTATAAAAATTACAGCTACAGGAGGTGTGTTGAGTGTTGCAAAAAGCGGACAAAATCCACAATTCACCTTAGAAGAAATTAAAGCTATTTGTGATACTGCCAAAGATTATGGAATGATTGTGGCTGCTCATGCTCATGGAGACGAAGGGATGAGACGTGCTGTATTAGGAGGAGTAACGACTATAGAGCATGGAACTTTAATGAGTGAAGCAACAATGGAGCTAATGATAGAACATGGAACCTATTATGTACCAACCATTATTGCAGGGAAAGAAGTAGTTAGGATGGCGAAAATTAAGGGGTATTTTCCAGAGATTATTGTGCCTAAAGCATTGGAGATTGGACCTAAAATTCAAGAGACGTTTGCTAAAGCATATAAAAAAGGAGTGAAAATAGCTTTTGGTACTGATGCAGGTGTTTTTGCTCATGGAAAGAATGGCGCTGAATTTGGATACATGGTGGAGGTTGGAATGCCAGCTATTGAGGCTATTCAATCTGCGACAATTACGAATGCCAATGTATTAGGTGTTGGTGATGAATTGGGGCAATTATCAACAGGTTTTATTGCAGATATAATTGCAACTGATGATGACCCGACTAAAAATATTAATACGATGACTAATGTTTCTTTTGTAATGAAAGAAGGAAAAGTGTATAAACAATAATAGTATTTATTTAAATTAAAAAGCCCTTGATAATAATTATCAAGGGCTTTTTATATGGTATAATTTTAAACGTTATTTTTTCTTCCGTTGTAAAAAACTGGCCCATAGTATCAATATCATTCCAAAAGTAACAGACATATCTGCCACATTAAATATTCCAGTTCTAAATACGCCGCCTAGGTCAATATGCAAAAAGTCGGTTACTGACCCGTATATAATTCTGTCATATACATTAGCAAGCCCACCGCCAACGACACAAGAAAACCCAATAAGCGTAAGTTTATCTAAAGATTTGTCTTTAAACATGTGCAAAACCACAAGGCCTAAAACAACCACAGGTAATATGAGTAACAGAACAAGTTTTAGTGTAGGGTTTAAATCACTTCCCATTCCTAGAAATGCACCTTTGTTTTCTACATTGTGTAGTGTCACATAATTACCAATAATTTCAGATTTACTTCTAAAAACGACATGAGCTCTTACAATATATTTAGAGATTTGATCGGCAGCAATATTTGCTACAATAAGAATAATAATTAAGGCAGAACGAGATAATTTCATTTAGGATTGTGTTTCAAAAGCAGCAGACATTGTTTGTGCTTCTCTATTAATTTTTCTAACTAATCCTTGTAATACTTTACCTGGACCAACTTCAGTGAAATGGGTAGCGCCATCTGTAATCATTTGTTGTACAGATTGTGTCCAGCGTACAGGTGCTGTAAGCTGAGAAATTAAGTTGGTTTTGATAGCAGTTTCATCAAGTACAGCATTTGCTGTTACATTTTGATAAATTGGGCAATTCGGTTTGCTAAATGTTGTGTTTTCTATTGCAGCGGCTAATACTTCACGTGCCGGTTCCATTAAAGGAGAATGAAAAGCACCTCCAACAGGAAGTACCAATGCACGACGAGCTCCTTCAGCTTTAAGCGTTTCACAAGCTGTATTGATAGCTTCAATCTCTCCAGAAATAACCAATTGTCCTGGGCAGTTATAGTTGGCAGCAACGACAATACCTTGAATGTCATTACATACTTTTTCAACAACAGCATCCTCTAATCCTAAAACTGCAGCCATAGTACTTGGCTGGAGTTCGCAAGCTTTTTGCATTGCTAAGGCACGTTGTGATACTAATTTTAAACCGTCTTCAAAACTTAAGGTGCCATTGGCAACCAATGCTGAAAATTCACCTAAAGAATGTCCTGCAACCATATCAGGTTTAAAATTGTCGCCTAATGTTTTTGCTAAGATTACAGAATGTAAAAATATAGCTGGTTGTGTGATTTTGGTTTGTTTTAAATCTTCGGCAGATCCTTCAAACATCACATCTGTAATATGGAAATCAAGAATGTCATTTGCGTTTTCAAATAATTCTTGTGCTAAAGGAGAGTTTTCATAAAGGTCTAAACCCATTCCTGAAAACTGTGCGCCTTGACCTGGAAAAATATATGCATTCATTGTATTAATATTTTATTGTTGCAAAAATAGGAATATTTATAGTCTTTCGTAAGTAATAAATGAAAACGGATATTTATGTTTTTCATCTTTATCATGAAAAGTAGCATTGGATTCTTTCCAAATGGCACTATCTATTTTAGGAAAGAAGGTGTCAGCGTCAAAGTTATGATGCACTCTTGTGAGCTCTATGTTGTCGGCTATTAACAGTGCTTGCTTATAAATTTCACCACCTCCAATGATATATGGCTGTGTGTCACTTTTTGAAGCGTCTATGGCATCGGCCAATGAGTTCACAACTATGACACCATTTGGAACTTCATAGTTTTTTTGCCTCGTAATGACAACATGGGTTCTATTTGGGAGTGGTTTTGGGAAACTTTCAAAAGTTTTGCGCCCCATTATTATATGGTGGCCATTGGTTAGGTCTTTAAAGCGTTTTAAATCATCACTTAAATGCCAAATAAGTTTATTGTCTTTTCCTATGGCATCATTTTCAGCTGTTGCAACTATTATCGTAAGCTTATTGTTTTTTTTAGAGGATGTTTTTGCCTCATTAAAAGCTTCACTTTGGGCAATTAACGTTTCTTCTTTAACAAATTGTTTTTTTAATTTATCTATGCGTTGTTGTTGCTGCGCAACTAATTTGTCTAATTGTGTTTTCTCCCAATTGGATCCCATGAACTTATGGGTTATAAACACATTGAATACATGGTAAATTAATAAAAATAGCCAGGCTAGTATGGCAAAAACAAACCAATCAACATCGAATAATTTTACGCCTTTACCTATGCCTAATATTAGATTTGCAAGAATAAAAAAGAGTGAACCTATTAAGAAGATTACGAAGTGGATATATAATCGTTTTTTTTGTTTAATACGGTTTTGAGCATTTTTAATGAGTTCTAGTTGCTCTGGGTTAATTTGGGGGGTGTTTTTCTTTTTTCCGAACATAAATCAGTTTCAAGTTTCTTTTTTCAAATGTATAAACATTTTTATTGTGAAGCTTAATTTATTTTTAAACATTAAATATTTATAGTTAAATAGGAGCTCTGTTGATTAAAGCTCCTATTTGAGTAATGCGTTTTTTTATTTTTTAATAAATTGTTTAACCCCTTTTTTTCCATCCACTGCGATTTGAATGAAATACATACCTGGTTGCAGCTTACTAATATCTATTGAGTTGTGTTTTAAGCCGTTTTCAGAAACTAACTGACCTAAAAGATTATGAATACGATATGTTGTATTCTCTCCTTGAATTGAAAGGGATTCAATATTTAAAATACTGGTTGCAGGATTTGGAAAAAGTTTGAGTTCAGCGCTAATATCAATATCATTTACGCCTAAAGTTGAAGTAATTGTAGCCATAAACATACCATTACCATGGGTGCCTATTAATAATTGGTTATCCACTGGGCGATATGCCATTGAACTTACCACTGCGAAACCAATTTGGGTTGGGTCTTCTCTGGTCCAATCTACAGAAGTTGGATCGGTAGTACTGTATAAACCTCTTGCAGTCCCTACGAGATACATTACTTCTCCAGAGGCCACCGTAATTGCCGCAGATCTAATGGAGTGTGCCGATAAATTACGCTCCACCAAGGTCCATGTTGGTGAAGCATTTGTAGCATTTGTAGTTAAATAAATATTATTAATACCATAGTTAGAATAGGTTGCTAATACGATATCTCTATTTGTTGGGTGAATAGCTAATCCAGTGACGATGGTAGGATAAGCCGTGGTAGCACCACTAGGCGTTATGTCTACAATACCACTTAAGTCTGTTGCATTTTGAGGATCATTTAACCTTAATATATGGCCAAAGTCTCCCCCCATTAATAAATAACTGGTGCCTGAATTATAGGTTCCTCGAGTTGTAGAGAACGTTTGGAACCATTCTTCAGTTACTGGATTTCCAGGAATTCTGGTATTAACACCAAATCCAGTGGGCGAACCTAAATTAGTCCAGGTACTTGAAGCCACATTAGTAGCATCTGTTGTTCTATATAAGGCACCTCGTCCAGCATAGTAGAGCGTTTTATTATTATCGGGATCTAAATAAAAATAGGTCACGAATTGACTCGCGGAACCATTAGGGGTAATTAATGTCCAAGTCGTCGGACAGTTTCTATAGATTGGACCATTTTGAAATCCAACAAATAAAGGGATACAAGCATCATCTCTGGAAACGCCAGCAGAAACACCATCTCCACCAAGGAAGCGCGTTTGTGTGGTTAAATCAGGCTGGCCAAATCCTGTACCTCCATAATTCGAACCATTATCTTGTAGGCCGCCAATCACAATATCGGATCCTGTCATTGGATCAATAGCAACATGATAAAATTGTTGAGTTTGATAATTATTGTTGAGGCTGGCCCAATCCACGGTTCCTGCCGTGACATCGGTTGTTTTATGAATACCACCATCGGACCCTGTAAATAAAATATTGCTATTAAATGGACTAAAAACCATAGCATGGATATCAGGATGGTGTTCAGCGCCTCCGGCTGTATTATAAAGGGCATAGCTTGTTGGTGAATTGTAACCACCAATTCGAACAAAGTTTCCAGCGGCTGTAATGTCGGCCTTTTTATAGGCATTTGTGCCTCCAATGACTACAAAATTTTCGTCATTTGGTTTGATGCTAATGGCCAAATCATAACCACCTTGAATTGCAAATGGGTCATTGCCGTCAGAGCAACCCACTTCATCTGGGAGTTTACCAGAGTAATCAGTATATGTTGTAGTTCCTTGATTCCAGAGCCATAAGCTAGCTTCTGGAGCGGGTGTTACATTGCAATCTGAAGTAGTGCCATTGTCAAATAAAACATATAGTTTACTTTGATTTGAAGGAGCTAAGGCTAACACTACTCTTCCTGCAGGTGTAAATGAGGCAGTATTATTTCGTGCCCAACTACCTTCACCATTTGCAGAAGACCAAACTCCTTTTATTCCTGTGTCATTATTACCAGAAAAACCGGCATAAACACGGCCGCCAGAGGTAATCACAACATCGGTGTGTTTATTTGTGCTAATAGAACTGTTTGTTTTCTCTGTGAACCATGTAGAAGTGCCAAGATCAAATCTTTTAATTTGACCAGCTACTGCAGCAAATAAATCTCCAGTTGTAGGATGAACAGCAAGTGTATAAATAATATCAAAAACGGAATCGTAGGACTCTTGTGTAGAGTTTGTCCCTGTGACCTGAGTCCAGGTAACACCGCTATCGGTAGATTTCCAAATCCCTCGTCCTAAATAAAAAGAGCCCAGACTTGCAGTATTCCCATTTGCCTCACCAGTGGCATAATACCAGGTACTTTCGAACCCTGTTCTTGGATCTTGTACAATGCTTGTGACATTATGGATTTCACCACTGGAAGATACCTTTGTCCAACTAGTACCTCCGTTGGTAGTTCTAAAAACACCACTACTTACACCTCCAGAGATCATAGTATTTCCGGTGTTATCGCTTCGGTCTACAACAATACTTCGAGTCCTACCTCCTAAATTACTCGGGCCTCTATTGATAAATGTAGCACCGGGAACTCGTAAGTTAGCACCGCCACTATTTCTTGTATTGGCTATTTCAGCCTTTTGTTTTTCTAATTGTTTTTGAGCTAACGGTATATTGCCAGTTAGTGGATTTACTTGAAAATTAAATTCATGTAATACCCTAGCTTCGTGAAAACGAGCACGCTCTTCAAGGGTTTTTTTAGGTTCTTTTTGGTCAAGGCTGGTAACCTTGGTTTCAATAGTCCTTATGGGGTGTTTAGGATTGTTTATAGCTAATTTATAGATTATAAATGCTAATAGTGCTATGGCACTTAAGCGTACAATTTTTTTCATAATGCTAGGGATTATGTTAATAGCTTAAAATGATGATAATCAACCTGTAAGGTAAAGCTTTTAAGGCTAAAGACAAAAAATAGTAATTAACAACTATTGATATTCCTTAACTTGAGTAATAACAAATGTTATTAAGACAGGTCGAAACATAATATTGCAAAAGATATACTATGGAGTTACACCGCTACTTTTCCTTTAATATGAGGATGCGGATTATAATCTACAAGCGTAAAGTCTTCAAAGTTAAACTCAAAAATATCTTTAATTTTTGGGTTTAGAATCATTTTAGGTAAAGGCTTTACATCACGAGATAATTGTAGTTCTAATTGCTCATAATGATTACTATAGATATGGGCATCTCCAAAGGTGTGGATGAATTCACCAGCCTGATAACCACAAACTTGTGCCATCATCATGGTAAATAGGGCATATGAAGCAATATTAAAAGGAACGCCTAAAAAGATATCTGCACTACGTTGATAGAGTTGACATGATAATTTTCCATCGGCGACATAAAACTGAAAGAATGCATGACAAGGAGGTAAAGCAGCTTTACCGTTTGATACATTCTCACTAAATGAAACAGAAGTATCTGGCAATACAGAAGGATTCCATGCAGAAACAAGCATTCGTCTACTATTTGGGTTGGTTTTTAAGGTTTGAACAATCTCTTTTATTTGATCGATATCATCACTGTTCCAGTTGCGCCATTGGTGACCGTAAACCGGACCTAAATCGCCCTTTTCGTCCGCCCAATCATTCCAGATCCTCACACCATTTTCGGTGAGGTAATTTATATTAGTATCTCCTTTTAAAAACCAAAGCAATTCATAAACGATAGATTTTAAGTGCAATTTCTTAGTAGTAACCATTGGAAACCCCTTACTTAAATCAAAACGCATTTGGTGTCCGAAGACACTTTTTGTTCCAGTTCCAGTGCGGTCCCCTTTATCGTTTCCGTTTTCTAAAACGTGTTTTACTAAGTCTAAATATTGCTTCATAATCTTTTCGATTTCAGAAAATAAAAATAAAAAAATAGGGTTGAATCTAAACGAATCAACCCTTGTTTTATATAAAAGTTATTAACTATTTAGCCAATAATCATTCCTGCAATTGTAGCAGATATTAATGAGGCAATGGTTCCTCCAAGTAATGCTTTCATTCCAAATTTAGACAGAAGTTTACGCTGTCCTGGAGCCAAAGAACCAATACCCCCTATTTGGATTCCAATAGAAGCGAAATTGGCAAAACCACATAGCATATAGGTTGCCATTATGATTGATTTATTATAAGTAAGATGCGTTGCGCTAGCAACGTTTTTTAAATCTGCTAATTGTATATATCCTACAAACTCACTTGCTGCTAGTTTAATTCCCAGCAATTGTCCCATCATCATAATGTCTTCTGATGCAACTCCAATGAGCCACATTAATGGCGCGAAAACAGACCCTAGAATGGCTTCAAGGGATATTTTAGGATAGGCAGTATTTGCCACCATCCAATTATTAATTGTGGTTATATCTCCAACCCAACCTAAGATTCCATTTATCATGGCAATAAAAGCTACGAATACTAATAACATGGCACCCACATTAACGGCTAATTTTAATCCTTCAGTGGTTCCATTTGCAATAGCGTCAAGTAAATTTGTTCCTATTTTTTCTGAAGAGACATCAACATCAGTTTTGATATCTTCGGTTTGTGGATATAATATTTTGGAGATCACGATTGCTCCTGGTGCAGCCATAACTGAAGCCGCTAAAAGGTGTTTTGCAAATTGCAACCTTAATACAGGGTCGTCTCCTCCAAGAAACCCTATATATGCAGCTAAAACTGCTCCAGCAACTGTGGCCATACCACCAATCATTACTAATAGCATTTCAGATTTATTCATCTTTTCCAAATAGGCTTTAATAAGCAGGGGTGCTTCTGTTTGACCTAAAAAGATGTTTCCTGCGACACTTAAACTTTCTGCCCCAGAAATTTTCAAAAGTTTTGATAATAACCAGCCAAATGCTTTAACTACTTTTTGTATGATACCCAAATAAAATAATACTGAGGTTAATGCAGAAAAGAATAATATTGTTGGTAATACTTGAAAAGCAAAGATAAAGCCAAAAGTATCCATGTCTACGACTAACCCTTCAAACAGAAATTGACTTCCCGCTCGTGTAAAATCTAATACACTAACAAAAATCTGCCCGACAGCTTCAAAAATACTTTTAACAAAGTCTACTTTAAGAACTCCTATAGCGATTATCAGTTGAAAAGCTAGACCTATACCAACTGTCCTCCAATTTATTGCTTTTTTGTTACTGCTAAATAAAAATGCAATAATGATTAAGGAGATCATTCCTAATATGCCTCTCCAAATACTATTAAAGGAAACACCTTGACTAGGAATTATCCCATTCGCTGTATTTGACGCAGCAAGGGTTGATTGTAGCTCTGTTTTTTGTGCTTTAAATCTATATGTAATATCTTTTTCTGTAAATACTAAGGTAGAATCAGTAAGTTCGGAAATTTTATATTTGCGTATGGTATCGTTTGGTTGATTGTAGTAAAAAACGAGAAGTTTATTTTGATAGATATAATCTCCGGAAGCTTTTAAATTATTTTTGCTTTCTAGTGAATAAGTGAATTCACCTTTGTTTAATTCTAAAAAATCAGTATTAGAGTTGATTAAGACTAACTGTTCTCCAGCTTTATTTTGAATGGTTTCAAACTCCCATTTTTGTTCGAGGTCTTGAGCAATTATTGAGGTAATTCCAAAAAAAATAGCTGTGATAGCTAGTAAAAATTTTCTCATAATAAAGCGGTATTATCGTTTGGATATTTCGTCTCTTAATCGTGCAGCAGTTTCGTAGTCTTCATTATTAACTGCTTCCTCTAGCATGCTTTTAAGTTCTTCCAAAGTTTTATTTTTAAAGTTTCCTTCGGAGGCTTTGGTTTCAATTTCTTCGGCTAATATTTCATCCATTAAAATATTATCTTCTACTTCATCCTCTTTTTTAGGATTTACTTTTAAATAGATCCCAGCTTTATCCAAAATATTTTTATACGTAAAAATAGGCGCTTGAAAACGGAGTGCTAGAGCAATGGCGTCACTAGTACGAGCATCTATGATTTCTTCAATTTTATCACGTTCACAAATTAAACTGGAGTAAAAGACACCGTCTACAAGTTTATGAATAATGACTTGTTTAACAACAATATCAAATCTATCTGAAAAATTCTTAAATAAGTCATGAGTTAAAGGTCTTGGAGGCTTTATTTCTTTTTCTAAAGCAATGGCAATTGATTGCGCTTCAAAAGCACCAATTACAATAGGTAATTTTCTGTCGCCATCGACCTCGCTTAATATAAGTGCATAAGCACCGTTTTGCGTTTGACTATATGAAATTCCTTTTATGTTAAGACGTACTAAACTCATAATATTTAAAACACAAAGAACCGTTTAAATTAGGACTTAAGCAACTGCTTATTGCAGATTA
>Ga0105356_10006658_pt1 | contig 10746 bp, 7 predicted proteins | sample GOMGulsemesocosm_3_FD_83502 | JGI IMG/M metagenome (GOLD analysis project Ga0105356, IMG submission 83502) | Methane-oxidizing microbial communities from mesocosms in the Gulf of Mexico - GOM9D Gulf of Mexico | ecosystem: Environmental > Aquatic > Marine > Cold seeps | place: Gulf of Mexico...
ACAAATGCTGGAGGTAAATTAGTGAGTGTAAATCCTAATTTAACCTCGCTAAAAATATTCTTCAGAAATTTATATTTATTTAAGCTGTATTGATATTGTAAAAAACTACCATCAGCATCTAAATAGTTGGGAATTTTTTCAAACAAAATCGCTAAGTCATCATTAGGAATCATAGCAAGAGGAAGACTTGAAACCAAATAATCGACCTTGTCAATTCCTAATTGATTTAAAAGTGAATCGAATTCAATTGCTGAATGATTATAAATTTCGAAATTTTTATAGGCACTAAACTTTTGTTTACAATGATCTAAAAAAGGAGCATTAATTTCTAACGAAATTAATCTCGAACTAGATGGTAACTGCTTTAAAATATGCTTTGTTATGGCCCCATTACCAGATCCAAACTCTAAAACTACCTGGTTTTCACCAAATTCAATATGTTTCAATATATTATTTGCCAAATACCGTGAACTAGGTGCAATAGCACCAATATTTTTAATAGAAGAAGCAACCTCTTTAGCAAATAATTTCATCTATAAGTTTTTAATATTATAAAAATACAAGAACATAATTTATGTTCCCAATTAACTCTTAATATACAATACGACGACGCTAAGATAAATAAGTTACTCCATTTTATAAATTATTTATTACCAATCTGATAATCATTACAATAAAAATCATCAAATAATCAATACATTGTTCTAATCGATTTTCTGTAAATTAGACACATAATAATTAAAATCTATGATAGATATTAAAACCGTAGAACAAATTATTCTAGCCATTTAAGGTTTATTATGTGGTTTAATTTTTTTGAAACAAGGAGACCTAAAAAAAATAAAAAATGATTAAACAAAATTTGATGAGATCCTATATGTTCTTGGTTATAGTTATATTTTCTATATCATGTAAAAATGAAATAAAAACACATGAAACTCAATCTCTAGAAATCACATCTTCTAATCAGGACTTGGTCAATGTTTTTAACTGGGCCACTCAAAAAGCACTCAGTTTTGTTCAAACAGGAAAAACGGGCCCTATCAATATTTCCGAAAGAAATGAATTAGTCACTAATGCTGATTATATTCCAAGTTATTGGGCTGGTTATCCACTAAGAACTGCTTTTTATTCACGGGACTTTTGTCATCAAATTATTGGAGCACACCTCCTCAATTTAAAAAATGAAAACTTTAGCATGCTTAAAGCCTTTGCAGCATCAGCCACTGCAAATAAAAAATGGTACCCCCTCTGGGCTATAAATTTTGATGGTTCACCGTATCAACTCGATTACAGAAATGATAACGATTTTGTTCGGGAAGTTCCTGCCGTTTTTGAATTGGTTGAAAAGGCTTATACACTGTATCAATGGACCGGTGACAAACGCTATCTTGAAGACGAAATCCTTTGGAAATTCTATACTAAAGCAGTTACCGATTTTATCACTCTACATGATCAGCATATGCCAAATGCAGTTGCTGAAGGCACAGGAACGGGAAGCATCTTTAAAGGAACAGCCACCTTTAACGAACAACGTGATCATCCTTTTATTGAGGCTGGAGATGGTATTGCTTGTCAATATAAAGCATTGTGGGCCTATGGAAAAATGGCAGAAGTGCTAAATAATCCCGAACTTTCCGCTACGTTTTTACAAAAAGCAGAAGACCTGAAAACCTATTTTAATGCCAATTGGGGAGTAGAAAACACCAATAGCTATAATAGAGGATATACATTAGACAAAACTGCTTATAGTGGATGGGGAAAAGAAAATTCCTGGTTCATGCCAATGAAAAACATAACAAATAGCGCTTCAAAAAGAACACAAGATTATTTATCGTTTATAGATGAACGTCTGGAATCAAAAGACGATATTCCAGATAATATCGAAGCCATCTCATATATTCCTGAACTATTTTTTCAATACCACCATAATGAAACTGGATGGAAATGGATGAAATATATCATCTCAAAAATAGATCAAACCCATGCAATGTCAAACTTGACAGGAAATAATGGGAATTATCCAGAGGTCTCATATGTATTAATAAGCAATGTTGTTGAAAATTTACTTGGTGTTCAACCTGATGCAGCTAGTAACAAAATAGCGACACTCTCCCATTTACCTCAAGAAATAGATGACATTGGAGTTAGCAACATAACTATTGGAAATTCAATTTTAAATATTAAACACATAAAGCAAGAGCAAACAAAACTCAGCTATAAAGCGGGAAAAACACAATTAATATGGGAAGCCCGATTTTCCGGAACCTATGATTACTTATATATTGATGGCAAAAAGACGCCATCTAACTTTAGCGAAGAATACGGTCAGAAATATAGTTATGTCTCAATTACACTTAATCCAAAACAAGAAATTATTGTGACTACACAATAAATTTTAGGCATCTAAAAAATAGCTTTATATTTATTAAAAAATTTGATTTCTATGAAGCCGTATATACTCTTGTTTTTGGTCACTATTCTTTACACATGTAAATCTGAAAAACAAACGCATATTATTGATGACGCGTATAGAACTGAATTTAAAACATATAAAGCAGAAGGTGCTGAAAACCGAATTAACTATTTGCAACTTACCGGATTATTTAAGTTAGATTCTTTAGATAATACGTTTGGGAAAGCTTCAGAAAATAATTTTGTCATTAATATTGATGCGTTACCAGCTCAAATAGGGACTATTTCAATACTAAAAAATGGAGTCAACTTTGCTCCAGCAGAAAATGTTCTTATAAAAACAAAAGAAGACTCTATTGTATCTCAAATGAATTTAGCTTTAAATGCCTACGGAAGTTCCATAAAACTATATCATGAACAATTAAATTGGCAAGTTATTACGCGTTCTGGACAACATTATCTAAGAGTTTGGGACATCATAAATCCAGCCGTTGCATCTTTTAAAGGATTCGAAGTTTATGAATTAAACTCGGAATTTATTACAACTGGCCAATTTATCTATTATGAACAAGCAAAATCTGAAATTGTAAAAGCTGAAGTAGATGGCAGGAGAAGTACTAATTTTATTGGAAATGTAACTTTTGATATAGGAGGTGAAACCTATTCTCTTGATGTTGGTGAAGGTGGGTTCTCCATGGTAAGCGATGACACTACAGGAGATGATACTTATGGTGGCGGGCGATACATTTATCTCGATTTGCCAGAATCCAACGGACCGGTAACCGTAGATTTTAATCGATTATACAATCCTCCTTGTGCATTTTCAGAGTTTACAACCTGTTTATATCCACCAAGACAAAATGTATTACCACTTAAAATATTGGCAGGAGAAAAAATTAATCGCCTTTAATTAATTCAATAAGAACATAAAATTATCAAATGAAAAAACTAATTTTTCTAACTATCTGTACAATTTCCTCTTTCCTTTCAATTGCTCAAGAAAAGAAAGAAGATATTAAGCCTATTCCAGAAGCAAAATCTTTTGTGACCAACCACCAGGGTTCTTTTGGTGGAAAAACAATTAAATACATGGCCACAGCTAAAGAAACCCATTTAAAAAATACAGATGGTGATGCTGTAGCTTCCATGTGGTCTGTAGCATATACCAAAGAAAATGTAACTGATGCTTCGAAACGACCTGTGACTTTCGTATTTAATGGTGGACCGGGTTCAGCTTCTGTTTGGTTGCATATGGGTATGTTTGGGCCACAAATAGTTAAGGTGAATTCCGATGCTCAAATGGATGATGGAGCTGCTCCATATCCCTTAGTTGCAAATAATCAAGGGCTATTAGATATAACAGATCTCGTTTTTGTTGATCCTATTGGTACCGGATATAGTCGCGTTGTTGGTAAAGGGAAAGTAAAAGATTATTGGGGTTTAAATGAAGATGCCAGCTCCATTGCCAAATTTATGCGCCAATGGATTACAGAAAATAAACGCTGGTTTTCGCCTAAGTACATTGCTGGTGAAAGCTATGGTACAACAAGAGCTGCAGCTGTAGCAAATACTTTAGAAGGAGGCGGACAAAACATGGCGCTTAATGGCTTGATTTTAATTTCGCAAGCCTTAGATTATGATGGCTCTACCTCTATCCATGATAATATTACCTCCTATCTCACCTATTTACCAAGCATGGCTGCTACGGCATGGTATCATAAAAAAGCTGGGGAAGGAAAAACTATTGAAAGTTTTGTTGAAGAGTGCAGACAGTTTACATACAACACCTATGCTCCGGCTCTTTATAAAGGTGGACTTCTGAGTAATACTGAACAAAATACCATTGCCGAGAAACTCTCTTATTTTACAGGATTAAATAAAGCATACATTTTAAAATCTAATCTGCGGATATTAATGCCGCGTTTTCAAAAACAATTATTAGCAGATAAAGGACTTGCTATTGGGCGCTTAGATGGACGATTTATGGGAGATGAAGATGACGATGTTTCTGAAAGCCCCCGTCTTGGTGATGCTGCTTCTTATCAAATAAGCTCTGCTTATACAGCGGCACTTAATCATTATTATGCTTCTGTTTTAAATGTAGATATGGATCGACCGTATTTAACCTCTAACGGACAAATAGGATCAAAATGGCGCTGGAGAACCGTTCCTGATGGACAATATTGGGAACCAACCCCTGTTAATACAGCGAGACAGCTTGGAGCAACGATGCGAAGAAACACAGACATGAAAGTGTTGGTAGCCAGCGGATACTACGATTTAATTACGCCTTTCTTCGATGCTGAATATACGTTTGCTAGAAATAGTATCGTGCAAAAACGTGTAACAATGACCTATTATGAAGCTGGACATATGATGTATACGCATGAGCCAGATCTGGTTAAGCTCTCTAAAGATATTCGAGCTTTTTTAACCAATTAAGAGATTCAAAATGAAACTTTCTTTTTTTACTAATTACAAAGTTTTCTTATTACTTTTTTTAATTGTTACGTATAGCTGTGACTCTGAAACTGCAGATGGCATAAAAAAGAGTGATTTAACTAAAGATGTTGAATTGGTGACTGATTACGGCACCATTATAATGCGTCTTTCAGATGAAACACCGAAGCATCGCAACAACTTCATTTCATTAGTAAATGAAAAATTCTTTGATAGTTTATCATTTCATCGTGTCATACAAAATTTCATAATTCAAACTGGTGACCCTGAAACTAGAACCCAAAATTTAAATACTGAAGACAAACTTAAAAAATCATCAGATCTCATCGATGCAGAATTTAGACCAAACCTATTTCACAAACGAGGTGCTTTAAATGCAGCAAGAATGCCAGATAACATTAACTCAAGTCGTGCTTCCAGTTGGTCACAATTCACAATTGTCCAAGGTAAAAGATACACTGACAGCACCTTAGATATTGCCGAAAATCGAATCAATAATTGGCTCGCTTATAACAAAGTTTTAAACAGTCCTAAATTTAAAGGCGATGTAGATGACTATCAACATTTGATCAAAAAACTGCAGCCCATAAAGGAAGAAGATGTTAGTGAAGAAGACATGGCACTTTATAAGACTTTAAAAACTAAATTTGAATCTTTTAATTTTGATTCATTGGCCAAAATTGAAGCTACAACCATGAAAACCTATAAATATCCACAGGCACATCGTGAAATTTATAAAAGCAATGGAGGAGCTGCTCATTTGGATCAAAATTATACCGTATTTGGAGAAGTTGTTAAAGGCATGGATGTCGTAGATAATATTGCTGCAGTAAAGACTGGTGAGCGAGCTAAGCCTAAAAAAGATATTAGGATAATTAGCGCCAGAATGATAAAACGTATATCATATGACGACTAATGTAAGGTCATATCAACCACCTTTATTTTATTGGCTACTACCTGTAAAACTGCTAACTTGCAATTACAATCTAACTCTTGAAAATGAAAGTTAAAGTCGCTGTTGTACAAGATGCTCCTGTTTTTTTCGATAAAGAAAAAACGCTGGAGCACGTAGAGAACATTACGAAACAATATGCAGAGCAAAACTGTAACCTTATTGTTTTTCCAGAATCGTTTATTCCAGGCTATCCACGAGGATTCACATTCGGAGCAAATATTGGTAGCCGAACTGACGAAGGCAGACAACTTTATTCAGACTATTACAATAATGCCATCGATCTTGAGAGTAATGATTTAAGGCGATTAGAAGCCTTATCAAAAACAACAAACACCTATATTGTAATTGGTGTTACTGAACGCAAACACACACATGGGAGTTTATATTGTTCAATGTTATACCTCTCTCCTTCAAAAGGATTATTGGGTGTACACCGAAAAATTAAACCTACAGGTACTGAACGATTAATTTGGGCGGAAGCAGCTGGTGAGTCATTAGTGACTTTCGACTCGAAAATAGGCAAACTTGGTGGTTTGATTTGCTGGGAAAATTACATGCCTTTAGCACGAATGTCCATGTATTTAAAGGGTGTTGAAATTTATATCGCACCAACAGCTGACTCTCGTGAGCAATGGACTGCAACCATGCAACAAATAGCTCTTGAAGGACGCTGTTTTGTATTAGGGTGCAATCAATATATGACCAAAGCTATGTACCCTGAAAAGTACCAACATCTTGTTGCTGGCGAAAAAGACAATTTTTGCCCAGGTGGAAGTGTAATTGTATCTCCTTTAGGACATATTATTGAAGGCCCTCTTTTTGATGCATCTGGAGTATTAGTTGCCGAACTCGATTTAGAAGATATTAAGCGTAGTAAGCTAGACTTTGATGTCATAGGGCATTATTCAAGAGATGATATTTTTGATCTTAAAGTTTCTGGTCAACCAGATATGATAAAAGAATAAATAGAAAAAATCCTTAATGAATTGAATCAGAAAGGATTTTTAAAATTGCAAATGCCTACACATTATAAATCTAGATGGTTAGCTAGTTATTTCAATCAATCTTATTCATAAGACAATCCAAACCCAAATGGATACAATGGATTTTCAGAATCGTAAGGTACATCTTCCAATTGCTTTAGCACAGCTTCCCAGGAAGACGGGAGTTCAAAAGGTAACTTAGCCGTTGGATTAATTTTACCAAATAATACATCTGCCAATACCTCATCCGAGGTTCCAAACTCAGCAATCAAGCCCTTACTTGCCTCACTAATTTCTGTAAGAATTGTTGGCCGCTCCAAATTTGCAACTACAATTGTAGGTTTTTTATTAATTAAATCGAACATCGCTTTTTTCTCTTCATCAGAATAATATAATCGTCCTTGATGAAAAAACTGCTCTAACAAATATTCACTTCTGGGATCAAAAGGTGTCAGAGTTCTTAAAACAATAACATCAGCATCTTCAGGATTAGCGACAAACGCTCCATATTGGTTAAAAACACTTGTATCAAGCATGCCTTCGGCGTATATTTTTGTTCCTTTTTTCAAGGGTAGAATATTGTCGTTTTTTAAAAGTACGGTAGATTTTCCTTGTGCATACTTGCCCCTTTCTCTAAAAACATCCTTTCCAGAAATCTTTCCAGCAATTCCTTCATCTACATATGGATTATCAAATAATCCCAATCTAAATTTATCTTTTAATATGCGTTTTACAGAAGTGTTAATTCTATTTATTGAAACATCTCCACTATTTACAAGTTCTACAATGAGCTCGGGAGATGATTCTCCTCCAAATTGGTCACATCCTGCATCCAAGGATTTCTTAACACGTTGCAGAGGGGTTAAATCCTCAACACCCCATGCTCTTGCCTCACCCATAGCACTTTTGGTAATAACATTCCAATCTGTACAAACCACACCTTCAAAACCAAGAGAGTCTCTTAATAATTCTTGGATTATTTTTCTGTTAAAGGCGAAGGCAACATTTTCATCACCTTGATCCATAGGTATTCCATAATAAGGCATGATTTGGGCTGTTTTTGCAGGAAAAGCGCCATTGATAAATGGTTTTACATGATAATCAAAATTATTCCCTGGATAAGCTTGCTCCTTACCATACGGAAAATGAGGGTCTTCACCATCTTTTTGTGGACCTCCACCAGAAAAATGTTTGGTCATAGTGGCGACACTATTTTTTTTGAGGGAGTCTCCTTGAAAACCTAATACATAGGCTTTTGTCATAATAGATGATAAATCGGCATCTTCTCCAAAGGTCCCATTAGTTCTTCCCCAGCGCGGTTCGGTTGCCAAATCTGCCATTGGATGCAAGGCCAAGGTAATTCCAATTGAGCGATATTCTTGTCTGGCAATATCTCCAAATTCTCTAACTAAAATAGTATCTCTTGAGGCAGCCAAACCTAAAGATGTTGGCCATTGCGAAAATGCTGGTGTATATAAAGCTGCACCCGGATTCCCTTCAGTCCCATGCCTTGGATCTGTAGCTATCGTAATTGGGATTCCCAATCGGGTTTTCTCTGCCAACTTTTGTACATTATTATTAAATTTGGCCATGATGTTAGCATCATAGGAATTGATAATATTAAAGCTATTCATTTTTCGCTTTGCAATCATATCAGAATTCCTAGGTATGAATAAATTTAGCATTATATCAATTGGATTGGTCGATAAAAATGGGGTATTAAACGGATCTCCATTAGAACGCATTCCTGTCATTGTAATAAACATAGTTCCAGCTTTTTCATCAAGACTCATTTGTGAAACGAGATCATCGACTCTATCCTCCAAACTAGCATTTACATTTTCATAAACATCACGTCTACCATTCTTATTCAAATCACGATATTTTTGACCAGATACTTCTAGAATAACTGCTTCATCTCCTAATAATTTGTATTCTTTCCTCACTTTTTGAGCTGTATTTAAATAAAATACAAACCAAGCAATTACTAGTAACCCCATCAGGACCCCTAGTACCTTTAAAATAATTTTCAATATTTTCATTGTGTTAATTTTACACAATAGTACAATTTATTTTTATTTTGTACAAATTACACAATAAAGTTTATTAAATTTGAATTGTGAAAAACGATACAATTTTAGATAAATTTGAAGAAGGATTAGAAGGATTTATTCCTTCTCTTTCCGTAGATTGTGTTATACTTGGCTATAAAAACGATGCGTTGTATGCACTAGTTCTTCGCTGGAAAGATACTAACGATTGGTCCCTGCCAGGTGGGTTTGTAAAAAAAGATGAAGATATTGATCATGCTGCCTTTCGTGTATTAAAAGACAGAACTGGATTAGATATCTCTTTTTTAAAACAGCTTCATGTATTTGGAGATAAAAACAGAAGAGATATTCCTGCATTATTAAATCAATTGCAAGAAATGAATGCTTCTCCAAAAATAGTTCAGTGGTTTCAACAACGTTTTATTAGTGTTTCTTATTTAGCCTTGGTCAATCCAGAATCTTTTATACCTATACCAGACTATCTAAGTGAATCTTGTGAATGGATACCCATTAAAGATATCCCACAGTTATATTTTGACCATAATAAAATGATTAAAAAAGCTAAGGAATATGTTGCTACTCAAATTAAATATCAACCCCTTGGATTAATGCTCTTACCCGAAAAATTCACAATGAAAATGCTTCAAAAATTATATGAAGTTATTCTCGACAAACCCTTAGATCGTGGTAATTTTCAAAAGAAAATACTTAAATTAGACATCCTTAACAGACATGAAAAACAAATGAGTGGTGCCGCACATAAAGCCCCTTTTTTATATTCCTTTAACACACCAAAATATTTTGATTTTCTAGAAAGAGGCATTGGTTTACTCACTTAAAACAAAAGGTTCAATTAAAAATAGTTCAACCTTTTGATCTTTATAAATTATCTAGCTGGTTACTCTTTTTATCTTCACTAATGGTCCAAAAGAAGCCAACAAAAAAGAATTGATCTGCTGCTGGTTTTAATGTCCTACGATTAAAGTTGCCATTAATATTTGCAGTATCTGCATATTGATAACCGTTTACATTTTTGAAGCCAAGGGCATTATTAATTGAAAAGTATAATATCTTTTGTGGTGAGACCAAATAGGCCCAGTTCAAACTCAAACTATTATAAGACTTGGTTTTCTGATTTAAAAAACCATCCAAATTTGGGTTAGTATAACTACGTCCTGAGGCATATGCATAACTAAATCCAACTTGACTTTTCCAATCACTAATCCAATACTTTCCAACAACAGATAAGTTATGTGTATTTGCAAAATTTGGCTGTGCCTCGATAGGGTAATTCTTGTATTTACGTTGGGTATCTAAATAAGAATAACTTACCCAATAATCAATGTTTTTAATACTCTTACTATCTCTCCAAAACAAATCTAGCCCTTTCGCAAACCCAAAACCATCATTAGCAATTCTAGTTTCAAAATTCACAAATTCAGAATCATACGTAATTAAATCATTGTAATCTTTATAAAAGGCCTCTGCTCTAAAAATTTGCCCGTCTGCATTCAGCTGATAATTTAAAATGTAGTGGTTTGTATTTTGCGCCGTTAAATCCTGATTAAATTTTAAAACATTACTCAACGGATTCTGGTAGAAACTTCCATAAGCTAAAGATACCTGACTTTTTTTAGACGTTTTATAAGCCAATGAGACTCTTGGAACTACGCTATAATCTTTAAATAACGCACTATACTCTGCTCTAATTCCTGCCTTCATCGCCAATTTTTTAGAAAAGAAAACATCAGCTTCTGCAAATGTTGCCGCAATATTATTGTTGTAACCATAAGTTACGGGTGTAATTGTAGTATTTGAGAATTTCTCATCAAACTTAGTGGCAAAATACTCTGCTCCTAAGTTGAGTTTAAATCGGTTACTA
>Ga0105356_10006662_pt1 | contig 10744 bp, 5 predicted proteins | sample GOMGulsemesocosm_3_FD_83502 | JGI IMG/M metagenome (GOLD analysis project Ga0105356, IMG submission 83502) | Methane-oxidizing microbial communities from mesocosms in the Gulf of Mexico - GOM9D Gulf of Mexico | ecosystem: Environmental > Aquatic > Marine > Cold seeps | place: Gulf of Mexico...
AAAATCTTGCTCGCCTTGGTGTTTTGATTTCACCGCTAAGTCTTCTAAAAAGTCGAGTACTTCGCTAGTGTCGGTGGCCATTTTGGTGGCTAATGAGTGCTGTGCGTAATTGTCAAAGTCGAGTAGTTGTGCTAATTCGTGACGAAGTGCTAACAGTTCATTCATAATATCGCTGTTATCAAATTCACCTGCATTTGGCCCTTGCTCGGAAGAACGAGTAACAAAGGCACGATATAATTGTTCTCTTAACTCCCGGTTATCACAGTACATCATCACCGGTAAGTAACTCGGAATATCTAAGGTGAATAAGTAACCTGATTGCGCTTTACTTTCGGCTAATGCCGCTGCTGCCGCCAGTGCGCTGTCAGGTAATCCCGCTAAATTCGCTTTATCGGCAATGTTAACGCTAAAGGCCTGGGTTGCATCAAGCACATTATTACTAAAGCTTGAGCTTAACTCTGACAAGCGACTAACAATGTCACCGTAACGTTTTTTATCTTCATCGGCTAACGCGATACCTGATAATTTAAAATCCCGCAGGGCATTGGTGATTACTTTTTGCTGTGCGGTATTTAAGGTGGCAAATTCATCGCTGTCTTTTAAGTCTTGATAGGCCTGATAAAGTGCTTGGTTTTGACCAACAAAGGTACTGTATTCAGACAATAGAGGTAAGCACGATTCATAAGCTGCGCGTAATTCATCGGTACTGACCACTGAATTCATGTGAGAAACGGGAGAAAAAAGTTTAGATAACACATCATCGGCTACATCAATCGGCTCAACTAAATTTTGCCAGGTAAAGTGTTTATTATTCGTTAATACTGCTGCGATAACGTCTTTGCAGTGCTGAATGATTTTCTCAACCGCTGGCTTTACCTGTTCAGGTTTAATTTGTGAAAACGGTGGTAAGTCGAAAGTTTGCAATAAAGGATTAGTCATAATAAACACGGTTATAAAAATGATACTGTAAATGTGCAGCCTATTAGGTGAATATTCAAGGGGGCAAGCGCAGCAAGTGTAAATATTTATTGGTTATTTACGCTACGGGCTAATATTTAAAGCGGCGTTTAACTTTACTTTGGTTAAGGTTGCCCCGGTTTAGTTAGCAAAGGGCGCTTTATAGGTAATACAGTATATTTTCAGTGGGATACGTGTTAAAAAATGTACAGGTTTTTTCGTAGTTGTATAGACAAACGACCAACATTCGCTTAATAGTAACGTAGGTGGGCCATCACTTATAACTTAAGCTAATGAATACATAAAAAACTTTCATTATATTTATCGATGATAGTTTTTTATGCTGTAGCGTTTAGTAAAAAAGATGAGCATTTTGTACTATAAATAAAGTCTGTTCAGCTAAACGCTAATCAAGATATGACTATGTTTAAATAGATAATAAATACAATACTTCAAGCTGCCATGTCAAGGTACTGCTTGAAGGCATAACTTAACAGTACTACTAGCCAATATTAAAGGGGAAATTAATGGCCGCACAACCTATGGTCGCAGATTCAAATAACCAAACACTTACGGGTGATAATGGTAACTATACCTTTGCCTTAACATCACTTACGTCATTATTTTTCATGTGGGGTTTTATTACCTGTTTGAACGATATTCTTATTCCACACCTCAAAGGGGTTTTTGATTTAAGTTACACCCAAGCAATGCTAGTACAATTTTGTTTTTTTGGTGCTTATTTTATTGTTTCTCTACCTTCTGGCGCTTTAGTAAAACGCATTGGTTATCAAAAAGGCATTGTCGGCGGTTTAATTGTTGCAGCATTAGGTTGCTTGATGTTTTACCCTGCAGCGTCAATGCATAGTTACCCAGTATTCTTATTTGCATTATTTATTCTTGCCAGTGGTATTACGTTACTGCAAGTTTCAGCTAACCCCTATGTCAGTATGTTAGGGGATGCGAAAACGGCATCATCACGATTAACCATGACTCAGGCTTTTAATTCACTGGGTACTACCGTGGCACCTTATTTAGGGGCTATTTTAATCTTAGATCACGCAGGTACAGCAATGAGCAAAGCGGCATCGGCAGAGTCGGTACAAATGCCCTATGTGGCTCTGGCAGCAATGTTATTAATACTTGCGGCTATTTTCGCTTGGTTAAAATTACCAGTATTAAGCTCGAATGAATCATCAACAACCGATGAAGTAACCAGTGGGAGTGCATGGCAGTTCCGTCATCTCATACTAGGTGCAGTAGGTATTTTTGTTTATGTTGGTGCCGAAGTATCAATTGGTAGCTTTCTCGTTAGTTTTTTTGCGGAGCCCAATATTGCTAGCCTAGCAGAAGTTGATGCCGCTAAATATATTGCTTATTATTGGGGCGGGGCTATGGTCGGTCGCTTTATTGGTGCGGCGGCAATGCAAAAAATAAATGCCGGTAAAGCGCTTTGTTTTTGCGCGGTAATGTCAATGCTATTGATCTTGGTGGCGGTATTCTCTTTGGGTGATGTTGCTATGATGGCTATTTTATTAGTGGGTTTATTCAACTCAATTATGTTCCCAACTATTTTCAGCTTAGCGCTAAATGGTTTAAAAGAGCATACCAGCCAAGGCTCAGGCATTTTATGTTTAGCGATTGTTGGCGGTGCTATTATTCCATTATTTCAAGGGTTGTTAGCCGATGCTATTGGTGTGCAATTAGCCTTTTTATTACCCGCGGTCTGTTATGTTTTCATTGCATATTACGGGGTAGTGGGCAGTAAACCTGAGATGAAAGCAGTAAGTTAATTTACGTTTTAACAAACAATGTTAAATAAAAAGCGAGCTAAGCTCGCTTTTTTTTATTTGGTCGGCTTATATTGAATCACTGGCTTTTGCACTTATATAAGAATAATAAGTGCAAGTAATAACACGATTAACACCATTTGGGGATTAAGGTATGACACAACATTTTGATTATTTAGCTATTGGCGCAGGCAGTGGCGGTATCGCTTCTGCAAATAGAGCCGCTAAACTTGGGAAAAAAGCCGCCGTTATTGAAGCAAAATATTTAGGTGGCACCTGTGTCAATGTCGGTTGTGTGCCTAAAAAGGCAATGTGGTATGCCGGCCAAATTAGTGATGCGCTCAAGTATGCACGCGATTACGGCTTTAAACTCGATCAACAAGGTTTTGACTGGCAGCATTTAGTTAAAAACCGTGAGGCATATATTGAGCGTATTCATGGTGCTTATCAGCGTGGATTTGCGGCAAATCAGGTAACGTTAATTAATGGCTTTGCCAAATTTGTGGATAAAAATACCGTTGAAGTTGATGGCGAGTTATACACAGCCGATCATATTACTATTGCTACCGGCGGTAGACCGTCAATCCCTGATATCGAAGGGGCTGAATTTGGCATTGATTCCGATGGGTTCTTTGCGTTAGAAGCCCAACCTGAATCTGTTGCCGTGATTGGCGCAGGCTATATTGCCGTTGAATTGGCCGGGGTGTTTTATGCGCTTGGCAGCGATACCCACTTGTTGGTACGTAAAGAAAAACCATTACGCAGCTTTGATGAAATGTTATCAACCACTTTAGTTGAGCAAATGGAAAAACATGGCCCAACACTGCATAGTCATAGTACGCCGGCACGTATTGAAAAATGTGCTGACGGTAAACTAATTGTGCATTTAACTAATGGTAATAGCGTTGGTCCGGTAGCTTCCGTGGTATGGGCAATAGGCAGAGAGCCGGCGACCGATAATATTAATCTTGAAAAAGCGGGTGTTGAAACTAACGAGCACGGCTATATTTCTACCGATAAGTATCAAAATACTAATGTCGCCGGTATTTATGCGGTTGGTGATAATACGGGTCGTGCGCAATTAACCCCAGTTGCGGTAGCGGCGGGTCGTCGTTTGTGTGAGCGATTATTTAATAATAAGCCTGATGAGCATCTAGATTATACTGGCATCGCTACCGTGGTCTTTAGTCATCCGGTGATTGGTACCGTTGGCCTAACTGAAGCGGAAGCTATTGCCGAGTATGGCGAAGAGAATATTAAGGTCTATAACTCGCAGTTTACTGCCTTGTATCAAGCAATAACTGAAGATTACCGTGACCCCACTCGGATGAAGTTGATTTGTGCTGGCGAAGCAGAAAAGGTTATCGGTATTCACTCTATCGGCTTTGGTAGTGACGAGTTACTGCAAGGCTTTGCGGTAGCGATGAAAATGGGGGCAACCAAAGCTGATTTTGATAATACCATTGCGATACATCCTACTTCAGCCGAAGAATTTGTCACACTAACGTAATATGTTGGCTCAGCCACTCTCTTTTGGACTAGGGCTATTCAGGTGTTTATCATTGAGTACGCGACAAAATTACCGTTAAGGAATCCGACTAATAAACATCACGATGCAATTAATTCCCTCAGGGGATTAATTGCATATAAATCTGCGATTTGTCTTCATTTCATATATAAAATCCAAATGAGTAATTGTGGTTTTATTATACGAAAACGTTAGTTAATCTTTTGTCTTAACTGGTTGAACAGTTGCTAGGTCACGCCACTTCTGTCTTATGTTTTTTTGTTATTGTAAGCTGCAAAAAAACTGTAAAAAAAGTTTAATAATCTACTAGTAAAGCGATGAAAATCTGATAGTCTCTCTACTCGTTATTTTTAGCTGCCGTATTTTCATACAACTAAAAGTAACGGGATAAAATTAATTATCCACATAAATAAAAATAATAAAATAATGTGATAAAAGGATTTTACTCTTACCTTTTCTCAATAAAATCAAATGAATGAATTAAAAAACCAGAATGAATGTATTTTCTATTCTGGTGTCTTCTTGTGCTTGTCAACAAAGTTATCCACAAAATAGCGATGACAATCACTACTGAGCAGTAGAGCAATTTACTACTTTGTGGCATGCTTAGCCCATTCTCTATATTAATGACTCTATTTATGACAACAGTGGCTGAAAACCCTCAGGCAGCTCCGCTTATTTTAGTGGATGGCTCTTCTTATTTATTCCGTGCTTATCATGTTCCATACCTACAAGCGTTGTCTACGGCTGATGGTCGACCAACAGGGGCAATTACTGGGGTATTAAATATGCTCCGTAGTTTGAAAAAAGATTACCCAAATGGCAATGTTGTGGTTATTTTTGATGCTAAAGGGAAAACCTTTCGTAATGATATGTACCCTGAATACAAAGCCAATCGTCCGCCAATGCCAGATGATTTACGCAGCCAAATAGCGCCATTGCATGACATTATTACCGCAATGGGCCTACCTTTATTAGTTATTCCTGGCGTTGAGGCTGATGATGTTATTGGTACGTTAGCGAAACAAGCGGATGAACAAGGTATCGAAACGGTTATTTCCACCGGTGATAAAGATATGGCGCAATTAGTAACGCCCCATGTACGACTTATCAACACCATGACCGATGTCGAAATGAATGAAGCGGGTGTAGTCGAAAAATTTGGCGTTCGTCCTGATCAAATTATTGATTATTTAGCCTTGATGGGCGACAAGGTGGATAATATTCCCGGCGTCGTTAAATGTGGACCTAAAACTGCGGTTAAGTGGTTAACTGAGCATGGCACCATGGATGCCGTGATGGCCAATGCCGATAAAGTGAAAGGTAAAATTGGTGAGAATTTACGTGATGCCTTAGAGCAGCTACCACTTTCGTATCAACTGGCTACTATTAAATGCGATGTTGAACTCGAACAAAGTGCTGAGCAATTACAAGCGAAAGAAGCCGATATAGCAGCGCTAACGGCACTTTATCAAGACTATGAACTCAAGCGCCTATTAGCCGATATCACTAAAGGCAGCGATACAGACGTCCTTGCTAATACTAGTGTGAACACTAAAGGCAGCGCGAGTAAAACATCGGCCAATACAAGCAATGCCACTGTTGCAGTGCAGCCGGTCGAGGTTGAAGCAACCCAGTACGATATTATTGTCGATAAAAGTAGTTTTAGTGCTTGGTTAACGCAGCTTAATGCCAGTGAAGCCTTTGCCTTTGATACCGAAACCACTAGCGTTGATTACATGAAAGCTGAGCTCGTGGGTTTATCGTTTGCGATAGAAGTGGGTAAAGCAGCTTATGTGCCACTAGCCCATGACTATGAAGGAGCGCCTGAGCAGCTCGAATTAGATTGGGTGTTAGCACAATTAAAGCCGTTGTTAGAAAGTACTGCCGTTAAAAAAATAGGTCAAAACCTTAAATATGATGCCAATGTCTTAAGCCATTATGATATTCAATTACAAGGTGTCGACTTTGATACCATGATTGAGTCATATTGTTTTAACAGTATTGCTACGCGTCATAATATGGACGCACTGGCGCAGAAATATTTAGATTATAAAACCGTACATTTTGAAGATATTGCTGGCAAAGGCGCTAAGCAATTAACCTTTAATCAAATCGAGATTGACAAAGCCGGCCATTATGCCGCTGAAGATGCCGATATTACCTTGCGTTTACATCAGGCTATTTTCCCTGCGTTATCACAGCTACCCGAGCAATTAAGTGTGTATAACGACATTGAAATGCCCTTAATGCCAGTATTGGCACAAATGGAGCAAACGGGGGTATTGATTGATAGTGATATTTTGGCAGAGCAAAGCCAAATTATCGGTCAACGTTTAGCTGAGTTAGAAATTGACGCGCATAACCTCGCCGGAAAAAGCTTTAATTTAGGCTCGCCTAAGCAGCTGCAACAAATCTTGTTTGAAGATCTAAAAATTCCGGTCATCAAAAAGACCCCGAAAGGGGCACCTTCAACCGCTGAAGACGTGCTGCAAGAATTAGCGTTAGATTATCCATTACCTAAAATAATTTTAGAAAATAGAGGTTTGAGTAAGCTTAAATCAACCTACACTGATAAATTACCGCTAATGGTCAGTAACAAAACCGGTCGAGTGCATACCTCGTACCATCAAGCAGTAACGGCAACTGGGCGTTTATCTTCGACCGATCCAAACTTACAAAATATTCCGATCCGTAGTGAACAAGGGCGTAAAATTCGCCAAGCGTTTATTGCGCCTAAAGATCATAAAATTGTCGCCATTGATTACTCGCAAATTGAGTTACGTATTATGGCGCATTTATCTAACGATAAAGGCTTAGTAACCGCGTTTAGTGAAGGCAAAGATATTCACCGTGCCACCGCCGCTGAAATTTTTGCGGTCGCATTAGATGAAGTAACCACAGATCAACGCCGTAGTGCTAAAGCCATTAACTTTGGTTTGATTTATGGCATGTCAGCCTTCGGTTTAGCGAAGCAGTTAAATATTGGTCGTGCACAAGCACAAGAATATCAAGACAAGTATTTCCAGCGTTACCCTGATGTACTGACTTACATGGCAGACACGCGTGAGCAAGCGAGTGAGCAAGGCTATGTTGAAACCTTATTTGGCCGTCGTTTATTCTTACCGGATATTAATGCTAAAAATGGCATGAGAAAGAAAGCCGCTGAGCGTGCCGCGATTAATGCGCCGATGCAGGGTACCGCAGCAGATATTATTAAAAAAGCAATGTTAGCAGTAGCGCAGTGGTTAACAGCACAAAATGATGACCGTATTAAAATGACCATGCAGGTACACGATGAATTAATCTTTGAAATTCACCAAGATATCGTTGAAGAAACCACCGCTAAACTAGTTGATTTAATGAATAATGCGGTTGAATTAAGTGTGCCATTGATTGCCGAAGCAGGCATGGGTGACAATTGGGATGAAGCGCACTAGTGTGACCTTTTAGCGTCTAAGTGTTTTTTAACTAAAATGAAAATATAAAACCCCGTCATAATACTTATGATGGGGTTTCTTTTCTTGTTGTGGGAAGGGAGCAATATCAGCCTAATTTAGCTTAAGTTGCTGCCTAAAGAGAGGATTAAGCGTTTGAGTAGCGTTCTTTATTACCTAGCCAGCGTTGGATTAATGCTTGTGCTTGTTGCGGATGTTGTTTGGCGAGTAAATAAGCTTTTTGTTTTATCTCGGGGATCAAATAACCATCTCTGACTAAATCGGCAATTCTTAATTCAGCCAGGCCAGTTTGTCGGGTGCCTAATAGCTCCCCAGGACCACGAATTTCGAGGTCTTTTTCGGCAATAACAAAACCGTCATTACTTTCTCGTAATACTGCCATGCGTTTAGTTGCCGTTTTCGATAACGGTGCTTTGTACATTAACACGCAGTGGGAGGCGACTGAGCCTCGACCAACTCGGCCACGCAATTGATGTAGCTGTGCCAAGCCCAAACGTTCAGGGTTTTCAATGACCATTAAGCTCGAGTTTGGCACATCAACGCCCACTTCAATCACTGTGGTTGCCACTAACAGATGTAATTCACCCGCTTTAAACTCGTCCATAATTTGCTGCTTTTCATCGGCTTTCATTCGCCCGTGTACTAAGCCAACGTTTAATTCAGGAAGTTGTTCACGTAAATAAATTGCTGTATCTTCAGCAGCTTGACACTGTAATACTTCCGACTCTTCAATGAGTGTACAAACCCAGTAGGCTTGCCTATTATCATTGCTACAACCTTGGCGAATACGTTCAATCACATCATCGCGGCGTGAATCAGGTAGGGCAATGGTTTTTATCGGAGTTCTGCCCGGTGGTAGCTCATCAATAACCGAGGTATCTAAGTCGGCATAAGCGGTCATTGCTAATGTACGGGGAATGGGCGTGGCGGTCATGATCAGTTGATGAGGGTAATTACCGTCGAACTCGCCTTTCTCACGTAACGACAACCGTTGATGAACGCCAAACTTGTGCTGCTCATCAATGACAATCAAGGTCAGTTTATTAAAAACAACTTCTGCTTGAAATAGCGCATGAGTGCCAATCACCATTTGCATGTCACCACTGGCAATCTGTGTTAGTGCTTCTCGTCTGGCTTTGGCCTTCGTTTTACCTGCTAGCCAACCAACGGTAAATTTTAATGGCTCAAACCAGCGTTGAAAATTAAGCGCATGCTGCTCGGCGAGTATTTCGGTGGGCGCCATCAACGCCACTTGATAACCTTGGCTCAGTGCCGACAGCGCTGCTAGCGCGGCTACTAAGGTTTTTCCGGAGCCCACATCGCCTTGTACTAAACGCATCATCGGTTGGGGCTGAACCAGATCGGTTTTAATTTCATCAACCACCCGTGCCTGCGCCTTGGTGGGTGAAAAGGGCAAGCTTGCTAAGAAGGCTTGTTCTATTTTTTCATTAACAGTCAGTGATACAGCGGGCAACACATCACTTTGTTGACGTACTTTTAACATACTTAAGTTATGGGCTAATAACTCTTCGCGGATCAAACGTAGCTGTGCCGGATGTTGGCCATTTTCCAGTTGACTGGTTGAGGCTTCTGGCGGCGGTCGATGAATAATCGCTAAGGCTTGTGCTAACGAATAGGGTTCATCAAATAAATGGCTGGGTAGTAATTCTTCGATAACGCCCCGTTGTAAGCGCACTAACGCTTGCTCGGTTAAATTTCGTAGAGAAATTTGCTTAAGGCCATCGGTGGTGGGGTAAACCGGTGTTAAGGTTTCTTCAACTGGGGTTAGCTCGATGTCGTTATCAAGCGATTTATACTCAGGGTGAACAATTTGAAAGCTGCGCGGGCCGCGTTTTATTTCGCCATAACAGCGAATGGTACGGCCGACACTGAGGCTATTTTTTTGGCTGGCAGAGAAACTAAAAAAACAGAGTTGCACATTGCCAGTACCATCGTTTAAGGTCACTACCAGCATGCGCCGTTTACCGTGGGTAATTTGACTACTGGTAATTTCACCAATCAAGTTAGTGTGCATACCCACCAAGCAATCTCGAATGGTGGTGACGCGGGTACGGTCTTCGTAACGCAGCGGTAAATGAAACAGTAAATCTTGCACCGACACTAAGCCAATTTTAGCCAGTTTAGTGGCCATACTTGGCCCAACACCTTTGAGTGTAGATAGGGCCAGTTGTGATAGTTTGGTTAGTGCTTCGGTTGGCATAGGGGTAAATTAATCGTCAAGGTGTTGCCAGGCGTCTTTATTCATTTGCATTTTTTGCCACCAGGCGTCATCAGCAACTATTTGACCGTCTTCATCAATGGTTGGGTAAGGTAGGCCCTTACGTTGACAGGCTTCAGCAAAAATGGGGTGTCCACCTTCAAAGAGTACTCGTTGGCGACGTTGATGACTTAGGCTGGGGGTATCGTACATACCGGCGAGTTGACGCTGACGTTGTGCTTCATAAAGTACTACCGAACACGCAACCGAAACATTTAACGATTGCACCATGCCCACCATAGGAATGACAATATCTTGATCAGCCAGTTCAAGTGCCGCTTGGGAAGCGCCAAACTTTTCTTGACCTAAAATAATGGCGGTTGGCTTAGTGTAATCTACTTCACGAAAATCAATAGCGGTGTCAGATAAGTTAGTCACCAGTACTTGCATTCCTTGTGCTTTTAACGCGGTAATCGCCGTTTCGGTGTCGTGGTAGTTATGGACATCAATCCAATTTTGACTGCCAGCAGCACTACCGCCACGTACTTCCGCTTCGTCACTTTTCCATATGGCATGAACATCACTCACACCTATAGCATCACAGGTGCGTACTACGGCTGCGAGGTTATGAGTTTTATGAACGCCTTCCATACATACGGTTAGGTCGGGTTGGCGTTTATCTAGCATAGCGTTTATGCGTTGTAATCTATCAGGAGTCATAATTAATTTACGTTAGGTAGTTCCATCACACCATCAATTTCAATTTCAACGTCTTTCGGTAGTTTAGAAATTT
>Ga0105356_10006665_pt1 | contig 10742 bp, 9 predicted proteins | sample GOMGulsemesocosm_3_FD_83502 | JGI IMG/M metagenome (GOLD analysis project Ga0105356, IMG submission 83502) | Methane-oxidizing microbial communities from mesocosms in the Gulf of Mexico - GOM9D Gulf of Mexico | ecosystem: Environmental > Aquatic > Marine > Cold seeps | place: Gulf of Mexico...
GGGTTTTTAGATAACATGCTTTGATCTTTACAAAAGATTAAAACTTCTTTAGTGAAATCCTTTAAAGACCGACCATGGGTTAAAAGTATTTTTCTCCCTAATAAATCGAGAGCTTGAATACCTGTGGTACCTTCATATAAAGTCGAAATACGCACGTCTCGTACAATTTGCTCCATTCCCCACTCTTTAATATAACCATGACCACCAAAGACTTGTAAGCCATGATTAGCACTTTCCGTACCCACTTCTGTTAAAAATGCTTTTAAGATTGGTGTGATAAATCCTAACCTATCGTCAGCAGATTTTCGCTCTTCTTCTGTTTTGGCCATTTCAATATCATCAACAATTTTAGCCGTATAATAAATCATGGCGCGTCCACCTTCACTGAATGCTTTTTGCGTCATAAGCATTTTTCGCACATCAGGGTGTACAATGATAGGGTCTGCTACTTTATCTGGATGCTTTTTACCTGTTAGTGAACGCATAGATAAGCGTTCTTTGGCATAGGCTAATGAGTTTTGATAAGCTAATTCAGAGGCACAAACACCTTGTAATGCTGTACCAACACGTGCGGTATTCATAAAGGTGAACATACATTCAAGGCCTTTATTTTCTGGACCAATTAATACGCCTTGTGCATTATCAAAATTTAAAACCGCTGTTGAAGAAGCTTTTATACCCATTTTATCTTCAATTGAACCACACGTCACATTATTGGTATCACCTAAATTTCCTTGTTGATCAACTTGGATTTTTGGTACTATAAACAACGAAATACCTCGCGTGCCTTTAGGTGCATCAGGCAGTCGAGCAAGTACGATATGAATAATATTATCAGTTAAGTCATGTTCACCCGCAGATATAAATATCTTAGTACCTGAAATATTATAAGTCCCATCACCATTTGGTTCTGCTTTGGTTTTAACTTGCCCAAGGTCTGTACCACACTGTGATTCTGTTAAGCACATGGTACCAGTCCAAGTACCTTCAGTTAAGCGCGTTAGATACAATTCTTTTTGTTCTTCTGTACCATGGGTTTGTACCGTATTCATCGCGCCATGACTTAAACCCGGATACATAGCCCATGACCAATTCGCAGTGCCCATCATTTCAGCTTTTGCCATACCTAATGAAGCTGGCATTCCTTGACCTCCATGTTCTATTGGGTGAGATAAACTTTGCCAACCACCTTCTACATATAAGTTATAAGCTTCTTTAAACCCTTTTGGTGTAATAACTTTTCCATTTTCGAATTGACACCCTTCTTTATCACCTGATTGATTTAATGGTAATAGTTCATTCTCACAAAATTTGGCACACTCTTGGAAAATAGCATCAACTAAATCTGGCGTCGCGTCTTCGAATTCGGGGTGTTTTTTGTAATGTTCGTAATAATTAAATACATCATTAAATAAAAACTTGATGTCCATTAAAGGCGCTTTATAACTTTGCATAATTGTTTTCCTGATTATTTTTATTGTTCAATTAATAGCTGTTAAATCAGTATAGCAGACAAAAATACTGGTCATACCACGAATCAAGTAAAGATTGATCTCTATTAAATTTATCCACTTAGAACATGGGATTTTAAGAGGCTAGCCGGAGTAATATTAAATCGCTTTTTAAAAGCAGTAATAAAGTTAGATGAATGGTTGTAGCCTGCTTGATATGCAGCCTCTCCAATACTTAAACCTTTGATGGTAATTGCTACTCTCGCATTTTCTAATCTTTTTTGACGAATATAATCAACAACCGTAGTACCATATTCTTTTTTAAAGCGCCTTTGTAATGTACTGATACTTAATCCAACTGATACTGCAATATCTTCTAGTGAAATTGGTTTACTTATTAATAAATCAATCTGCTTTTGAATTGTTATATTTGACTTTTCTATCTCATTTTTTATTTGAACAATTTCTGTACCTAATTGAATTTGTGTACTCAATACATCAATGCATTCTGTCAAAATTTGTAAAGCAACTTGTTCAGTTAATAACTCTGTTGCTAATCCAGTTTTTAGTTTTTCTTGTAATATCATTTTTGCCAATTTAATCAAGTTTTCAGACGCTTGCCATTTATAAAGCGCTAAATGATTTGAAAAAATTCTATTCAATATTTCTAAGTCTTGCTGATTCTTACATCGTTTTTGTAGCCAAGATTGTTCTATAAATACATTTACCTTTACAACACGCTCGCCTTTTTTCATATGACGGGTCATAATATCTGGTTTATTTAAAATAATAGCAGAACATTCAACCTGTTCTAGAGTATGTGAACCAATAAAGAAAGATTTTGTACCTAAGTTAATATCTATTTTGCCTTTAAAAACAATATTGAAGCTTAAGCATGATGGCAGCTCTATACAAGAACTCATGTTTTGCATCTCAGTTACATTATTACAATGTACCGAGATCCCTGAAGCGAGATCTGAAAAAGAAAATACACCAATCATAACAGGGTTAGTATTATTATGGCTCAAATGATATTCACTATTATGAACTGACGTTATCATTTGTCTTAACTGCTCTTGATTCACAGACATCTCAGTTATATTTTTAAAAGCCATTTTATTCCTTCGTTTTCCTTGACGATTTATAAAAGCTATTTGACGATTGTGCATTGCAGACAAATGAAACTTTTTCCCAGTACGATTGTATCATATCGATAATCATTCGTATTAAGAATTTCATAAAGGAAAGTCATGCCAGCTCACAGCTTTAACAAAAGCGCTCTATGCCTATTAATTTCAAGTGTATTAGCAAGTAATATTGCGATTGCACAAGAGTCATCTACATCAGATAAGAAAGAATTAGAGCAGATTGAGATATGGAATACTGAAGTCAAAGCTTCTTCTTTATATTTTAATGAAGAATCGCTTGCATCAAAACAAGCGGATCACCTAAGCGATTTACTGAGAACTATTCCAGGTATCGATGTGGGTGGTTCTCATTCTATGAACCAGAGAATTACAATCCGTTCATTAGAAGATAAAGACTTAAAAGTAACAATCGACGGTGCTAATCAAAATACATATATGTACCACCATATGGGTAACTTACAGATCCACGCCGATATTTTAAAATCGGTAGACATTGAAGTTGGTACAAACTCTGTGGTCAATGGTGGTTTAGGCGGTGCAGTTCGATTTGAAACAAAAGAAGCGCGTGAATTATTAGATCAAGATCAACAATTTGGTGCAAGATTACAAACAACTTTTGCAAATAACTCAGCCAACTCATATTCATTAACTGGATACGGTCAGCTTACTGAAACTCTTGATGTGTTAGCTTATTATAATTTTGTAGATCGTCAAAACTTTGAAGTAGGTGGCGGTACTTTAACAGATGTAAATGGCGATAAAATTCCAGGCACAGATGGTGAAGTTAAGGGCCTTGAAGGTGAACTGGATGATGCATTATTTAAACTAGGTTGGGATTTGACAGAAAACCAACGTCTTGAGTTTGGCTATGAAACATACTCAGATGAAGGTGATTATAGTTACCGCCCTGACATGGGCTCAGCAACGGATATCGCTATAACTGGTGCATTAGGTGTACCGTTAAACTGGCCAACAGAATTTAGCCGCGATACTGTGACTGTAAACTATGAACTAAACTGGAGCGATGATTCTGTTTTAAAACTAGCAGTATTTAATAATCAAAGTGAGTTATACCGTGACGAAAGTGGTTGGGCTCAAAACCCTGACTATGCTATGTGGGCAGGTAAAGTAACAGGTGAAGCTGATAATACAGGTATTAACGTTATCGGTAATACCTTTTTAGATGGCAACTTCAGCAATAGCTTAACTTACGGTGTTGATATTGTTAAATTCGAAACACAATATACAGCAGTTTCTTTAACGGGTTCTAGTCGTACAGCAGATGAAGAAGCAACTAATTCAGCGATATTTATCGAAGATAAAATTGCATTCGACAATGGTTTAACTTTAATTCCTGGTGTGCGTTACGACAACTTTGATATTGACTCAACTGTAGTTGATAATTCATTTTCAAAAGTAACGGGCTCTTTGGCTGCACAATATGATGTAAGCAATGAATTAACATTAAAACTGAGCTCAACTCAATTATTTAAAGGGCCAGAACTTAGCGAAGTATTTACTGGCGCAGGCGCTGATGATACTGAAAATCAAGGAATTGAAGCTGAAACAGGTTTAAATTCAGAGTTTGCAATTGCATATCGCGCAGCTGTTTTAGGTGCCGATAGCTTTACTGCTGGTATCACTTTATTCCAAACTGATTTAGATAATTACATTTACGACTACGCAGCTGTGCCTAATGGTGGACCAAGAGATTACCATAAAGATAATATTGGCGATTTAGAAGTCAGTGGTTTTGAAGCTTATACAGGCTATAACATAGGCAACCTTCAAGTTCAGCTAAGTTACTCTTCAGCCGAAAGTGATTTAAATGCATTTACAGATTATCAATCTCTTGAAGGCTACCGTTTAGATAGAGAACAAGGCGATACTGTGAGTGCTAATGTAGATTATTACTTTGAAGCAGTAGAATTAACACTTCATTGGGATATTCTGAACGTAGCAAGTTTAGAGCATGCTCCTTCATTGGATGGCGCAAGTGTCGATACTGCTAAAGATAGCTATACAGTTCAAAATATCTCACTTCGTTGGGCTCCTTCAGCTGTAAGTGGATTAGCTGTAAGCCTAGGAGTTGATAATTTATTTGATGAATATTATGCTTCACAATCATCAAGAACGGGTTTATCTAAACACCCTAGATTTGGTGATTTATTCTTAACAGATTATGAGCCAGGTCGTAATATCAAAGCGACAGTATCTTATAAACTTTAATGTTTAATGTTTAATGTTTAATTTGAAAGCCAAGTAATCTTGCTTGGCTTTATTACTTTCAGTTAAAAAATATATACATGTTGATTAAGTATTCATTTACCTTTTCCACAGTAAATCGGCTAATTCTTGTTGCTCATGCCATTTACCCTGTTGTAACCAATCAACTACGTACTCAGCGACATCTGGATAGTTAGCGTGATGTAACTTAATATCAGATGTTAAAAAATCTTCACATATTTTTGAATCTAAACTATGCATCACTTTGCCTAAGTTTAGAGTTAATATTGCTTTTGCATTAGAGATTTGTTCCATTTGGCCCGCTAACGGTTTTACTAAAACATCAATCCCCATATGAATACACTCACTGACTAATTCAAAGCCTGCGCCACAAATAACTTTTTTACTTTCTGTTAGATCTTTCTTAAACCCAGTTAAGCATGGTGATCTTGTATGAATATTACCATTATCTTTATTTTCTAAATCGGATGAATATATATAAAAATCAAAATTTTTAAATTTTGATAATAAATTAATGACTTCACTTTGTGCTTCAAAAGGTAAATAAACCATGACTTTATTTTTCTTTATATCTGAACTCATTAATCTTGTATCAACTATTGGAGGTAAAATAGGGCTGTCAAAATGATGCCAATGTAAACCAATAGGAAACCTAACTGGCGCAAATTTTTGTATCAGTTTATTGGTAAACCAAGTACCGCCCTCCTTTGGTATATCATGTGAAAAAGCGTATTGATGGCCTATGCCAATTGAGTCTACATCCTGTTGTTTAGCAGCCCAAGCAGATACAGGTTCAAAGTCACTTATGACTAAATCATACCCCGTTAAGTCTAACTGTTTTACATCATTAAAAAACTGACTCAGATTATTTTTTTGCAGTGTTTTTCTTTTTTGAATTTTCCCATCTTGTGTTATGAATGTTAAACCAGCCCTATGTTCAAATTCTCCAAATGGTTTCATGGCAAACAAATCATTTTTATTTCGACCAGAGATTAAAAAAGTAACATCTAAATCAGATTTATTTAAATGCTCAGCCATAACCCGTGAGCGCGTTAGATGCCCATTCCCAGTACCTTGTACTCCATAAAGAATTTTCATTTAAGCACCCATTATTATAATTGTTAAAAAACCGATACCAGTTCCTAAGCTAGCCCCAGCGAGAATGTCTGTTGGAAAATGAACACCGAGTAACACTCTTGATATACCCACACAACATGCCCAAACGTAAATAATGTAACTTAATGAAGGGAAGTAATGACTGATAAGAAAAGCTGATACAAATGCACCAGACGTGTGACCAGAAGGAAAACTAAACTCATCAGATGCAACAATACTAGCTTTAAAAAACGGTATTGCTTGAGGTGGTCGATTACGCTTTAGAGTGTTTTTTAATAGCCAATATAACGGCCTTTCTATCATAAAGGCGATTAAAGTAGCTATGACAAGATGAGAACCTTTATCTCCAGATAGTAACATCAGTGGCAATACTACTTGTAAATAACCATCGCCAGACTTTGACACTATATTTGCTAAAGGTTTTAACTTGTCACTTTTATGGCCAGATACACACCACATAAACATAACTGTATCTAAATGTTGAAGTTTCATAATTAGCTCCTTATCTGTTTAGGTACCACTTGCGATATAATTTTTCAATTAAAGCAAGAAGTGGCTTGATAAAGATAATGGAGGTCTAATGTGTATTTTTAGTGACAAGTTTATGAAGTTAAGTTTACAGCCTTAAATTGTTATTTAAGGCTCATAAAATAATTTTCTAACTATTTTCTATTCTAAAACCTACTTTAATTGTTACTTGGAAATGAGCTACCTTAGAATCAACAATATGGCCTCTAGTTTCAACAACTTCAAACCAATCCAAATTTTTTATAGTTTTACTGCATTCCTCAAGTGCATTATGAATTGCTTCCTCAATACTGGTTGGCGATGAGCCCACCATTTCTACTTTTTTATACGTATGATGACTAGACATAATGGCACTCTAATAGTTGAAAATATTAATTACATCTAAATATAGAACTATTTTTCCAATTAGAGCTATATTTAAAAATAATTTAATTTATAAATATAGCTTATTTATTATGGTAGTTATGTTATTTGTCGTGTATGTTTACGCTATAAACAATTGATTACTCAGTGAGTATTTAATATGCAATGGCTAAATTTAGCAACAAGCAGTTCTGTGATATTGCGTTCATTTAAAATTGCTATGATTGTAGGAACTATTTTAGTTTTCATAAACCATGCCGATGCCATATTCAATGGAGAGCTTACAATCAACCATTATATTAAAATATTATTAACTTATTGTGTTCCATATTGTGTATCAACTTATGCCAGTGTAGATTCGATGTTGAATTCTGATGCCACTGAATAACTTATAAAGAGGATTTCCTAATGTTTAATTTTTTTGGTGGTGATAAAACTCCAGAAGGACATGTTTTAATTAAACAAGAAGAATTAGCTGACTTAAATGCTAAAGCCCAAATTTTAGAACAATTAATCTCTAGTGGCGCTTTAGAAATGGCACAGCAAATTACCGAGAATGCACAAAATGTGAATGTTGCATCTTCAAATAGATTAAGTGAAATAGAAAATAATTATGGATTGATTCAATCTTTTATTGAGCAATCAGAGAGCGTTGAACATACTTCTAGTGAGTCATTCGAATCAGCAAAAGCGACTTCTCAAACATCTAAAAATGGCATTCAGCAACTTGAAAGCCTAACCGATAACATAACAACTTCAGCACAATATATTGGTGAATTTACAGAGCTACTAGAAAGTCTCGATGAAAATAACCGTAATATAGGTCAATTAGTTGAATCAATTAAAGGCATTGCTGATCAAACTAATTTACTTGCTTTAAATGCTGCAATTGAAGCGGCTCGTGCAGGTGAACATGGTCGTGGTTTTGCAGTTGTTGCCGATGAAGTTCGCTCTTTAGCAAATACGGCTAATCAATCAGCTGACCAAATTCAAAATGAAATGAAAAAAATCATGGGAATTTCATCTTCAATAATTGATAAACAAAAAGAAGTCACAACAATTATTGATGGTAGTGTTGATATCGCCAAGACTACAATGGAAAGCCTACAAGAATTAGTATCTATGTCATCTTCAAGTGCCAGCTTAGTTGAATCAACAATAGAGCAAGTACAGCAACAATTAAATAGTTCAGAAACGATTAAAAATAGTATGCAGCAATTAATTGAAGATACTAGAGAAGCTTTATCAGGTTCTGCAACCAATGTGGATTTAGGCCAGCAACTTGTAAGTCATTTAATTTTAGATAATCGTAGATAATGACAAGAGAAGAAGCTTTATTAGCCATAATTCAATTTACTAAAGACAAAGATGAAGCTTTTTCTCAGTTAGCTAAATTTCCTAGGGAGTGCGAAACAACACTAATTAATGTTACTCCCTCTATTTTAATCAATAATTTAAAGCTTTATACACAAAAGATCATTTCAAGTGATGATTTAGAGTTTTGGGCTAATTTTGTTGAAATACGTGAAGATATAAATTTTAATACTGTTGAAGGTGAGATCTACGCTTTATCTAACCCTGCTTTAATGGGGGAAATCACAGTATCTAAAATGGAAAAGTTGATTTCAATTCTAGAAGGTAGCCTACCTCAATAGTGTTATAGATAATGACTTCAAAGCTAAGACTCTAATTTTTTTACTTTTCACTTGATTATTCTCATATATTTCCCACACTTAAGTTAATAATATTTTTTGAGATTTCATTATTAATGACACAATTTGATCTAACAATTATAGGTGGAGGTATTGCTGGTGCAGGTGTTGCCCAGTGTGCAGCAGCAGAAGGTTATAATGTTTTACTGCTAGAAAAAGGAGATTACGCAAGCCAAACGTCTTGTAGTTCTAGTAAATTGATTCATGGAGGCCTACGCTATCTTGAAACAATGCAATTAAATCTTGTTTACAATGCACTTCATGAACGTGCATCTTTACTTAAACTTGCACCTGAATTAGTAAAACCGATCCCTTTTTATATTCCTATTTACAAAGATACCTCAAGAAGTGTTTGGACATTACGAGCGGGTTTATCTCTCTATGCCCTTCTGTCCGGATTCACTAAATTAAGTCGATATAAAGAACTTCCCAAAAAGCAATGGTCTGTAATACAAGGATTAAAAACTGAAGGATTAGTTGCCGTTTTTCAATATTGGGATGCCCAAACCAACGATCAATTACTTACCAATAGTGTTATTCAAAGCGCCATAGAGTTAGGTGCTAAAGCACAATCACATGCGGAGTTTATTAAAGCTGAAAAACTAAATAAAGGATATAAAATTACATATAAACTTAATAAACAAATATGCGAAATTAATACAAAAATGATAATTAACGCAACGGGTCCTTGGGTTAATGAAACATTAAACAAAATATATCCGCAAGTAAAAGGATGCAATATTGACTGGGTTCAAGGAACACATATTATTTTAGATAAAACCGCGCCTAAAAAAATATTTTATTTAGAGTCAAAAGCAGATCAACGCGTTATATTTGTTATGCCTTGGTATGGAAAAACGCTCATAGGAACAACAGAAGTTGTACTAAAAGAGTTACCACAATATATCACCCCACACGCTGAAGAAGTCGATTATTTATTATCAGTTTATCAAAATTATTATGAAGGAGAATTACCTAAAGTCATTCGTTCATTTGCAGGCGTAAGAGTATTACCTAAACAAAGCAATGCTGCGTTCTCAAGACCGCGGGAAAGCATTATTTGGCAAGATAAAACTAATCCAAATATTATTAGTTTATATGGTGGCAAATTAACCACATTTAGAACCACAGCTAAAAAAGTTGTCAATAAAGTTAAAAAGCAATTAGGTACAAAAATAAAGCGTGCTGATGTTGATACTCTTAAGCTATAACCTCATAAAATACCCCTCTTCAAATGCCAAAAATTTAAATTGTAAATAAATATAACTATATATTGCTCACATGTATCTCACTTGTTATATTTTATCTCAGATTCAATCTTGGATTTTTTATTTTTTTTAAAATTGAATCTAAAAAACATAAATATAATAAATAAATTTAAACTTTATATCGTAAAAGATATGACATGGGGCGTTAAAAATGACAAATAATCGATTTCACAACAAAAGCTTACTAGCCACAGCGATTAAAAAAGCAATTGTATTTTCAACTTTAAGCTCAATCTTTATCGTTGCACCAACTTATGCGGCAGATGAAGTAGAGCAAGTAGAGCGTATTTCCGTCACTGGCTCTCGTATACAAAGATCTAGCGCACAAATGACAACACCAACAACAATCATAGATTCTGCTGCCATTGAAATGTCAGGAGCCAAAAACATTGGTGATTTACTCAATAAATACCCTGCATTATTAGATGGGATTGGAGGTGCTGGTAATAATACCAATAGTGGTGCGAGCTTTTCTTTGAATAATGCGGGATTAGAATTAGCAAACTTAAGAGGGTTAGGTACAAATCGAACATTAGTATTAGTAAATGGCCGCAGACATGTGCCAGGCGCTGCTGGGACTTCTGCGGTAGATATGAGCATGATCCCATCAGCCCTTGTTGATCATATTGAGATAATAACTGGCGGTGCTTCTGCAATTTATGGTGCAGATGCGGTCACAGGTGTTGTTAACTTTATTATGAAAGATGATATTGAAGGCTTAAAGGTTGATATTTCAGCCGGAATGACGGGTGAGAATGATGGAGAAAGCCAAGACGCATCTTTTACTTATGGTACTAATTTTGACAGTAATAAAGGAAATATTACTGCGCATTTGTCTTATTCTAATGAAGAAGAAATTCCCTTTACAGCAAGAGACTATGCTTTGAACCGTTATCAGTTTAAAGCTAA
>Ga0105356_10006668_pt1 | contig 10739 bp, 7 predicted proteins | sample GOMGulsemesocosm_3_FD_83502 | JGI IMG/M metagenome (GOLD analysis project Ga0105356, IMG submission 83502) | Methane-oxidizing microbial communities from mesocosms in the Gulf of Mexico - GOM9D Gulf of Mexico | ecosystem: Environmental > Aquatic > Marine > Cold seeps | place: Gulf of Mexico...
GAAGCCGCGCCATTTGATCTTCGCTCAGCCAGTAAAGATTGCTCATAGTACCCCCAAATTTGGGGAACTTGAATCATGACGGCATCAACTCCTCAAGTGAATTAATGGGTCCTGAGCCTAGAAACACACCACCCGCATCAGTTCACAAAATGAAGCTTCGACAGTGCGTTTATCGCCCAATGAATGCTTAAATCAGTTTACTCCCTGCAGAACCGGGCTAAGTTTCACTATGCAGCCACATTACAAAACAGTCATTCTTAACTTCATTGGGAAATCAGTTGAAAAGGAGATATTGGAAATCACCATAAAAAATATTCATGGGCGCTAATAACCATACCTAATTGGTATCGCCTTCGCTAGCTACGAACGGTCGGTTCAAACAAATCAATCATTGGAAACCATGGTCACAAACCCACCCCTCCAATTAACCTCCTCAAGCAAGTTTTTTGACGTTCTCGTCATTGCCGATGTAACGCGTAAAGGAGACGCAGGATTGAGAATTAGAAGGGAAATTGAATCATATTTTGACATGGGTCTCCGCGTTGGGATTTTTCACGTTCCCATTCACAAAAAAGGTAACTGTGTTTCTCCCGACATCCAACTCTGCGTGATGGACAAAAAGGCGGAAATCATCCCAGCTGACCTAGCGGCCAATGGAAGATTGGCAATTATTTATTCTCCTGGATTATTGGTAAAACCCACAAACAGTCTAAGAAATCTGCGAGCAGATAAAGTCGTTCTTGTTATTGATCGCAAGCCTGAACTGAGGCAGATGGGGCGCTGGTTTAGTTTCAACATCGGCCCAGTGTCTTGGGCCCCCACTAACCGTTGGATCCGTGCAGAAATTGCGGCCATGGGGATGCCCGTTCGTCTGGAAGACGAAGATTGGCGTACCATTGCCCGTCCAGCGCTTGTAGTGAAGCCTTGGAATAGCGTTGATCGCAACATTACTGTTGGCCGCGTTAGCGCTCCAGGCGCCGCTCAGTGGCCCAAGACACGAAAGGAACTCAAGGCTGCCTATTTCCTTGCTCCACACTATGACTTTCAATTCATGGGATCCCCGCCTGCCAATCTGACGAAACAATTTCACACTAATTCAAACTGGAAAAATGTAAATTTCAGTCACATTTCGATCGATAGATTTATAGGAATGATCGATGTTTTTGCATACTTTCCAAGTGCTGCACTTCCTGAATTACCAGAAGCAGCCATTTCAACAGCAATGGCATCTGGAAAAGTAATTTTACTCCCCCATCGCATGAAGCCACATTTTGGACCAGGTGCAATTTATGCTGACGCCGATCAATTAGCAACCACAATTGATAACCTCATTAATGACGAAACTGCTTTGAAGGAAGCTCGAGAAGCCACGGCGCACCACTCCAAATTTCAGTTTTCAGATGCGACACACCGTGAAAAGGTTTCCGCGTTGTTAGGAGATATTCCGACACGTAAGCCAATTCTTCGAAAAAAAGCCCCTACAAAACCGCGTGTTTTGTTTGTTCCATCAAACGGTGTAGGACTGGGACACGTTACCCGCCTTCTTGCAATTGCCAGACGTATTGATCCAGACATAGAGCCGATCTTCGCAACTTTGGCTCAAGCAATCCCGATTATCGAGTCTTTCGGCTATACGACAGAATACATCCCATCTCAAAGCGATGTTGGTGATACCTTCTCTAAATGGGATGCCTGGCTCAAATACCAATTGGGTGAATTGATTGACCGGTATGACGCGACCACTGTGGTATTTGATGGAAATAACCCAACTCTGGGATTGATGAATGCGGTGCTTTCGCGAGGAAGGTGCCGATTGGTCTGGGTTCGCCGTGGTATGCTGGGGCCAACTCCATCGCCCTATCTAGAAAATTCTAAGTTTATGGACTTGATCATTGAACCTGGGGAAATTGCTGGAGAGCGAGATCGTGGTTCGACAGCCGCGCGTCGTGGTGAAGCGTATCAAGTAGCTCCCGTCACTCTTCTCGACCGGAATGAGCTCCTTTCACGAGAGATGGCCATCAGGGAGCTCGGGCTATCAACCAACCATCCAGCGGTGTTGGTTCAATTGGGTGCAGGTGCGAATAGGGATAATGTGGCGTTAGTCGATCAAATCATCCCCCAACTAAAAAAAACGAAGAACCTTCAAATAGTTTTGGCGGAGTGGGAAAATGGATTTGTTGAATTCCCAAACTGGCCATCTACGCGATTGCTTCGCGGGTACCCAATTAGCAAGTATTTTAATGCATTCAATTTTTCAATCTCAGCCTCTGGATACAACACTTATCATGAAATCATTGGATTTGGCTTGCCTTCAATTTTCATCGCCAATCGCCATCCTCAATTGGATGATCAACAGGCAAGGGCCGAGTTCGCACAGGATCATCAACTGGGTTTTAATCTTCCCGACGACCAACTGTATCACCTTCCGGCGCTTGGCGAAGCGATGCTGAATAATGACTTGCGCCAAGTCATGCACCAACGCTGTTTAGAGATATCAGGCAATAACGGCGCAACCTGCGCAGCTTCTGCCATTTTGGAGCTAACAAAAAGCTGATGACAAAGGATAAACAACAAAAAACAAATAGTATATCCGGATCACATAGGGTTCTCCTACCCGCAATTGAAGCCCGAGCGCGAAGCGCTCTAATTTTGGGACGCATCGCTAGAGAAGAACAGGTAGACGACATTTTGGGCATCAACTGGCAAGCCAAACGCAAACCGGAAGCAATTATTGGAAGTCGCCTCAAACTAACTGACAATCAACTTGCTTCTTGGCCCTCTGAGATTATTCCCGACAGTTCACTTTTACCTAGCCCAGGTTTCGCGGCCCCAAGAATTGGAAGTGGCGCCTTACCAGTGGCATTTATCGGAACGTTTGGAATCAGCAAACAGCGTTTAGGACAAGTAGTTAAGTTGATTGAGCAACGCCAGAGACAGGATGTAAATTTTGTCCCACTTTTTCTGACCAATTGCAAAGACCAGAAGGCTTTCCGCCGCTCGGGGTACAATTTTGAGTACTTCCCTACCAACGTTTATTGCATGGAACATCAGAAAGAAATATTTTCATATCATTTCAGTACAATATGGAAGAAGTGGAATTCCGCATACATAATTGACCTGAGCACTCCGGGTTTTCTCCGAGAGCGGATAGTAGATTTTGAACGCTACCTTCAGCTCGAAGTCAGACCAAAAAAAACTTACAATCCGAGAATACCAACCGCGTCAGTTCACTCTCCCGCTGTAACTGATGTTACAGCGTTGAAGGCCGAATATCAGAGCAAGGTGTTATCCGAACAACCGGATACATTTGCCTTATACCGGATTTTGGGAAACGATTTACCACCGAGACATAAAATAGGTCAAACCTTCAACAATTTGAAATTCATCCTAGAGAACGAGCCCGATTTTAAAAACTGCACGAAACACTGGGTTGTAAATAGAATAGTAGATCAGGAACAGGAAGAAGCTATTCTGAAACTTTTAGACCAGCACAAGCAACACTATTTGCGTATACCTTTCGTTCTGAATGAATATCATAAAGTCGAGTGGGACTTGGACAATTTCCCTACTCCGACTTTCTTTCTCGACGGGCGCTATCACCAAATGGGGCGGTACGATCAGGTTCGTGCACAGGCCCATTCGAGGCGAAAAAAGATTCAGTATACCGCCAATAACAACGGTGCACGAAACGCTGCACTGAAGGACGGCCAGGGCAGAGCCAAATGGGTAATGCCTTGGGACGGATGCTGTTATCTAACGGCCAGTGCTTGGGAACAGGTTAGCGACAGCATTAAGGCAAAACCCTATTTGAAGTATTATTGCGTACCAATGTTACGCATTTTGGACAATGACAAACTATTAGACATCACAAAAGGCCTCCCTCCTGTAGAGGAGGAACCACAGATAATTTTCCGCCGCGACTTTCAAGAAGAGTTTGATGAGCAAATACCCTATGGTCGAAGACCAAAAGTAAATCTCTTCTGGCGTCTCGGTGTTCCAGGGGACTGGGACAGATGGAATGATGATGTTTGGGACATGCCGCGTCCGAAGCGTTCCGAGGATGCCGGTTCTTTCGGATGGGCTGGTTGGGTAGCGCGCCTCAATTCCGGATGTCCGGAACTGGAAGGTTGCTCCCAAGCAAGTCAAGTGAACCGGGGAATAGCACGTGCAGAGGCTCTTATTAGCCTGCTTGATGACTTAGACTTACGCGTAATAGCTCAAACCCATGATCCCATGTCGTTGACCACGTACGACAAAAAAACGATTGCTTCTCTGTCGGATGCCCCTGCCGACACCAACACGGGGCGCCTCTTCAGTCGGTTGCAGCAAGAGGCCGAACTTGCTCTGCAAAGAGGTCCGTATTCCGTGACCGACAAGTCTATCATTCCTCCCTCAGGTGATAAACATGACTACTATCACCCCGCGCCGTTCTGGTGGCCAAAACCAAATGCGACACATTGGTTGTCTGGCGACTGGCGCGAAGGAGATCGCTGGCCGGGCGCTGAAGTGTATACCTCTGAAAGCAATTGTTTCGACAGGACACGACTGCAACGGCTTTTTGATGACACTATTATTTTGGCTCTCGCGGGCTGTAATGAGGGCGACGGGACTTTTCATCGCCATGCTGCCCTACTTGTCAGGACATGGTTCCTCGACGAAGAAACACGAATGAACCCCAACTTGAATTTTGCCCAGATTGAGCCAAACCGCGCGCCCTTGGAAGGGCCCGCACGCGGCATCATCGAGATGAAGAACATTTACTTTTTCCTAGATGCAATTCGCCTTCTGGAGTTATCGGGTGCCCTAACCGAAAAGGATAAAATGGAACTGTCTAATTGGTTGCGCGAATATCTCGATTGGCTGCTGACCAGCCCTCAAGGACTTATTGAATGTAAGTCAAAAGACAATCACGGAACTTGTTACGACCTCCAAGTAGCCTCAATCAGCTCATACCTTGGGGATTTAGAGACCATGGTATCTACTTTCCGCAGAAGCCGTGAACGCGTTCCAGGCCAGTTTGGAAAGAAAGGGGAACAGAAGTATGAATTGAAGAAAGGTCGGTCTGCCCACTACTGTGCTTTCAATCTACAATGCTGGGTACAGCTAGCCAATCTTGCCGAACAGTGTGGCGACCGGTTGTGGGAATATAAGACAGCAGATGGACGATGTCTTGCACGCGCATTTGAGTGGCTGTTTACGACCTACAACGGCAACTGGCACCATAAACAAACCGTGCCGTTCGACCGTGATCGCTTCCTACCACTAAGTTTTTTCGCCCAGGCGCGATTTGGTCAGACAGCGGGAGTTACAGCTGCCATGCAATGCCAAAGAAAACCAATCTTCTTTACCCATGACGGGGTCATGCCCTTTTGGATGCTAGCAGCGGGCCTGCGTGAAGCCCGAATTGAACAGACCGGCGAAATTTCTAAGATCGTTGCCAAGCGGGCCAAAACAATCCATGACCAATGCCTTGACGGTGCGCGTGCAAAACTGACACCTAAGGAAACGGAAGATAGACTGTGGGGAGGGTACTCCCACAGAGCATTGTCCGATCTTGTCTGTATGAGCACTTCGCCATTCGAAAAGGAAGCTGACCAGGATTTTTCTTCCTGGGCAATTGCCCGATGGTTCAGTCACAAGGGTGACCACCGGAAAGCCCTAAATGCCATTGAAGATATTGATGTCGGTATGCGTCACACCAAGATGAGCTACGTTCTTTTAGAGGCCGATTGCCTTCAACATTTGGGCAACTGGGAAAATGCGCGCAATTTGCTTGCGTACGCCCTGGAACAATGGCCCGACGATCCCAGTCTTCTTTTTTCAATGGCGAACACCTATTCTCGAAGACCTAACGATCAAGAGCCGGAAGCTGAAACACTTAGATTGTCTTGGATCAACAAAGTTTATCTTGGAAACGGGCTCGCCACACTTAAAAAGAAGAGCCAACGAGAACCATTGTGCTTCTCCAATATTAAAGGCGTAAAAGAGAGTCTGGAACTTAGAGAGGTCAATGGTCTTCCTAAAGTTTCCATAATCATACCAGTATTTAATGGCGCAGGAACAGTTTCAACTGCATTGACCAGTCTCCAGCATCAAAGTTGGAGGAATATTCAAATTATCGTGGCTGATGACACTAGTACCGATGACACCTGCGACATCGTCCGGAAATCAGCAGTAAACGATCCACGGATCGAACTCTTGTGCCTACCAAAGAACAGCGGAGCTTATGTCGCGCGCAATGCAGGGCTGGAAATGGCGACCGGAGATTTTGTAACTGTTCACGACGCTGACGATTGGTCGCATCCAAACAAAATTGAAGTACAAGTACGCGAACTTCTCCGGCGCGGTCGACCGCATGCTGTCTTGTCCGATTGGGGTCGTGTTGACAGTGATCTCTATGCAATGAGGCACTGGCGTCCAATGTCCTCAATATTCTCAGTCAATCACTCTTCACTAATGTTTCCTCTGGATGTCATAAAAACTATAGGCTCATGGGACAATGTCAGAATTGGAGCAGATATGGATATGCTCTGGCGCTTCAAAAATAAATTTGGCGAGAACGCCGTTTCAACTGCGTACCCCAAAGTGCCGCTTTCTTTCAGCTTGGTAAGACCAGAAGCCCTCACACAGACGAGCGCAACACATGTCAGGACGATTTATCACGGTATCAGAAGGGATTACCGCCAAAACTATCGTCGCTGGCGCTGCAAAATGCCTACTGAGGATATCGCGCCACTACCCGCAATTGATGCCTGCCGGGCCTTTCCAGCCCCCCGCCAAATATTGCCACATCGCGGCGCCCCCCCCAAGTTCAACCGTGTTTATTTAGCCGATTTTTCAAAGGGTGCGAATTACATCGAGCTCGTTGCAAACCAAATTGCCACTGCCGTGTCAAAATCCTCTGATATTGGGATTTTTCATTGGCCCAACTATGATGGAGCTTGGCACCAGGATTTTCATGCAAAAATGTGCGAGATGTTGGACGCGTTCCAGATTGAGCAAATAAGCGCATTTCAGGAAGCCACTGCGAAAACCTTAGTACTGTGTGACCCTCATCTCTGCTCGCACGTGATAGAGGGGTTACCGGATTTTAATGCCACACGCCTCGAAGTTTTGTGCCCAGAAGCCACTTCACGAGAAGCTTCGTTCGACTTTCGCAGACAAAGTATGCCAAGCAAGAAAAAGCTGGAAACCATTTTCAAAACTCCGTGCTTTTGGATCCCATTATAGAATTCTTTGAATGTTACTTCTGACCTGCTGAATAGTGAATAGCCCCTAGAATTGTAGACGCCTTTCTTGGTAATTTTGGAAGCAAGGAGACAATGATGTCAGGGATTAGATTTACGGATGAGTTCAAGCGTGATGCGGTCGCACAAGTAGTGGATCGGGGGTATTCGGTCGCGGTAGTTTCAGAGCGATTAGGGATCAGCACGAAGTCTCTCTACACATGGCGCGCGCAGTTTTCACAGCCGCCGAAACAGGCCAAGGAAACGACGGAACAAGCCGCCGAGATCAGACGATTGAAGAAAGAGTTGGCCCGTGTTTCTGAGGAGTGCGACATCCTAAAAAAGGCCACCGCGTACTTCGCCAGGGATGCAAAGTGAGGTACGCGTTTATCGCCGAGCATCGCCCGATTTTTTCGGTCCGCGCCATGTGCCGTTGTCTACGCCTGCATCCCAGCGGCTTCTATGCGTGGCTCAAGAGCCCTCTCAGTCTGCGAGCCCTAGAGGATCAACGTCAAACCGACCTTCTCAAAACGGCTTGGGAGGAAAGCGGCAATATCTATGGCTACCGCAAACTGCATGACGACCTTTGCGATCAAGGTGAGACGTGTTGCCTTAATCGCGTGGCTAGGCTGGCTAGATTGGCTGGGATATCCGCTCAAATCGGTTACAAACGCCGTCCTGGAAAGTAGGGTGGCAAGCCATCAATCGTTGTTGATAATACATTGGATCGCCAATTTGATGTCCCCTCTCATGGTTTGCAAGCAAACCACTGCCGGGCTCTGGATGCCCCGAACCGCGTTTGGGTCACAGATATCACCTATATCAAAACTTACGAAGGCTTCTCGTACTTGGCGGTTGTGATCGACCTCTTTTCCCGCCGCATCGTCGGCTGGTCAATGCAGAGCAGGCAAACGACAGACCTGGTATTGCAGGCTTTGCTTATGGCCGTTTGGCGGCGCAAACCAACTAGCAACGTCTTGATCCATTCAGATCAAGGTTCACAGTTCACCAGCATCGATTGGGCGTTGTTTCTCAAGCACCACAATCTTGAACACAGCATGAGCCGCCGTGGAAATTGCCATGATAACGCTGTCGCGGAAAGTTTCTTCAACCTGCTCAAACGCGAACGCATTCGTCGCAGGACATACAAAACCAGAGAAGACGCAAGGCGCGACGTGTTCGACTACATCGAGATGTTCTATAATCCGAGGCGCAAACACGCTAGGAACGGGATGCTGTCGTCAGCCGCCTTTGAAAGAAAACAAGCACTGAAGCTGCAAGGCGTCTAGGAAACTAGGGGCTATTCAGGCTATTCAGTTGAAGTGGTCCGGCTTTTTCGGACAGGTTTTCGGTTTGTTTAAGATGCATCAAGTTTCTGCTCATGCCGCTTTTCGTGTTTCTGCTGCAACAAAGCCCAACTGGGGCTACAAAACCTTTAGCCGGGAAAACTTCATGTCTCTCACATGCACTTTGTCCGACGGCAACGTAATTTTATTACTACCTGGCCTATAGAGCCCAGCCTTGGCAAAGACTGTACCACCATCCTGGACGTGTACATTGGTCGTTAACAAAGGCTTTCCGCCAATATAAACACTTACCGATCTATTTTCAGACGTGTCGATGTCAACGGCAATTTCGACCCATTGATCTTCGAAATTTGAGCGTTTCCAGTTTCCCAGTCGGTAATGTTCAAACCTATAGTGCCCCTTCAATACCCATGCATAGAGTTGCCCATCATTATCCAACATAAGCCTGACATAGGGTGCACATTGACAATTCTTAGAGCTCCATTGATGTACCTGGAAAAAGGTTGTTTGGTTAGCGGAGGTGAAGTTTGGACTAAAATGGACGAGTGCTGAAAAAAGAAAGCGGTCACCTTGTTTCTGGCTTTCTCCAGAGACCTCGGACCTTTCAACATATGGAACCGGCATGTTTGTCGCTTTTTTTGGTTTATCATCGTTGCCACAAGTTCCGACATCTCCATTTTCGAGTGTAAAAGTCATCACACCTTGCCGTCTTTTGTACGCTGATGGTTTGGGAGGCGGGCAGCTATAACGTTTGAACCATACGTTCCTAGCATTTTCTAACTGAATGCTCGGTGTTCTTATCGTGGGGTAAACTGCAACCGCTGGAGTCGCAATACAAACAATAAGCAGGCAACTAATACCTCGCCTCATTTCAATCTCCCTCAATTCCATATGCCAACGCGAAAGCATGAAATGCGCTGCAACTTCTGAAGACAGCGTAGCCAATACTTCTTAAATAGCGCAGCCTAGCGAAAAGGACAGATTTCCCGAAATGGCATAGCAACGATCTTGGCGTTCCTGACCTTTCCACAAATAAGTGGTCCGCCCTTATGAGCAGCCCCACTTTCGTGATCAAAGTGCGGAAAATCTAGCCCTGACCGGGGACACTTTGGGTAGCGCATCACAAACCCGCAAACTCTCGTTATGAATGAGGGAGCCTCGGGGGGCAGGTCAGCTTGTCCTCGATGCGTCCGTTAAAACTCTCGCAGTATCCGTTCTCCCAAGGAGACTTTGGCTCGAAGTAGGTGGTCTCGACCCCGACGGCTTTGATCCAGCGCCTGACCGCCTCCGCCATGAACTCGGGGCCATAACACAATCGGAACGGAGTTCACTAACCGTCTCTTTGGCTTACACAAGCGAGCCGCGACGGGCGGGCACGAGTTCGATAAACTCTGCTCCGAACTGGACATTGAGCATCGTCTCAGCCCGCCGGGTCGCCCCAAAACCAATGGCATAGCCGAAAGATTCAACGGACGCATCGAGGACGTGCTGCAAAACCACCAATTCCGATCAAGCGAAGAGCTGGAGACCAGCGCTGCACCGCTAAGCTTGGCTTTACAACCAACAACTCCCACAGTCAGCATTTGCAGTAAAACTGCCATTAAAAGCGATAAAGGACTGGAACAAACTCAAACCGAAGCTGTTCAAGATGCAGCCGCACTACAGTCAGAGACGGTGACGCTTACTCAACTTCTCCGCCCATACCGGACAGCACCACATCCACAACCATAGGATAACCAGCATTGGAGGGAATTTTTTTTCCCAGTTCAACTAAAAATCGCTCTGGAACAAAAACAAACTTTGGATCAAAGGCGCGGTTGATCCTGAGCGGCGCTGTAAAGTTGCCTCCGGCAGAGAAAATTGTTGCCATCATGCCCTCAAATGTCTGATCCGATCCCGCCCCTGGATTCAGCTCGACGTAAGGACCGCTATCCAGCGACGTCAAAACCGATGATCGGGCAGAAAATTGTCCGGACTGAAACTGATTGTCCCCGGATACTAAAAACCGACGATGATCCGTTGGACGGGATGTGTCATGATGCAATTCCGGGTCGGGCAAAGATGTTTCAGCGGTTGGCCAATTTCCGGAGTCAGCACCAGCCGCGCCTTCATCGGTTTTGTCAAACTGCCCATACTCAGGAAAACCAGCCGTGATCAGGGTGCGAATTTGATCTGCTGCGACCTCCAGCGGTTCCTGCCCCATGGC
>Ga0105356_10006669_pt1 | contig 10738 bp, 11 predicted proteins | sample GOMGulsemesocosm_3_FD_83502 | JGI IMG/M metagenome (GOLD analysis project Ga0105356, IMG submission 83502) | Methane-oxidizing microbial communities from mesocosms in the Gulf of Mexico - GOM9D Gulf of Mexico | ecosystem: Environmental > Aquatic > Marine > Cold seeps | place: Gulf of Mexico...
ACAGGATAATCTCCTGAACGTGGAGCTGGTGGAAATTTCAAAGCCAAAGCAGCATTGTCAACATCATCAATCTCAATAATTTGTAGCTTCTCCAACATACGCTCACGATCTTTGACTTGATTCGTTTTGGAAAATGTTCCTTTAAAACGATCTATAAACACTTTGTTATCTGCTATAAATTTTTGTTGTTCTTTATAAGCTTTCACCTGATGAGAACGCCTGTCTTCTCTTAACTGTAGGTAATGAGAATAATTTGCTTTGTAATCGTAAATTCTTCCCATTGTTACTTCAATGGTTCTATTGGTAATGGTATCAATAAATGCCTTGTCATGAGATATTACAACAACGGCTTTTGCTTTATTCAATAAAAAATCTTCCAACCAAATTACAGATTCTATATCTACATGGTTGGTAGGTTCGTCTAACAAAATTAAATCAGGTTTTTGCAATAAAATCTTAGCCAATTCTATACGCATTCTCCACCCACCACTAAATTCACTAGTCGCTCTTGCAAAATCTTCTCTTTTAAATCCAAGTCCTCCCAATGCTTTTTCAACTTCAGCATCGTAATTCACGTCTTCAAGAGCATAAAATTGCTCTCCTAAATCAGATACCTTTTCAATAACTTTCATATAAGCCTCCGACTCATAATCCGTACGTGTCTCCAGTTCTTTATTCAAGCGATCCATTTCATCTCGCATTTCAAAAACATGCGAAAATGCTTTTTCTGCCTCTTCAAACACAGTACAATTATCATCGGTAAGTAAATGTTGTGGCAAATAAGCGATTACAGCTTCTTTCGGACAACGAACATTTCCTCTAGTCGCTTTTTGAACACCTGCAATAATTTTCATCATTGTAGATTTTCCAGCTCCATTTTTTCCCATTAGAGCTATTTTGTCATTTTCATTAATTACGAAAGAAACATCACTAAATAAGGATTCTCCACTAAACTCGACTGCAATTGCATCAACAGAAATCATATCTTAAAATTTAAAAATGCGAAATTAACTTAAATAATTAATAATTGACAACTTTTCAGCACGAGTTCCCTATTATCGGTTGTTTTGCTATATTTGAACTTCTCAAAAACAAACCATGAAATTAAAACTTTTCTTATTCGTATTCATTTCTTATAGTTTTTCAATAACAGCTGCACAGATAGACACTTTGATTATAAAAAGTAAGTCCATGAAGAAAGAGGTGCCAAACTTAATTATCACACCCAAAACTTATACTACTCAGAGCGAGGCTTTCCCTGTATTGTATTTATTACATGGTGCTACTGATTCATTTACTGGCTGGCTAACAAAAGTTCCGAACATACAAAAACTGGCGGATGCTTACAATGTTATTATTATCTGCCCAGATGGCGGCTATACAAGTTGGTATTTCGACAGTCCAATAGATCCAAAAATGCAATATGAAACTTATATTGCAAAAGAACTTGTAAAAAAAATAGACAAAAAATACAATACCATTTCTAATAAAAAAGGACGTGCTATAACTGGATTGAGCATGGGAGGTCATGGTGCTTTTTATTTGGCTTTTAAACATCAGGATATCTGGGGTGCGGCAGGAAGCATGAGTGGTGGCGTTGACATCCGTCCTTTTCCTAACAATTGGGATATTTCTAAAAGAATTGGAACTTATGCTGAAAACAAACAAAAGTGGGAAGACAATTCGGTAATAAATATGGTTTACCTACTGAATGGAAAAGATTTAAAAATTATTTTTGAATGTGGCGTTGATGATTTCTTTTACGATGCAAATAAAAGATTGCATGAAAAATTAATTGAAAGAAACATTCCCCATGATTATGCCGAACGTCCAGGAAAACACAATTGGAACTATTGGTCAAATGCTATCAAATATCAAATGCTTTATTTTGACACGTTCTTCTCTACTAAGAAATAAAATTTCATAAAACAACCAAGTTCAATCATTAAACTTGCCTCCTAGCATAGTACAGACCAATACTTTTAAAATTAAATGTTACTCGTAATTAAAGAATATACTGAGTAAAAGTACCTTATCTTTGCGGCCAATTTAATAGCAATGAACTGTACACTTCTTTCATCTCCTTTGCAAGGATTTACTGATTTTCGATTTCGAAATGCTTTTCAAAAGTATTTTGGAGGTATCGATACTTTTTATTCTCCTTATATAAGATTGAATGGAAAACTAGTAATAAAATCATCTTATCAACGTGATTTATTACTTGAAAACAATACTACGTTGGAAGTCATTCCTCAAATAATGACCAATGACGCTGACGAGTTTTTATTCGTTACCAAATACATTCAAGAATTAGGTTACAAAGAGTTGAATTGGAACTTGGGTTGCCCTTATCCAATGGTCACCAAAAGAGGTATGGGGTCTGGACTGATTTGCAATCCTGAAAAAATAAATCATATTTTAAATAGAGTTCATTCAGAAACAGATGTATTGGTTTCTATGAAAATGAGAATGGGCTATGAATCTCCTGAAGAAATTCAAGATGTTTTTCCTATACTCGACAAATACCCTTTAAAAAATATTGCTATACACGCACGTATCGGAAAACAGGTGTATAAAGGAGGTGTTGATTTAGATTCTTTTCAGAAATGTATTGACAATACCAAACATAAATTGTACTACAACGGAGATATTACTTCTGTAAGTAAATTTAAAGAAATGCAAGAACGTTTTCCATCCATTGATCATTGGATGATAGGAAGAGGTCTTATCGCAGATCCTTTTTTACCCAGCATGATTAAAAATAACGTTTTAGAATACCCCAAAAATAGTATCGAAATTTTCAAAGAATTTCATGATACCATTTTTGAACAATACGATGCTTTTTTATCTGGTCCTACACCTATTCGAATGAAAATGTATGGCTTTTGGGAATATTTTTCATTGTCGTTTTCAAATCCACAAAAAGTTTTGAAAAAAATAAAAAAAGCAAAAAACATCAGAAATTACCGAATAGCCGTTTCCGAAATTTTAGCAAATAAAGAATTTCAAGGTTTTCAATAATGAATTCCATTTCAAAAAATTATACTCATGCCTGAAAATAAAAAAAAGCATTCCGAAGAAAAATCAATTTTACATCCTAGAAGCAAACATCGAAATCGCTATGATTTCAAAGAGCTTATAAAAAGCAGCCCTACTTTAAAGCCTTTTGTATCGATGAATACATATAATGAATATTCTGTTGATTTCTTCAATCCTAATGCCGTAAAAGCTTTAAATAAAGCATTGCTTATTTATTTTTACAAACTGACCAACTGGAGAATTCCAAAAGGTTTTTTGTGTTCGCCTATTCCTGGAAGAGTCGATTATATCCATTATGTAGCTGATATTTTAGCAGAAGACAATGCTGGTAAAATTCCAAGAGGAGAAAATATTCGCTGTTTAGATATTGGTGTGGGTGCCAATTGCGTATATCCAATTGTTGGACATCAAGAATATGGATGGTCTTTTGTTGGTGCTGATATTGAACCTGTTTCTATTGCATCTGCAGAACAAATAATAAAAATGAATCCTATTTTACAAGGTCCAATAGAATTGAGATTGCAAGCAAACCCAAAGGATACATTTAGAGGCATGATTCAAGAAAATGAAGTGTTTGATGTAACCATCTGCAATCCTCCTTTCCACAACTCTGCAGCAGCTGCAGCTTCTGCTACAAAAAGAAAACTAAAAAATTTAAAATCAAAAGGTGCTGAAAACTTAAATTTTGGTGGACAACACAATGAATTATGGTGTGAAGGTGGTGAAGAATTGTTTGTAAAAAACATGATACGTCAAAGCAAACACCATGCAAATTCTTCCACATGGTTTACTTCTTTAATTTCAAAAAAGGAAAATGTAAGACCGTTAAAAGTACTTCTTAAAAAATTAGAGGCTACAGCTATTAAAGTAATCCCAATGGGACAAGGAACTAAAACCAGTAGAATTCTAGCTTGGAGCTTTCAAAACAAAACGGTTTAAAAATTTTACAAAAAAAGGCTGTTTTGCATTCTACAAAACAGCCTCTTTTTTTTCACTTTATTCTTTGTTATTTTTTGTCCTGCAACGCAAAAACTCTTTTCAACAAGCTCGAAGTTCTCAACCCTATCTTTTCACGAATTCCCTTTTCTTCAACAGCAATCATTTTAAAAACACCTTTCAGTGCTTCTTGAGTAACATAATCTGTTAAATTTGGGTTTACATCTGCTACCAAAGGAAGGTTGTTGTATTTAGAAATCATTTGTGTCCAAATCTGATCTGCTCCAACTTTACTAAGTGATTTTTGAATGATAGGATTGAATTTAGCATACAAATCTGTCCTTGTTTTTGTCTGTAAATAATTTGTTGCTGCATTGTTTTCTCCCAATAATATATTTTTAGCGTCTGTAAAAGACATTTCTTTCACCGCATTTATAAAAATTGGAGTTGCTTCCTTTACAGCATCTTCTGCTGCATTATTCAATAATTTCAACCCTTTATCCGCCAATTTGCTCATGTCGATCGCAAGTGGTTTGACACAGCTAACTATCCGCAGCTTAAAGCGTGGCTGGCACGGCTCATCGACAGCGCAGCCTTTGGCCAAGTAATGACATCATTTACGCAATGGCATGCGGGCGACGCGTTAACTCATTTTCCAAAGGACGCTTAATCATGCTGTGTATTGGACATCGCGGGGCGCGCGGCCAAAGCCCAGAAAACACCCTAGCGTCAATAGCACTAGGCATCACGCAAGGCGCGCAATGGATTGAGATTGATGTGCGCCAGCACAGTGGCGAGTTGATTATTATTCATGATGAATACGTTGACCGTACCACCAATGGTCTTGGCAGTTTAGCTGATTTTAGCTTGAGCCAATTACGCCAGCTCGATGCTGGCAACGGTCAACAAATACCGCTGTTAGCCGAAGTCATTCGATTGATAGATCGCCGCGTAAAGCTCAATATTGAGCTCAAAGACAGCGCCAGTAATGCACTGGTACTGCAATGTATTGAAGAATTTGTACAACAAGGCTGGCAATATCAAGACTTTATGATTTCAAGCTTCATCCATCCTGATTTGGTCTGGTTTAAGCAACAGCAACCCAGCTTGGCCATTGGCGCACTAAGCGCTGGGGTGATGGTTAATTACGCACAGTTTGCGCAAGACCTTGGGGCTAGTGCGATCAACCTATGCGATGACTCAATCAATCAAACCATTATCGATGATTCTCACGCCAGGGGACTCAAGGTATTTGTCTATACCGTTAATGATCCACGTGAGTTTAAACGATTTCATGCGATGGGCGTCGACGGCCTGTTTACCGACTACCCTGCCCGGCTCAACCAATGGCTTTGCGATAACAACAAAACTCAATCGCCTTAGGCTCCGTTGATCTTTGTAGCTTTCTTACTAAAACGATAGCCATCGACGGTATAAACCACTAGCGCTAGCCAGATAAAACCAAAGGTTATCATTTTGTGTGCTGGTAACGGTTCGTTATAGATAAATACAGCCATTAGCAGCATTAAACTCGGCCCAATATATTGAATGAATCCCAACGTCGATAGCGGTATGCGTATCGCTGCCGCGGCAAACGCTAACAATGGCAAAGTGGTTACGATACCTGAGGCCACAATCAGCAGGCTAAAGCCAAGATCGCCGCCAAGCAGCGACAACGAGCTACTATCAATGAACGTCATATAAGACAGCGCGATAGGCAATAAAATAAGCGTCTCAATAAACAGCCCGCTAATCGCGTCAACCTGGATTTGTTTGCGCATCAAACCGTAGATACCAAAGGACACCGCCAGCGCCAAGGAGACCCAAGGAATTGAGCCAAAGGCAACTAACTCTATAAGCACCGCCAGCACGGCTAAACCCACCGCTAACCATTGCATCCTACGCAGCTTTTCATTGAGAAATAGCGTACCGAGCAACACATTAAAAATAGGATTGATATAGTAGCCAAGTGACGCATCAAGCATGCGGTTATCGTTAACCGCCCATATAAAGATAAGCCAATTAACAGCGATAATAATCGAAGTAATCACTAACAAACATAGTTTCTTTGGCTGTTTAAATACCACCCGCACTCGGCGAAAACCTTTACTGATAATAATGATCAGCAAAATAAATAGAAACGACCACAACACCCGATGGAGCACTATATCTAACGGTGCAATGCCGCCGAGCGCTTTAAAGTACAGCGGTGCAACGCCCCACATAATATAGGCGGCAAACGCAAAGGTAAGTCCTTGCTTGTATTCTTTATTGGCTGGCATGAAATGACTTGGTAAATGGACAAGGCGCTATTTTAATGCCAATGCCACGTTAAAGCTATGACTGACTGGTTTTGAGGCAAAAAAAAACACCTTAAATATTAAGGTGCCGTCAAAGGTAAAGCTACAAGGAAACACGAGAGATAAGCTCTATGTTACTTAATCAGAGCCCGCGAATTTGATTAAGTTCAATTTATTATGGATTTATTATTTAAAAGTCAATTTAGCGCCAAAATAATTACGCAATTATGTTTAGAAACCGCCCACCATCAAGTACACTAAAGGAAATTTTTTATCGAGATAATGTCATGAGCAACAACGAGAACCAAACAACCCATTTTGGCTATGAGCAAGTAGATGTGAAGGAAAAAGCCAGCAAGGTTGCCGAGGTTTTCCATTCTGTTGCCGCAAAATATGATGTCATGAACGATTTAATGTCATTTGGTGTCCACCGCCTATGGAAACGTTTTGCCATCGATTGTTCTGGCGTGCGCCCTGGACAAAAAGTCCTCGATTTGGCCGGTGGCACTGGCGATTTAACCGCCAAGTTTTCCCGAATTGTTGGCAAAGAGGGTCAAGTAATTCTTGCCGATATCAATGACTCGATGCTTAAAGTTGGTCGCGATAAACTGCGCGACCTTGGTGTGGTGTCAAATGTTGAATATGTGCAAGCCAATGCACAAGCATTGCCATTCCCCGAAAATACCTTCGACCTAGTCACCATCGCTTTTGGTCTACGCAATGTCACCGATAAAGACGAAGCCTTACGCTCGATTTATCGCGTGCTTAAACCCGGTGGTCGTTTACTGGTGCTTGAGTTTTCAAAGCCAAGTAACGAGCTACTTTCCAAAGCCTATGACATGTATAGCTTTAACTTATTGCCCAGCATGGGAAAAATTATTGCCAATGACAGCGAAAGCTATAAATATTTGGCCGAGTCTATTCGCATGCATCCCGATCAAGAAACTTTAAAAGGCATGATGGACACCGCAGGATTTGAACAAACTCAATATTACAACCTAACCGGCGGCATTGTTGCACTGCACCGTGGTTACAAGTTTTAGGAGCGACTATGCCTTTCTCAAGCCTTGTTTGCGCGGGCATTGAAACCACGATCAATAAGCTGGTTAGCCTTGACAAGAATAGTGCTAGCCTGCTCGACACGCTCGATGGCAAAGTGGTTCACATCAAGCTCAATGAATATAAAGAGCCGCTCTATTTTTATATCGCCAGCCGCCGCATTGACGTATTTAGCAATTATGAAGGCGATGTTAGTGTGACCCTAACGCTGGGTATCGACACCCTCATCGCGCTAAAGAACAAGCAAAGCATTAGCGAATTGATTAAACAAGACAAATTGATTATCGATGGTGATATCAAGGTATTGCAACAATTTTCCGACCTGCTAACCACGTTAGACATCGATTGGGCAGAAATAATTTCACCCTACACTGGCGACGTGTTGGCGCACCGCATTAGCCAACAGGCAAAAAAAATCAATGGTGCTATTCAAACGCAAGGGCAAAGCGCTAAAGTTCACTTTGGTGACTACATCAAACACGAAGCAAAACTTACCATTAGCCCGCTTGAATTCCTCCATTTTTGCGATCAAATCGAGTCATTGACTACACGTGTTGATCAGCTATCCGCTGCAATCACCACCCTTGAGAATTAGTAATGAAATTTAATCGCCTGCGCCGTTTTTATCAGCTAAACAAAGTATTCCTGCAACATGGACTGGATGAGCTGATCCCTTGGCAGCATTTGCCCATAGCGGTTAAACTTGGTCGCTATTGCTTCTTTTGGTTATTCAACCAACACAAAGATAAGAGTCAGGCGACGCGTATTCGGCTATGCCTTGAGCAGCTTGGTCCGGTTTACATAAAATTCGGCCAGATGTTGTCCACCCGTCGCGACTTGCTCAGCGATGATATTGCCAATGAACTGGCACAGCTTCAGGATAACGTGCCCGCTTTTCCCGGCGAGCAAGCGATGGCGCTGATTAGCGATAATTTAAACTGTCCCATCGATCAAATATTCAGTGATTTTGATATCACTCCCCTAGCGAGCGCGTCTATTGCGCAAGTACATACCGCGACGCTCAAAGAAAACAATCAAGAAATTGTTATTAAAGTCATTCGTCCGAATATCCAGAGTATCATCTTAAGCGATACCGACTTAATGGCAACGTTTGCCAGGCTCTTGACTAAGGTATTACCTGAGTTTGCCCGGCGATTGCGCCCAATCGAAGTGGTTGAAGAATATAAGCGCACCATCATCAATGAATTAGACATGCAGATAGAGTCGGCCAATAGCGAGATTTTGCGTAATAACTTTATCGATTCACAGTCGCTCTATATTCCGCAAATATATCCACAATACTGCTACAAAAACATGTTGGTGATGGAGAGAATATACGGTATTCCCGTGGCTAATGTCGATGAACTTAAGGCTCAAGGCACCGATCTTAAGTTACTCGCCGAACGTGGTGTCGAGGTATTTTTTACTCAGGTATTTCGTGACAGCTTTTTTCATGCTGATATGCATCCAGGCAATGTTTTTGTGTCTCGTCAAAACCCGAGTAGCCCAAAATATATCGGCATTGATTGTGGTATCATTGGCACCCTGAGCAAGGACGACCAACGCTATTTGGCCGAAAATTTTGTCGCCTTCTTCAATGGCGATTATCGTAAGGTAGCCACCTTGCACATTGATTCCGGTTGGGTGCCAGCAGATACTAACGTCGAAGAATTTGAACTGGCAATTCGCCGTGTGCTAGAACCAATATTTGCCAAGCCGCTTGCCGAAATATCATTTGGCCATGTGCTGATTAGCCTCTTTGAAACAGCGCGTCGCTTCAATATGCAAGTGCAACCACAATTGGTTTTATTGCAAAAAACCCTGCTCTATATTGAAGGCTTAGGTCGCCAACTCTATCCAGAGCTAGATTTATGGAAAACCGCCAAGCCCTTTCTAGAAAATTGGATGAAAGAACAGATGGGCCCTAAGGCATTTTCCAAATCAATCAAGAGCAATGCACCGTTCTGGGTTGAGAAGATGCCAGAGCTACCCAATTTAATTTATGACAATCTTAAGCAACATAGTCGCCACCAGATGCTATGGCAAAAAAACCAAGCTGTTATCGTCGATAATCAGCACAAACAACAAAAAAGTCAGTTCTGGTTAACGATAGGTGGCACTTTATTGATCTGTGCCACCCTTCTCTACCAATCGATCGGCGTATCATGGCCATCGGTTTTGCTAAGCGGCACCGGTTGTGTCGCTTGGTTAATCGCATGGCAGGCAAGGCGCTAGCAGTTAAACTTACTAGAAACTGTACAGCAAGCGCTAAAAGCGATTAGAATGTACAGGACTCACTTTATTATTTGTATTACGTTGGAGTAATTATGGGAAACATCGGTATTTGGCAATTAGCAATCGTTGCTGTGATCATTGTCTTGTTATTTGGCACAAAGAAATTACGTAACCTGGGTAGCGATCTGGGTTCGTCTGTGAAGGGTTTCAAGAAAGCAATGAGCCCGGAAGAAGAAGATAAGAAGTCGTTGGCCAGTAAAGATCAAGCAGAAGAGACTAGCGAGACAGTGCAAAACAAAGAAAAAGATCAGGCTTAATTACCGATGCTAGACATTGGATTTTGGGAACTCATCGTTATTGGTATCTTAGGGCTTATTGTCTTGGGGCCTGAGCGTTTGCCTGTTGCAGTGAGAACAATAAGCGGCTGGGTCCGTACGGCGCGAAAAATGGCTAATAATGTCAAACAAGAGCTGGAACAAGAGCTCGAAATTGACAAACTGCACAGCGATTTAAAAAAAGCCGAGAACATCAGCACTGATTTGAATAGTGATGCCATTCCAGCGGAATTACGCGAGTCAGTAAAATCGCTACAGGAAGCGGCGGCGGATGTTACCCGCCCTTATTTAAATCAGCCGAAAACACCACCGGCACCACCATTAGATAAAGAATAATTATGTCGTCCTCGCAACAACCACTGATCAGCCACTTGATGGAATTAAGAAACGGTTTATTAAAAGCCGTGCTAAGTGTGCTATTAATTTTTGTCTGTTTAGTGTATTTCGCTAACGATATCTATGCCTACATATCAGAGCCGCTAAAGGCTCAGCTTCCAGGCGGTACTTCGATGATCGCCAGCGGTGTTACCTCATCGTTCTTTGCCCCGTTTAAATTGACCATGATGCTGTCGTTTTTTATTGCGATTCCCTTTGTGCTGCATCAAGTGTGGAGCTTTATTGCACCGGCATTATATCGTCATGAGCGTAGACTCGTGATGCCAATGCTATTTAGCAGTACAATCTTATTTTATGCTGGTATTGCATTCGCCTATTATGTGGTGTTTCCAGTCGTCTTTGGGTTCTTCACCAGCGTCGCGCCAGAAGGGGTGACCATTGCCACAGACATTGAGAGTTATTTAGATTTTGTACTTAAACTGTTTTTCGCGTTTGGCT
>Ga0105356_10006670_pt1 | contig 10738 bp, 9 predicted proteins | sample GOMGulsemesocosm_3_FD_83502 | JGI IMG/M metagenome (GOLD analysis project Ga0105356, IMG submission 83502) | Methane-oxidizing microbial communities from mesocosms in the Gulf of Mexico - GOM9D Gulf of Mexico | ecosystem: Environmental > Aquatic > Marine > Cold seeps | place: Gulf of Mexico...
ATTTATTTAGAAAAGAACATGTCAGAAGAAAAAAAGTCACTTAATTTTTTAGAGCAAATTATTGAAGAAGATTTGGCAAATGGAATGCCAAAAGAAAATTTACGTTTTCGATTTCCTCCAGAGCCAAATGGATATTTACATATAGGACATACAAAAGCTATTGGAATTAGCTTTGGTCTTGGTGAGAAATACAACGCTCCTGTAAACCTTCGTTTTGACGATACCAATCCTGCAAAAGAAGAACAAGAGTATGTAGATGCTATAAAAAAAGATGTTACTTGGTTAGGGTATCAGTGGGAAAACGAAGTCTATTCTTCAGATTATTTTCAACAATTATATGATTGGGCTGTACTACTAATTAAAGATGGTAAAGCCTATGTAGACACACAGTCATCAGAAGAAATGAGGGCTCAAAAAGGAACTCCAACTGAAGTGGGTACCAACAGTCCAAATAGAGATAGGAGCATTGATGAGAATTTAGCATTGTTTACCAAAATGAAGAATGGTGAATTTGATGAAGGCTCTCATGTTTTACGTGCAAAAATTGACATGGCCTCGCCAAACATGCTTTTAAGAGATCCTTTAATGTATCGTATATTAAAGAAAACCCATCATAGAACAGGAGACGATTGGTGTATTTACCCTATGTATGACTGGACACATGGAGAAAGTGATTATTTAGAACAAATATCACATTCATTATGTTCTTTAGAGTTTAAACCTCATAGAGACTTATACAATTGGTTTAGAGACAATGTATATGAATACAGTAAATCAGACTACCCAAACCCTCCAAAACAACGTGAATTTTCAAGATTAAACTTAAGCTATACCATTATGAGTAAGCGTAAGTTATTAAAACTTGTAGAAGAAGGTGTTGTAAATGGCTGGGACGACCCAAGAATGCCAACAATATCTGGTTTAAGAAGACGTGGTTACACACCAGCTTCAATCAGAAACTTTATTGAAACGGTTGGGGTTTCTAAAAGAGAAAACATTATTGATGTTTCTTTGTTGGAATTTAAACTTAGAGAAGATTTAAACAAAACGGCGAATAGAGTAATGGGTGTTTTAGATCCTGTTAAAGTGATCATTGATAATTATCCAGAAGGAGAAGAAGAAATTCTAATGGCAGAAAATAACCCTGAAGATGAAAATTCTGGATCTAGAGAGGTGCCTTTTTCAAGAGAAATTTACATAGAGCGTGAAGATTTTAGGGAGGAAGCAAATAAAAAGTTTTTTAGATTAAAGTTAGGGAAAGAAGTTCGCTTAAAGAATGCGTACTTTATTACAGCCACAAGCTGTGAAAAAGATGAGAATGGTGAAATTACAGTGATTCATTGTACGTATGATCCATTAACCAAATCGGGTAGCAACACAGAAGAGAGCAAGCGTAAGGTAAAAGGTACGTTGCATTGGGTATCTATTAAACATGCTGTAAAAGCAGAAGTAAGAGCCTATGACCGATTGTTTTTAGACGAAGCTCCTGACGGACATAAAGACAAAGATTATATGGAATTTGTGAATCCTAATTCTTTAGAAAAAATTACTGCTTTTGTAGAACCGAGTTTACAAACAGCTACAATTGGAGCGCAATTTCAGTTTCAACGTTTGGGGTATTTTAATGTTGATCCCGATACTACACCTAGCAATTTAGTCTTCAATAAAACGGTTGGATTAAGAGATAACTGGGCTAAGAAAAACTAAATTAATTCGTTTTAAATCATAAAAAAAGACCGCAAATTTGCGGTCTTTTCTTTTATATTTTTTTGTTTGTACTAAAATGCTGTTTGACACAATATCCCACCCATTAAAGCCAGTGTTATTGTCCAATATCCAACATTAATTAATACATATTTAAAACTTTTTCTTTCAAACATTGCATTGGTTCCCATAATTGGTAGTGCAATAAATACCCCAATCATTGAACCGTGCAAAGCACCATGCCCAAAGGATCTAAATCGATCTCCATACGTCGTCATAAAATCTTGAAAATAGGCATATGCCTCACCAGTACCTTCTGCAAAACCTGGCTCACCATATAAAACAGATTGTACTCCAAATTGATGTATCACAAATGTCTGCAACATAAAAGCCATTAAAAAACTAAGTAGATAACTTCCCCCAAAGATTAACGCCATATTTGCGCCTTTCATCGAGTCGTCATTAAATCCAACTTCTTTCATCCAGGCATTTTTAAACAGCATTGGTCCATACCAAAGAAACCCCATTACTAAAGGTATAATGGCTGCTACTGCTGTTGTCACTAAATTAAATTCTATCATAATTTTTTGTTTTGGTTCTCTCAAATATAAGAAATAACTTTTTGATTTTTAAGTTGTTAAAAAAAAGAAAAGCCAGAAACAAGTTGTTTCTGGCTTTCTAAAAAATTAGTTGTTCTTATTATTTTATCACTATTGATTTAGCAATCGCTTCCAATTCAAAAATAAAATCTCTTTTGTTTACAGAAGGCGCATAAGTAAAACCTTCTACAACGACAATTCTGTTGTTCTTTTTATCGATAATATTATAATTTAAAAACGGGCCAGCCATAAAATTGTTTTTTACCTCCCATTTTCCGCGGGTCTCAAAGGCTTGCTTATTATCAAGTGTTGTTTCTTTCGTTTGTGGTGTAAATGCTGCTTCAGTAATCATATACATTCCTTCTTTAGAACCAGGAATGTATTTCTCTCCTATGGTATTTCTATGTTTAATTACGCTGTTGTTAACATCTAAATCAAACTCTTCTGTTAAGGGCATCGAATACACCAATATATTGTTGGTTCCATCACCCCGTGTAAGACGACTCATTAAGTGGTGTCTTAGCCATAAAAAATCTCCTGTATCATCTACGGTTCTAAAACTTTCTGGTATTGTAAGAGAGACCCCTAATTTAGTTAATGTCTTGTATTTAGCATTGTCTACCTTCGTTTTCATAAACCTACTTTGCACATGTTTGATATCGGTTTCTCTAAAGGTTTTTACAATTTCTTTTTTATGCTTTTCTAATTGAGCAGCTAAACTTTCTTTATCTGGAGCAGTAACATAAATAATGGTTTGTGGCTTTGCAAAATAGTCATATTTTACATCAAACGATGCTATGGCTCCTGTCTGTACAACTAATATATTTCTATATTTATTCACCATACTTCCAAATCCGGTTGGAGCAATCTGAGTAACACTAAAAGTTGTTTCTGGTTGTGGCAAACCAACGACTAATTCTCCCAAAAAAGTTCTTAGGTTATTTCCTATTTCACCTTTCCAATCTTGTAATTCAGTAACTACGAGTAACTGGTTTGATTTCCCTAAAGAATTCGCTAAAACAAAGGACTCTTTGGCATCTTTACAGGATGTAAAAAAAAGTAATAGCGCAATAATCGTTAACCCTTTTTTCATATTAAATCTATTTAAGTTTGGTTTATACTCTTCAAATACTGTTCCGTTTTTGAAAACATAGTCGTTTTCTTTGGTATTATAATCTTCGTGGATATACCGTTAATCTTTGTCCTATTTTTAAATTATTATTTCGAAGTCTATTCCATTTTTTAATTTGGCTCACTCGAACCCCAAATTTCTTCGCAATTCTACCCAAATAATCTCCACTTCGAACCTTATATCTTATTCGTCTGTTTAGTTCTAAATATTTAGGTAAAGGTTTCTCTCTCTTTGCATCATCTGCATCTGCCAACGCATAAATCTCATGCTCCTTATTTAAAAATTTAACCGTTCCATTTCTTGGTAAGGTCACCGTGTAGTTTTTCCCTTTTACGTATGGAATAATATCTAATTTATATGCTGGGTTTAAAAATTGAAGCATTTCTGTATCGATTCCTGTCTTCAAAAATATTTGATCAAAAGAGATGGTTCTTTTTACTTGAATTGTATCGGTTGCAAAATGATATATCGGAGGGTTTTCTGGCGCTAAACCGTGTTCTTTTGCGTACTTAAAAATATACATGGTCGCATAAAAAGCAGGAACATATCCCGCCGTTTCTCGGGGTAAATACTGACGGAGGTTCCAATAATTACGATACCCTCCAGATCTTTTGATTGCTTTTGACACATTTCCTGGTCCAGAGTTATAGGCGGCTAATGCCAAATCCCAATCACCAAATATATGATACAAATCACTTAAATATTGACAGGCAGCTATTGTCGCTTTGATAGGGTCTTGTCGGTCATCCACATATGAATTCACATTCAATTTATATTGCTTTCCTGTTAAATACATAAACTGCCACAAGCCTCTTGCTCCAACCCTAGATCTTGCTTTGGGGTTTAATGTCGATTCAACTATTGCCAGGTATTTCATTTCCAATGGAATATCAAACTGATCTAAATATTTTTCGAACATCGGAAAATAATACTCCGCTTTTGACATTAATTTTGGGTAATACTTTTTACGGTATTTTAGATACGAATTGATAACATTCTCAAGTATTGGATTGTACTCAATAAAAAAGGGCGTTGTATTGTCTAAGTGTTTTAATCGTTCTTTTAAGACATTTGTTGGAATTTTATTGGCTGATTTTTCTACAAGCGCTATTCCATTAATTACATAATTTATATTGTCAGATAAAGGAGATTTATACTGCGTTTCTAACACTAAGCTATCAATTTTTCTTAGGTCTTTATCGCTAAAAAAATCTTTCGTGTTTTTAGGTTTTATAGTATCAGCAACAATAGTATCTTTCTTTGTTTGACCAACAATTGTAGTAGATATTAACAGGACTAAAAAAAAGAGTCTTTTTTTCATATTAAACAGCTAATTCTACAACTATAGGACAATGATCTGAATGTTTTGCTTCTGGCAAAATATAGGCTCTTGAAATAGCACTTTTTAACGGTTCAGAGACCATTGCATAGTCCAATCTCCATCCTTTATTGTTTGCTCTTGCATTTGCTCTATAACTCCACCAAGAAAAGGCTTGTTTATCGTTGTTTAAGTAACGAAAACTATCTATAAATCCACTATCAATAAAACGGCCCATCCATTCGCGTTCTATTGGTAAAAACCCTGAAACTCCTTTCATTTTTGGATTGTGAATGTCAATTTCTTCATGACAAATATTATAATCTCCACAAATAACTAAGTTCGGGATTTCTTGCTTTAATTCGTTTAAGTACTCCTGAATTTCTGCCATGTAATTCAACTTGAAATTAAGTCTTGCATCATTGGTTCCAGAAGGTAAATACATGCTCATTACAGAAACACCATCGTAATCTACACGAAGGTTTCTTCCTTCAAAATCCATCGTTTCAATTCCTGTTCCATAGGCAACATGGTTTGGCTCTTTTTTACACAAAACCGCCACAGAAGAATAGCCCTTTTTCTGTGCAGAAAACCAATAGTGATATGGATAACCAGCAGCTTCAAATTCAGACAAATCTAATTGTTCTTTATGTGCTTTAGTTTCTTGAATACAAATCACATCTGGATCTGCTTGCTGTAACCACTCTAAAAACCCTTTTTTTAAAGCAGCTCTTATTCCGTTAACATTGTATGAGATTATTTTCATTTATTCAATTATGATTTTTTCAAGTTTGTCTAATTCCTTGTCAAAACTAGATAAGTTTAAAAATTTTGAAGATTTAAGGTTATAAATAATGAACCTTTGTTTTTTGTGCTCTTCTCTACCATTTTCCCTATTCGTATATTTAATAAAAATTTGAGAATTTGATTTTATAAATTCAAATCTAGTTATATCTATATTATCCGTTATCCTTTTAAGGCTTTTACCATTTAAATCAGAAATATACAAATCATGATTATCAGCAGCGTTCAACTTTCCATCTTTATTTGAATCTTCAAAGGCAATTAAGTAGGCTATGTATCTTACGGTTTTATCTACTTCTTGGTTTTCATACTTATAGTTTTTTCTTTGAGGCTCTATTTGAAGAACAGATGCTTTTTTATCCAAAAGTGAAGTTATCACTTGATAATTTTCATCTAAGAAAATAACATTTACAAATTTTAAAAGACCATCACCAATATCATTCGCAACAGATACTAATTTATTTATTTCTTTTTCTTCATTATAAGTTAACAAAGAAATTGGTAAATAGGTGTTTTTTGAATTGTATAAACTTCTTGGAGTATAATATTTTAAGCCTTGTAAAGCGACACTATCTTTTTTTGCTTTTTCTAACTTTTTTCCCAAAACGATACCGTCAGGATAATGGTTCTTATTAGGGAAGAATTCTTTTGTTAATTGAAATAAAACAAAAAATAAAATTATAGGGAGTAATATTCCATTTAAAACAATTAAAAATTTAATAAACTTATTATTCATGCCCCTTTATTTAAAACTGCATTTCAGGAATTTCACCATTGATAATTAAAGTCCCTTCTGTAGCGTCTTGAATTTCTTCAACGCTAACCCCAGGAGCTCTTTCTAACAAATGAAAAGCACCTTCTTTTATTTCTAGGACGGCTAAATTTGTTACAACCTTCTTAACACAGCCAACTCCTGTCAACGGTAAAGAACATTTTTTTAATAATTTAGATTCCCCTTTTTTATTGGTGTGCATCATCGCAACAATAATGTTTTCTGCAGATGCCACTAAATCCATCGCTCCACCCATTCCTTTTACCATTCTACCTGGAATTTTCCAGTTGGCAATATCTCCATTCGCAGCAACTTCCATAGCTCCTAAAACCGTCAATTGAACATGTTGCCCACGAATCATAGCAAAACTAAGTGCTGAGTCAAATAATGACCCTCCGTCTAACACCGTAACTGTTTGTTTTCCTGCATTTATTAGGTCTGCATCTTCTGATCCATCAACCGGAAAAGGCCCCATTCCTAACAATCCGTTTTCAGATTGAAACTCAACATCAATTCCTTTTGGAATATAATTTGCAACCAGCGTAGGAATACCAATCCCTAAATTCACGTACCATTTATCTTGTAATTCTTGTGCAATTCTTTGCGCTATTTCTTGTTTAGTAAGTGCCATATGTTACGATTTTGGTGTTACAGTACGTTGTTCTATTCTCTTTTCATATCCTTCTCCTTGAAAGATTCTTTGTACAAAAATTCCTGGAGTGTGAATTTGATTTGGATCCAATTCTCCAACTTCTACTAATTCTTCAACCTCTACAACTGTAATTTTACCTGCCATTGCCATCATTGGGTTAAAATTACGCGCTGTTCCTTTAAAAATTAAATTTCCTGCCGTATCTCCCTTCCAGGCTTTCACAAAAGCAAACTGTGCATCAAAGGCATGCTCTAATACATACATTTTACCATTAAACGCTCTCGTTTCTTTTCCTTCTGCAACTTCGGTTCCATAACCAGCTGGAGTATAAAATGCTGGAATTCCAGCTCCTGTTGCTCTACAACGTTCTGCTAAAGTTCCTTGCGGAATTAAATCAACCTCTAACTCCCCTGATAACATTTGACGCTCAAATTCATCATTCTCTCCGACATAGGAAGAAATCATTTTTTTAATTTGACGTTTTTGCAATAGTAATCCCAGTCCAAAATCATCGACACCTGCATTGTTAGAAATACAAGTCAAGTCAGATACCTCTAGGTTTACTAATTCAGTAATACTGTTTTCGGGAATACCACAAAGACCAAAACCACCTAACATAAATGTCATTCCGTTTTCTACTCCTTGCAATGCTTCTTTTGCGTTTTTTACTACTTTATTTATCATAATCGGTTGATTAAAAATCTATATCTCCTTTTTTAATTTCAGGTTTTTCTTCTTCTTTTTCATCTTTCTTTTTTGCCAACCCTGTGCAATCTATTTTTATAGAAAGCTCATTTTCTGGTTTCTCAAAAGCCTCTTTACTAATATTCAACGAGGGATCTTCATAGCATTTACGCATGTAAATGGCCCAAGTAGGTAATGACATTGACGCACCTTGCCCTTTGCCTATTCCCTCAAAATGAATCGCTCTATCTTCTCCTCCAGTCCAAACACCGGTTGCTAAATTTGGTACAACCCCCATAAACCAACCATCAGTATGGTTTTGAGTGGTCCCTGTTTTACCAGCAATTGGGTTGTCAAATCCATATGGATAGCCTGTTACATAATCTGGCCTTGGAGCAGTTGTTCTTAATCGAATTCCTGATCCTCCTGTAGTAACACCTTCTAATAAATTTAAAACGACATAAGCAGATTCTTCACTCAACACTTCTTGTGTTTTTGGCGTAGATTGCATTAATACGGTTCCGTTTTTATCTTCAATTCGCGTGATCATCATTGGCTCTACTCTCAATCCTTTATTCGCAAACATTCCATAAGCAGAAACCATTTCGTACAAGGTTAATTCTACTGTACCAAGGGCAATTGCCGGTCCAGGAGGAATTTTATTGGTAATTCCGGCTGCTTTGGCTAATTTAATTACGTTTTGTGGTCCCACCATATCAATTAATCTCGCAGACATTGTATTTACTGAATTGGCTAATCCTTTTTTCAAGGTCATGGTTCCTTTATAGCGTAAAAATGGGTTAGATCCAGAATTTGTTGGTGTCCAAGCTTTTGGAATTCCAAACCTACCTTTTGGGATTGTATACAACGAAATTGGCAACGCATCACAAGGTGACATTTTTAATTGATTGATGGCAGTAGCATATACAAAAGGTTTAAATGTAGAACCAACTTGTCTTTTCCCTTGTTTTACGTGATCGTATTTAAAGTGTTTGTTGTTAATTCCACCAACCCATGCCTTTATATGTCCTGTTTGAGGTTCCATAGAAAGCAATCCAGCATGTAAAAAATATTTATAATATCGAATAGAATCTGTTGGAGACATTAAGGTATCGATATCTCCTTTATGAGAAAATATTTTCATTTTTCTTTTGCGCTTAAAAGAAGCTTCAATGTCTTTTTCTGCAACTCCTTTCCTTTTCATTTCTCTCCATCTATCAGAGTTTTTCATGGCACGTCTTAGAATCATTTCTATTTGCTCGTCTTCTAAATCATAAAAAGGTGCCGTTTTATTCGCTTTTTGCTCTTTATTAAAATAATCTTGAAGATTTGACACATGTTCATGTACCGCTTCTTCTGCATATTTTTGCATTCTAGAATCTAAGGTTACATAAATTTTTAATCCATCTGTATAGATATCATAGGACTCTCCATTAGGTTTTGGGTTCTTTTTTACCCAATCTTTTAAATAGCTTCTTAAATATTCTCTAAAATAAGTTGCATAACCATCACTGTGGCTTTCTGGAGTATAGTTAATGGTAAGTGGTAATTTTTGTAGTGAGTCTCTCTCTTTAATAGAAATAAAGCCACTTTTTTCTAATTGTGAAAAAACAACATTTCTTCTATTAAAAGATTTCTTTTTTGAACGTGCTCTGTTTGGATTAAACTGTCTAGGGTTCTTTAACATGGCTACTAAAATAGCCGACTCTTCTATCTTTAATTCTTTTGGCTCTTTACCAAAATAAATTCTCGAAGCGGAACGAATTCCGGATGCATTAAATAAAAACCCTTGTGTATTTAAGTACATTGCAATGATCTCATTTTTTGTGTACTGACGTTCTAATTTTATTGCAACCACCCATTCTTTTAATTTCTGAGTGATTCTTTTTAAAGAGTTTCCTGAAGCTCTTTTAGTAAATAAATTCTTAGCTAGCTGTTGAGTCACTGTACTCGCCCCTCCGCCTTTTCCTAATTTAGAAATGGCCCTTGCCAATCCTCTAAAATCAATGCCAGAATGCTCATAAAAACGTACATCTTCGGTTGCAATAAGCGCATTTACCAAATTATCTGGCAATTCTTTAAATTGAATAGGTTTTCTGTTTTCCCTTGCATAGGTTCCTAGGGTTTTCCCATCAGAAGAAATAATTTCTGTCGCTAAATTACTATCTGGGTTTTCTAATTCTTCAAAGGTTGGCAATGCTCCAAAAACACCCCAAGAAGCTAAAGTAAACAGTAGCAGTATCGATAAAAACCCACCAATAATGATACCCCAAAACCATTTAATATACCTGCTAAAGTTTGTTGCTTTTTTCTTTGTCATTTTTAATTCTTTTCAATTCTAAACCCAACTTCTGAGATTCCATCTAAAGTTTTAATCCCTTCTGTTTCGCCATTTTTACGCATTGCTTGAGAAATAGAAACTTTATAATCGCCCGAATTTGGAAAAACTACATTTTCTTTATAAAATAATTTACTTTCTTTTATTTCTGTAAGACCTGTCCCTAAAAAAGCGCCTGAAACATCGGTCATTTCATACTCTAACGTATCCACTATTTTTTTACCATTTGGAAAGTTCAATTCTGTAATTAAAAACAAATTGCTAAACGCATAACTACTGGTGTTTCTAATATTGATATACAAATTGCGTCGTTCAATGGTATCTTTTACTGCAAATGAGAAAGAGATTGCATTCTCTTTTTCCCAAGATTGATTAGAAACAGAAACATACGAATCGTAGACCCTTTTAGAATCACACGAAACCAAACACAAAATAATAAGAGCAACAAGTATTATTTTATTCCGTTTTGTTTTCATTATTTGGTTTTCCGTTTGGTTTCCTTTTATTTCTATTATTCCGTCTAGGCTTCGGTTTTGTGCCGGGTTGGTTTGGTTTATCGCCTGTGTTTTTAGGCGTAACTTTCCCTTTGTTTTGTCCTTTATTTTTATTTTGTGGCTGTTGCTTTCTCTTATTTTGTGCTTGCTTTTTTTGAGGTTGTTGCGTTCCTTTATTAGCAGCTACGGTAGGTTTTTTTCTGTTTCTATTATTTTTCCTTCTGCCTTTCTTTTGCTTTGG
>Ga0105356_10006676_pt1 | contig 10733 bp, 10 predicted proteins | sample GOMGulsemesocosm_3_FD_83502 | JGI IMG/M metagenome (GOLD analysis project Ga0105356, IMG submission 83502) | Methane-oxidizing microbial communities from mesocosms in the Gulf of Mexico - GOM9D Gulf of Mexico | ecosystem: Environmental > Aquatic > Marine > Cold seeps | place: Gulf of Mexico...
CGGCACCCACATTTCTGCGGGCATGGCAGGTTTTTCAGTCAGCGTCAGACTGGCCGGTTGATGCAGGGTATTCCACCACTCCACCGAATACTTGATGATAGGAATATTGACCAGCCCCACCAGAGACAACAAAGCACTCGCTCGAGCAGCCTGATTTCGATCGGTAAAGGCAGACTGCAATGCCACCACACCCAAATATAAAAACAGCAGCACCAACATCGACGTCAGGCGTGCATCCCACACCCACCAAGCACCCCAGGTCGGCTTACCCCAAATAGCACCGGTGACCAATGCCAAAAAGGTAAAGGAAGCGCCAATCGGCGCACAGCATTTGGCCATCACGTCGGCCAATTTCATTTTCCAAATCAAACCTACCGCACCCGCGACAGCCATTATTACGTAACCCGACTGCGCTAAAAAAGCTGCCGGCACGTGAATGTAAATAATGCGAAAACTGTTGCCCTGCTGGTAATCGGCGGGGGCAAACATCAATGCCCACACCGTGCCCACCGACAGCAATAACAAAGCGGCAACCGCAAACCACGGCAACCAGCGACCGCTGATTGCATAGAACCATTTAGGGGAACCTAATTTATGAAACCAACGCCACATTCTTTAAAAACCACTCGTTGTTTAATAATTATCCACTCAAACTAATGCGTAACGCTGTCGCAATTGCCAACGGCGCTAACACCACGGCCAGCGCTAACAACGCACCTAGCAACGCTAAATGTCCGGCAATTGGTAAACCTGCGACCGCCGCCTGCACGGCTCCTGAGGCAAAAATGAGCACAGGAATATACAGTGGCAGCACCAACAGTGACAACAGCAAGCCTGTTTTTCTCAATCCAACCGTCAAGGCACTGCCAATGGCGCCAATAAAGCTTAATATCGGTGTGCCCAGTAATAACGTCAGCATCAACGCCTGCGTACCTTCGCCGGATAAAAACAGCATCATCGCCAGCAGTGGCGATAACAATGTCAGAGGTAGACCCGACAACAGCCAATGAGTTGCCACTTTTGCTAAAATTGTGCTGTACAAGGGCTGCGGTGACAACAGCATTTGCTCTAGCGTGCCGTCCTGAAAGTCCGACTGGAACAACATATCCAGCGATAGCAGGGTTGCCAGCAACGCCGAGACCCACAGCACACCGGGCGCAATCTCACGAAGAAAATCACTTTCCGGAGTCACCGCCAGCGGAAACAACGTCACAACCACCACAAAGAAAATCAGTGGATTAATGAGATCGCTGGGGTGCCGAAACGCCGCCGTTAAGTCACGGCGAATCATAGCAGTAAAAATGCCGCGTTTAACTGGCATTACGTCAACTTGAGCTGTCATTTCAACTCCAGTTTTCGCAGCCCAGGGACGTGCTGAAGATCTTGATGAGTGGTAAGAATAACTGCACCGCCCTGTTGAGATTGATGGATTAGCAATTCTTCAATGGCCTTTACACCCGATTTATCAATAGCGGTAAAGGGTTCATCCAGAATCCATAGCTTGGCTGGCAACAAATATAACCGCGCTAAATTTACCCGGCGTTGTTGACCGGCAGACAAAGTGTAACAAGGCACATCCTCGTAGCCCCGCAAACCCACTTTGGCGAGCGTATCATTAATTTGATCTTCAAAATCAAGACCCGCTAATGCCGCATACCAACGCAGATTTTCCTGTGCCGTCAGCGCCTGCTTAATACCAGCAGCGTGCCCTAAATACTGCATGTTGCGGCAATAGTCTTCGCGCACCTTGCGTATGGGCTCGCCACACCAACGTACTTCACCTTCAGCGGCTTCACTGAGCCCGGTTAACACACGCAACAGGGTGGTTTTACCGCTACCGTTCGGGCCTTCAATTTGCAGCACTTCACCAGCACCGACATCCATATTTAAAGACTCGAAAAGCACACGATGATCGCGTTCGCAGCACAAATTTATGCCTTCTAATAATCGCTCACTCACTCGTTGCCTGCTTTCTCAAAATAAGGGTTCAACAAAAGGCGCCTATTATATAGAAATGAGCCCACATGATATAGTCGGGCCATGGATATCAAGCTACCACCCAGCGGCGTCCCCAGTGGGCCAAATGCCGCAGCGCCGACAACGCCAGAGCTGCCTGCCAGCCTGCAACAACTGCCGCGCGGCACGCTATTAACGGCCGTAGTGCAATCCAGCACTCCGGTGCCAATACCAAAGCAAGCACCGACTGCGACACCACCCACACAAGCGCAGCATCAAACAACCCAGTCGTTTCCTGCGCAAACAACGCAACCACAAGCCCCGCCGGCATCGCCCAGCGCAAATCAACCTCAAACGGCAAATCCGGGGGCGACTCAAAATCGAGCCTTTAACGTGCTGCTCAATATCGGTGGCAATCAGGTGCAAACCCAGAGCAATTACGCCTTTAATGCCGGGCAGTTACTAAAGGTCGAAATTACCGCCAATACGGCGCTACGTGTTATCGAAGTAGCCAACAAAGCTGCACCCCTGAATCAAACGCAGGTGCAACTTCAGCAGGGACTCCGACAAGCCCTACCCTTACAGCAAAGCCCCAAAGTACTACTTAACAATTTAGCACCATTGTTCCAATTACTAGAGCAAGCACCTGCCAGCCAGGCTAAAACACAAATCAGGGAATTACTGACAACCATTCCTGACCTCAAGCAGCTAGGTAATCCAGCCACATTAAAAAACAGCGTTAATCAGAGCGGTGTGTTTCTGGAAGCCAAAATAAAACTCATCCAGACACAGATTCAGCAGCTGCTACGAAATAGCGTGTCACAAAACGAGCAAAGCAAACCGGCTTCACCGTCATTGAGCCCGGGCACAGCAAGTCATGCATCTCCTAGCAGCAGCCCCTTACACGTTGGCCGTGAAACTCAGGCAATTATCAACCAGCAAACTCTACATCAATCGCAGCCGGTCAACCGTCAAAAGGCCACACAAGACAGCTCTGCACAGCAAAGTAATCCGTCACGAACGATCGAGGCTCGTCAACTATTACAAACACTGTTGCGCGACAATCCGCAGCTAAACCAACAGCTGGAAAAAAGCATTAACCAGGACTTTAAAGCACAATTATTAAAACTTGGCAGCTCATTACTTCCGTTGCTAGCCCGGGCCGATAGCAACCCAGCGAGCGTCAAACCCGCTGAAGCAACCCTATTACAACGCATTTTGCAGGTATTACCGGACACCCGCGGTACAACATCAACCGGCTCAAGCCTCAGCAACTTACCGTTATCAAATCTACCCATTAATACTCAACTGCTGCAACTTCTAAATCCAGCTTTGGCTGCAGGACAGCCCCAGCCCGCCAATCAATCAAACAACCTAGACCTTGCCGTGAGCACCGTACTTCGCCAGATTGCCGCCAGCTTGGCGCAGGTTCAAGCCAGCCAACTGCAAGCCCTGGTCGCGCCCCGTGCTGACGGTGATGGTGGCCAGCTACTGAATAGTTGGAACATTGAAATACCGGTTTTCCTTGAGGGCCAATTCAAGCCCATACAGCTACAAATTAACGAGGAACGCCACTCAGACGCATCGGCACAAACTGATGAGCAACGCAGAATCTGGAAAATCACTCTGGGTTTTGATTTTGAAGAATTGGGCGAATTTTTTGCTACCCTGAAAATTATCGACACCAGCGTATCCGCCACCTTTTGGAGTGACAAACCGGAAACGCTGCAACGCATTAACAGCGAACTTCAACACCTTAACAAATCACTGCATAAGCTAGGGCTCAACGTGGAAGAACTGGAATGCCGTCACGGCAAACCCACCATTCGCGAAACGCGCCTCGACCAGCAATTAGTGGATATAAAAACATGAAGCGCGGACCAGTCAGCAACACGCCGCAAGCTGTCGCCCTTTTCTACGATGGAAAAAATACGCCGACGGTGACCGCCACCGGTGAGCACGACATAGCCGAACAAATTATTACCATTGCCCGGGAGCATGGCGTACCTCTCTATGAAAACCCAGAGCTGGTTAATGTACTCGCACAACTGGAACTCGGCGAATCCATCCCTGAAGCCCTCTACCTCGCTATTGCTGAAATTATCGCCTTTGCCTATTACATTCAGGGCAAAAAACCACAGCAAAGATAAATCACAAAAACCCGCAAACCTACTTGATAATCTTAATGAGAATAATTACTATTACCTTATTCGAAATATAGACGGGTTTCAAAAATGTTCGTTTGTGTATGTAACGCAGTCACTGACTCACAAATCATTGCAGAACTGGATAACGGCGCCAGCAATCTGCGCGACATCAGTCGTCGCTTGGAAGTCGGTCGTAATTGCGGCCAATGTTGTAAAACCGCCAAGCAGGTTATCAAGCAGTATCATGCTGAAAATAAAATGTTAGACGATCTTTGCTACGCAGCAATTTAATTCAGCCCCTGCATCCGTCACACTCTCTCTGAAGTGAAGGGGCCTGCCCCAATCAACCTCTTATTCATAGCAAATCAATAACTTACATCAACAATACTTATTGATAGCGTTTCCGCAACCTTAAAAATCAATGACTTAGACCAACCATTCTTCTATAATTTTTAGCCTATAGAAATAATCATAAGCACCTACTGTGGAGCAGATAAATGAAAGGCGAAAAAGGTGTACTCAAGCATCTCAATGAAGTGCTCACGTCAGAATTAACGTCCATTAACCAATTCTTCTTACACGCCCGCATGTATAAGAACTGGGGGCTGGAGCAGCTCAACGAAAAGTCCTACAAAAAATCTATTAAGGATATGAAGCAGGCCGATGAACTGATTGAACGTATTCTTTTCCTCGAAGGGCTACCCAATCTGCAAAAACTAAACACGCTTCGTATCGGCGAGCATACTGAAGAAATGCTTAGCAGCGATATGACTTTTCAGCTGGAACAACTCGACGTGCTACGCGCCGCGATTGCCCATTGTGAGATCGCTCAAGACTATGTGTCGCGAGACCTGCTGGAAGAAATCCTCGAATACGAAGAAGAACATCTCGACTGGATTGAAACGCAGCAATACCTGATTAAAAATGCGGGCATTGAAAACTACCTGCAATCACAAATGTAGCCGAAACCAGCAATAGGAGATAAACCATGAAAGGTAGCGCAAAAGTCCTCAATGAACTCAACAAACTGCTGGCTCTGGAACTTGCCGCCATTGATCAGTATTTCATCCACGCCCGCATGTATCAGGATTGGGGGCTGGAAAAGTTATTTGAGCGCATCAATCACGAATCCGAAGATGAGCGCTTGCATGCCTCCTTACTGATTGAGCGCATCCTGTTTCTGGAAGGCACGCCGGACATGTCCAGCCGCAACGGTTTGAATATCGGCAAAGATGTACCCGATATGCTGGCAAACGACCTACAACTTGAATACACCGACGACAAAGCACTCAAAGATGCCATTAAACTGTGCGAAGCCGAAAAGGATTATCAGACTCGCGAAATTCTGGAAAAATTACTAGAAGATACCGAAGAAGATCATGCTTACTGGCTGGAGCAACAATTGGGACTGATCCAAAAAATCGGTTTACCCAACTACCTACAATCACAGATGTAAACGCGTTAAAATCACATCATCAGGCCGCCTTTGGCGGTCTTTTTTATGCCCAAAAAAAACAATTTCACTATTGAAATCAAAATTTTAAGCCGCATATCAGCTGCTCTATTATCATTATTCGTCACATTATAAATATGCAAACCAAAACACTGCAAAACCACTTTACCCAGCTGCATAGTCACAAGGCCTTCGAAATCTTTGTTATCAGCGTCATCATTATTTCCGCGCTACTGGTTGGCGCAAAAACTTATAATATTTCATCGACGGCACAGCAAATCATCACCCTTTTGGACTGGGCCATCACACTCATCTTTTTAGCTGAGATCAGTATTCGCTTTATTGGTGACGAACATAAATCACGATTTTTCTTCAATGCCTGGAATCTATTCGACACCCTGATCGTGATTGCCAGCCTGATACCCGTTGAAGACAGCGAAATGGCTCTATTAGGTCGTACCATCCGTATTTTCAGGGTGCTGAGGATGGTCTCCTTTGTGCCGGAATTGCGGCTTTTGCTTAATGCACTAGTCAGTGCTCTGCCGCAATTAGGCTACGTGGTCGCGCTGATGTTTATCATTTTCTACATCTACGGTGCCATTGGCAGTTTTCTGTTCGAAGCAATCAACCCGGTGCTGTGGGGTGACATCTCCATCTCCATGCTGACACTCTTCCGTATCATGACCTTTGAAGACTGGACCGATGTCATGTACGAAACCATGGAGGTCTACTCTCTGAGCTGGCTGTTTTATTTATCTTTTATTTTCTTTACCGCTTTTGCCTTCCTAAACATTGTTATCGGCATCGTGGTGAACGTCTTAGAAAAAGAAAATGAGCGGGTACGACGTGAAGAAAGCGATGAGGACGAGGTAACACTCGAGGCCCTACAGCTACAACTAACGGAAATCAAAACCTTGCTGAAAAAACAAAACATTTCGCCAGAATAGCCTAACAATCGCTAAGAGCAGGCACATCATCGCCATCAATAAAGAAGAGTCGACTCACGTCCAATTTCTGTCCAAATAGATAATCGGCAGATTGAAACGCAAACAGACAACAAAACTGCCCGCCCAACTCTAAACGAGCCGGGCAGGAGAAAAGAAAAGGTAACAACTAACCTTTTTGTTAGTTGCTCTTACTATATAAAGATTTTTTGTGGGTTAATCGTCCAATCTGAAACCAATTTTAATGGTTACCTGCCAATGTGCCACTAAACCATTAACAATATGACCCCGGGTTTCCGTCACTTCAAACCATTCCAAGTGATCAAGCGTCAAGGAAGCCTTGGCGACGGCATTATTCACCGCATCATCGCTCCCCTGTGTGGAGCTACCAATTATTTCAACGTATTTATAGGTGTTTGCTGACATAGTGTCCTCCCAATAAAATTTCGAGCAGAATCTAGGCAAAGATGACTGCTAATAAACGACACCTCAAGCTCCCGAAACTGCTGGAAACTTAGTTAAAACATTACGCCTATGGCGGCCGACTGACAACCCGAAAGCTATCAAGTAAGTAACACCTGACACACCATATTGATCGCCAACCCGCTGAGCACATAGTTAAGCAGCCAAGAAAACACTGCCAAATTGATTTTCCCGCGTAACAAGGTGCCCAGCCAAGAGCCGAGTATTACTTCACAACCTAGCTATTTATAATTAATTCGCTTATCACCAAGTTGAGTAATTTAATTTACATTAAGCATGCTTATAATGGCCGCATAAAATCGACAGACAACACCCTCATAACGAACATCAGGCTTTTCATGGAACAACATTTTTTCGAACAACTGCTGGCCATTTTCAGTGTCTCATTGGCAGCCACAGTATTACTACGCCGCCTCAGCCTGCCAAATATTATTGCCTACCTAATCGCCGGCTGTGTGATCGGACCGCATGTTTTGGGCTGGATAGAAAATCCGATAGAGTTCGCCTTTTTAGCCGAATTCGGTGTGGTATTTTTACTATTTTCACTTGGGCTTGAATTTTCTCTACCCAAGTTAATTGCCCTACGCTCCTCGGTATTTGGTCTCGGTAGTGTCCAGGTGATTTTCTGTACGCTGTTCTTTGGTGCAGCCACTTGGTTGTGGGGGGCCAGTGTCGAGGCAGCCATCATCATCGCCGGCGCTCTGGCACTGTCCTCCACCGCCATTGTCACCAAGGAGCTCAGCAGCCTACAACAGGTACATAGCCGTCATGGTCAACTTTCGATTGGCGTATTACTGTTTCAGGATTTAGCTGCCGTACTGTTCTTGATTTTGGTACCCGTATTGGCAGATGGCGGAGAGGGCTCACTCTGGAGCACCTTAGGATGGGCTTTACTCAAGGCCTTATTACTTATCGCGCTGTTATTAAGCGTCGGCAAATGGCTATTACCGCCTCTTTACAAAGAGGTCGCACGCGCCAAATCCGAAGAGGTATTTGTACTCAGTACACTGGTGATTATTATGCTGGCCGCATGGGTCACGCATACCTTCCACCTCTCCATGGCGCTGGGCGGCTTTGTCATCGGTATGATGCTTGGTGAAAGCCATTACCGTCATCAAATAGAAAGCGACATTCGTACCATCAAGGATATTTTGCTGGGCCTATTTTTTGTCACCATCGGTATGAGTGTGCAGGTTGATCTGCTACTGGAATATTGGCCGCGAATCCTAGCCTTTACCGCGGCGCTAATCTTAACTAAAGCGCTGCTAATTAGTTTCATGGTTAAGCTGGCCGGTGATAATAAGCACAACGCCTTGCAAACCGGTCTTAACCTTGCTCAAGCGGGCGAATTTGGTCTCGCATTATTGGCACTGGCAATCATGCACAAAGTTGTTCCCGAACAGCAGGCCTCCTTTATTATTTTAGTCGCTATTTTCAGCATGGCCGCTAGCCCCTTTTTGATCCGCCATAAAGGCCGCGTTAGCCGTAGCCTATGGAACATTTTGGGCGGCCCCGGCGATCGCGAAGAAGACCATCATGTTGACTTACCTAAACACGACCACGTTATCATCGGAGGTTTTGGTCGTGTTGGTCACACCTTGGTTAACCTGCTGCAAACTAACGACATCCATTACATCGCCGTTGATCAGAATGTCGATCGCGTCAGCCGCGAACGTCAGCAGGGTTATAACGTGGTTTATGGTGACTGCACCAATATGGACATCCTGCAAAGCTGCCATATCTCTAACGCCCGCATGGCGATTCTGACTTTCCACACCATCGAGGTGGCAAAAAATACCATAGAACATATTCGCTCCGCCGATCTGGATTTGCCAATCATTGTACGCTGCACCGAAAACGGTGACTTCAGCGAGTTGCTTGCACTGGGTGCCGACCAGGTGGTTCCGGAAATGCTGGAAGCCAGCCTAGCCATCGGCGAACAGGCGCTGTTGCGACTGGGAATTAAAGAAGATGACATTATCGATCAGCTAGCTCAGGAACGTAGCGAGCAGTTAAATCTTACCCCCCCCTTAAGTTAAGTTAACCTAGACGATCATTTCTGCTCTATTGCAGAGCTAAAGCACATGTTTAGACAGCCATAAAAAAACCCGCCTGATTGCTCAAGCGGGGTTTTTAGGTTCCCTTCTCAGAAAATCCATTAAGCAACTTACCTAGCTCACTTTATAGTCCTGATGTGAAAGGCAGTGACTCTTTAGCAGATACAGCATCCTGTGATGATTTATACGTTTTACTTTGAGTACCTGTTGCAGTGAATGCTTCAGGGTTATTTGCACCACGATCCAGAAGATATGAATCTGTGTAAGTGCCATATTCGCCTGCATTGTCAACATAACCACGAGTCAGTGGATTGCCATCGCTATCGTGATCCCCCGAGTTTTCCTGGCCATCAATTGTTGCGTTTGGCAGATACTTGCCAGCGTTATTCCAATCTGCGCCATCCAGGTTTGCAAACGCTTTAATATCCAGCATTACCGCATCACACAGAGGTGAGATTTCCTGATAGTTATTTGGCCATGCAGCACCGTAGTAGCTAGCACCGAAGTCGCCACCCATGGCCGGACACGCACCGTTAGAAAAAGTATAATTTACGCCTTCGGCATCTTGACCACCGGGGTGATGGGTACCAAACAGGTTAACAGGCGTTGCGCGTTTCTTGCCGTGAGATCGACCACCATAATGCCCATCATCGTCACCTTGTTGTACTGCAAATTTGGGGTGATTATTTCTCAGCCGCGTATTAAACCATGGCAGATCTTCGCCAGCAGCTTCACGCTCCATCAGGTGCTCATAGTAGGCCCCATCGGGACGGATGTAGCTGAAATTACGACCATGCTCATTACGATCAGCAAAGACCACTACATAGAACAGATACTCTTCGTTAAAGAAGGGGCGCTCCACCAAATAAACTTCATACGGTGTTCTTTTAGCATCAACGGCTTCCCAATCAATCACATCTGCGTCACCGGATGTATTAACCCAAGCATTGGCGTCAGGAAACAGCTCTAGACGCAAGATATTCAGGTAGTTTTCTTTAATATCCAGACCGGCACGTTCACCCAATGGCCCCACTTTATTGGCGCCATCTTGTGCAAAGGCGAATCGCACTGCTGCTTGAGCATTTGGGTACTCAGCATTGGACATAGTGCAGTACCAGCCGGGCAGATCGATTGGTGCGTGCAAATCATAGCCGCCATCTGCCTTGGCATCGTATTTGGCATGGCCGATGGGCAGGTCAACCCAGACCCGGTAATCATCACTGGCATCACCCGGCGTACCGGCATTGGTAATCCCCGTAGCCTGATCAATAACTTCATCACCATCTAGATCATGCGCTGGAGCGTAGAAATCCGATCTGTAACCAGCCCAGCTGGCCGCTGGCTCATGGTGTGTATAGTTTGCCAGAGCAGAGGCATCAAAATTCAAAATATCATCCACAGAGGTTGTAGCTGGTAAGCCAGTAGCATCCTTTTTCAGGTATTCACGCACCGTACCGTTATCCTGGTAACGCCACATGCCGTGTTTACCTTCACCAATCATGGTGGCAACCATTTCATTCACATTGAAGAAACGATAGGTATCATTGGTTTGCATCTGACCATAATAAGCAGGCAGATGTGGAATACCGGAATCGGTCGTTTCAGTTGCGTCACCGCCGTTATAATAATACGGATTCAGCTCATTCAGATTGGCATCACCTGAGTTAACGCCACCACAATCGCCACCCGCAAA
>Ga0105356_10006678_pt1 | contig 10732 bp, 7 predicted proteins | sample GOMGulsemesocosm_3_FD_83502 | JGI IMG/M metagenome (GOLD analysis project Ga0105356, IMG submission 83502) | Methane-oxidizing microbial communities from mesocosms in the Gulf of Mexico - GOM9D Gulf of Mexico | ecosystem: Environmental > Aquatic > Marine > Cold seeps | place: Gulf of Mexico...
ACAGGATCACAAGTTAAACCTAGATTGTGCTCCATACCTATTTCTGCAGCATTTTCTACTTGAATTGGTGTACCACCCATAATTTCAGTTAATGCGCCTGCAGCCATTGAGCAAGCTACGCCAACTTCCCCCTGACAACCTACTTCAGCGCCAGATATAGAGGCGTTAGTTTTGTATAAAATACCAATAGCCGCTGCGGTGAGTAAATAACGTATACAGTCATCATCCGATACAGGTCTTACAAATTTATCGTAATAACATAATACGGCAGGAATAATGCCTGCGGCACCATTAGTTGGTGCAGTGACTACTCGACTCCCTGCTGCATTTTCTTCATTTACAGCTAAAGCGAATAGATTAACCCAATCCATTGCGGTCAGAGGATCATTAGACTTTTCTACCATTAAAGATCTATATAAGGCTGGTGCTCTGCGATTTACCTTTAAGCCGCCGGGTAAAATACCTTCTGTGGCAATTCCTCTATCAACACTACTACGCATAGCCTGCCAAATTTCAACTAACTTAGTACGAATTGTTACTTCATCATTTAAGCACTTTTCATTATCCATCATAATAGTGCTAATGCTTAATCCTTTAATTTGTGCGTGTTCAAGCAATTGAGCTGCACTATTAAATACATGGGGTCTGTTTATGTTATTGTGCAGTGATAGCGCTTTGTCTTTTTCTTTCTCAAAATCACAGTCTTGAACAATAAAGCCACCGCCAATGGAGTAATAGGTTTGCTCTAAAAGAATTGTATCACCATGATAGGCATATAATGTCATGGCATTAGAATGGGCAGGTAAGGTTTTCTTACGATGATAAATAATAGCATCATCTTTTGGGAAATTAGCACTATGGTGCCCGTCAAGTTGAATTTTATGACTACTGACTACTTGCGCTAAGATAGTGTCAATTGATTCAACCGGAATACTCTCAGGCATTTCACCAGATAAGCCAAGAATTACAGCTTTACCTGTTCCATGTCCAATGCCAGTCTGGCCAAGTGAACCAAATAACTCACATTTTACTCGATCAATTTTAGTTAATAATGCCCGCTTGTTAAGTTCATCAACAAATATTTTTGCTGCTTTCATTGGGCCGACAGTATGAGAGCTAGAAGGACCTATACCGATCGAGAACATATCAAATACACTAATCATAAATATTTCCGAATATAATTTTGGTTTTTCGGGGTTATCCCGTTATTAATATCGTCAATACTAACTGAAAGGAACTGCTTATGGCAACAAATATTAGCTTTGATTTAGAGATAGATAAAAAATATATTGATTTTGCTACTTAATTTGGTCTACCAAATCTTTTAGCATTGCAGCTGTTGCACCCCATATATTATAGTGCTTATATGGGAAAAAATGCACATCGTGATGATTGCCATTACGATAGGAAATCATAGTACGGTGATTTTGAGGTTGTAAAAAATGCTGCAAAGGTACCTGAAATATTTCATCCACTTCATTCACATCTTTTTGGTAATATTGCGGTGATTCAATAACAGCAACAATAGGAGTTACTTGATAACCACTGACAATTTCATAAATGGGTAGCTGACCTACTATCGAAACTGCATTGGGGGATAAACCAATTTCTTCTTGTGCTTCTCTTAGGGCGGTATGAATTAAATTTTTATCTGTTGGCTCAACTTTACCACCAGGAAAACTTATTTGAGAGGGGTGATGTTTTAAATGGCTAGCACGCTTAGTTAACAGAACTTGTAAGCCGTTAGCATTTATTTCATCAGTATTACTATTGTTTACTAAAGCAATGAGTACAGCGGCTGATTTCAATGGGGAGTTATGTTGATAGTTATGACAAGAGTCACCATGTTGGAGAAGATTGAAACGGTATAAAAATTCTTCTTTATTCATGATGAATACCCTTTTCTTACTGTTTAGTTACTTTGCTTTGTTGCTGAAAATTTTGCTAAAACGGGCAGAATACGGTTTACTTTATCGAAGGTTTCTTGATACTCGCTCGTTGCAATTGAATCTGCAACTAATCCACCGCCAGCAGAGCAATATATTTTTCCTTGTATATTTTCCTGTTCACTTTTCTGGCAAATAAGTGTACGTATTGTAATACTAGTATCCATCGTGCCACAATTTGAAATATAACCTATTGATCCACAATAAACGCTACGGCGATGAGGTTCAAGTTGTTCTATTATTTCCATCGCTCTAATTTTCGGAGCACCGGTAATTGAACCACCAGGGAATGCTCCTCGTAGTAAATCACATGCATCGTATTGCTCAGCCAGTTGCCCTTCAACTGTACTAACAAGGTGATGTACAGCAGGAAAACTTTCGATATCAAATAATTTAGGAACAACAACTGAATTAGCCTTACACACCTTTGACATATCATTACGCAGTAAATCAACAATCATAACGTTTTCAGCGCGATCTTTAGTTGAATTTGCGAGTTGTTGGGCATATTCTTCATCTTGTTGTTTATTTGTACTTCTAGGCATGGTGCCTTTAATGGGCTTACTTTGCACTTTACCTTGAGATAATTGTAAAAATCGCTCAGGAGAAATACTTAATATTGCTGTGCTTTCCAATCGAATGAAGGCTGAAAATGGTGCTTTGTTTTCGCTTCGCAGCGCAGCATAAGCTTGGAATTCATTGCCTTGATAATTGGCGGTAAACCGTTGGGATAAATTAATTTGGTAACAATCACCTGAGGATAAAAATTGTTGAACCAGATTGAATTTTTCGATGTAACTGGTTTTGTTCATGTTGCTTTGCCAACTTGATGTTAAGGCAAAGTTATTTTGTTGTTTTATTTCACTTTTTTTGGCACTGATAATTGATTTCAAAAAATTTTCTAACGCGGAACGCTTAGCTTCTTGGCAAATTAAAAACACTTGATTGCGTTTATGATCAAAGATAATTGCTTGGGCATAAATACCCACTGCCATTTCGGGTAAGTTAATATCTTGTTCTGCTAGCTCAGGTAACTTTTCAAAACGTCGACCCAAATCGTAAGAAAAATAACCCAATGCACCGCCTAAAAAAGGTAGACCTTGTTTTGAGGTGGATAATTTATCTAAAACTTGTTGTTGGGTGTTTTTTAGTAGAAATAAAGGATCTTCTTCACTTACATGAATTTCATTCGTTTTTTTATGATGAATATGGGTTTTATCACCATAAGTGCATAAAGTAACTTCAGGTTGCCAAACCAAAATATCAAAACAAGCATCAATATGTTTACTTTGCCCTGAATCGAGCCACATTGCCCAAGGCTTATTTGCTAATGGAGTGAACAAATCTAAGGGCGTAATATCTTTCGCCAAGGTTAACTCTTTAACGGATAAGGTTATTGGATTTTCGGAAAATAGTACGTTAGAAGGCAAGGTGATAGTTACTCTGATAATTTACGCGATTATTTTAGTGATAAGTGTTCATATTCTACTATTGGCTACTAGCGGCAGTTTCAATAGAAAGGTATTATATTAAGTAAATATTATATACCCAAATGAATTCCAACTGAAACCTGCATTTTGAATTCATTTGGGTATTCACACTTTTAACGATAGCTGAGAGCAAGATGTCCGATAAAATAATCAAACAACAAGACTTAATCGATAGTATTGAAGATGCACTTCAATATATTTCTTATTATCATCCTTTGGATTTTATTCAGGCGTTAGAAAAAGCCTACCATAAAGAGCAAAGTAGCGCGGCAAAAGATGCTATTGCACAAATCCTTATTAATTCACGTATGTCGGCTACAGGTAAGCGTCCTATTTGCCAAGATACCGGTATTGTCACTTGTTTTGTTAAGGTTGGGATGGCAGTTAAGTGGGACAAAACTGACATGACAGTACAACAAATGGTTGATGAAGGTACTCGCCGTGCTTATATGAATCCTGATAACCCATTACGTGCTTCTATTGTTGCAGATCCAGCAGGCGCGCGCAAAAATACTAAAGATAATACGCCATCAGTTGTTCACATTGACTTAGTCGCAGGTGATGAAATTGAAGTTATGATTGCGGCGAAAGGTGGCGGTAGTGAAAATAAAACTAAAATGGCAATGTTAAATCCATCAGACTCTATTGCTGATTGGGTTGTGAAAACTTTGCCGTCAATGGGGGCTGGTTGGTGTCCACCTGGAATGTTAGGTATAGGTATTGGTGGTACTGCTGAAAAGGCTGGTGTGCTTGCTAAAGAAAGTTTAATGGACCCAGTTAATATTCAAGACTTAATGGATAGAGGCCCGCAAAACGCGGAAGAAGAATTACGTTTAGAAATTTTTGAACGTGTAAATAAGTTAGGGATAGGCGCACAAGGTCTTGGCGGTTTAACCACTGTGGTTGATGTGAAAATTAATGCAGTGCCAACTCATGCTGCATCTAAGCCTGTTGTGATGATCCCAAATTGTGCTGCAACCCGTCATGTGCATTTTCACCTTGATGGCTCTGGTCCAGCTGATTTAACACCGCCTAAATTAGAAGAATGGCCAGATATTACTTGGGAAGTTGGTGAAAGTGTTCGCCGGGTGAATGTTGACGGGTTAACGAAAGCAGATATAGCAGAATGGAAAACCGGTGAGACGGTATTATTAAGTGGAACTATTCTTACAGGAAGAGATGCAGCGCATAAGCGTATTCAAGAGATGTTAGCCGCAGGTGAAGAATTACCAGTTGATTTTACTGATAAATTTATTTACTACGTTGGTCCTGTTGATGCTGTTGGTGATGAAGCAGTTGGCCCTGCAGGCCCCACTACCGCTACGCGTATGGATAAATTTTCTGAATTAATGTTGTCTAAAACAGGTGTGTTAGGTTCTATTGGTAAATCTGAGCGTGGTGCTGCTACTGTAGAAAACATTAAAAAGCATAAATCAGTCTATTTAATGGCAGTTGGTGGTGCAGCATATTTAGTCTCTAAGGCGATTAAGAAAGCGAAAGTGGTTGCTTTTGAAGACATGGGAATGGAAGCGATTTATGAGTTTGAAGTAGAAGATATGCCAGTAACGGTTGCTGTTGATAGCTCAGGTGAATCTGCACATGTAACTGGACCTGCTATCTGGAAGGTAAAAATAGAAGAGATGGAAAAATAAGTTAATAGTTTTTAGTTACGAGTTGCGAATACACCATGTTGATATGTGGCGTTTCGACACTTTGTTTGCTAGTAACTATATAGTTTCGAAGACACCATACTGAAAGTGTGGTGTCTTTTAGAAACTCGAAACTTTTCTTGCTCGTAATTTTTTTGATTATTCCGCTAAACGTAATAGTTCATTAATACCTATTTTTCCACGTGTTTTAGCATCTACCTTTTTCACTATAATTGCCGCATACAAGCTGTACTTTCCACATTTTGAAGGTAAGTTACCCGGAACAACTACCGATCCTGCAGGCACTCTACCGTAATGTACTTCGCCTGTTTCGCGATCATAGATACGGGTGCTTTGACCAATGTAAACACCCATTGAAATAACTGCACCTTCTTCAATGACAACGCCTTCAACAATTTCAGAGCGTGCGCCAATAAAACAATTATCTTCAATAATTGTTGGTCCTGCTTGTAAAGGCTCTAATACACCACCAATACCTACACCACCTGATAAATGTACGTTTTTACCAATTTGTGCACACGAGCCAACAGTTGCCCATCCGTCAACCATACAGCCTTCATCGACATAAGCACCAATGTTAACAAAGCTTGGCATTACCACTACATTTTTACCAATAAAGCTACCGGTACGCACTGATGCACCAGGTACTACTCGCACACCATCAGCTTCAAACATTGCTTGTGTATAACCATCATATTTCATCGGTACTTTATCGAAAAAGGTACTTTCTGCGCCATCAATAACTTGGTTGTCCCAAATACGAAATGATAATAATACCGCTTTTTTTAACCATTGATGCACGTGCCATTGACCATCAATCTTTTCTGCTACACGAGCAGAGCCATTATTTAAGGCAGCTAAAGAATCTAAAACGGCAGTTTTTATTTCACTTGAAACGGTTGTTGGAGTAATGTTCGCTCGATCGTCGAAAGCTTGTTCTATGATACTTGCTAATGCTGTTAAGTCAGTCATTCAAAAATTCCTATTAGGTGTTATTGTTAATCTATTTCTTGCGTTAATTTGTCGGCTAAAACCTGCTTTTCTTCATCATTTAATGCGGTATTTTCACTCGTTGAGATAGTAAATACATCATCAGCTTTTTCACCAAAAGTAGTAATTTTGGCAGAATGAATATTAATTTGTAATTGCTGAAATACTTGCGCGATATTGGCAAGTACTCTGGGCCGGTCTAAAGTGATGATCTCTATCATGGTTTTACTTTTTGCATTGATCTTTATAAAGCTGACCTGAAGTGGGAACTGAAATTGTTTCACTTCCCTGCGCATAGGCTGGAGTGGAATATCACAAGCGTTGTCTTGTGTTAACTTTGCACTTAATGAGTCGGCGATTGCTTGGGTGTGATAACTTTCTTTGAGCGCTTTACCTCGGGTATCTAAAATTATGAAGGTATTTACGGTGTAGCCTGTTTTGGTACTGATAATCTTAGCATCATGGATTGATAGCTTTTTTGTGCCTAATAAGTCGACAGTGCTAGAAAATGTATTAAGTCTTTCTTTAGTAAAAACAAATACTTCAGTGCCACCTCGGTATGGTTTAGTACTAATAATGACTAAAGGTTTATTTCTGTCATGTCCGATAATACGTTGGCAATGTCTAGCAATTTGCTCGGGCGAGTATCGTAAAAAATAATCAACTCTAAATTCACGCCACAATGCTTTTAACTCATTTTCGTCAATATTAGAGTCAGCTAAAATATCGAGTGCTTGTTGCTGGTTCTCACGGATTTTTGAACGTGTTTCTACCGGTTTTGATAGGCCTCGACGAAATGCTCGAAGCGTATTGAAATATAAATCTTGCAGTAAGTTTGCTTTCCAACTATTCCATAAGCTTTCGTTAGTGGCTCGCATATCAGCAACAGTCAGGCAGTAAAGGTAATCAAGGTGCGCTTCATCGCGCACTACTTCGCCAAAAGCGCGTATAACATTTTCATCACTAATATCACGGCGCTGAGCAGTAACAGACATCAATAAGTGGCTTTCAACAAGCCATGCAACCATTTTACTATCATGTTTACTCATTTGATGCGATTGACAAAATATTAATGCATCTACCGCGCCTAGTTTTGCATGATCGCCGCCACGGCCTTTGGCGATATCATGAAAAATACCTGCTAAATATAAGACTTCAGGCTTACGAATTCGCTGCATTATTTTGCTACACAGCGGAAATTTATGACTGTGTTCTTTTTGACTAAACTGATAAAGGTTTTTTACCACTCTATAGCTATGTTCATCTACTGAATATGCATGGAATAAGTCGAATTGCATTTGTCCGACAATATGACGCCATGAAGGTAAATATGAGCCGATAATACCGTGCTTATGCATTAAGTTGAACGCTAGACCTAAACCACGCGGGTGTTTAATAATCGCCATAAATATTTGTCGACACTGGGCGTAATCTAATAATCCTGAAATTAATCGACGGCGTGCATTACGCATGAGTCTTAAGGTATGAGAGTGGATACCTTTTATACTTGGCTCTTGCGCTATGATCAAAAACATTTCAATAATTTTTACCGGTCGCATAAAAATTCTATTATTGGTGGTATTAATCAGTTTATCAATTAATTCAAAGTCTTGATTAATGGTAATACTATGAGTTTGTTCTGAATCTTGTATTATTTCTTGCTTAAAACGTTGTAATAAAATGGTATTTAGTTCGCCAACACGGGCTATGATTCTAAAGTAACGTTTCATCAGACGTTCAACGGGGGCTTTACCTTCATCACCAAAGCCCATCATTTTGGCGACATCAGTTTGATAATCAAACAACAAGCGATTTTCACTACGTCGAGCAACAAAATGAAGGGCAAAACGCATACGCCATAAATAGTCCTGCGTTTCAATTAGCTCAGCTAATTCATTTGGATATAGATAGTGATGTTCTACTAACTCCTCTAATGAGTCCGCTTGAAAATGGCGTTTTGCGACCCAAGCAATAGTTTGAATATCGCGTAAACCACCAGGGCTGGCTTTTATGTTTGGTTCTAGGGTATAAGCGGCGCCATGATATTGTAGATGACGTTTTTCTTGTTCTTTGCGTTTGGCAATGAAGAACTTTTCAGAGGTCCAATTGACATCTTCAATGAGTAATGGAAGTAGTTGGTTAATTAGTGTTTCATTACCAGCAACTTGTCGCATTTCCATTAAATTTGTGGCAACAGTAACATCATTAATTGCTTGTTTTAAACACTCATTGATTGAGCGAACACTATGGCCAATATCTAGCTTTATATCCCAAAGCTGGGTAACAAAGCTTGATATTCTTTCTTCTAGTTCAGTGTCTATATTTTTTTGTGTTAGCAGTAAAATATCAACATCTGAATAGGGGTGAAGTTCTCCACGGCCATAACCGCCAACAGCTATCAAGCTGATTTGGAATTCATCTAAATGATGCTGGCACCAAAGCTTTCTAAGCGTTGCATCAACAAATACCGCGCGAGCAACTAATAAATCATTAACATCATTATCAGCAAATACTTCTTTTAGCCAATTATTGAAATGTGTCGTTAATTTACAGATGTCTGTGCTTGATAAGTTTTCAGCCGTTATCGCTAAGCTTTCAATAAAATGTGTGGGGACTATATGATTGTTCAATGGATGATTAGTCAAGTGTTTACCTTTATATTTTAGTGATAGCTAGCGATTAGGTGATTTGATAATTATATTATTAATTATGAAGCAGTCGACTAATAGTCTCTTCTTCACGAAGAGTTAAAATTTCACAACCCGTTTTAGTCACAACAATAGTATGTTCCCATTGAGCTGAATTTTTATTATCACTAGTGTATACGGTCCAGTTGTCTTCTTTATCCAAAATAGTTTTAGCTTTACCTAAATTAATCATTGGTTCTATGGTAAAACACATTCCTTCAAGTATTTTTGTGTTGTCATTATTCTTATAGTGAACAATTTGAGGTTCTTCGTGAAATTCTTTACCAATACCGTGACCACAATAATCCTTCACAATACTGTAACGGCCTTTGCTTTTTATGTACTTTTGAATTGCAGTGCCAATATCGCCAAAGGTAGCACCAGGTTTTACTTTCTTTAACCCTATATATAAAGATTCTTGAGCTAAACGACACAAACGATTATCTTCTGGAGAAACATCTCCAATTAAAAACATTTTACTGGTATCGCCATGGTAACCATCTTTAATTACCGTGATATCAATGTTAATTATATCGCCATCTATCAGTTTAGTGTTGTCTGGTATACCGTGACATACAACATGATTAACAGAGGTACAAATAGATTTTGGAAAGTTGTGGTAATTAAGGGGAGCAGAAATAGCACTTTGCACTTTTTCAGTATAATCCGCGCACAAAGTATTTAATTCATCCGTGGTGATACCTGCTTTAACATGTGGTGCAATCATCTCTAATACTTCGCAAGCTAACTGGCCAGCAATTCGCATTTTGGCAATTTCTTCTTGGCTTTTAATTTGTATGCCCATGGTATTCTCTTTATTTCTTTTTTGAGTTTAGGTGGTATTTATCAAATTCTAATTGCACAGCATCAATGATAGCTTTTGGCTCTGTTAAATAGAAATTGTGACTGAGTAAAATCAATTCGTCATCAATTGCTAATAATAAAGCGGGAATAGCTTCAGTCTGTATTATTTCTTGAAGAGCAAATATTTCTTCAAGTTGCATTAAAGCATCATTGTTAAGTTTATCTTTAAAAATTTTTGCAGGAGGTGATATTTTTAAAGTGGCAATAATGTCATCAAAGTCAGACTGTGTTGCTAATTTATTACCTTGCTCAAAGTGTGCCTGTTGCAAAGCATTGAGTAAGGTTAGCGCTAAACTAGGGGTTTTATGTTGTGCCCAAGTCATTAAGTTAGCTGATAATGTTGACTTGGTACTTTGTTCAAGAGTTTTTTTATAAGTGTTTGAAAACTCGATGTTAGCAAGTTTTTCTACTCTGTCGAGTTCTTCATTTTTACGACTAGCATTACTATCATTTTTACCATCAAAGAAAGCCGCATGCCATAACTGTAATTCGATATCAGGAAAGGCTTTGTTGATTTCATTAACGAGTGGTGTTACCACATAGCTCCAAGGGCAATGGTTGTCATAAAGAAAAAATAACTGAGCGGATATTATGGGTGTTGTCATTGTTTACCTAAAATAGTTGAGGTTTGCTTAGGGTCTAACTTTATATAAATAAGATTTTACCGCGATATTGTTCATTAGCCCAGAGAATTATTTTTCTAGTTTAATTTAACATTTTGTGGTATAAAGTGCGGCGCTGAAATTTTAGTTATTTGTGTTTACTTTCTAGACTTGGATTTTAAAAACAATAATCCTAATTTTAGCGTCAATTAAATCGGTCAGCTTTACCTTTAGATACAAAATTTAAGGGGGGTTGATTATATTATAAACTCACATACATCTATTAAAGGTATACCGGGGTGCTCTGCTGACTATATGTCTTGTTAGTTAATCTATTGTTAACTCAAGATAACAGCAAAAAGAGTCGTGTATATTGGGTGTATGAACGCTTAACCCCATAAAGGAAATTAAAATGTCAAACGTTTCAATGCGCGATATGCTTAAAGCAGGTGTTCATTTCGGTCACAAAACTCGTTACTGGAA
>Ga0105356_10006679_pt1 | contig 10731 bp, 9 predicted proteins | sample GOMGulsemesocosm_3_FD_83502 | JGI IMG/M metagenome (GOLD analysis project Ga0105356, IMG submission 83502) | Methane-oxidizing microbial communities from mesocosms in the Gulf of Mexico - GOM9D Gulf of Mexico | ecosystem: Environmental > Aquatic > Marine > Cold seeps | place: Gulf of Mexico...
AGAGGCTAGCTCATCAACAAGCGATTGAGTTAGATCTGTATTACCCTGTCTAAATTCAATCTCATCTTTTGGACGATTAACACCCGCCAAATGAAATACAAAATCAACATCGACTAAATCGTTTTTCAAGTCAGCAATTGTACTGCCTTTATCAAGCACTACGATATCTGTAAAACCTTGCTCGCGCAACTTAACCATAAGGTTTTTGCCAATGAAGCCATTGGAACCAGTAACTAAAATTTTCATTGTTAAGCTTCCAACTTGAAATTTTTATTAGCAACTACAGCATTAATAAAATCAAGTTTCAGTAGCAGTTTTTGCATTCCTTTAACGTCGAGCCTTTCCGTGTTATGAGAATTATAATCATCAAAAGTACTGATTTTTTCATCACCCTGCTCAACAAATTTGCCATAATTTAGATCACGATTATCCGGCGGTACTCGATAATATTCACCCATATCGATAGCACATGCCATTTCTTCGCGACTTAGTAATGCCTCATATAGTTTTTCACCGTGACGCGTGCCAATTATTTCAACTTTATGATCATCTTTACCAAGTATACCCAACAGAGCATTTGTAAGTGTCTCAATGGTGGCGGCAGGTGCTTTTTGTACAAAAATATCACCATTATCCCCATGTGCAAATGCATAAAGTACTAAATCCACAGCATCTTCTAGCGTCATCATAAATCTTGTCATATTCGGGTCAGTCAGGGTTAAAGGTCGACCCGCATTGATCAAGTCAACAAATAAAGGTATGACTGAACCACGAGATGCCATCACATTTCCGTAGCGTGTGCCACAGATAACCGTATTGCTACCGTTTACGCTTCTTGACTTGGCCACCATTACTTTTTCCATCATCGCCTTGGAAATCCCCATTGCATTAATGGGGTACACGGCTTTATCGGTACTCAAACAAACAACTCGAGAAACGTTATTATTTATGGCAGCTTCCAATACATTCTCTGTTCCCAGTATATTAGTTTTAACCGCTTCCATTGGGTGGAATTCACAAGATGGTACCTGTTTAAGAGCAGCTGCATGATAGACATAATCAACGCCCCTCAATGCACTTGAGATAGTGTTATAGTCACGAACATCACCGATATAAAACTTCAACTTCGGATGATTGTACTTAATGCGCATATCTTCCTGTTTTTTTTCATCGCGACTAAAGATACGAATTTCTTTAATATCAGTCTTTAAAAAACGCCTTAATACCGCATTCCCAAACGATCCAGTACCACCGGTTATAAGTAAAACTTTATCACTAAACATTACAAACACCCTTTGTTCTAACTATAATTTTACGCGTAACTAAATTAAATTTACCTAGGACTTTCTTATTTTTGGAGGCATGAATCACCCCCCCCAAGAAAATCCAGAACTGTAAATCTACTAGCATAATTGAAGAAAAAAATGATGTTATAAATCCTCCCACCGCTATCATATAAAACACATCAGATATTTTTGTAAAAGATCTGATCATAATATAGATAATTGACAGGTAAAGTAGAATGGTAAATGGCGCACCATAAACTAATACAAAATAAAACGGGCTAAAGTGTGAATAGTGAGTAGTGAGAGCATAGGGTTCACCATCCAGGCCAGCCATGTAAGTAAAAGTTTCACCAAACCCTCCCCCCATCAACCAAATATCAGTATCATCTGCCAGGTGACTTAATAGCCCAAATACTTCCGCACTCCTTCCCGATGTAGCTATGTATAAACTATATTCATCCTGAAAATCAATTTTTAGCAATGAATCAAACCGGTGGAATACACCCTGATGTAGACCCAGAAATACTCCGCCGATAATAAACAGTAGAAAAACTAGCTTAACACTCTTTTTTAACGCAAAAGGATTAATTCGCCTAGTCTGGATGAAATACACAAAAATAAAGACAATGTACTGAATAATCATTGATCTTTTACCTGTCATTAGCACCAATAAAATTGCTGCAATAAACATCATTAATTTATTATTAGATAATGCATATGCTGCCAAATACGGCCACCTAGTGGCCATACCAAAGTAATTAATAACCCCTGATATATACAACAAATAATATACAAAAGTTAGCCCTGCCAGTATAAAAAACGACCATTTAAATACTATATGAAAAAGCCGGACATCTTGATCATAAGCATATTTATAAAAATACGAACCGAATGACAATCCAAGAACAGGTAAAATAAGACCATAAATATGAGTAAAGAATGCTTTATTTATATCGTTATTAAGTAACCCATTAAATAAAGAGAACAATCCAAAAGTTAAAAATAAAATAGATATTGAATTCAAACGAATCCGATACCTTAAGTGAAAAATTATAACTACAACCAATAGCAATAAAAATGGTATTTTAAATAAATTAAAAAAAACTTCACCAACACCAGACTGCCCCAATATTGAGCCAAGGGGCATCATAATGATATCCAAGCCAATCAAGCAAATAAAGATTCTAAAATAGAAACTCAAAATATAACCCCTTTAGCATAACTCCTCTGATAACAATCATCCCATTTTCCTGAAATAGATAAAAAAATATTAAGAGAGTATTAGAACAACAGATAAAAATACGTCAAATTCAAATTCGATTTCACCTGACAACTCGCTATATACTTTTTTCAACATCAAACATAAAACGGATAAATAATTATTATTCCAAGCATCAATATTTCCACATATTAACGGTACAAATCTCTCACTTGCACGTTTTCGTTTACAGTCCACTGATACCAACTTTCAAAGTGCTCTTCAAGTGATTTAGATAAGCGTTGAGCATCACGTTTCTTGGCATAATCGGTCATACTAAAAAAACACTCATCTGGATGACCGTAAATACTGGTAGATAATATTTTGGCAATTACTGCCTTTTTTTCACTTTCACTAACATCGGTTATCTCAGACAGAAAGCCTTCAATTAACCCAAGCATATTTTTTTCGGTTGTGATATTTAGAAAGCATCTTCCAACTGCATACATGGGATTAGCGAAAGTAATAACTGGTTTTCCACGCATAATACTCTCTATTCCCACAGAGCTATTCCAGGTTAGAGAAACATTACAATCATCAATCAGTCTTTCCTGAGACACACCTACAGGCACTATAGTTACGTTATTACAGCGCTGTAATTCACGATAAAAGGCAGGGTCACGTAGACCAACCATTTCGGGATGTTCCTTGATAAATAATTGATATTTTTTTGATAATTTTTTAACTACCGAAATAAAACTCTTTTCATATGGCATAAACTCCAGTACCCGTGACCAGTATTCACTATTACATTCTGGATGAAATTGAATCGGGATATAGATTTTTTTTCTATTAGTGTTTAAGGCCTCTTCCCAATCTCTATCGAAAAAGCGCTTGGTAAATAGCAAGCCAGGATTTAAACGTCGCTTAGACACAGCCATTGTTGCTAAATAATGATAATTTAGCCTATCAGACTTTAGGTGCCTAACCACTTCAAAATAAGGAATTTTAACTAAATTACGCAACCAACGTTTGAACCCAACAACAAATGAAGGGTCCTTATTATTTACGTAAGTTACACTATAACTTTTAGAGGATACTTCTTTAAATACACCCTCAATCTCTTGAGCCTCCACTACTCTAAAGTCATTAAGCTCACCCCTGGCTGTAATAAGGGTATAGTCTTTAATCATTGTTAAGTGAACCCCAAAAAAAGCAATTCCCTTACGACCACATAGGTATTTAAATATATCGATGATATAAGAATCTATCGTAACCGAGATAAAAGCATCTGGAGAGTGATCCTCCAGGTAACTATTAATTGAAACATAGGCAGACACAACCATTCTTAAAGCTACATCGCCCTTCATATCACGAAGCATCCTATCTCTGGCTACAATATCTTCAACAATCAAAGAATCTAACCCAGAGGGTAACTCTCCATTCCAATCTCCATAAGTATTATAAAAGGCAACGGATAAATCATTATCACAAAGCTCCTTAAAATCACTGACAAAGCTAGCTTCATGAGCAGCCATTCCCTGGTTAGCGATATATTGAAAATACTCGTAACTCCAAGGTCTCACGTAATATGAAATTTTCAACCCATCACCCCTAGGTAAACCTATAAAATCAAACTGGCACAACTATCAATTTAATGACAACTTGTTTTTCTTAACAACATTTATAACTTAATATAATTTAGTTTTAATGTTTGCGAGAAGTATGCTTATTAGTTTCTACATCGTATGTATGAACGGTAACATTTCCATATGCATCACAACTAGCAACACCAATAGACTCTAGCGCTTTTAAAGGTATCGTCATATCGTCAAACGTATAAGACCATTCTCTTAGGGGTACTTGGAAGTCAAAATTATCATGATAGTAGCGCCCATCTTTTGTTTTCAAAGCCAAAAATGGCTGCGGACCAAATGTATTGTGATTTGTCTTTATAGACAATAAGTTTTCATGAACCTGGAAATCAAATTCAAGGGGCGGTAACTCCTCAATTCCCATTGATTGACGTAAAGCCTCCCTAGCCTCAACGAATTTAAATTTCACATCACTATAACCGCCAGAAACCTTATCCAAAAGCTCCCTAACGCCATTGATATCATCAACAATATTACGGAAATCATGGTTGGTAACCGCTAACACAACAGGTTGCCCTTGTTGAGCAGCTTTAAATGCCTGCTCAACATCATCTTGTTCCAACAATCTTAACCTAGTCCCTATATTTAAACACTTAGCTATTAAACGACGGCAACTTCCTTTTGATTGATAATCATCATGATGCGGGTGATAAGGCGCCCAATCTTTTGGAGCCCTACGCCAATCTCCAAAGCGACCACCACTTAAATCCTTTTGTAAAGCCTCACTATCGTCATCACTCACTTTTGCTTGATTAGCATATTCAAAAGGAATGTACTGCTCTAGAAACCAATGACTATCAGGTCTAGTTGTATGAAAACCTGGGCGATATACACTTGGGAACCACTGACGATCAATGATCTTTCTCGCTAAAATCTGGAATACCATAGGGTCGTTTGAAAGATAATTTGTAGCAGGCTTATGTGCTTGATTAGCAAACCCTATTGGGTGATGGTGAAAATGGATAGCATCTTTTTCTGAGTTGGTAAAACGACACACTTCCTCATAATGATCGGATACTGCATGAAACCCCATATCCCTACGGCGAGGATTTACATTAAAACCAACATGATCCAAACAATGCCAGTTGTAAATCCAACCGCCTCCGAATGAGTCTGTACTCTGGTGGCGAAACTCTTCTGACATTATTTGATTGAGCATGCTATCAATTTTGTCCCAAGTATCGAGATACTCAAGCAACTGAGGTGATAGAACTTTTGCAACTTCCTCTTCTTTACCATCAAGGTTTATTCTCTTACTTTGGATATCCTTTAACAGATCAGGTGTTAAATCCAAATCAATATTAAATATTTCTTTGAGCCTTTCCGAGGTTGCACTAAGAGACTCATGTAGAGGCCCTTCTGTATCAATACAATGTACAACGTATACAACTTTATCATTCATGGTGTTTCACTTATTTTTTCGGAAAGGAGCACTTCTGCTAGCTTAAAGTCCAGTCGTGTATCTATATCAATTGATGATTCTTGCGACATTTTATAAGCAAAAATATTTTCTGCAATAAAAAAAGCCCTGTCCTTTAAGAGCTTTTCGATTGATATTAAATAAATAGCCCCATTAAGACGGTAATGAACAGGTAGGTCCTGACTTCTCTTATTAAGAGTTTCGGGCATTACAAAAGAGTTCAATGACAAGCCAGCAGGTATCGTATTAGCCCATAACGGAGAATGCTCAGCCTCACAAACAGAAATAATAGCCTCAGCTGATTTGTCTAAAAGCAATTTACAAGCAATGTCTATATCGTTTGAGCCCCTAAAAGGTGAAGTTGGTTGTAATAGTATTATATAGTCATAAGAGCAGCCTTCATGGTCACTATAAAAATCAATGGCGTGGATAACGACATCTAAACTAGTTGACGTGTCTTCTGCAATACATTTCGGGCGCATAAAAGGAACCTCTGCACCGAATCGCCTAGAAATACTCGCTATATCTGTATCATCCGTACTTACGATAACTTTATCAACATAACTGGATTGAACTGCGGCTTCGATAGTCCATGCTATTAACGGCTTCCCACCGAGTTGTTTTATATTTTTACCAGGTAACCGCTTACTACCACCACGAGCAGGCACAATTGCTAAAAGCTTCTTGCCATTAATCATACAAAGTCCTGTGCAAAATCCCTTTGTGCCTTTTCAAAATCAGGCATTTGGCCGATATCAAGCCAATACTCATGAATTGGAAACATAGATACTAATTCACCATTATTTATAGCTCGCTCAAGTAGAGTTGGCATATCTACTTTTATATTTTTTTGCACACCCCGTATTACTTTTTTGTTGACAACATAAATGCCAGCATTAACAAAAAAACTATATGTCGGTTTCTCTTTCATACTAGTTACCCTGTAACCTTGAGCTTCCACAACCCCATATGGCACTTGGTAATCATATTCTCTAACACACATAGTAGAAACCGCATTAGTCTCTTGGTGAAATTTAAGTAAATTTGCAAGATCTACCTTCGTTAAAATATCCCCATTCATAATAATCAATGGAAGATCTGGCAGATCATTTGGAAGTAAACCGAGTGCACCACCTGTACCGAGAGGCATATCTTCGTGAATATATGTAATTGATACCCCCCACTTAGAGCCATCTCCAAAGTGCCTTCGAATCATTTCAGGCATATAGTGTGTAGAGACATAAAAACGATGAAATCCTGTAGCAATAAATTGCTCTAAAATCGTTTCAAGAATAGGTTTGTTACCAACCAACAATAATGGTTTGGGGCAATTATCAGTTAATGGCTTAAGTCTTGTACCAAACCCCCCTGCCATTAAAAATACAGGGTTGTCGAATTTAGGGCATTTTAACAAATTTTGCAGTGTTTCCATTCCTACAATTACACCATCATCCAAGACAGGGAGATGCAAAAGCCCTTCAACCTCCATGATTTCAATCCAGCTTTCCCTTGATTCAGCTACAGAAACTGATTTTGGATCAGCATTCATAATCCTACTAACGGGCTCAGTAAGCTGAATTTGACTTAATAATCCACGCCTTACATCCCCATCTGTAATAACACCCAGTAATTTTTCTTGTGCGTCCACAACAAGAGCAATCCGTAAAGATTCTTTATCAATTACTTCAATTGCATTGTGTATGGTAGATGTAGGTCCTATCAGGACCTTACGCCATTGATTATCCATCATTACCTTCCTTCAAAGCCATCGTAACAGAGCGAGCTGGATAAACTATCTGGTTTACACCGACATTTTTTGTAATAACCGCTCCTGCACCAACTATACTATTTTCACCTATTTCTATGGAGTGAATTATCGTTGCCCCAGTACCGATATGCACTGAAGACCCAATATGCACCCCCCCACTCACGACAGCGCCCGGAGCAATATGTGAATTTTCACCGATGATGCAATCATGGTCTACAATTACACCAGTATTAATTATCACATTATTTTCAATCACGGTTCCAGGCTGAATTATGGCCCCAGCCATTACCTGAGCACCATCAGATAAAATTGAATCATTCGAAACTATGGCACTTTGATTTATAATTTTTTTAAATGTATACCCTTTACTATCAAATTCACGAAATATTTTCGTTCTTAGTGCATTTCCAGGAATTGAACCCAAACCATTTACCAACTCTATCTCACCAGGAGAATAATCAAATATAACATCATCAGGCCCGAGAACCTCTAGCGCCCCAAACACTTTCTCACCAACTTTTAATTTAGGGTCTGCCACCCCCAGAATTGTTACTCTTAGAGTATTCAGACAATCAAAGAGAACTTTAGCATGCCCCCCACCACCGATTATTATTACTGGTTTAGTCACAAATCAACTCACCTTCTTTATAATCACGCGCGGCAGTCTTCACCAGAAACTCCCAATATTTATTAGGGCTAATGCCATTTCCTGGTCGTTTAATTGTTAAATTTAATTCGGTATATTTTTCACCTTGACGAATGGCTACACCTGCAACCAAGCTTTTCCGAGCCACAGCTTTATTTTTCACTTCGGATGGTCGCGGACCTTTAATTCCATCCCCCAGTGTCTTTTCAACTGCCCGTATAGCTTCAATCATTGCCTTTAATTCAGAGGGCTCTAATGATGCTTTGTGATCTGGCCCCTCCATCATTTTATCCAATGTAAAATGCTTTTCAATTAATATCGCGCCCTTAGCAGCGGCAGCAATTGAAACAACTATCCCTTTACTATGATCGGAGTAACCTACTGGTAATTTAAATGCACTGAACATTGTTTCCATCGCATTTAAATTTATATCCACTAAAGGTGCCGGATATTCAGTAGTGCAATGTAAAAGTGTTACTTTTTCTTTTAGAGCACGCTGCCCAACACCAGAAAAATACGCTGCTTCAAACGCCTCAATACCTGGCGCTATATTTTTGTCGGCAGTATAACCAAAAGCAATAACACTTAGCACAGACTCAATTTCTGTAAGAGTCGCCATCCCAGTGGATACAATTAGATCACACCCTGTTCTAGCATGCTCAAGGACTAGTGGCGCATTAGTGATTTCTCCTGATGGTATCTTAAGGCGCTTTAGCTTCAAATCATTCACAAGAAAGCCTAAACTTTCAGAGTCAAACGCCGTCGAAAGAAATTCAATACCTAGATTTTCACAATGCGCCAACAACTTATGATGGACTTCATAACTTAACTCTAGGCGGCTAAGCATTGCTAACTGAGATTCCTTTTTTTGCGAATTAACCACCTGATAATCGGCCTGTGCAGCATCTTTAGTTACCAGCTTTTTTGCTTTAAAAGTTTGGAATTTAACAATATCAGCCCCGGCACTACAAGCTGCATCAATAAGCTCAAATGCAAGTTTCTCGTTGCCGTTATGGTTCACGCCCGCTTCGGCAATAATCAGTGTCATATTATTTCCTTACCTCTAAATCACTTTTGCCTTTTAAATCGTAAAAGACCTTGCTTGGTTCAAACTGCATTGACTTGATCATTTCAATGATCTGCTGACTGGCATCCCCTTGACCATAAGGGTTACATATTTTTTCACCTAACTGTTTATAGTTGCGCTCAACTGCACACTCAATAGCTTTCTGAATATCAAGCTGATACGGCTCACAATTAAGAACACTCTTAGCAGCTAATCGGCCTTTCTGCCTTACACCGATATTGACAGTTGGCACATCCAAGGCAGGTACTTCAATTATCCCACTTGAGGAGTTACCGATCACTGCAGCCGAATGCTTTATCGCACTCAAATAACGTGTTTGACCTAAAGATTGAATGGTAAGAACACGTTTTGGCTGCTCTGCCGCGTAAGCTTCAATAATTGGAATAATGCGCCTACCACCATCATCTGCATTGGGGTATGTAAGGATAACCTGATATTCAGGGAAAGCATTAAGTGCACCCAACAAAGCATTGACAGAGGTTTCTGGCCCCTCATCAGCCAATGTAACCGGATGATAAGTCACCACAAAAAAGGGAGAGGTTAGTTCAAACTCAAGCGACTGAGAAAGCTCATTAAGCGACAAAAAACTGCCGCGCTTGAAGTGGTCTAAGCCTATCGCACCCACGTTTTTAACCCGTTCAGGCGCTTCACCTAATTGAATCACCCTTCGACGATATTCATCCGTTGAAGTTGCGTGTAAATAACTTAGTTTGGTAATTGCATGGCGAATGGCATCATCATAGGCGCCTTCGGTTATTTCCCCACCATGTAAATGAACCACAGGAATTCGCAAGATCATGGCAGTCTGTGCGGCGGCCAAAGCCTCAAAACGATCACCCAGAATAACCAACACGTCAGGCGCCAAGCGCGACAGTGCATCAGCAAAACCAAGAACGCCCAACCCCATGCTCTTCACGGTTCCAACGGGAGAATCTGATGAGAGTAAGATTTCAATTTTCTCATCTATGTGAAAGCCATCTTTTTCAATTTGAGTATAAGTTTGGCCAAACTCAGGTGACAAGTGCATTCCAGATACTAACAACTGAAGTTTTAGCTCTAAATCTTCTTGAATGTCTTTGAGCAACCAATACAGCAAACCATATTCAGCTCGTGTGCCTGTAAATACAGCTATTTTCTTCATCATTGTTATCCGGCCAAATCTATTGGTGAACTAGGTAAGTTAATAAGGTGCCCCTCTAACCACTCAGACACACTTAAATCTCCACGCAGTGCACTCTCAAACATGGGCAAACGGTGCATCAGCTGCCAAATTGGACGCGTCATTACACCTGCCTCATTGGTAGTTTGTAATAGTTCATCACGAGATGTTTTATCTGGGCAGATCACAGCATTTAACCAATAGTTGGATTGTGCGTACTCGGGTTCCTCGACAAACTGGAAATCACTACAATTAAAGAACTCTTGATATTGCAATGCGAGTTGTCGTTTTTGCTCAAGATATTTCGGTAAAACCTCCATTTGCGCACAACCTAACGCCGCATTGAGATTAGGCATGCGATAGTTGAAACCAGGCTCATCATGATAAAATTCATAAGGGTGTGGAACTTTTGCGGTTGTGGTTACATATTTTGTATGCACCCCATCATCAAGGCTTTTACACAAAACCATACCTCCACCACCTGTGGTAATAATTTTGTTGCCGTTAAAACT
>Ga0105356_10006680_pt1 | contig 10731 bp, 6 predicted proteins | sample GOMGulsemesocosm_3_FD_83502 | JGI IMG/M metagenome (GOLD analysis project Ga0105356, IMG submission 83502) | Methane-oxidizing microbial communities from mesocosms in the Gulf of Mexico - GOM9D Gulf of Mexico | ecosystem: Environmental > Aquatic > Marine > Cold seeps | place: Gulf of Mexico...
CTAGAAAGTATTGCAGGGTTTAATGTTCAACCAAGTATTGAAGAATTCAAGCGTATTACCAAAGAGCTGGGTATCGCTATTATCTCTCAAACGGACAATTTAGCACCTGCAGACAAGCGTTTGTATAGTATTAGAGATGTTACCGCGACTGTTGAATCTATTCCGTTAATTACAGCTTCTATTTTGTCTAAAAAGCTATCAGCCGGGTTAGACGCATTGGTAATGGATGTTAAAGTGGGTAATGGCGCTATGATGCAAGACATTACTCAAGCGACTGCTTTAGCAAAAAGTATTGTCAGAGTAGCTAATAGTGCAGGTGTGAAGACACAAGCAATAATAACGGATATGAACCAGGTGCTCGGTACAACTGCTGGTAATGCACTTGAGATTTATGAAACCGTTAAGTATCTAACGGGTAAACAGCGTGAGCCTAGATTACATCTAGTGGTTGTTACTTTAGCGAAAGCTATGTTAATCAACACAAAAATTGCAAAAGATGATAAAAGTGCTCAAATGATGGTAGATCATGCTTTAAGTTCAGGCAAGGCAGCAGAGAAGTTTTCTGTGATGATTGCTGCCCTTGGCGGACCAAGCGATTTGATCGAAAACCCATGGGGCTCGATGACTAAAGCAAGCATTATCAAGGAAGTGTTAGCACCGACTAATGGCTATATTACGCATATGCAAACACGTGATATTGGTATGGCTGTCGTTGGCATGAAGGGCGGACGTACTTTTAATGGTCAACAATTAGACCACAGCGTAGGTTTTGATCGTATCTTACCTATAGGAACTGTGGTTAACAAAGGTGATGTATTGGCAAGAGTGCACGCTAATAGTGACGATCTTATTAACCAAGCAGCAAGTCAATTTACAAATGCCGTGACTATTAACGAATCATCTGTAGAAGAATTACCTGTTATTTATCAAACGATAGATGAGTAATAGCTAAAGCAACGTCAGAAAATTAATTATCCTTGTTTTAGTTCTAAATAAAACAAGGGTAATTTTAGTTTCTTCAAAATCTGGCCATCAAAAAGTATCAAAGTGTTCCGAATATTTTATCCCCAGCATCACCTAAACCCGGTAAAATATAACCCTGGTCATTGAGTTTTTCATCTATCGCTCCTAAGTATAGATCTACATCAGGGTGGCATTTCGTCAGCAATTCAATACCTTCTGGCGCAGCGACCAAAAATATCGCTATAATATGTTTACATCCCGATTCTTTCAGCAATTTCACTGTATCGTTTGCAGTACCACCTGTTGCCAACATAGGATCAATTATAATTGCGGTTCTAGTGTCAATGTCATTGATAATGTTTTGATAGTATATTTCCGGCTGTAAGGTTTCTTCGTCACGCTTTAAGCCCACTACACTTATTTTCGCACAGGGTAAAATCGAAAGGGAGCCATCCAACATACCTAATCCAGCACGTAAAATAGGCACTAAGGTTGGTTGTTTATCGGCAAGCATAGGAGTTGATATGTTGCCCGACCAGCAAGTGAGAGGCTTGTTGGTTACCGCCAATTGAGTTGTCGCTTCAATGGTTAAAATACTGGCTATTTCTCGTGTTAATTCACGGAAAGATTTTACTGAGATTTGGTGATCTCGTAACAGGCTTAACTTATGTTTTACTAATGGATGTTCACTTGCATGGATGGTCATGATGTTTCCTAATTATTTAAATTTATTGTCTTTGCTTTATATTGGCTTGGTCAGTGTTCATAAGCTTAGTGAAGATATCTTTAAGATCAACACGCGCTACTATTTTAATAAACTCTCTTAATCTATTTATTTAACCCACAGGTGTTTTTTGAAATGTGCACGGCACAAAGGTTCATATCTTTCATTTCCACCAACCTCAACTTGTTCTCCACCAGTCACAGCATTGCCATTACCATCGAGGCGAATAACAAAGTTAGCTTTTCTTCCGCAATGACAGATAGTTTTCAATTCAACTAATTTATCAGCCCATGCGAGTAGGGCGGCGCTACCTGAAAAAGTTTGGCCAAGGAAATCAGTTCTTATACCATAAGCAAGAACGGGAATATTCAGCAGATCAACTACGTCAGTTAGTTGCTGTACTTGCTCCTTACTTAAAAACTGAGCTTCATCGATTAAAACACAGTCAATTTTTTGTTGTTGATGAAGATGCTCAATATCTTTATAAAGTGAAGTCGTTTCGTTAAAAAGCAATGCATCAGCATCTATACCTAAACGTGATGCGACTTTACCTTTTGCAAACCTATCATCAATTTGGGCAGTATAAATGACCGTATTCAAATTGCGTTCTTGGTAATTATAAGAAGATTGCAGTAAATGTGTCGATTTGCCCGCATTCATTGAAGAGTAGTAAAAATAAAGTTGCGCCATAGTATTTGAGTATCTTGTATTATTATAATGAGATTATTAGCTTAAAAAAAAGCCTTTTCATTGTTAGATGAAAAGGCTTTTAATTCTAAACTATTTTAAGCACCATAGGGCACCCAAATATTTTTTATTTCCACGGATTTTCGTAAAAACAAATCTGTTTCAATTTGTTTATTGTCTGTCCAGTCGAATTGTTTACCATAATTTACCCAAGTTCGCTTCATGCTGGCAGCGGCTTCAAACTCAACCAATTTACTGCCTTCTGCTGTTCCCCAATACCAAAAACCATCAATATCATAATGCTTTGCCATCGTATCGGTTAACGTGTCACGATTTCCGGTAATGATATTAATAACACCTGCAGGTAAATCAGAGGTGTTTAAAATCTGATAAAAATCAGTCGCTAATAATGCGGTTTGCTCTGAAGGAACAAAAATAACACGGTTACCCATTGCAATAGCAGGCATTATTGTTGATATCATTCCTAAGAATCCGGCTTCTTCAGGGGCAACAATAGCGATATTACCAACGGCTTCCTTCATCGCTAAAGCAACAATACGTTGCGGTGGTGAATGAATTTGGCCATCGTTTTTATCAGCCCATGCAGCACTGGTAAATATTCGGCTAATAGACATTTCAATTTCTTTATTAGCGTCAGTTAAAGATTTACCTGTTAATTGTACTATTCTTCTGGCAAATTCGTCAGCTCTGGCCTCTAAGTTTTCAGCAATAAAATATAAAACTTGAGCACGGTTATGCGCCGTTGTTCCCGTCCAACTACTGGCTTTGTTTGCCGCTTCGACTGCATTTCTTATATCTTTACGACTGCCATCTGGTATTTCAGCAATTTGATCCCCTGAAAAATCAAAAACGGGAAGGCTGTAACCGTTATCTGGGCGAGTTTGCTTGCCACCAATGTAAAGTTTCGCAGTACGATCAATATCGTTTGACTGTACTTTAGTGTTTTTACTTGCTTTCCCTTTAGCTGGTTTAATTGATTTATTAGGTAGTTTAGCTAGCCAAGATTCTTGAATGTATTCAAACAGACCTTCCTTACCACCTTCACGACCAAAACCAGACTCACGGTAGCCACCAAAACCGACTGCAGCGTCAAACATATTGGTACAGTTAATCCAAACAGCACCTGCTTTAACTTTTGGTGCCATGTCTAAGGCTAAATTTATGTTTTCAGACCATATACTAGCGGCTAAGCCGTAACGACTATTATTAGCTATCTGAATTGCTTCGTTCGGTGTTCTAAAGGTCATGGCCACTAATACAGGACCAAAGATTTCTTGTTGAGCAACCGTTGATGCTGGTTCTACACCTGTCATTAATGTAGGTGGGTAAAAGCAACCTTTAGCGGATAATTTATCTGTTTCAGTATTTGTTGCTTGGTGTAAGGTTGCACCTTCATTAACACCAATTTCAACCATGTTTTTTATCGTAGTTAATTGACTGGGGTCAATTACTGCACCCATATCTACAGATTTGCTTAAAGAGTCTCCAACCACGAGTTTTTTCATACGCGTGATAAGTTTTTCTGTCAGTTTTTCTGCAATTGACTCTTGCATTAATAATCGAGAACCAGCACAACAGACTTGACCTTGGTTAAACCAAATAGCATCAACTATTCCTTCAACTACGCTGTCTAGGTCTGCGTCTTCAAAAACCATAAAGGCAGATTTGCCACCAAGTTCTAATGAGAGTTTTTTACCTGTGCCGGCCGTTGCCTGACGAATAATTCTACCGACAGCGGTTGAACCAGTAAAAGCAATCTTCGCGATATCTTGGTGTTCGACAATTGCTTGTCCAGCGGTGCCGTCGCCTAAGATAAGGTTGAAAACCCCTTTAGGTAATTGAATTTCCTCACATATTTGTGCAAACAAAACGGCAGTTGCTGAAGTGAATTCAGCTGGTTTTAATACTACTGTATTACCCATAGCTAGAGCCGGTGCAACTTTCCACGCTAACATTAACAATGGGAAGTTCCAAGGAATGATCTGACCGACAACACCAAGTGCTTGATAATCAGGTAACTCATTATCCATTAATTGTGCCCAACCGGCATGATGATAGAAATGGCGGGCTACAAGAGGAATATCAATGTCTCTAGATTCACGAATGGGTTTACCGTTATCTAAACTTTCTAATACGGCGAATAATCGACTGTGTTTTTGTAGTTGTCTAGCAAGTGCATATAAATACTTAGCACGACCATGACCACCTAGTTTCTGCCAATTTGCTTGGGCTTTATTCGCTGCTTTTACAGCTGAATCAACATCCTGGCTGCTTCCTTGAGCAACTTTAGCTAAAGTGTTTAAATTTGCTGGGTTTTTGGTATCAAAATATTGTTCGGTTTTAGGTTGTTGCCATTGACCGTCAATGTAATGATCAAAGGTGTTATTTTTATCTTGTAACCACTGCATGGCAACATCGCTATTTTCAGATGAGGGACCGTATTCCATGTTAGTAAAGATCTCTTTTATTGAATTGTTTTTGATAGACATAGTTTTCTCAATAATTTATTTAGTTTTAGTGACAATTAAAATTAAGTTAGACAATTTTAATTGAGTAAATTAGCTCATCGCATGTCGATAACTTGCAGAATAACTGCCGGTTACATAATGTTCTAACTGTCGTTCAATATCGCCAAGTAAACTACTGGCACCAAAACGGAATAAATGTGGATCTAACCATTCATTTCCCAATTCTTCTTTCATTAAGATCATATATTCAATCGCCTGTTTAGCCGTTTGAATACCCCCTGCAGGTTTATAACCAATTTTCATGCCTGTCAGTTGATAAAACTCGCGTATAGCTCTTACCATAACTAAACTAACGGGCAAGGTTGCGTTGACTGGCTCTTTTCCTGTGCTGGTTTTGATAAAATCTGCACCAGCCATCATACAAACCCAACTGGCTTTTGCGACATTTGTTAATGTCGCTAACTCACCTGTCGCTAAAATTGTTTTAATATGTGCGTCTTTACAAGCATCTCTAAAGTCTTTCACTTCATCATAGATACCTTGCCAATCCCCAGTTAGTACTTTTTCTCGACTGATCACTATATCAATCTCTTTTGCGCCATCTTCTACAGACGCCTTAATTTCCAAGAGTTTAATATAGTGAGGGGTTTGTCCTGACGGAAAACCTGTTGAAACAGCGGCCACAGGTATTTCGGTACCACTTAGACTGTCTACCGCTGTGGTGATCATATTGTGATAAACACAAACAGCACCTGTTGTAATATTTAAGTCACTAACACCTAAAGCATTAAGTAAATCGGCTCTTACTGGCTGTTTAGCTTTTTGACAAAGGCGTCGTACTTTACCGGGAGTATCATCACCTGAAAGGGTCGTTAAATCGATAAAGGTGATCGCTTTAAGTAACCAAGCTGCTTGATGTTGCTTCTTTACCGTTCGACGCTTGCCAACTGTTGCAGCTCTACGCTCTACTGCGCTCCTATTAATATTAATACCGTGAATAAATCCTAAGTCTAAGGGCATACCAGGGTTACGGGCAATTTCATCAAGGTTATTGGTTGTTGTTTTACTACTGTCTTTATTTTTCATAAAGCACCTAAATTTAAATCGTTAAAAATGAATCTGATCTAAGTTTATTAACTGATCAAACTTGAGTCACTAAAAAGAAGCTTTAGTGAATAAACATTTTTTATTTATATTTACATAGTTAAGAACCAATTTTATTCACTTTGTGCATTAACTATCAATAGCCATACAAGTTGTGAACAGTGCGTTTAAGCAGCTTTGACGAACGTATATCGAAATAACGCTTTGTTGTAAGCTGCACATGGATTAATAAAATTCTATCTATAATTTATCTAATATTAATAGTGTTTAGGCAAGTAATTAGATACTTGCTTATAAAGAGACAAAGACCCCAGCAATAGCCGCACTCATTAGGTTGGCAAGCGTTGCCGCGAACATGGCTCTCATTCCCATTCGGGCAATATCATGTCTTCTATTCGGTGCCATTGAACCAATACCACCAAGTAATATGGCAATTGATGATAAATTTGCAAAGCCACATAGTGCAAAAGTAATGATTACTTGAGTGGTATTGCTTAAAGTATCTTTAATTTCGATATAGTTTACGTATGCGAAAAATTCATTTACGACAACCTTTTGTCCAATAAAGCTTCCCGCTTGGAGCATTTCTGCTGTTGGTACACCTATGATAAAAGCAAAAGGAGCGAATAAGTAACCTAAGAACCATTCAATTGAAATACCTTCGTACCCCAACAAATTGCCAATGCCACCAACCATGGTATTTAATAAGGCGATTAGGGCAATAAATGCGAGTAACATTGCGCCTACATTTACCGCTAGTTTTAATCCAGAAGCAGCACCGGATGCTGCGGCATCTATAACATTAACAGGTTTATCTATTTCTTCTTCTGGCGCAGACTCATCGTTGCCAGTTTTAACGGTTTCTGTTTCTGGGACTAATATTTTTGCCATTAACAAACCGCCAGGCGCCGCCATAAATGATGCCGCAATTAAATATTTAAGTTCGACACCTAAACCTGCGTAACCCGCTAAAATAGAACCTGCAACAGATGCTAAACCACCAACCATAATGGCAAATAGTTCAGACTGACTCATTTTGGATATATAAGGGCGAATAATTAAAGGCGCTTCAGTCTGACCGACAAATATATTAGCTGTCGCAGATAAGGCTTCAGGTTTACTCGTGCCAAGTAATTTTTGCAAGCCGCCACCAATAATCTTGATGACCCACTGCATAATACCTAAGTAATAAAGCACTGCTATTAAAGATGAGAAGAAAATAATAACAGGTAATACTCTAACAGCAAAAATAAAACCGACGCCATTGGTATACATAGCATCTGAGCCTAAACCTCCGAAAAGAAAGGTGATACCCGCTTTGGCACTATCAATTACACCTTGCACGCCAGTTGAAACAGACCCTAGTACGTCTTTTCCAAAAGGAACGTACAGTACAAATGCTCCAAGTATTAGCTGCAGAGCAAAAGCGAGTCCGACGGTTCTAAAATTAATTTTCTTACGATTAGTTGAAAATAAATATGCTAGTCCTAGTAAAAAAACTATGCCTAATAAACCTCGTAATGCCGTTAAATCCATGCAAACCTCGTTTTAAGTATTATTGTGTTTGGTTATCATTAGCTCTGCTATAATTCGTTCAAGCTTTTGTTTACTGTTGTTAATCACTCACTAAAAAATTTCAACTTTGATATTTTTTCCAGCTATTTGTTCTTAGTTATTTTTTTAACAAATGGCTTAACTTGTTAATTGTCTTATCTTTGCCTTCAATACTTCTATTGCCATTCTGTTTTTACCGCCACGTGTTATAACGATATCTGCAAATTCTTTCGCTGGTTCAATATGTTGGTAATACATAGGTCTAACTGTATCTACATATTGAGTCGTGATTGAAGCAATGCTTCTAGCACGTTCTGTAGTATCTCTTTGAATACGTCTTATTAAACAAATATCTAAGGGGGTATCCATATAAACTTTTATATCAAAACAATTTAACAAATCAGCATTTGAAAAAAGTAAAATACCTTCAACAAGGATGATTTTAGTGGGTTTTAATACACTGGTACTTTTTTTTCTGGTATGCGTCTTATAACAATATTCTGGGTAATCAACTGCTTTGTTATTTATTAATGACTGAAGTTGTTGACACATTAGAGTGTGTTCAAAGGCATCGGGATGATCATAGTTGTTTTTTTCACGGTCACTCATCGATAAGTGATCTTGGTTTTTGTAATAGGCATCTTCTTTAATGATTGATATTCCATCACTGCCAAGTTCGTTAACTAATTCATCAAAAATAGTTTGAGCGAATAATGACTTTCCAGATGCTGATGCGCCAGTGATCGCAATCACTGTGGGTTTATTAGTATGCAAAACGTTTGTGCCTTATGTTGCTCACAAATTAAAAGTTATCGACGGTAATATTATCGGCGATGTATTTAATCAATGTATGTTAAATCATTGCCTATTATAGACAATGATTTCCTGACCAAAATACTTTTTGAAAACTCTACTATACTCAATATTAAAAATATTGGATAGAAAAACGACAGTTTTCGTAGCCAAAGACAATTTCTAATGCTAAATTAACACAACCTGACCAGTTGGTCATGTTTTATGTGTAAATAATTAATAATAATTTAAATAAATGTAAATCTACGGGAGATTTTATATGCGGATCAGTAAAATAGCTGCTGCGATCATTACATCAACGGTATTGTTAACACAATCACCAGTAATGGCATCAGATACATCATCAGCAATAAGAGGTCAGGTTGTCGATGCTTCAGGCTCGGCATTATCCAACGTTACGATTGAAGTTATTCACTTACCAACAGGTAAAGTTAAAACTTTGACAACAACTGAAGGCGGAATTTTTCAGGCGAGAGGTTTGCCTGTCGGTGGCCCTTATACCGTAAAAATCTCAGGCGGCACAGAATTAAAATTTAAGAATATTAATGATTTATTTTTGCAACTTGGACAAGCTTCAAAAGTTAGCTTGGTTGCAAATGCAGAAGTAGAAATTGAAAAGATTGTCGTTACGGGGCAGCTTGCAATGGCGGGCACTTACAGTAAAGGACCGACTAAAGAGTTTGGTGCTGACGTCATTCAAAATACAGCTTCAATTAGCCGAGATTTAAAATCAGTATTGCAAAAAGATTCTCGAATGGTTGTTGATACAACTGTTAATGGTGGTCCTGCACTTTCTATTGCCGGTGGTAGTGTTCGTGGCAATAGCTTGACAGTTGACGGTGTAAAGCAAAATGATGACTTTGGTTTGAACAAAAACGGTTATCCGGGTCGCCGTACACCTATATCATTAGATGCAATTGAGCAACTTGTGGTTAATATTGCACCTTTTGATGTGACTTATGGTGACTTCCAAGGTGGTAATATTAATGTTGTTACTAAGTCAGGTACCAATGAATTTCATGGTTCTGCTTTTTATATGCGTTCAGACGACAGTATGGCAGGAGAAGACAGCGAAGGTGAAGATTTAAACATCGGCGAGTTTTCAGAAGATATATACGGCTTTACTCTAGGTGGACCAATTATTGAAGATAAGCTTTTCTTTTTTGCTTCTTATGAAAAATTTGAAGCAAGCTCTCCTTATCAATTTTCCCTAGACAACGAAAATGGCACGGTTGAAGCTAATGAAAAAATTGGAGTAACGCAAGGCGATTTCGATCGTATTGCGGAAATTGCTCAACGTGTTTGGGGTTATGATATCGGTGGTTACGATAACGCTTCTGATGAAAGTGATGAAAAACTATTATTAAAATTTGATTGGTACATAAATGATGATCATCGAGCATCTTTTACTTATCAAGACAATGAAGGTAATACTGTAAGAGATTATTGGGGTAGTACATTTCCTACTGCACCTTGGGCTACGTCTGAGTCAAATCGTTATAATATGAACGAAACACTAACGGCTTATAGTTTACAAATATTTTCTGATTGGAGTGATGATCTTTCAACTGAAATTAAAATTGCACGTAAAGAAGTAACAACAGAGCAAGTTTCCTTAGGCGAAGATTTTGCCCAATTTAATATTGGTACGCCAAATGGTGGTTCATTATATATTGGACCTGATATGTTCCGTCATGCTAATGCATTAGGCAATGATCGTGATATGTATAAATTTAAGGCCGACTATTACTTGACCGACGAACATTTTTTAACTTTTGGTCTAGAACATGAAGTTTTAGACATTGTTAATACTTTCGTATTTGGCTCTAAAGGTTTTACTGATTTCGCAACTATCGAAGATTTTGAAAATAACTTAAGCTTTCACGTTTTTCAAAATGCATTAACAGGTAATCCTGAAGATGCATTAGATCAATTTGAATATTCTACTACCACATTCTATGCGCAAGATGAATGGTCTATTACTGATGAGCTAACTTTAACTTATGGGGTACGTTACACAAAATACTCGAATGATGATAAACCTGTCTTAAATACTAATTTTGTTGACCGTCATGGCTTTGATAACCAAAATAATTACGATGGTCTAAGCTTATTTGAGCCTAGATTTGGTTTTAATTATACCTATGACGACGACACTGTCGTTCGCGGTGGTATTGGTTTGTTTGGAGGCGGTGCGCCAAATGTTTGGTTATCTAACTCTTACGGCAACGATGGTGTACGTAAAACATTTGCAGGTTGTTTTGGTGGCTGTTTTGACGGCAAAAATACTCCTCAAGATGTGTTAGATTTCTTAGCTGCTGGTGGTTTTAGTGGCGGTGATGGTGAAACTAACCATATCTCTGATGATTTTGAAATTCCAAGTACTTGGAAATTAAA
>Ga0105356_10006681_pt1 | contig 10730 bp, 9 predicted proteins | sample GOMGulsemesocosm_3_FD_83502 | JGI IMG/M metagenome (GOLD analysis project Ga0105356, IMG submission 83502) | Methane-oxidizing microbial communities from mesocosms in the Gulf of Mexico - GOM9D Gulf of Mexico | ecosystem: Environmental > Aquatic > Marine > Cold seeps | place: Gulf of Mexico...
TAGGCATTATCAAAGGGGCGCTCAGTAGCTTCTTGTTGCGTTACTTGGTATTGCAGCGCGCTGAGGCTGGCTCGAATCTCACTATCAACTGGTCGTTGATAACGCGGGGCCACAGCCGACTTACCCATGGCGGCCATGCCATCAACAGATCTACCACGATACTGGCTATAGTCTACCTTGAGGTCTGCCCCCCAAGCCTGCGCTACAAACTGCGTTCTACCGGAGCCGCCAGTATAGAGCTGATAGCGGATAGGGTTTTTCTTGTAGTAATTCTGATGGTATTCCTCCGCGCGAAAAAATTTCCCTAACGCAATGATTTCTACGGCGATGGGCTGATCGAAACGCTTGGAAGCCGCCAATTTAGTACGGGACTCACTGGCCGTTAACCGCTGATCTTCACTGCTGTAGAATATACCCGGGCGATATTGACGACCTCTATCGAAAAAGGAGCCGCTGCCGTCGGTAGGATCAAAAATACGCCAGTAGGCCGCTAACAAACCCTCGTAGCTGATACTATTGGCGTCATAATATACCTGCACTGCCTCGGTGTGACCGGTACGACCACTGGACACCTGTTGATAGCTTGGATCCACCTCCTTGCCACCGGTGTATCCGGAGACAACCTCTTTAACTCCCGGTACTTTTTCAAATCCCGCTTCGACACACCAAAAGCAACCACCGGCAAAGGTCGCCACTGACAGCCCGGACAACTTATCGTTGCCGCCATCAAGCAGGGTTTTGGCGGAACTCAGATGATTCATCCCCAATAGGGCCAGCACCACAGCGGTGATGGCGAATACATATTTTTTCATAATGACACCTCGATACAATCGTTAATTTTTCACTCTTGCTGTTACTGCAAAGGACTATAAAACAGCACCATGACGTAGGCATCACGCAATTATCACAATTTCATAACATCCTGCCGAAGTACCACTGGTTAATCCCTCTCGAAGTGTCACTAGCCCCGCTATAATACCCAAACAATACCTAGCAATAGATTACCGCGCTACAAGCCCAGGACTTTGTGTTCTATACTGTTTTGGCCGTTTTTCAAATAGGTATTATGAATGGAATTTGACCCTCTGTTACTAGCCCGGATCCAATTCGCTGTTAATATCAGTTTTCATATCTTATTCCCCACCATCTCTATTGGCCTGGGCTATTTCCTACTTTTCTTCCGCATTCGTTTTACCCTAACAGGTGATCCTACGTGGGAGTTTATCTATGCCTTTTGGGTCAAAATATTTGCCTTAACCTTCGCGTTGGGTGTAGTTACCGGTATTACCATGAGCTTCCAGTTTGGCACCAATTGGCCAGGCTATATGGAACAGGCCGGCAATATCGCCGGGCCGCTGCTGGGCTACGAAGTACTCACGGCGTTTTTCCTGGAGGCCTCTTTTCTAGGGATCATGTTATTTGGCAAGAGCCGAGTATCCAACCGCGTGCACTTATTGGCAACGGCGGTTGTTGCCCTCGGCACCTCGCTGTCAGCCTTTTGGATTTTGAGCCTAAACTCCTGGATGCAAACCCCGGCCGGCTATGGCTACGCCGACGGGGTGATGGTGGCCAAAGACTGGCTGGCAGTTATATTTAACCCCTCCTTCCCCTATCGCTTTTTCCATATGTTAATTGCCAGCCTGCTCACCGCTTCATTTTTGGTGGCCGGTGTTAGTGCCTGGCGCATGATTAAGCAGGTAGACGGCCCGGCCACCAAAAAAGTTCTCAATACAGCAATCATTGTTGCTGCCGTGTTAGTACCGATACAGATATGGGTCGGTGACTTACACGGGCTCAATACACTAAAACACCAGCCCGCCAAAATTGCGGCGATGGAGGGCGTGTGGGAAACCGAGCGTGGGGCGCCGCTAACCCTTTTTGGCATCATCGATGAAGAGAACAAAACAACTCACTATGCGCTGAAAATACCCAAGCTGGCTAGCTTAGTACTGACCCACCAGTGGGACGGAGAAATTAAGGGCCTCAATGAGTTTGCCGGTGAGCACCCACCGGTGGCACCGGTATTTTGGGCCTTTCGAATAATGGTAGCGATGGGCATGTTAATGTTAGCGGTATCTTGGTGGAGCTGCTATCGCTTGTGGCGCTATCACACGCTGGCGGGCTTTGATCTCAAGGTGCTGTCGGCAATGACTTTTTCCGGTTGGGTGGCGGTATTGGCGGGCTGGTATGTCACCGAAATTGGGCGCCAGCCCTGGATTGTCTATCAGCTCATTCGCACCGAACAAGTTGTGGCCGAGCATGGCGCAGGCACCGTACTGAGCTCGCTACTGGCTTACTGCAGTATGTACATATTCTTGATGATTTCCTACATCGGCGCACTGCGCTATCTTTCTGACAAACCTGCACAGTCGCTGTCGCTACTGCATGAATATACGCCAGCCACATCTACCGAGGAGCGCAACTAATGGAACAAGCGCTACCACTAATCTTTGTCGCCGTCATGGGGCTATCGCTATTGTTATACGTAATCTTGGACGGGTACGATCTGGGTGTCGGCCTGTTATTACCGCTGGCTAACGACGAAGAAAAAGACACTATGATTGCCTCTATCGGGCCGTTCTGGGATGCCAACGAAACCTGGATAGTCATGGGCATAGGGGTATTGTTAATTGCTTTCCCTCGAGCCCATGGCATCATTCTCACCGAGCTCTATGTACCCGTTACCCTTATGTTGCTGGGTTTGATTTTGCGGGGAGTAGCCTTCGACTTTAGGGTCAAGGCGGGAGCGGCCAAGAAAGCGATGTGGAATACTTTGTTTTTTCTCGGCTCACTTATCGCCTCAACTGCCCAGGGCTGGATGCTGGGCTCCTATGTCACCGGCTTGAACGACTCGGTTATCAACAGCGTGTTTTCCGTCTTAATCGCTGTCAGCTTGCCAGCGCTATATATCATGCTGGGAGCTACTTGGTTGTTAATAAAAACCGATAACGCACTGTTTGAAAAAGCGGTGGGCTGGGCTAAGCGCTCGCTACTACCGGCTGCCATCGGCTTGTTTTTAGTCTCCATCGCCACGCCACTTGTGAGCGACGTGATCGCCTCGCGCTGGTTTCAACTACCCAATGCTATAGGATTATTACCTATACCACTTAGCTGCATATTGGTGTTTGCACTGCTGTTTTTCATTTTACACAAACCGGTTGCCCAGCTGCGCCAGATGAATGCCTGGCTGCTGTTTGCCGGGCCGGTAACCATCTGTCTAATGGCTGCAATCGGCCTGGCCTACAGTATATTCCCCGACATTATTATCGGCCGCCTGAGTATTTGGGAAGCCGCCGCACATACCGACTCACTGCGCTTTGTTTTTTACGGCGTGGCTATTACCCTGCCCTGTATTCTCGCTTACACCGTGTTTATCTATCGCGTATTTTCCGGCAAAGCCGAAGCGCTAAGCTACGATTGATTACCGGCTGTGCAAGAGAAATACGGGGACAGTTTACTTAATTCGAACTACTAATTAAGTAAACTGTCCCCGTATTTCGCGAGGTCATAGAGAACCAAGAAAGCGCAAAATAGCGTCATTGGTTTCGCTCGCCGCTTCCTGCTGCACCCAGTGTCCGATACCGGGTAGCAGGGTCACCTCTCGCAGATCACTCATTACCGGTGTCATCATTGCCCGCAGAGCGCTCTCATCGGCGCCGGCTATAACCATGTCGGCGGCTCCGGCGACAAAAGCGGAGGGTATTTGCAGCACCGGATTTTTGTCCGCCATAAAGTGCCAGTTGGCATCGAAATTTCGATAGTAATTTACCCCACCGCGAAAACCGCTACGGGTAAACTCGTTGACATAGTAGTCCAAGTCCTCGGCACTAAGCCAAGACGGTAGCTCCAGCGGTGCACCTATTCTGCCAATCCACCCCCCAGCGGCGCGCTTGGGGTCATTGATAGTGGCCTCGGCTCGGGGTGTTTGCGGCGAAGTGTATAACATAGATAAAATACCCCGGGGGTCGCTGTCGTACTCCGCCTCGGCCACTCCGCCGACTTCGTTGTGATACAAAATATAAAAGAAATTGTCCCCCATAGCACGGCGCCAGCTACCTAGCGGTGCCTCGTCGCCACGACCGCCGTAGGGCACACTCATACCCATAACACCATTGAAACGTTCTGGGTGTAACAACGCCGCGTTCCAGACCAACATCGAGCCCCAATCATGGCCCACCAGGGTCGCAGTAGGCTCACCTAGGGCGTCCAACACTCCGACTATATCCGCGGCCAGCTTGTCAATGCGGTAGTCCTCAGCGGCAGCTGGGGCATCACTATCGCCGTAGCCGCGCATATCTGGCGCCACCACCCGGTAACCGGCGGCGGCGATAGCAACAAGTTGATGACGCCAGGAGTACCAAGATTCTGGCCAGCCGTGAATCAGTAATACCAGTGGTCCACTGCCCGCTTCGGCAATACGCATGGAAATACCATTAGCATTGATGTTGTTAAATTGAATGTCGCTCATGACTGGCATGCCTTCCGTTGTTGTATTTTTTGGGGATATTGCCAGGCCCAGTAAATAGCCTGCCAAAATAAAGCGCTACGGTAAAAAAGCGAGCGGCGGAAATGTGCCAAACATCCACCTCGACCTTCTAAGTCGACAGAATAAACGATAAGACTACCCGGTGAACACCCTGCAATACGGACAGAGGGTCTTTTAAGCTGTTACCTCTTTACTATTTAGCCCACGCAGGCTCGTTGACAGCGCGAGTAATCTTTGCAACAGCCTTGTTAACCACTTACTGATGATCGCCTGTATTCGACTGACCGCTGAGGTAACGCTATTTTAGGCGGGTAATTGACACCGCCTTTGTCCATGTGAAAAGCCAGCATCATGCCTCCGCCGCCATTTCGATGGTCAGCGCCAATATGCACAACAATGACTACACGTTTTTTTTGAAAACACAGCTGAGACCCTGCAACCGTCCGTGCCAGAGCCTATGTCGAAGCCGCCACAACACAGTGGCAACTAACACAGAGAGGACAATCACGGTAAGCGGTAAGTAATAAATCACATCGACGCGATTGCCCCTATGCTAAACCATCGAAATAAAGTGTCTTAGCGAGAACATAGTGCTGCCAAAGCCCCCACGATAACGCTAAACTTCGGTTCTCAACAATACCGCCACATCACAAGCACACAGAAGATTGAAAATGGCTCTAAAACCGACCATCTACAAATTGAAAATCGACCTGAGTGATATGGATCGGGCGGTCTACGACACCCTGAATTTGACTATTGCCCGCCACCCTTCGGAAACCCTAGAGCGCATGATGGCAAGGGTGATGGCCTATTGCTTTAACGCCTCGGAGCAACTGGTCTTTTGCAAAGGGCTTAGCGATAGTGATGAGCCCGATATATGGCGGCACAGCCTCGGCGGCGAACTCGAGCTATGGCTGGATGTAGGCGAGCCCGCTGCGGAGCGCATTAAAAAGGCAACACGACTAGCCAAGTCGGTAAAGGTGTACTGTTTTAATTCCAAGGCCAGCACCTGGTGGGAGTTAAACCAAAATAGCTTTGCTAATTTACCGGCGTCAATATTTCAGCTCCCCTGGCCGCAGATTCAGGCCGTGGCTGCACTGGTAGAGCGCACCATGGAGTTGTCGATCACTATCAGCGACAGCTCGGCCTACGTGGCGACAGCCCGGGGCGAGTGTGAGGTCAATCTTCGGCCTCTTCAGACCCACTAACAACCCAGCCCCAAACCGAGACAGCATGAATAAATCAAGCACTAATAAACCCGCAAACAACACGGCATCAACAGCGCCGGCTCGTCAAATCAATATACATACTGAGCCAGTCGAACTTTACAAAATTCTAAAGTTCGAAGGCATGGTCGGCAGTGGCGCCGAGGCTAAAGCAGCGGTTGCCGGCGGACAGGTGTTGTTAAACGGCGAGATCGAAACACAAAAACGCAAGAAAGTACGTTCTGGCGACACCGTAGAATTTGCCAGCGAAAAGCTACTCATTCAGTTCATCCCCCCCAGCTAAAGCCGCAATAACATCAGCGCCCCTACGATGCCCACCCCGGTGGTGTCGTCCAGCCGGTGCCCAGCCTCACTACCGCCGACGTCACCGCTGGGCTATAGGCTGCCAGCACCCACTTACTGCACCTCTACAATGTCCCTATAGTGGGCGTGCTACCAGACACCCCGACTGAGATAGTCGAAACAAGAGTTCGACCATGGTGTTTCCGCTACCGATCAATATTCTCGATAAATAGTAGCGCGCTGGCACTGCGCATTAAACGGCTGCTAGGGCCTTAGTACTAACAACTTGAAACTGCCGTTATTTGCCACTACCTGGCAATCTGCAAACAAACCCAGCGATGTTTTTTCCAAAGGGACAAAACTATTAACTACAAACAGCGCGACGCCATTTTTTTTCAATAGCGTTTTGGCACTGCGTAAAAATTGCAGGGTCAAACTGCTTTCCAATTCAAACCCCTGATGAAAAGGCGGATTGCACAGCACCAGATCGGCGACTGCCGACAGTGACTGCCCGCAATTATCCAGCAGCACCTCTCCGGCAATGCCCTGGCGTTTAAAATTTTCGACGCAGGCTGCCACCGCCGCCACATTATTATCCGTGGCCAGGAAGTGGGCCGGCACCAAGGTGTGAGCCATGGCCGAAATATAGCCGTAGCCGCAACCTAGATCGAGCACAGTGGCCGGCGCTGGCTCAAGCTGGGTCAACAACTCCGGCAAATACTCGATTAAAAAGGCGCTGCCTCGGTCTATTTTGTTCCAGCCGAACACGCCAGGTTTACTCACCAATCCAGGGCTGCTGTCTATTTCTCGCAGCTCGGGATAACGCTTGTCCTCCAGATAGCTCGAGGCCGTCTCAGCCCCCTGTAAAAACACGCCCAACTGGGAGCTCTGGCCGCCTCTAACCCTGCTACCAACATCGTAAAAGAGAGCTCCGGTCTTGTCTAAATACGTTTTTATGCCCTCCTTTTTATAACCGCTAATTAACAGCTGACCTCCTGCTGATAGCTGGGCCCTAGCGCAATTGATCACATGGTGAACAAGAGCTTTTTCTTTACTCACCCGAAATAATACCCGGTCGACACCCTCGAAATTGGGCGACTCAAAATCATTGAGTTGGGCCTGTAGTCCATGGTCGCTCAGCTGCTGGTAGATATCGAAGCGATTACTGACTGCAACTAGATTGGGGCGGGTGCGCAGTCGGGATATTTGATCGCCGTCGATATTTTCATCAACCAGCCACAAATCTTTTCCTGGGCCCGGTGCAGGGTCAGTACGATTTAATTCTTGCAATAATAATTCGAAGGCCAAGTCAGCCATTACCAGCGCTCTCCACTAAATAGTACAAACAGGGGTTTTTTGTAAGTCGACAATGCATAAAAGGCTCAAAGAGAATAGGCGTTAATACGCACAATTCACACCGAGTTTATTTCCGCCGTGGTTAAGAAACGGTATTCTCCCAGTGCCAGTTCTGGATCCAGCTCGATCGCACCAATGCGCTGGCGATGTAGCTCGTCGACTCGGTTGCCGATAGCTCCCAACATACGTTTCAGTTGGTGATAACGACCTTCGCTAATCGTAATGCGAATAGTGTGCTCGTCGCTACGCTGCACCTGGGCCGGCCGTGTTGGGTGCTTGTCCCCTTCCAACGCGATACCCTGTTGCAGGCGTGTTATATCGGCGTCATTGATGGGGTCAGCAGCCTCCAGTAAATACGTTTTTTTACAGTCACTGTTCGGCGAAGTAATACGGTGCGACCACTGACCGTCATCGCTGATCAATACTAGCCCGGTAGTATCGATGTCCAGCCGACCGGCGATGTGCAGCTGTTCGGCATTGTCCTCATCTAACAAGTCCAATACTGTTAAATGCAATCTGTCTTTAGTGGCGCTAACATAGTCTTTGGGTTTGTTGAGCATAATATAGCGCTTGCCTGCGCTACGCAGCAACTCGCCGTCCAAGCTGACCGCGGCCTCGGCGGAGACGGCATAACGCGGATCGCTCTGCCGCTGACCGGCAATACTCACTCGTCCTGCGCGAATCGCTTTTTTGGCATCGTTGCGGGACAGAGCGCTTACCGATGCCAGATATTTGTCGAGTCGCATGGGGGACTCCTTGTCATTATTCATTATTCATTAGCCGTTGGTCGTTGGGTACGGCCCGATAAAATGCAGCTAACCACCTGAGTTAGCACCCTCAGAAAAAACTCATCTGACTGGCATCGCCGCTATTAAGTAGCGGCTTGGCCAGCGGTTGCCAGCCGGGAACAGCACTTAACATCTGATGTAGGATGACAGCCTGTTCCGGCGCAGTGCTATTGTCCGGGGTGTGAATAAAAACGGTAGGTACTATACCGCTCTGTCGCCACTGGGTAATCTTTTTAACCCAAGGCTCAAAATAGGTTTTATTGTGCTCCACATCGGAGCAACCAATAAAACGCAGCACTGGTTTAGTGGCAGTGGCGATGGCGTGCACCGGTAGTTTCGGTTTTTTCTTCTGGGCGTCAATTTCCTCGGCTGTAATCGCCGCCTGACTAAACAGTGCCCGACTGTCAAAACAGACCCGATCGACGCCGCGGCTACGCAGTAATTCGTTAAGGGCCTGTTCCTCGGTGCCACGATTAAAAAAGTCGCTGTGCCTGACTTCGACGGCGAAGTGATAATCCACCGGCAGTGCGTCGAGGAAGTTTGCCAGATCATTTAACTGCCGTGGCTCGAAGCTCTCCGGCAGCTGAATCATAAAGGTACCGCACCGTGCCGCCAGCGGCTCCAGTCGGCTAAAATATTCACTTAGCTGCACGCCGCAATAGCGCAATTGATTGTCGTGAGTCACAGTGCGCGGCAATTTAAAGCTAAACTGAAAGTTGCCGCTGACTTGCTCTAGCCAGCGGCTCACTGAGGCCACGCTAGGCAAGGCGTAAAACGTGGTATTGCCTTCCACACTATCAAAGACCTGTGAATAATAATGCAGCGCTTCGCCACTGCTCATACTTTTGGGAAACAGGCTGCCGGTCCAATCGCGGTTAGACCACATCGGCAGACCCAATGGGCACTGCCTGGCCACTGCCGCAGCAAAGACGGGTTCAGTGCTCTCGGGTTGCACGAAAGGTAATCTCCGGCCAGCGCTCTTCCATCAGCTGCAGATTAACGCGACTGGGGGCTAAATAGGTCAGATGGCCACCGCCATCCACTGCCAGATTGTCCGCGGCTTTACGCTTAAACTCGTCGAATTTTTTCCCGTCCTCGCACTCAACCCAACGAGCGGTGTACACGCTGACCGGCTCGTATACCGCCTCAACTTTGTATTCGTCTTTCAGACGGTAGGCCACCACCTCGTACTGCAATTGACCAACCGCTCCCACAATTAAATTGGAGTTTACTGTGGGCATAAATACTTGGGTGGACCCCTCCTCGGACAACTGCTGCAGGCCCTTTTGCAACGCTTTCATCTTCAATGGATCTTTAAGGCGAATAAGCCGAAACATTTCTGGGGCGAAGTGGGGAATACCGGTATATTTAAGCGACTCCCCCTCGCTAAAAGTATCGCCAATTTGAATCGTGCCGTGATTGTGCAGACCAATAATATCGCCAGAGTAGGCCTCTTCGACCGCTTCTCGCTCACCAGCCAGAAAGGTCACCGCGTCGGAGATGCGCACATCTTTTCCCAGCCTGACATGTTTCATCTTCATTCCACGGCGGTAGGTACCGGAACAAATACGCATAAAGGCGACACGATCACGGTGTTTCGGGTCCATATTCGCCTGGATTTTGAACACAAAACCACTGAAAGCTGGCTCCTGAACCGATACTTCACGGCTTTGCGTTTGCCGCGGTAACGGCGAGGGTGCCCACTCGACAAAACCGTCGAGCATCTCTCGAACACCAAAATTGGACAGAGCCGTGCCAAAAAATACCGGCGTCAAACGGCCAGCTAAATACTCCTGACGATCAAAGCTGTGACTGGCACCGCGTACCAACTCTACTTCCTCGACAAAATCATCGTAATAAATATCTAACAGTGCCCGAGCATCAACACTGTCCAGCCCCTCAATGCGGATATCTGCCGAAATAACATTGCTCTGACCCTGCTCAAATACATGGATAGTATCGGTATAGAGATTGTAGACACCCTTGAATTCCTTACCCATGCCGATGGGCCAATTAATCGGTGCGCCCTTGATCGACAACACGGCCTCGATCTCGTCGAGCAGGTCGATCGGATCGCGTATCTCGCGGTCCATTTTGTTGACAAAACTGAGTATCGGCGTATCCCGCAGCCGACACACCTCCATCAGTTTGATGGTGCGCAGTTCCACCCCCTTAGCCCCGTCCACGACCATCAGTGCCGAGTCCACCGCTGTCAGGGTGCGGTAGGTATCCTCGGAAAAGTCCTCGTGCCCCGGCGTGTCCAACAGATTAACCGTGCGCCCCTTATAGGGAAATTGCATAACCGATGAGGTCACCGATATACCCCGCTCCTGCTCCATACTCATCCAGTCAGAGGTGGCGTGTCGATCGGATTTTTTCCCCTTGACGGTACCCGCTACCTGAATAAGCTGACCCAGCAATAACAGTTTTTCGGTGATGGTGGTCTTACCCGCATCGGGGTGGGAGATAATAGCAAAGGTACGTCGCTTATTTATTTCACTGGATAAACTGCTGTCAGACATTGTCTCTAAACCTCGGCGAGCGCCGCTCAGCACCCTAATATATAGTAAATTCCACAGTTCTATCGCCACA
>Ga0105356_10006682_pt1 | contig 10730 bp, 12 predicted proteins | sample GOMGulsemesocosm_3_FD_83502 | JGI IMG/M metagenome (GOLD analysis project Ga0105356, IMG submission 83502) | Methane-oxidizing microbial communities from mesocosms in the Gulf of Mexico - GOM9D Gulf of Mexico | ecosystem: Environmental > Aquatic > Marine > Cold seeps | place: Gulf of Mexico...
GACGATGCCCATCCACAATTGGAGCTTGTGTTTATCTCAGTTAGCGATTTATTTTGAAGGGCGTTTAGACAGCGTACTCGATATTTAGAAATTTAAACTGACACAGAATTTTGAACGCCCCCTAAAAGACCCCGTAACAGCTTCTCTGTAACCACCTAATTTATATATGGTCTACAATACGGTATTTAATCTCATTCATTAAATACCGGTTTCAGATTTCTAATCTGGCATACTTTATTGCCGCTACACAGCAATACCGCTGTATTTAATTAAATAATGTTAATGGGTCATCCAGTACAACGCCAGTATTTCGCAAATATTGCATTGACTCATCTTCAAATTCAGCTTTTTGAAATAGAGTTGGATTTACAACTCGTTCATGTAAGTTAGCTGCCAATTGAAGTTCTCTTAATTTCACCTCAAACTCAGGATGTTGTGGCCTATCTACATCAGCAACAATTTTTGCTCTAAGAGGTTGGGTTTGTTCCTTTTGAGTCTGAACTGCTTTGTTGGCACTTCGTGGAATGAGCATATTATCTCGCCGATTTTTTATCTCATTAGTTTTAGATGATAATCCACATGCGAGTGCATAAGCCTGCTCTAATACTGCTTCACTAATCGTTTCGTCAGGAATTCCGATAACTAATGACTGTGCTTTTTTGTAAATTCTATGAGCTAAATCTAGGTTGCCAACTGAAAGAGAATGAAGCTTATCATTGAGTTTATCTGTTAGCTTAGTTTTAATTTTAGTCCATTGGAGTACCCAAAGCTCTTCAATGAAAGCTTGCCACCAAGGGTCATTTCGTTCCAATGGTTGCATAATAAAATAGCCCGCACTTTCTGCTCTTCTAGCCGATTTCAATGTAGCGGCAAGTGTTTTATGAAATGGTGGGTTCGCACAAAAAAATATAGGTACGCCGAGTTTATTCATTAGGTTATGCAAAAAATTTAATAAGTTGTTTTCTCCACCAGTTCTTTTGAACTCTAATCGTTGCATTTCATCTATTACTAGAATACCGAGGAAACTTGATTTGATACGTTGCTCAATTTGTCTAACTAACTTACCTATGGTCTTTTCTGGTAGAGAATCGATTTCCATCGCGAGATCTAAGCAACTTAGTATTTCCTCACATAGATCTCGGACACTTGAATTGTTTGGACAATCAACTTTTATCCATACAACTTGAGTTGTGTGTTCCATCTTCCTATTGTTATATACCGTATGTTCAATTACTGATGGAAAGTAGTTTAACAATTGCTCTAACATGCTTGACTTACCCACGCCACTGTCCCCAATAAGAGTCAATCCATCCCCTTTAGGTTCAAAAAAACCAGTATGTGGTGCGATATTTGGTTTTTCATCGACAGGGTAGTGAAGGTATTGCGCTGTTGTTGGGCTTAATGGGTTTTTAGCTGAATACCCATGCTTAATTGATGATTCTATTGCGCGAAAACAATCGTAATAAATGGGTAATGGTTGCCGTAAAGCTTTTAATCTTGAAGTGTATTCCTCTCTTATTAATGGTGCTGAATTTCTTATTTCATCTTCATATTTAGGATAATAAGTAAATGCATTCATCAAGTAGTTGTAATCTTTTTTCGGTGGAAGAGCTTCTATAAAAGGGTTACCCTGATGTTCTGGCAATATGGCCTTGTAATATTGTGCTTTTATGCGAATCATCACTAGTCCTCTTTGCTATTTCGGTTACTGCGAGGGATTAAGTGAACAACTTTATTTGATGGTACCGACGTATCAATCATTTGGTCTAAAGAGAGATGATCGTTTGTGGTTTTGGAAAACGCTTGAGATTCAATCTCTCTATTCCTATTAGCTCTAATATCCTTAGAGCGTTCAGTATAGGTAGCATTCACATTTTTTAGACGTGATTTCGCCAGTTTTTGAGTTGCCACTCTTTTCTTTCGAACATCTATGGACTCTATGCTTATTGGTCTGATTTTCTTTTGTTTGTCTAACCAATCTTGAGAGAAGTCGATGTCTGCCATGGTGACGCCTGCCAAACTTTTACTCCTATGTAGTAAACGACATTCAGTAAACCCTTGCTCTCTAGTTAAACGTACATAAATGCTATCAGTAGTATCCTCATTAACTCGAGCGTCCATCGACCAACGACCATTTGTTCGGGCAATAGATCCAAGATTGTTTTCTTCTATATATTCACATGTGTAATATAAGTTACGATACAATATCCCACTCTCTGTCATGCTGACTGAAACAGGAGATAATAACCGTGCACAAATCTCATTTGGGCTAGATTTTTTTAAGGCGTGTTGATGCTGTTGCATGTGAATATTCCAAAAATTTATTGGAGTCGGGCTTAAATCATTATCGATAATAAGACGGTTGGATGTAGCAAGATCATCAAAGATGGAACGGTTATGTTCAAGCACTGCTTCTATCAGCTTCGCAATAACCTCATTTAATGTATATATGGCGTCTTTTCTTGGATCTCTGCTTCCCCTTACTACTTGACCACCTCGAGTACTACCAAGCATATCATGTGTTACTTCTATATTTAGAAGTCTAAATGTTTGCTCTACTATACCTTTAGCGTCAGGTCTGTATGGCGGCGCAAAGCTTAATTCCGTCATCGGAGACACCATTTCATTCGGCTTTAAGCCTATCATTTCCCCATTATCACAAATAAGCCGTTGAGGTATATGAGAGCATGGCCACTCAGCATCAGTAATGTTAATACCATAACGTTTGCAGTATTCACTCTTAGGTAAGAAACAATTAGCTAGTGCCTGTTGTGCAGACCGCCATGATGCGTAATAAAGCGATACATGAAAGCCAACAATCATGCGACTTGCTCTGTCTACAACGGAGTATATTGTTGGACGACCAAGTAAATTATGGTTGCCAAACTCAGATACGATATGAATATCTGCTACTGTTGCATCTATTTCAAAGCAGCTCCCTGGTAATGATGTTTTTTCTGTTGAGTGACCTAGCAATGCCCTTTTGTTCTGTAAGTAATCACGTTCAGTAAATGTACTTTTTATGATTGTGTCTGCGGAAAATAATTTACTTTTCCAATAAGTAAATTGCCTATAACTAGGAACATGCGGTTGTAGATTAAATGCGCTCGATTCTCTTATATTACTAGCGTAATACTCTCTGAGCATTTCTTTATAACTAGCTCTGAGACTTTTTCCTTTTGGTCTTAAATGATGTTTTTTAAGTGATTTTCTTATGTTGTCTTTATCTATATTTTGTAATAAGAACTTTGAGCTAGGGGCTAGGGCTAAAGTTCGAGGCTGTGTAGGGGCGCCTAGGCTAGAACCTTTGGCAATTCTATGTTTTCCCATCGCACCACAATTTTTGTATGCTGGTAAAAAAGCATTTTTGTTTTGCCCGAAAAACCAATAGCGGTTTAAAAGGCGAGAGATAGATTTACGATCACTATCAACTGATAGTGCATGCTTAGTTATGGCTGGAACTGTTTTTTTATTTGAAATATCATAAAGAAAGGTGATACTTTTTATTAGCCCTTCAATCTTTGAGAAATTTTTATCTCTGATTCTAAGGTGCTTTATATCAATCTGATCATCGTGTATTAGATGATAGCTAGGAAGGTTGTACTCAGAAATTTTTATTTGCTTGTTTGTATAGGCATCTTCAAATATTTTTGCAGGTATTAAATTTGGCCTGCTAGTTTTGTTACTTTCTATAAGGGGAAAAATTATCAGCTCTTTATACTGTGACAAAACAGCTAATACTCGATATTGACCGTTTATGAAGCCTTCAAGTTCTTCGAAATCCCATACACTATTAATTGAAACCTCCATTTGCAACCTCCTTAACCTGTTGCGTTAAACTGATGATTTCAATAAAATCAGACTCTTCAATTAATATGGATAAATCTACTTCAATATGTTTTTTTGCAATTAATGTAAGCAGTAGATTAAGTGCGTTGTCATGTTCAACACCTATATTTTCAACGAACATGTTGCAAATGTCCTCTTTAAAGTACCTTCCTTGATGAAGTAAGCTAATGGCCATTTCAATTTCTAACTGACTAAATAATACTGCTCTAGAGCGAATTGCGTTTGTTGCCCAAGATATATTTCTGCTTTGACATTTTGTTAGTTCGTTGCCAGTAAAATAATGGAACGGAATGTCTATAGACTCCCACCAGTTTCGTTCTATGTCTATCTTTTCCAATACTCTTGTTTTATTTGCCGCATTCTCGTGTTTTACTGAAACTGCGTGATAAGAGATTATTCCATCTATTTTCTGAGTGAGTAAAAAGTCAGTTGTCATGATAATTGGCTGTTTAGTTATTGGGTGCATTGGGTGCTTAACGCCAAATGTTTCAGCCATTTTTATTGATAGGTTTAGCGGAAATAAGGGGAACTGCTCGCGAATATCAATAATCGTATCGCTAAACTCTGCCAAATAGAAAAATTCAGTCTCAATAGAGGATAATGTATGGTGAATACGGTTGATTTTAATGCCTTGAATTTGGGAGCGAGTGCCGTGTGAATGCACATCTTGAATTCGAAGCCATGGAGTATAATCCTCCCCAGCCCCTACTCCGTATTTACCTTTCAGTGCACGTTTAAAGTCATTTAGGTTCTCGAGTTTTCGACCCCTACCCATAAAACATACCTACTTGCTATAACGAAATTTAACTAAGTATATGCGACAGGAAGAAATCGGGCGAACTTTATTGTTTAAAATGCTTGTTTCGGGCAAACTTTATTGTTTTAGGGCGAACTTTATTGTTCCTAAACAAAATCAACAAACTTGCCCACAAGCCCAGCCACTAGACCAACACCACTGAAAATTATAGCCCCCTAAGTGACCGGTTACGTCAGCTACTTCACCGATAAAGTACAGACCGGCCGCTTTAGTCGCTTCCATGGTTTTACTTGATAATTCATCGGTATCGACGCCACCTAGGGTAACTTCAGCAGTTCGATAGCCTTCGGTACCATTAGGTTTTATTTGCCAATGATGTAGATATTGGCTGAGATAAGTCACTTCATCATTACTGAGTTGATTAATGGCTTTATCGGTAAGATCTTTATTGTTAAGTAGCGTTTCGACAAAGCGTTTTGGTAATACAGTGCTGAGTAAATTTTTTAGCGATTTTTTCGCTTGATGCTGGCGCCAGTTGGCGATGAGTTCGGTAATTGGCGTATCAGGCAATAAGTTAAAGGTTACCGCTTGGCCAGCTTGCCAAAAAGAAGATATTTGCAAAATAGCAGGCCCAGATAAACCGCGGTGGGTAAAGAGAATATTCTCTCTAAAGCGGGTATCGTTTTCGCTGGTTACTAAACAATCAATACTGATCCCAGCAAGGCCATCAAAGCGTTGTTTATCATGATCATGTAAGGTAAATGGTACTAAGGCTGCGGTTGTTGGTAGTACGCTTAGTTTAAACTGCTCAGCAATTTTATAGCCAATAGGCGAAGCGCCTAATTTAGGCATGGTTAAGCCACCCGAAGCAACCACTAACGATTGGCATTGGTAAGTTTTGGCGTTGGTCTTAATGAGGTAGCCGCTATTATTCTTTTCTATGGCGAGTACTTCGGTACGTAATTCTACGGTTACACCTGCCCAGTCACACTCGGTCATCAAAATATCAACAATATCTTGGGCGCTATTGTCACAAAATAACTGGCCTAAGGTTTTATGGTGGTACTCAATACCATGGCGCTCGACAAGCTCGATAAAATCTTCGGCTTTATAACGACTAAGTGCTGATTTAACAAAATGTGGGTTTTTACAGAGGTAATTATTGGGCTGAGCATGTTGATTGGTAAAGTTACAACGGCCACCACCACTGATTAAAATTTTTCGCCCGGGTTTTTTACCCATATCAAGTACGGTAACCGATCTACCACGATATCCAGCATTGGCAGCACACATTAAGCCTGCGGCCCCGGCCCCGATAACGACCACATCAATATTAATCATTTTTACTCTGCTAACCTGTTGAAAAAATCAGCCGCTATTTTACGTTATTTACTAAGCAAGCGCTAATGACGGTAAATCATTGTGCTTTATTGTGGGGTTATATAAGGTATTATCTTTATATTAATAATAAAACAACATGGATTTTACATGAAAAAACTTACCAGTATTTTATTGGCTGTTTGTGTGCTGAGCGCTTGTACTCCTGAAATAGGCAGTGAAGCATGGTGTGAAGAGCTGAAAGAAAAGCCGAAGGGTGATTGGACTATGACCGAAGCGAAAGACTACACCAAACATTGTATATTTTAAAAGAGAGAGCCTTATAGGCTCTTTTTTTATTGCTATATTTTCAAAATATAATCAAAGACAAATCATCACAAAGGAATATCGATGAAAACAATAAAAATAATATGGTCACTTTTTTTACTTTTACCCTGCTTGGTTTATGCAAACACTGAATCGGTATTATTAGAACAAAACTCGGATCAAAACCCAGCACAACAATCCAAGCAATTATCGGAACAAAAAGCAGAGCAAGAAAAATACGCGCAATGGGCTGAAGGTGTTTGGAATTCTATTAACCGTACTACCGGAGAGGTAAAATTACCGAATGCTGTTGCCACCTTAAATGTGCCTGAAGGTTTTTATTACTTATCGCCTAAAGATACCGAAACAGTATTGGTCGATGTTTGGGGAAACCCTCCAGGGCAAAAAACCTTGGGAATGTTATTTCCGGCTGATAAAACCCCATTTGATGGCGATTCTTGGGCGGTAACCGTTGAATATGAAGAAGATGGTTATGTTTCTGATGAAGATGCGGATGACATTGATTATGCTGAATTATTAGTGCAAATGAAATCTGATACTCGTTTAGCCAGTGAAGAACGCATTGAACAAGGATATGGCGCTATTGAGCTAGTTGGTTGGGCATCTCCACCCTATTACGATGCAACTTCTCATAAATTACATTGGGCTAAAGAAATTAAATTTGGCAATAACGCCACCAACACCCTCAATTACAATATTCGAATACTAGGTCGTAAAGGGGTGTTAGTGCTTAATTTTATTGCGCAAATAGATCAGCAGCAACTTATTGAGCAGGAACTAAGTACCGTGTTAGCTTTGGCTGATTTTGACCAAGGCGCCCAATACAGTGATTTTGATCCTGATTTAGATGATGTGGCGGCCTATGGTTTAGGCGCTTTGGTTGCCGGTAAGGTTATTGCTAAAACCGGATTGCTGGCCGCAGCTATTATATTTCTTAAAAAGTTTGCGATTATTTTTATTGTTGCTATCGGTGCTTTTGTAAAGCGAATATTCACTCGCAAAGAAGCTAAGGCAAAGTAATTATTTAGGTATGGATTTTTGTTAACAGATTCCCCTGATAAGTATTAACCCTAAGAAGCCCGTTTATACGGGCTTTTTTACTCATAACCTAATGCAAACTAGCATTTGCTACCGAATGTATTCATTACCCCATCGATAACTTTTCAGTTGATGTTGGCACGCAGGCAGTTAAATTATGCTGTAGCCATTGAGAAAATTGACACGCTAAGGCATGTTCAGCCACTGTTGCTTGGCTCAGTAAAATGTAGCGGTGACCCGATAAAACAAAACCAAAAGGCGCGATTAAATTGCCACGTTTAATATCGTCTACCACTAAGGGATAAGAGCCTAGCGCTGCGCCTAGTCCATCAACAGCAGCCTGAAAACAAAAATAGAAATGGGCAAAGGCTTGTCGTGAATTATCAGAAAAAGCATGGTTTTCTGATTTGTTAGCCCAATTTTCCCACGCGTTAGGGCGAGTATCACTGTCAATTAACTTAACGTTGCTTAAGTCATTCTTTACCTGCTGCCAATAGTCAGGCGCAAATACCGGTCCAACCCACTCATCAACCAACGTTTTTTTTATATAGCCGGGCTTTACTGCAAAATCATCTCGCCTGATAGCTAACGATAAACCATTTTCACCAAGCATTACTGGGCCACCGGCGGTTGATAAACGAATATCAGCCTTTGGATTCTGTTGATAAAAATAAGCCATCCGCGGCATTAACCAGCGCATAGTTAATGTCGGTTCACAAGAAACTTCTAGGCAGCTACCTTTCAGTTGTTCGAGAGTATTCACGCCAGTATTGAGCGCTTGAAAAGCTTGAGAGGTGTAATTCTTAAGTAGTTTTCCCTCGTGTGTTAAGCGCAAGTTTCTTCCCTGTTTGGTAAATAGCTCAACCGATAGAGCGCTTTCTAATATTTTTATTTGTTTACTTACTGCACCATGGGTCACGTGCAGTTTATTAGCCGCTTCAGTTAGGCTGGCAGAGTCAGCCACAACATCAAAAATATGGAATGCTTTCAAATTCTTCATTTGTTACTTTTTCTCACAGGTTTGCTGATTTCTTATCGATTATAGTCATAAGAAAATAGCGATACAATTCATCAATAAACTTTCAACAATTATAGAAATTCACAATGGAAATTATTAGTTTAGCAATTATAGGTTTAGTTATCGTGATTAGCCCAGGGGCTGATTTTATTATAGTGCTTAAAAATAGCCTCAATGCTGGCCGGTCTGCAGGTATGTTAACTACACTAGGCATTGGTTTAGCTATTGGCGTACATATGAGTTACTCATTACTCGGTATTGGTTACTTAATCTCACAAAACCAGTTGTTTTTTAGTGTGGTTAAATATGCAGGGGCTATTTATTTAATTTATTTAGGGGTTAACAGTATATTAACGGCGAATGATGCCATGGCGTCGGTAGAAAATAATGAAATTAAGGTTAAGCCTGCTCAATACTTACTCCAAGGTTTTTGCTGCAATGTATTAAACCCTAAAACTATGTTGTTTTTTATCAGTTTGTTTAGTCAAATTATTTCAGTTGATGGTAGTAGCAACAGCTTTGCGTTGTGGTATGGAGTGTATATTGCCTTACTGCATGTGCTTTGGTTTAGCATTGTGGCGGTACTGTTCACCTCGAAGGCATTGCAAGCACAACTACGTAAAGTGAAGAAAAGGCTTAATCAAGCCTGTGGTGTTGGCTTGCTTTCTTTTGGCGTGATGTTGGCGATAAAATCTTAGTATCGCTGCTAACAGTATAGATAATCGCTAAAAGCGGTTGGTAATGTTTTTTGAAATTTAAGCGAGCTTTTTAATGAGTTGCTACAATAGGCAACTCTTATAAGAAACTTAGCACCATAAGTGGTTTAAATAATGAAAAACAAAATAGAAATAAAATATTGTGCCCAATGTCGTTGGTTAATGCGTTCTTCATGGATGGCGCAAGAGCTATTAACGACTTTCGATCAAGAAATAGCAGAATTATCGCTGCAACCGGGTAGTGGCGGAATATTTGAAATTATCGCTAATGGTGAGTTAATTTGGTCGCGTAAAGCGGAAGGAGGATTTCCTGAAATCACCACATTAAAGCAGCGAGTACGGGATGTTATTGCTCCAGAAAAAGATTTAGGTTGTATAGACAAGAAAAAGAGTAACTAGCGCGACCTATATGTCACGCTATTTTATTTTACCTGCGGTATTATTCTACCGTTGAGCCCGGCTCCATAATACTACCAACACCTTGAGCGGCTAAGCTGGCGAAATCTTTATCAAACATATACATTGCAGGGCCGTCTTCACCAATAAGCGCTAATTTATCTAAAATACCCTTAAATAATTTCTCTTCTTCGTGCTGCTCTGCTACATACCACTGTAAAAAGTTAAAAGTAGAATAGTCGAGCGTGGTAAAGGCAACATGTGCTAAACCATTAATTTGTTGCGTGATTAAACATTCATGCTCTAAAATTTGTTCAAAAACATCACGTAAAGATTCGAAGTTATGCGGAGGAGCGGCAATGGCGCCTAAGGTTGGTAAACCGCCAGTTTCAGAAACATAAGTGAACAAGCGCTTCATGTGCTCCATTTCTTCGTTGGCATGTTTGCGTAAAAACATTGCTGCGCCATCAAAGCTACGATCTTCACACCATGCACTCATTTGTAGGTATAGGTTTGAAGAATAAAATTCTAAGTTAATTTGTTCATTTAACTTGGTGACCATTTCAGGGTTTAGCATGGAATAACCTTTTAAAAGTAATTTTATGGCAGTGTGCCTTGCGCTAGTTAAATGTTCAAGCTAGATAAGCGAAAAATCATCATTCATATTACTGATACTGAGGGTACAGGGATAAATAATCACACCAAGTACTAAAATGGGTGTAATTAAAACGCGTATCTGTTGCTTGATACCATTGTGAAGGTAATCGAGGCGGTAATCTAAAGCGAATTTTATGACCATCAATAGCAATATGACAAATAAGTGCTTTAGTGGTGTTATTGGTTATCTTTATTTGTGCTAAATTCTCATTACTGCGTTGATTTTTTATCGATATATTTGGTTTTGCATCGCCCTGGATTGGCCAAAACAAGAGCGCTAGCAACAGCATAATGTAAGCTTTCATGACGCTATCCTCGAGACTTTTTGATAAAAAAGTTAATTATTTTTAAGTTTAGCATTGAAAGCTAAAACAGGTGTCTCCATAACTTACTACAAGAAGACAGATTACGCAGTAATTAAAACATTAGTTCAATTACATTATTATAAGAAAGTGCTTACTTGCTCAGTTGAGTAAAAATATAGTACCAAATAAGAGATTCAATCATGGCCAATTTCGTTCCAGTAAGAAAAGAACAACACCAAAACTTAAAATTAGCGCAATCTCGTGATTTAAAACACGTTGCCGGTCAACATATCATTCCTGTTACGGCAGCTGAATATGCGCAGTCTTCA
>Ga0105356_10006684_pt1 | contig 10729 bp, 11 predicted proteins | sample GOMGulsemesocosm_3_FD_83502 | JGI IMG/M metagenome (GOLD analysis project Ga0105356, IMG submission 83502) | Methane-oxidizing microbial communities from mesocosms in the Gulf of Mexico - GOM9D Gulf of Mexico | ecosystem: Environmental > Aquatic > Marine > Cold seeps | place: Gulf of Mexico...
TTGTGAATCATCAAGAGCGCAAGGTGTTGTTTAAGCGCGGGGAATTGGAAAAGAATATAGAGCGCCGCTATAGGCCGGGTAAGAAAAATTTGTCAGGGGTAGCCACAAATTAATGGGGGCAGCCCCCCTTTAATTTGTGGCTGAACGCTGGCTGCGAAGCAACCTTGGCGGCGACTCAGTTAATCGGCGAGAGGCATTGCTGGCACCGCTAGCAGCGTCTGATCGACAGGCATGCCGAAATCGTACGTCTGAACAGAGACCGACAAGATCAACAATACAAAGTTTGTTGATAAAGCACCAATTGAAGTGGTTGAGAAGGAAAAACTAAGCAGGAACAGCCGTTGCTAAAACTCGCGTCTCTTAACACTCTTTTAGCCACTGACGTGGCTGATAATAAAAAGGCCGCCCTGCGAAAGCTAATCGGCCTTTTTTGTGCGTGAGGGGCGCAGCTAGGGGATGGACCGGCAAAGCTTTGCTTCAGTCTCAACGCGGATGAAATACTCGATCAAGAATTCAATATTGTGAGTTCTTAAAATATGCTCAAGCTCGCCCGTCTCCTCCAGCGCAATGCGCGATTCAACAAACGCCTGACAGAGAGCCAGCGGGTCGCTCACACGTGGGGAGAACTGTGAGAAGAGCGAGTAGCTTTGCATCCAGGCGTAGCGAAATACCGGTTGCAGCGCGATGCCCAACTTGCGCTCGGTGAACCAGGCAGAACCCGGCTCCAGCGTGGCCAAATCGATGCGCTCGGCGAGCAGCGCTTTGGTCAGGCTGTCGACGTCGTTGTAATAGTAGACATTACCTTGATCCTGTTGGCTGCTGCGCTTATCGGGGGTGACCAAGCGCACGGAACCAATGCGATAGCTCTTGGCTTGCGACCAGCTGTTCACCGGGATATCACGTTCAGCTAGGCCATAGAGTGACAGGGGGAAGATCGCTTGAGGCTGCACCGCGGCCACCACATCGAGCGGTAAGCGGGCCGAGGCTTGTTCAATATAGACCCCATACATCATATCGATCTCGCCGGCTTTAATGGCGTGGAAGGCGCGTAAATACGGCATGGGGATAAATCTAATCTCGCGGCCGGTATGTCGCATGATGGCCCGTACCAGGTCGGAGGTGACGCCCTGAACACGGCCCTCGCTGTCGACGCGGGTATAGGGCGAAGGCGGCATAGCAACGCGCAGCACTGGCCGCTCGGCGGCCCCCTCATTAGCCGCAGCGATCTGTGTCTGCGCGCTGGCCTGCCAGCACAGGGCGTACATCAATAGGATGACGATAGACCGTAGAAGGGGTGATCTGTTGATAGTTGACGTCCTTTATCGATGGACCGATTGCTGGGTGAACCGCATGCCCTCTATTTTAGACCATTCGTTGGGGGCACGCGTTCGGCCGGTTTTGTCCGCTGGCAGGTTTGCGCACCAACAGTAGGCGCTTTTAAGCGACGCAGGAGCAGTTGCCGCGGAGCAATTTTTCACCCTTGCTGTGCGAGTTCATTTTTTTCAACATCCAAAAGAAAACAGAAGCAAAAGCCCCCTTGTGCCCACTCACTGTTCATTGCCCTCTCCTGTTTCACCTGTAGAAGGCATGCTGCAAATTGACACAGAAAGCCTAATGGTGACCCCCCTCGCCGTTTGACCGCCAGTTCTCGCACACTGAATCTAAAAGAGCGCCGGAGAGCCCTTAAAATCACGCGATACGACGCTATCTCAGATACTGCACTATGGTATTAATACAGCTAAAATAATGATATACACGCCATCGGCTTCAAGCTTTTACCAGAAAGTATCCGCTTGTAATAACAGGGAAATAAGCAATCAACAACCAAACCGAGAGTTATCAACATGAACAAGAACAAGGACAACTCAATCGGCAGCGACGTCAAACAGACCCCAGACAAGATCGAGGAGCAGCCATCCGCGGCGAAATTAGCTGAAATCGACCAGCGCTTGAGCCGCAATGCTCAACGTATACTCGAAATCATTATCAAAGGTATGCCAAGACTGGCCAAGAGTTTGAAAATAAAAGGCGATCGGGAGCGTATCTCCCACGATGTTAATATCCCCGGCATTGAAAAATACAGTGCGATGATCATCGCCTCCTATGTCATCATCAAAGGCGACAAAGAGCGGATCATCTACTTTGCCACACTGCAGCCAGCACTGCATCAGCGCCTGCAACAGATATTAACCAACAACGCCGAGCTGTTAAAAAAACTCACCACTGAAACCCGTAGCATTCAGTTTGCCTGCCCAGAAATAGGCAAGGGTTTTCATTTCAAACTGCGCAAGAGTGGGTTTTTTAGTAAAGAGACTTTCCTTGAAGAGTTTAACCTACGCTGATCCAGCGTGTTAAATCAACTTGGGGAACGTTTATTACGTATCTGTTTGTTTACAAAATTCCTTTGGGCGCTGCAACTCTGGCCACTGAAGCGGTGACCATACTCACCTGCCATTTATTTTTCCGCTGTATTGATAAGCTGGAGAAAAAATGGCCCCTCGATAAAGAGGAAAAATTGGGGTGTAATTGCCGTGCAGTAGCGGAAATAATTTTGTGGTTGGGGTGTCGATACCCAGTAGTATCCAGTTGTTTAGCTTCTGTTCTTGAATGAATTTGTAAGTCCGCATCAAGGGCAACGAATGGTTGATTTTTACATGCTCACTGTTCTTAAAGATGTCCTCGAGAAAAGCGTTTTCTATAGCAGACCTAACGGCCTCCTCACCCGAAACCCCTGATTGTGACGGGTTAAAAAAATAAGATAGTTGAAGGTCCCCCCCCGAGGGGTAAACCCTAGATCCCTGTAGGGCCACGAAACCACAGAAACTCAAGAAATCAGCACTAAAGCTCTCAGTAGGTTCCCCAAATAACCCAGCGACAGCGTCGTATTAATGGGCAAGTTCATCCGTTAAAAACTTCATTACCAATTTTATTCTTTCGACTTTCCGAAGATCCGGGTGCGTTAAAATCCATAACTGATTTTCTTTCGCCGGCTCAAACGTAAACAACCGCACAAGCCCCGGCTGTTTAAGATCATCGGGAAGAATCGCTAGACCGTGCGCACTATTGGCCAAGCAAGCCATAGCCACTAGATCATCGGTACGTGGACCAATGTTGCTTGCTAGCTTTTTATCCTGCCAGGTGAATACGGGGTGGCTGCGCAATGCACCCGCAGCACCGATTAATCTGTGCTCATCTAATTCAGTTAAACCCTCGGGTTTGCCACACCTATGAATATAATCTGGGTGCGCATACACACCCCATTTAATACGGCGAATTTCTCGGCCGACCAAATGATCAGGGGGCGTCGAGGTAACCCGCAAAGCAATATCGGCTTGGCGATCCGTCATATTCAGTTCTAGCTGGGTGACCAGAAGCTCTAACTGAATCTCTGGGTATAGCTGATTGAATTTCGCCAAATGCAGGGGTAGGTCGTTATAGGAAAAACTGCTCGGTGCGGTGATTTTTACAATGCCTTTTGGCTGCGTATCTTGGCCGGCAAGCTGACGCTCGATATCATCAAACAAATGGCTGATGCTGCGCCCCTGCGTCAGCATCCTCTCTCCCAACTCGGTTAATTCATAGCGGCCACTTAATCGCTCGAACAGGCGCCCAACCTGCTCTTCAAAATCATTCAGCCGTCGGTAAACGGTTGAGTGGCTCATGCCCAGTGATTGCGCCGCATCCACTAGGTTTCGCTTTTCAGCGATGACTAAGAATATTTTCAGTGCGTTCCAATCCAAGGTAACCCCAACTCTTCAAATTTGACAAAGTGGATGTCATATTTGCAGATTGCCTTCATTTATGCAAAGACATAATCTAGCCGAGAAATACGCAGCCGCTAGCAGCATCGTAACGGGCAGCTCGTTTAACCTTCAAGACGAACAGGAGTACAGATAATGATTGGATATACCACGGTTGGAACAGACAACATCGAACGCTCTGCCAAATTTTATGACTCGCTGCTTGCCAGCCTTGGCGCAAACCGAGCCATGCAGGCCGATGACTTTGTAGCCTGGGTCAGTGCTGAAAACACCCCTATGTTTTCCATTCACACCCCTGCCAACGGCCAAGCGGCAACAACCGGTAATGGTGTGATGATTGCGTTACTGGCTAAGGATAAAGCGCAGGTCGACGCCATCTATAACCAGGCGATCACACTGGGGGCAAGCGACGAAGGCAAACCCGGGCCACGGGGAGATTCAGGCTTTTATGCCGCTTATTTTCGCGACCTAGATGGCAACAAACTCAATATTCATTGCATGTGATTTACCTATAACTAGAGAGCCATCAAGGAGTGAGTGTCGCGGGAGACAGGAAGCCGGTTGCGAGCGATGCAAAGGACTTACGAGTGTCGCTGGAGGCAGGAAACCGCTCCTGCGTTTCCTGCATTCACCACATCCATGTGGCTCGTAGGAAGCCGGTTGCGACCGGCGGAAATGCAGCAAGGCTTCTGGAGAGCTTACTGCCCTGTCGGCATGTGTTTGCGGCACTAGGTATCCCCTTGAGGGGTATTCACCACATCACCCGGCTGGCCAGCAACGTTAGCACTACACCAATCATCACCGGTTTCTATGAGATCACTGCGGAATAACTACCCGCGGCATGGCTCTATTCTACAGTTATTACTTTGATTCTTTTAAATCAATCCTTATTCTATTGTCATAATCTAATACTTGGAGATTATTACCCCAGTATTTTGTTACCAGCCTGTCAATAAGACCACTATCCTTGGCTTTCTTTAGTGCATCCTCAATAACAGACTGATGTTTATCCCCTGCATTAACACCGTCTTTACTTAAATAAAAACGATAATCCCTGTCATAAATAAACACCAATCTTTCCTCAATATCTAAATATGGATACTGTACTGATTCGACAATAATTTCATTAACACCTCTTGAGAAATAATTAAAATCACGACCTCCAGCAATCATATTGAAGATTAACTTCCAATTACCCGACTTCTCTTTATAGCGAAGGTTATTTGCCTTCCACACCTCAACGTCAAACCATTCTTTCCCCATCCCACCAACTAAATTTAGCTCAAAAAAAATCTTCAATGGTTTGAACATCGTCATAAATATGTTGATCTCCTTTTTTTATAAGTAGCACTCGTTTTCCGATCAACCCATTGGTGATCGGCACGTCTATCGGGGTATATTTTTCATTTCTTTCTACAGATTCGACCAACCAAAATATGGATATTTGACCACTATCAAGATAGAACTTGGTTCTGAGTTGATTAATTATTTCGGGGACTAGCACTGGGGTGTGACCGGCATCTCTTATTGCGGCTTCTAAAAGCTCATGAAAAAAAAGGTGCTGTAGAGGGCTATCATCTATTATGGGGACGTGCAGCCTAATCTCATCCGGATAAGCATTTGATACTAATAATGATACAGAAATTAGTATCATCAACATTTTCTTCAGCATGCTCACTCCTTATATTTTAGAAAGGCTGATATCCGACAACCCTTAATACCTTGAACCAACGTCTCCCATGAGACCAAGCGACCACTTTCGGTTACTTACCCTCCGTTAGCGCTGAATTCTCTGAAGCAGCTTAGGCCGATCCATTGATAAATAATGGTCAATTTATCAGCTGCCAATATGGACTGATGCACTTGGTTTCTAATAGTCCAACTTATATTGGGACATCTCAAGCAGTGACGGCACGTCAGTGCGCTTAATCTTGCCTGCGTACACGGCCAATATCCACTGCTCTTGAGCGATAAAAGTCACCACCGGGGACTTGATGTCCAGCTTCTAGGTCGCGCAGGTTTGAGTCGTGATCAACCCAGCAGCGCACGCGAATCAAAAGGGGCAGACCCCATTTAAAATACATATCCGAAGCCGAACCCCTTGGGCGGCACCAAACCCACCTTCTGAACGGCAGGAAACCGCTCCGCGGCAACTGCTCCTGCGTTGCTCTAGTACCGACATCCTTGTCGGCATGCGTTACCTGCATTCACCACATCCCTGTGGCTTGCAGGAAACCGCTCCTGCGTTACCTGCATTCACCACATCCCTGTGGCTTGCAGGAAACCGCTCCGCGGCAACTGCTCCTGCGTTGCTCTAGTACCGACATCCTTGTCGGCATGCGTTACCTGCATTCACCACATCCATGTGGCTCGTAGGAAGCCGGTTGCTACCGGCGGAAATGCAGCAAGACTTCTGGAGAGCTTGCGGCTCTGCCGGCATGTGTTTGCGGCACTGGCTACCCCCTTCCACATATATGGACTCACCGACGCGCTATTCGGCGCCAGCCCCTTTTACAGAGCTAGATAACGCTCGCCGAAGGGCTATAATCTCTCCCATGATGATCCGTCAAATCGCCTCCCAAAAAAACAGCAAGCTCCGCAAAAGCCTGCTGGCTGGCCTTTTCGGTCTGCTGATTCTTTCAACAGCGCCGACACAGGCTCTACAGGTCGCGTTTTTTAACCCTGGCCACGCCAATCTAGACAACCCCACCGGCAGCTTCTGGCCTGAAGCCAGCCAGTTTACCCAGGCGGTGGCCGATGATCTCGGCATTAAGCTAGAGACCCACTACGCCAACCGCGACCTGCGGCTCATGCGCCGACAAATACTTTCAGTCCTAGCCCGCGAGGATAAACCTGACTACCTGCTGCTGGTCAACGAGCGCTTTGCCCTTAACCCCCTGTTCGAGGAGATCAACGCCGCCGGCATTCCCTTTTTCCTCGCCTACAACCACCACAGCAAGTCAGCACTGGCCGAGCAGCCCCATCCGCGCCGCCATCACCGCAATTGGCTAGGCGCACTGGTGCCCGACAATCAATACGCCGGCTACCGCCTGGCGCAAGCACTCATGGAAGCCGTGGCACCAGAGCCACCACAGCTTCTCGCCTACAGCGGCGACAATGTCACCTCCGCCTCACGCCTGCGCACGGCCGGGCTGATGCAGCTACTCAACGAGACAACCGAGGCCCGTTTGAGCAGCTTGGTCGTGGGCCAGTGGGGCTATGAAATTCCTCGCCAGCGCACCAGCGGATTGCTGGCCCGCCACCCAGACACCAATATCATCTGGGCCGCCAACGGCCCTATGGCCATCGGCGCTTATCAAGGTATCGCTGATACCGCCGCAACATCAAACGTCAAGATCGGCAGTATCAATTGGGACAAGGAAGAAATAACCGCACTGCAAAACGGGGAAATCAGTCGCTCTCTGGGCGGTCACTTTATGACCGCTGGCTGGAGCCTGATTATGCTCTACGACTACCATCAAGGCATCGACTTTGCCGACGATGGCGGTAGCTACCAACAACGGCGTATTTTTGAAGAAGTCATGGCTGATAACCTCGAGCAGTTTTTGCCCTGGCTGCTGCACCGCCATTGGCAACCGCTGGATTTCAGGGTGATGAGTAAAGCTGAGAACCCCGCCCTCAAGCACTATCAATTTACCTTCAGTGAATTGCTAAAGCGACAGCCTCAATAAACGCAGACCCATAAGCGAACCCTAACCCAATAACAGCCTGACCAAAGCTGTAAAACCGCGCCCATGCTCTATACTCGAAAGACAAACCCACCCCATTGCTCAACCCAGAGCCATCTCAGATCATGACTCACTATGCGTTATATTTGGCCAGTAATACTTATTTGTGTATTCGCAGTCAACAGCAGCCACAGCTCCAGCCCGAGCGATCAAACGCATAGGCAACCATACTCAGAGAAGCGACCGCTAAAGGTTGTGTTTACCGAATTCCCCCCCTACACCTACACCAACGATGAGGGTGTCGCCTGCGGCTATTTCGTCGACATTATCGCCGATCTTCTCAAGCAAAAGGGCATACCGCACACGTTCTCCTCCAACCCAACACCGCGGATTTATTTTCAACTTAAAACTGGTGAAGCGGATATTTATTTGGGCCCACAGGGCGTGCCCAATCTGCAAGAGCACATTCGAGTCATTCCCATGCCAGAGCGCTTCAATATAAGACTGTCACTCTGGCGCAAGCCTAGTACCCCAAACATCCCCAATTTAACAGCGCTGGAAAACACCCGCCTAGCGATCATTAACGGGTTTGGCTATGGCGGGGTATTACAACAACTCGACACAGGCAACGGCCACCTGCGCATTGTGCGAAGCAACAGCCATGGCAGCGCCGTTAAGATGCTGATCAGCGACCGGGTCGACTACCTTCTGGACTATGAAAAACCAATCCGCAAACAACTTGCACTGCACCCAACCGAGATACTTCTCAAACAGCCCATTTTGAACATACCCGTGGCTTTTATGGTCTCTAGGCACACAGGCAACAGCCTAGAGCTGTTCACAACATTAAGCGCTTCAGTAGAGCGGCATTTCAGGTCGCTGCCACCAGCAGATCCAAACCGGTACGGATGTAGCGGATAATACCCGTAAGGCATGTAAACAGCAGGAGTAGACCCAATATTTGATCGCCTCCCCCAACAAGCCCTTGCCCCCCTCTCATCTGGTCACCTAATAGCGTTGCTAACAGACCGGAATTAAAGGGGCAGCCTCCCTATAGAGTCACCACACCTGATCGTCGCACATAACTCTACAGCCACACCCAGCTCCCCTTCTGACCCGCCAAGTGGCAGAGCAATCCACCGAGCTGCGAAGATGCCCAATCAAATAGCGCGCCTGTTCACGCTTGATGCCGTAGAATAGGCGACTATTTACAGAATTCTGATTTGAGCACGCTAAAAAAGAAGCAAGAGCCGCCTGAGTGTGCTGAAGGCGGCTTCGCTGTGCGAACAACAACATAACGTCGAGTATGTCGACAAAGGAAAGAAAATGATCATTTGTGGTGTTGAACTGACGGCGAACGACGCGGTTATTTGTTTACTGAATTTGGACGCTCAGCAGTTTAATCTGCCCGATTGCCGAGTGCGGATGATATCGCTGCAGAAAAATCACAGCCGTGAAAACCTGAAGTACTTTCAAACCTCATTCGCCCAGCTGATGACGGACTACAGTGTCGATAAGGTGGTTATCCGTGAACGCGCGGCCAAGGGTAAGTTTGCCGGTGGCGCCATCAGCTTCAAACTGGAGTCAGCCATCCAACTGATTGCCAAGTTGGACGTTGAGATATTGTCGCCTTCAATGATTAAAAACACGCTGGAAGAAAGACCGCTGCCGGTGGCTTTTGCCGACACAGGTTTGAAGGGGTTTCAGGAAGCGGCGTTTAACGTAGCTTACGCAGCGCAAGTTTCGAGCTAAGCGTTTGGTCAGTGTGTGTGGCGCTAAACCGCTGTAAAAACAGCGCGTAAAGGGCGCGGCGTCTGACACAAGCTGATACGCGGGCATAACCTGAGCCCTCTCAAAAGGCCGGAGTCGAATAGGCTGCCGGCCTTTTTTACAGCTATTTTTTTAACACCGCGTATATGCGTCGATGATGAACAGAATAAGGGCATGTTATGTATACCGATGAAGATCTCAACTTTGCGGTGAAAAAAGGAATATTTACCGACACCTCGGTCGAGGCGTTTCGCGACCTGCTGGCCGACGCAACCGATTCCCCCGCGGTGGATGAAGAAAACTTTCGTTTAATCGGCGGCTTCAACGATATTTTTGTCGTCATTGCCTGCTCGCTGTTGTTGTTCTCCTCGGTGTGGGTATTAAAATCCTTCAGCGCCTCTTTCGCTTTCTTGGTCTTTACGTTGTTGGCCTGGGGCTTGTCAGAATTCTTCGTGCTCAAACGCAAAATGGCGCTGCCGGCCATCGCCCTGTTGCTGGCGTTTATTGGCGGGGTGTTCTGCCTGTCGACATCGCTCTTTAGCGGCGCATCCGAGATGGCGTTTATCGTCGCCTTCTCCATGACCGCCATTGCCGCCTACGCCCACTGGAAACGCTTCAGAGTGCCCATTACCGCAGCCGTGGGCGCGGCCTCTGTGGTAGGTGTTATAACGGCGGTTACCTTGGCGGCGTTTCCGGCGGCCGCCGATTGGCTGTTGATTCTTCTGTTTGCCTTCGGTCTGTTGACCTTTTCGCTGGCCATGGTTTGGGACGCCTCCGACACCCAACGCGTCACCCATCGAGCGGACGTTGCCTTCTGGTTGCACCTGCTCTCGGCGCCGCTGATTATACACCCCGTATTTTCCGGTTTAGGCATTCTCACCGGCAGCGAAAGCCTCGCCAGCATGGCGGTGGTGATCGTTATGTATTTTCTGATGACGTCCGTGTCGATCATCGTCGACCGCCGCGCCTTTATGGTCTCGGCGTTGATCTACGTGATCTACGCTGTCTCCAGCCTGATCAAAACCTACGGCGGCGTCGGTGCAAGCTTCGCCCTAACCGGCGTGGTCATGGGCGGTTCGCTGCTGTTGCTGTCGGCCTACTGGCACAGCGTGCGGGTGCATCTGGTGCGCAACCTGCCGACTGAAGTGAAGCGTTATGTACCTGAGGTAAAGGCGCTCTGAGTTGGCATTACTCCTTGAACGGAGGACCCGTTTATAACGCTAGTGCGGTTATGAGCTGGTGTGGTGTTGGATATTTAAAAGGCCGTTTACTGGAGAGTAAGCGGCCTTTTTTGTGTCCATCAACAGGTGGAGGGGTTGCCCATAACGCAGCAGTAGTTATTGACTGTGTTCGCTATTCCATCGATCAGCACCAGCCACACGGTGACAACGATTGCTCCAGTTATACCGACCAAGTATTTACCTTCAACTCTACCGCCCAGAGCAGCCTCTTTATTGGCGTGGATTATCAATCAATACTGCCATCATGCACGCAACAAAAACACAAAAA
>Ga0105356_10006690_pt1 | contig 10720 bp, 11 predicted proteins | sample GOMGulsemesocosm_3_FD_83502 | JGI IMG/M metagenome (GOLD analysis project Ga0105356, IMG submission 83502) | Methane-oxidizing microbial communities from mesocosms in the Gulf of Mexico - GOM9D Gulf of Mexico | ecosystem: Environmental > Aquatic > Marine > Cold seeps | place: Gulf of Mexico...
CTTGATACGGCATGTCAACCTAGGCATTATAGAGAGGATTTAGTAGGGCTAGCGTTGCAGAAGGCTTTTTTGAAGGGGCTTAAGAGAGAAGATGTTTTTATTCAAACTAAATTTACCCCTCTTAGTGGACAAGATCATGATAATATGCCTTATTTTGCTTCAGATGATATAAACACTCAACTTGAAAAATCTTTTATGAAATCCAAAGAGAATCTAAGAGTGGATTTTATTGATTCGTATTTAATTCATTCTCCTTTTACACCTCTTGAAGATTTTTTGGGTGTTTATAGAACAATGGAAGAACTTGTTGAAGTAGGGCAGGTAGGTCAAATTGGGCTTTGTAATTGTTATGATATTCAAATGCTGACTTATTTATATGATATAGCTAAAATTAAACCCAGTGTTTTGCAAAACAGATTTTATAAGGATTCTTCTTATGATAAAGAACTAAGAGAATTTTGCATTGAGAAAAATATTACTTACCAAAGTTTTTGGTCCTTAAGTGCTAGTCCTGATATTTTATCTTCTAATGAGCTGTCTTTATTAGCCAGTAAATACAATAAAACCTTTGCGCAGGTATTTTATAAATTTTTACAGCAAATTAATATCACTCCTTTAAATGGAACAACTTCACAAATACATATGAGAGAAGATTTGGATCTTAAGGATTTTAACTTAGAGGTTAAGGAAATAAATATGCTTTTAAAACTCTTGGAATAAAAACAAACGAATAAGATTTGATTTTTATTACATTTTTTAGTTTTATAATCTTCTTAGTAATTATTTTATAAAACATAAGAAGGATTAACTATGATATATAAAAAACTTTTTTTCCCAATTGGTGGGGGAGATGAACTAGAAGAAAGACTTTATGGGGCGTTTTTAATAGCGAAACATTTTGATGTTAAAGTAGATGTTTTACAATCTAGACTAGAATCCAAAATAACAATGACGGATTCCATGAGAATTCCTAAAGAGATTCAAAACTCTATTGATGAAGTTTTAAGAAGTCAATATAAAGAAGAAGATGAGGAATTTAAAGCCTTGCTTCAAAATGTTATTAAGAAAGTAGCAGTAGATGAAAAGCTTATTAATCTAAAAACAAAAGTAGGAATTAGAAGTTCTCTTGTTGAAAAACATTCACGCTCTTGTGATTTAGTAATTGCAGCAGCACCGCCTTCTGGAATTGCAACCGCAACTTTTGAAACTGCTGTTTTAAAAAGTGGGAAAGCGGTATTAATGTTTCCAAGAGTAATGACAACATTTTCTTTTGATTCTGTGATAATTGGCTGGAATAATTCTCCTGAAGCCTCAAGAGCATTAACTTCTTCTCTTGAAATACTAAAATGTGCAAAAAAAGTAAAAATTGTTTCTTCTAAAGAATATGCAAAAGATATAAAAGAAATTGAAGAAATACAAGAATATTTGGCTTTACATGGAATAAAAAGTTCTTATGAAATAGTAGAAACTACAAGAATTCCGGGACAAGCACTTTTAAATGCAGCACTGGATGGTAAGTTTGATTTAATAGTTGCAGGGGCTTTTGGACAAAAGGGTTTAAAAGAACTTATGTTTGGAGGAACTACAAGATATTTATTGGAAAATTCTAGCTTACCGGTGTTTTTATCTCATTAGCTTAAAATAAAAACTAAAAGAGGAATTTTCCTCTTTTATAATATTGTTTAGCTTAAAACTTATTGTTTTTCTAAAATATAATTATCAATTTTTTCTAAGTAGATATTTTTTAAAGTTTGATCTATAAATGAAGCATTTATTGAGTTTTTACATAAACGAATAATATCTTCTTTATTCAAAGCTAGGTTTTTATAAAGAGAAATAAAGTTGGCATTTAAATAACCTTTAAAATAAGAAGGGTCATCAGAGTTAACACTTACATTAAGCCCATAATCCAGCATTTTTTTAATATTGTGATCTTTCATATGCTCAAAAACTTTTAATTCAATATTTGAAAAAGGGCATACCGTTAAAGGCAGTTGTTTTTCTTTTAATAAAGACATTAGTGCGTCTGAATGTATGGCCTGTACTCCATGATCAATTCTTTGAACTTTTAAAAGATTTATGGCTTCATAAATATAAGAAACATCGGCTTCTTCTCCCGCATGAGCTACTATCTTATAACCTTGCTCTTTTGCTTTTTTAAAAACAGATTCAAACTTAGAAGGTGGGTTTCCAAGTTCTGAAGAATCCAAACCAATTCCAATAATTAAATCTTTGTATGAAGAGGCATCTTGCAGGGTCTTAAACGCATCTTCTTGGCTTAAATGTCTTAAAAAACACATAATGATATTGGACGTAATGCCAAACTCTTTATAGGCTTTATCTAAAGCATCTTTTATTCCTAAAATAACTGTTTGGAAGCTTATGCCTCTAGAAGTATGTGTTTGGGGGTCAAAAAATATTTCAGTATGGATAATATTATCTTCGTGACATTTTTTCATATACGCCCAGGTTAATTCAAAAAAGTCTTCTTGTTTGACTAACACTTGTGCTCCTGCGTAATAAATATCTAAAAAACTTTGAAGATTTGAAAAGTTATAGGCTTTTTTTACTTCTTCAATACTTTTATACGGGAGATTAACATTGTTTTTCAAGGAAAGTTTAAATAACAACTCAGGTTCTAAGGTGCCTTCTATGTGCAAATGCAGTTCTGCTTTGGGGATTTTGTTTATAAATTCTATCAATTTTCTTCTTTTTGTTTAATATTTGAGAATTATAGCTAAATAAACTAAGGCTTAAATGTTTATTGTTTATATTCGTTTCCCCAGTTAATATGATGTATATCAATTAAAGACGCAAAATTTTCTAATTCTACTTGCAGTTTTTTCTGCTCATTCTCATTCCAAACAAAAGCTTCTTCACACCAAAAATTTAATACATTCAAAACCTTTGTTTTTCTATTGGCTTGTAATTCAATACGTCCTACAAAAGAAGAACCTTCTAAGAGAGGATAAACATAATATCCCCATATCCTTTTTGCCTTGGGTACAAATATTTCAATCTTATACTCAAAACCAAAAATATTTTTAAGCCTTATTCTATCTCTAATAGCCGGATCAAAAGGGTTTATGATTTGAATCCGTGTTTTTTGGTTTTTTAAGTTCTTTAGTCTTTTTTCTATATCTGAACAAGCATAAGAGTTTATGAATTTTCCTTCATTATTTTCCCATTGTATTTCTATAATCTTGTTGTTTTTAAGCCAAGTATTTACTTCTTTAATACTTAAAGAAGCCCAAAAGTTTTTTATCTCTTTTGCACTTGCAATACTTAATCTATGCAGGGCTTGAGAGCAGAGCCAATTTATTTGTTCTTCAGGGCTAATATCTTTAGTTAAAAGCTTCTTAGGAATTATATTTTGGCTTAATTCATAATATTTTCTAAAGTTTTTTCTATACGCTGTGCTTAAAATACCGCAGTACCACATATAATCTAAGGTAGTTTTATGAACAGATCGGGACCACATCTTTTTTTCACCTATAACCTTAGAGTCAAAATCTTTTGAATGCAGCGCACCTTCATTTTTAATACGAGATATAATATTGTTTTTACTTTTTTCATCTAAAAGTTCTTTATAATATTTGGATTTATCCAGTCTTTCTTTTGTGCGTGAAAAATGCCCCTGCCACATAGGATAATATTCTAAAGGCAGAACAGAAGCATCATGAGTAAAGTGCTCAAAGATAGAGCCTTTTTGTTCTAATAAGGTTTCTAACATAGGTTCTTTGTAGGCATTGTTTCTTGACCATAAAATATGGTGTTGTGCTCTTGTTACATTTTGTATGCTGTCAAGTTGCACAAAACCTAAGTTTTTTATTATTTGTAAAACATCGAGTTTTTCATCTTTTTTATTTAATAAAAAATTTGTTTCTAACCATAATAATCTCATGTTTTCATTGGAAATTTTTATCATATTATCTCTTTTATTCGTTTTATGATTGTAGGAAAATAAGGTACTTTATTCACGTATATCTTGAAAGAATATCCAAATAGGCTTTAGTTCTCATGTATTTTATAGATATTGCCTTGGTCTGTACAAAAATATAAAAACCCTTGCTCATCTTCAACGATAGCTCTTATTCGTTCGTTTAAATAAGTGAATAAACGCTCTTCTTGTATTACTATTAAGTCTTTATTTAAAACAATACGATTAAGGTGTTTTAAGGCTAAAGCGCCTGAAAATAGATTGCCTTTCCAGTGTTTATATTGACTGCCTTTATACACCAATAAAGAAGAGGGTGCAATGGAAGGAATATAGACTTTAATGGCATCTTCCATATTTTTTTTACTCCTAGCCTCTCCTACAAAAGCTAAAGAAGAATATTCTTTTCCATAAGAAACTAGGGGCCAGCCGTAGTTTTTTGCTTTTTTTATAATATTAATTTCATCTCCTCCTCTTGGGCCATGTTCATTAGAGAATAAGAGTTTTCTTTTTTTATCATAAAATAGGCCTTGAGGGTTTCTATGCCCATAAGAATAGATTTCTTTTAAAGCGTTTTTTTTTGCAAAAAAAGGATTGCTTTTAGGAATACTACCATCTAAATTAAGACGAATGATACTACCCGCATGCGTTGATAAATCCTGGGCATTCTTTCTTTTTCCTCTGTCCCCTAAACTAAGAAAAAGGTACTTTTTGTCATCAAAAGCAAGGCGTGAACCAAAATGTCTTGATGTAGTACTTTTTGTCTTGCTAAGAAAGATATCTTCAAAAAACAAAAAACTATCTTTTTTGTATTTTGCCCTAGCAATTGCTACAAAAGAAGTGTTTTTTTTCACATAAGTAAGGTAAAGATAAGCGTCTTTCTTAAAAAAAGGAGATTTTTTTAATTCCAATAATCCTCCTTGCCCCTTAGACAAAATCTGCAAATTATGTGGAACATTTTTTTTCTTTTTTCTTTTAAGATTATAAAGAATAATTTTCCCATTTTTTTGATTAATAAGCATTTCATGAGGAGATAAAAAAACAAAAGCCCAGGGGTTTTGCAAGGAAGTAGCTATTTTCTCAAGAGAATAGTTCTTTTCTTTTTTGGCAAAACTAGGACTTACACATAAAAATAGTAAAAAAAATATTAAGAAGGTAGTTTTCATATAAAGCCTTTCTTATAGTTTATTACAAAATGTTTTAAAGTCAAAATTAATTAAAAAAACACTATGTTTTCTTTAAGAAACTTTGCTAAACTAAGAAGAGTGAAAGGATATATTATGAAATATCTTTCTGATATAACACTGGCCTATGTTTTTGTACTTGTGCTGATGCTTCCTGTAATTGTGGTATTGTTTAATACTTATGGGTTTTTAACTGCTTTGTTTTTTGTGCTACTTCCTCTTTTATGGTTTGTAATGGATTCTGATGTGAGTCATCATGAAGTAGATAAATATTTGTTATAAGGTCTAAGCGTCTAAGTGTGTTTAATCATTAATACAGGATTCTTTTGTTTTTTTTGCCCTAATTTTTTCTTTCTTTTGTTACTATTTATAAAAGTATAATAAGTATTTTATATAATAGCATTTTTTTAAAATAAAAGTAGAAATATTTGGCTATAATTCGAAAAATATATACAAGGACATAATATGAACAACTGCATTTTTGTGGGCGTTGCAGGTGGAAGTGGGTCTGGGAAGACTACTGTTGCACACAATTTAGTAAAAGCATTTAGAGATGAGGATGTGGCTTTAGTACAGCAGGATGCATATTATCAAGAACTAAAAAACACGACTATTGAAGAAAGAGCGCAGATTAACTTTGATCATCCTGATTCCATAGAATTTTCTCTTTTAGCCAAACATTTAAAAGCTTTAAAAAATGGGGAAAGCATTAATAGACCTATTTATGATTTTACTACTCACTTAAGAAAAGAAGAAAGTGTTCAAATAAAAGCTAAAAAGATAATCATTATTGAAGGTATTTTAGTTTTATCTATTCCTGAAATAAGAGATATGTTGGATGTGAAAATTTTTGTTGATACGGATGCAGATGAGATGCTTTTACGAAGAATTGAACGTGATATTAATGAAAGGGCCAGAACCTTTGAATGTGTAAGTAATCAGTATTTAACAACTGTTAAACCTATGTATTTAGAGTTTTGCGAACCTTCTAAACGTTATGCAGATATTATCATTCCACGTGGGGGAGAAAATAAAATTGCAGTGAATATGATTATTGCAAAATTAAAAGGTTATTTGGGTGAATTTAAATAAATAAAGCACTTGCTTTATTTATTACTTAACCAGGTATTTTTTACAGCAAGTTCAACTTGTTCTTGCACATAAAACCATAGTTTAGGAGAACTTTCTTTTAAATAAGCATTTCTTTTTAAAACTTGTGTTTTAGAAATAGTATGTTTTACCCAAGATCCTCCATTATTTCTCATATTAATAAAAAGAGGTAAGATTCTATCAATGGATTTTGCAAAACAGGCATCGGCGCTAATACAGGCCTCAAATTCAAACCATAAGGCTTTAAATTCTTTTTCTTGTTCTTGTGGCAAGAGTGAGAATAAGCGTTGGGCTGCTTCTTTTTCTTTTATTTCTTGTAGGTCTTGATTTTCTTGAGCTTCAAATGCAAATAAATCGCCGGCATCTATTTCAATGATATCATGAATCAATAACATTTTTATAACACGTGTAATATCTATTTTTTTGTCTGCATATTCTTCTAATATAATAGCTGCTAAACTTATGTGCCAAGAATGTTCTGCGGAGTTTTCTTGTCTATTATTGTCTTCTTTTACAGTAGTTTGACGATAAATTACTTTTAACTTGTCTATTTCCATTATAAATTTGATTTGTTTATTTAAAGTGTTCATCTTTTTCCTATACTTAAGTTCTTTATTCTATAATTGTAGCAAATTAATTATTTTAAATCCTAAAAAAGAGAAGCTAAATGAATGTACTTGAAACAATCTTAACAAAACAAAAACTTGTGGTGCTTGATGGAGCATCTGGCACGGAACTTCAAAGAAAGGGTTATGATGTTAATGATGAACTTTGGTCTGCTAAGTTTTTAATGGAAAATCCCTTAGCTATTAAAGAAGTGCATATGGATTATTTAAAAGCAGGTGCTTCTTGTATTACTACTTTAAGTTATCAAGCAAGTTATGAGACATTTTTAAAAAAAGGTTTAAAAGAAGAAGAAGCAAAAAAATTGCTTTTATCTTCTGTCTCTTTGGCACAAGAAGCAAGAAACGAATATTATGAAGAAAACAAGGACAAAAGAGCCTTAGTAGCAGCTTCCATTGGACCTTATGGGGCATATTTAGCGGATGGTTCAGAGTTTAGTGGAAAGTATTCTTTGATACAAGAAGAATTAGAAAACTTTCATAAAAAAAGATTAGAAACACTCATAGAAGCAAAACCAGATCTTCTTGCTTTTGAAACAGTGCCTTGTTTATTAGAAGCAAAAGCCTATGTTTCTTTATTAAAAGAATTTCCAAAGATGCAAGCATGGATTAGTTTTAGCGCAAAAGATGCTTTGCATATTAACAGTGGAGAAAGTATTCAAGAGTGTGCTAAATACCTTGAAAATTTTAAAAATATTATTGCTATTGGTATAAATTGTACTGCGCCTGAGCATGTAGAATCGTTAATTAAAGAGATAAAAAAAGTATCTACAAAACATATTATTGTTTACCCAAATAGCGGGGATATTTATGATGCAAGCGATAAAACGTGGAAAAGCTCAAAAGAAAATATTTCTTATGCTCAAATGGCGCAAATATGGTACGAAGCAGGGGCTAGGATTATTGGGGGATGTTGTCAAACTACACCTAAGGATATAAAAAAAATTGTTAAGTCTTATTCTTAGTATTTGTACTCAAGTGTTTTTACGAATACTTGTTTATTTTTAAAGGGATCAATAATTGCTTCTATCTCCTTAAGGTCGTATTGAAGTTTAAAACCAAGGAAAGAATTCTTAGCAGTACTTTCTAAAATATAAAAAGCCTTTTTATTAAGATAAAGAGCTTTTTTATTTTTAAGTTTCTTTTTTAAATGCACAATAACAAAAATGTGTTTGGGTACCAAAACAAAATAGGCCTCATAATTTTTAGCTTTTAATAAAGAAATTAATAAATTGCTTTTATCATCACAATCCCCATAATTTTGATTTATTACTTGTTTTGAGTTTCTTGCAATGCTTTCATTTATTTTATAAGGAATATTAGTAACTAGGTTTAATAAACTCTGTACTTCACATATTTCATTTCCCTTACATTCTTTGGTTATATAAAAGCTAAGTTTTTTTGTATACTCATCCTCTCGTACTTGGTTTACATAAGTAGAATTTTCTAAATCCAAATATTGATTTTTAACAATAAAAAATGAAATATATATCATATATAAAACATAAAAAATAAATACAAAACATAAAAAAAAAGAAGCATATTTAATAAATTTGTTTTCAAATAACATTTATTTCCCTTTTAAAAGATAATTATATTTCTTATTCTTACATAAAAATCATTAATATACCTATCAAATAGTGACATAAAAAAAATAATAAAAATTAAATTAAGATTTAATCTAAGCTTTCAAGGTATTTAGGCTATTATACGCGCTTAAATTTTATACAAGGTATTATGTGCAAACAATCAAGTTTTCAAGATTTGGATTTATTTTAGCAGCAGTTGGTTCTGCAGTTGGTTTGGGTAATGTATGGAAGTTTCCTTATGTTACAGGTGAGTATGGGGGTGGAGCATTTGTTTTAGTATATTTGCTTACGGCTTTATTTGTAGGTGTTTTTGTTTTAATTGCAGAATTAGTTATTGGGAAATTAGGGCAAAGCGATGCAGTGTCTATGTTTGAATCTTTAGCGCTTAAGAATAAAAAGTGGTGGAAATACGCAGGTTTTATTATAGTTGTTCCTTTAATTATACTGTCGTATTATTCTGTTGTTATTGGATGGATTTTTCATTATATTGTTATTTCTTTTTCTTCTTTGCCCTCAAGTGTAGAAGAATCTAAGAATATTTTCATGACGTTGTTAACATCTGATGTGCAAACACAATTGTTTTACCATACAATAGTATTTGTTTTAGTAACTGGTATTATTCTTAAAGGGGTAAAAGACGGAATAGAAAAAATAAATAAAATTTTAATGCCTTTATTGGCGCTAATCTTAAGCATTCTTTTTGTATATTCTATGTCTTTGGACTCTTTTTCAAGAGCTTTAACCTTTATGTTTAATCCTGATTTCACAAAACTTAGTTCTACTGCTGTGATTGTTGCAATTGGACAGGCTTTTTATACACTTTCTTTAGGAATGGGTGTTATTCTAACGTATGCAGCTTCTTTACCAAAAGAGACAAATATTGTGAGTTCTTCCATTTTAATTACTATTATTGATACTTTAGTTGCTGTAGTTGCTGGCTTAATCATTTTTACTTTATTATTTGATAAGGGGGCAGAATCTACTAAGGGAGCTGGTTTAGTATTTATTTCTTTACCTGCTGTTTTTTATGATTTTGGAACCTTAGGAACGGTTTTGGCTATTTCCTTTTTTATTGCTATTGCTTTTGCTGGGGTTACATCTGCTATTTCTATGTTAGAACCGATGGTATCTTTTTTAATCAATAGATATAATTATTCGCGTATTAAAGCGGCTATGATATGTAGTATTTTCTTTTATATTTTAGGTATTGCTGCTTTATTTTCTAATATTTCTGATTATTCCCCTCTGTTAATGATAGGAAATAAGGGTTTATTTGATTTCTTAGATTTTGTAGCCTCTACAATTTTAGTACCAGTTGGGGGTATTGTAGTTGTTCTTTTTGTAGGATATGCTATGGATGCAAATAGAATTAATGAAGAATTAATACCTTTATTGGGAAAAACTATGACAAAAATCTGGTTCTTTATGATTCGTTATGTTATTCCTCTTGCTTTAGTAATTGTAATTTTAAATGAAAGCGGTTTATTTACGTTTTAGATAAAACCTTATAAGGAAAAGAAAGCTTCTTTTCCTTATAAAAAATACTTGTACTAAGGAATAAGTAAAATTTTTCCTGAAGCTTTTGCTTCTTCCATATATTCATGAGCTTCTTTGCCTTTTTTTAAGTCAAATTTAACGGCATCTTTAAAAATAACATGTTTTTTTTCTATCCATGTAAATAATTCTTTTGCTCTTGTTTGTCTTTGCTCTTTTGAAGTAAGATAAGACCATAAATCTCCACCTGTAAGTGTTTTACTTGTATTCATTAACATTCTTGGATCCACTAATTTAGGATCTGCTCCACTCATGCCATAAAATACTACTGTTCCACATTCTTTACAAGCGACAAAACTTTGCTCTAATGTAGAACCAATACTGTCATAAACAACATCAACTCCTAGCTTATTTGTAATTTTCATTACATTTTTTTGCCAGGACTCATCTAAAAGTAGGGCATAATCTGCTTTAGCGTCTAAAATTGTTTGAAGTTTGTTTTTGTCTCTTGTTAATCCAATTACTTTAGCTTTCTTCATTTTGCATATTTGTGTTAGTATTTGGCCCACCCCACCTGAGGCTGCGTGTATTAAAACGATGTCGTTTTCTTTTATTTTATAAGAGTCTTGTGCAAGATATTGTGCAGTCAAACCTTGCAATAAAGAAGACGCAGCAAGATCATAAGAAATACTAGAAGGTAAGCGCTTTCATCTTCTTCCTTTTTATTTTTTTATTTTTAAAGTGTGTAGATACTTTTCTAATTCGTCAATGCAGGATACAAAA
>Ga0105356_10006693_pt1 | contig 10719 bp, 5 predicted proteins | sample GOMGulsemesocosm_3_FD_83502 | JGI IMG/M metagenome (GOLD analysis project Ga0105356, IMG submission 83502) | Methane-oxidizing microbial communities from mesocosms in the Gulf of Mexico - GOM9D Gulf of Mexico | ecosystem: Environmental > Aquatic > Marine > Cold seeps | place: Gulf of Mexico...
AAAGCGGAGAGACGGGGATTCGAACCCCGGGTACCCGGTAAGGGTACGCTTGTTTAGCAAACAAGTCCTTTCGGCCACTCAGGCACCTCTCCTATTATATTTTTATGAACGTCACTTTAGTATTTCAAAGCGGATGCAAATGTAAGTTTTCATCTTAAAGAACGCAAACAATTTTTTTGTTTTTTTTGAGGTTTTTTTTTATTCTGGATATTCGATACGTAAGTGATAGATATTAGCCAACTTATGCTTTAAAACTTTTTTAATAGATTGAATTTCTTTAAAGGTAATATTGGCATTTAAGAACTGATCATTTTCAATTTGCTTACTTATTATACTTTCAACAAATACATCAATTTTAGCAGATGTAGGCTCTTTTAAACTCTTTGATGCGGCTTCTACACTATCACACATCATTAATATCGCTGTTTCTTTACTAAATGGCCTTGGCCCTGGATACATGAAATCAGCAATATCTATTTCAGCTTCTAAACTCTTCTCCTTACTATAGAAATAATAAACCACACTTGTACCATGATGAGTTCTTATAAAATCAATAACCCGATCTGGTAAATTATTTTTCTTTGCAATCTCAATCCCATCAATCACATGATTAATTATAGTACTCGCACTTTCTTTAGATGATAATTCATCATGAGGATTAATTCCTGTAGATTGGTTTTCTGTAAAATAAGTGGGGTTCTTCATCTTGCCAATATCATGATACAATGCTCCTACCCTAACTAGCATAGCGTTTGCTCCAATCTCATTTGCCGATGCTTCCGCCAAATTGGCAACATTTAAAGAATGATGAAAAGTTCCTGGTGCCTTATTCGACAACTCCTTTAATAACTTAGAGTTTGTATCAGAAAGCTCTAATAATGATACATCTGATACTAATCCAAACAATTTCTCATATATATAAATTAGAGGTTGCACAAACAATGTTGCCAATCCACAAAGGATGAACAATACAAAGGTTTCCCACTTTAAATTATCGACACTACCTTCATGAATAACAAAAAAGGCAAAATAAGCCACAATATATATTAACGTAATCTGTCCTACCGAAATGAATAAATTAGCTCTTTTATATAATTCTGAAACAGTTAAAATCGTGACAATACCCGCTATGATTTGTAAAAACATGTATTCGTAATTATTTGAGACAACAAAGCCTAAAAGCAATACCGTAATCACATGAGTAAACAATCCTAATCGTGCATCAAAAAAAGCTTTTAATACTAAAGGTAAAATACAGAGCGGTACAACATAAATATATGATGAATCATAATTAACTACCAACGTGGTTAAAAACACCATTAATAGAATATTAAAGAAAATAAAAGTTACTTTGGTATTATTGACAAATACATCCAAACGGTATTTTCTTAAAAACAGTAGTAGCATTAACAAAGCTAAAGCAACTAATAAGGTATAGGCTCCTAAAATCCAATTATAATTGGCCTCACTCCACACCTGAGATTGATACTCTGACTCCAGCGATTTAAGAATTTTAAACTTATCCCCTTCAACAACCTCTCCTTTGGATATTATTAAAGTTTCTCGCTCTATACTTCCTCTAACCAAAGACACCTTGTCCAACTCTTCTTGTAAAGAATTATCCGTAATACTCTTATTTAAGGATACATTCGATTTAATTACATCAAAAAACAGGGACAAATATTGAGACTTAAAGGCAGACATATCAAGTTCGTCTATCTGCTGCTCCAGTAAAACTCTTATATTATTTTGAGAAATAAAGTTGGAATAATTATTAGTTGACTTTTGTGTTCTATCAACTAAAATCACAATTTGTTTATCGGCGGCATAATTATAATCTTTATCTAATACACCATTAGTATATAATGTATTCAATATTTCTAATCCTTTATTATAAACGATATCGATATCTGAGTTTGATAACGAATCAGAAAAATTAAGCGCATTAAATTGTGATTGATACCCCAAGGTAATTGTACCAATTACTGTCGTATCCAAATCAAAATATGAGACCGCATTATCATTTATGGATTTGCGTTCAATTTGTAATTCAGCGTCAGTCTTTTTTATAGCAAAATCAAAAGGGGCATACAAATTTTCTGATTGCCAAGGTTTTCCCTTTTCAAAACTATATTTAAACTTCCCACTTTTGGGAAATAAATACACAATTAGAAATGTAGTGGAAACAAATAATAATGCTTTATATATTAAAGAATGGTTCTTGTACAGTTTATTAATGAAGTCTTTCATTTATGAGATTAAGATTCATTCAAAAGTAATAAAAAAATAAAGGCGCAGCAATGGGATATGATAATGATGTAATCATTCTATTTTCTTCTAAATTTTAATTAATTTCGCATAATCAAATTAAAAATCATATCACCATGAATAAAGAGGTTGTAATCGTATCTGCTGCAAGAACCCCAATTGGGAGTTTTTTAGGTGCTTTATCTACTATTCCTGCTCCAAAACTAGGAGCTATTGCTATACAAGGCGCATTGCAAAAAATTCAGCTGAAACCTGAGATGGTCGATGAAGTTTTAATGGGAAATGTTGTGCAAGCTGGAACAGGTCAGGCTCCTGCAAGACAGGCGGCAATTTATGCTGGAATTCCAGACACAGTACCATGTACTGCAATTAATAAAGTATGTGCTTCTGGGATGAAAGCAGTAATGCAAGCAGCACAATCTATTGCTCTAGGAGATGCAGAGATTATTGTTGCTGGTGGTATGGAAAATATGAGTTTAATTCCTCATTATTTGCATGCTCGTTCGGCAACCAAATTTGGACCAGCATCATTGATTGATGGGATGCAAAAAGATGGATTGGTAGATGCTTACAACGAAAATGCTATGGGAGTATGTGCTGATGCATGTGCTACTAAATACGAATTTTCTAGGGAAGATCAGGATGCTTATGCGATACAGTCTTATAACCGATCATCGGCTGCATGGGATGCAGGGAAATACGATTCTGAGATAGTCCCTGTTGAAGTTCCTCAACGTCGTGGCGAACCTTTAATTGTGAGCAAAGATGAGGAGTATACTAATGTGAGGATGGAAAAAATCCCTGCCTTACGACCGGCATTTTCAAAAGATGGAACAGTAACTGCCGCAAACGCATCTACAATTAATGATGGTGCAGCAGCATTAGTATTAATGAGTAAAGACAAAGCTGAAGCCTTAGGACTGAAAGTTTTGGCAACTGTAAAAAGTTATGCCGATGCAGCACAAGAGCCAGAATGGTTTACAACTGCTCCTGCCAAAGCACTTCCAAAAGCACTTGCTAAAGCAAATATAGCTATTGAAGATGTTGACTTTTTTGAATTCAATGAAGCGTTTTCAGTAGTAGGTTTAGCTAATATGGAAATATTAGGGTTAACAGATGAGAACGTCAATGTAAATGGTGGTGCGGTATCTTTAGGACATCCACTAGGTTGTTCTGGTGCTAGAATTATAGTGACCTTGATCAATGTTTTAGAACAAAATGAAGCGAAAATTGGAGCTGCAGCAATATGCAATGGTGGTGGTGGAGCTTCAGCAATTGTTTTAGAACGAAACTAACCTACAACTAAATGCAATACGGAATCTGCAATTTAAGTATTGTTCCTTTGAAATTGGAACCTTCTGATACTAGTGAACTTGTTTCACAAGTATTATATGGTGACTTTTTTAAGGTTTTGGAGCAACGCAAAAAATGGAGCAGAATTCGTTTGGATTTCGATAAATATGAGGGCTGGATTGATAATAAGCAATATAAGGAAATTTTAGAATCAGATTTCAATACCTTGCGTAAAACAGATGCAATCTATTCTACAGATCTTGTAGAGTTTTTTCAGGATAATGACGATGTATTGTATCCCATTGCTTTGGGAGCATCTTTACAAGGTTTATCACTATTAAATCATGTTTACGATGGTAATTCTACAAGTGGAAAAAAAGACAAAATAAATATTTTAAATACAGCATTTCTTTATATTAATGCGCCTTATCTCTGGGGTGGAAAAACACCTTTTGGAATTGACTGTTCTGGGTTTACTCAAATGGTTTATAAACTTAACGGACATAAGCTATTAAGAGATGCTTCTCAGCAGGCTACTCAAGGCGAAGCGCTGAGTTTTATTGAAGAAAGTGAACCTGGTGATCTTGCATTTTTTGACAATGCAGAAGGTAATATTGTTCATGTTGGGATTATAATGAAAGACAATTATATCATCCATGCTCATGGAAAGGTAAGGATTGATCGTTTAGATCACTCTGGTATTTATAATGTTGATACAAACACCCATACTCATAAATTACGAGTCATTAAAAAGATTATATAAAAAAAGCCACTCAAATGAGTGGCTTTTTTTATATAATGAAATCCTTATTTAGTTTCCACTTTCTAAAGCGTCAACTTTAGCTTTCATTGCTTTAAAATTTGGCATATCATCCAAAGCACTGTATATATTCATTAAGGTTCTCGCTGCACTTAAATTATCAGGCTCAACATCCATCACTTGTGTTAAGTAAGGAATAGCATCTCTATAAAGCTGCTGTCTCTTTTCTTTAAGTTCATCATATTTATCATTATCAGCAGAAGATGTTCCTAAATTGTTCATTTCATCAATTACCCCTTGCTCTTGGTCTAAAATTAAAGCAGCCATATTCATTTGTGCTTTAGTATAATTTGGATCAATACTAATCGCCTTATCATAATAAGCTTTAGCTCCAGCAAAATCTTTTTCATCAGCAGCGAATACACCAAGATTAAATATTAAATCAATATTATTTGGATCTAATTCAAGTGCTTTTTTAACCAATTCTTGGTATTTATCAGTATTGCCCATTTTATAATAGACATTGGCTTCTGAAAGAATTAAATTTAAATCATCAGGACTTGCTGCTTTTGCATCTTCAATTGCAGCAATAGCTTTTTCATTCTCACCAAGTTCAATATAAATTAAAGCTACATTTTTAGCTATTTCACCTACTTTCGATTGAGATTTTACATTTCTTGATTTGTCATGTGTTCCTGCTTTTACAGAAAGGTCTCTCATCATCGCACTAGGAAAAGATTGTTCTTCCCCAGTTTCAGTTTCAGTTGCCATGTATTCTTCAGTTATACCTGAATACCCCAAAGTATTTAATTCACTATATAAGGCTAAGGCTTTATCATAGTCTTTTCCTAAAACCGCCACAGATGCCGAATTAAATAAATACAAGGTATCTGTTGAAGATAACCTATATGCATTCTCGAAATTTCTAGCAGAAACCCCAAAATCCTTTTGCTCATAAGCATCACTAGCTTTCTTAATAAATGCATTACTCATAGAAAGCTTAAGTTCGGCTACTCTAGGAGTATATGTTTTCTTTCCTGAAGCCGATTCAATATCATTAAGCGTATTAAAACTACTTAAAGCATTGGTGATTTCATCTTCAGTTCCTGAACCATTAGCATATAATGCCTGACCTTTTAAAAAGTAAAACTTTGCTTTAGTCTTTTCATCCATAGCGGATAGTAAAGCTTCTGCACTATTTATAGCCGCTTTAGCATCAGCATAATTGCTGCTTTTGATAGCCTTCTCTGCTAGCTTTAGTTCTTTTTTTTGTGCAAAAGAGAACGTGCCAATCATTATAGCTAATCCTAATACAACTTGTTTTTTCATCTTTGTAATTTTAAATATTAATCTATTAGTCTTTCGTTTCAGTTTGAGTATTATCAAGAGTTGTGCCATCATCTGTAGCGCCTTCAATATCAGCACCTTCAGCAAGTTCTACATCATCTTCATCATGCATTACTTTTGCAACTGCGGCAATAGAATCACTATTCTTTAAGTTAATTAATTTAACCCCTTGCGTCGCTCTTCCCATTACTCGTAAATCTTTAACTGCCATTCGTATGGCGATACCAGATTTATTTATAATCATTAAATCGTCACTATCAGTCACATTTTTAATGGATACTAAATTACCTGTTTTATCTGTAATAGAGATGGTTTTAACCCCTTTTCCTCCACGATTAGTAATTCTATAGTCTTCTAAACTAGAACGTTTACCATAGCCATTCTCAGAAACTACCAAAATATTGCTCTCCATATCATTTACAGAAATCATTCCAATAACTTCATCTGTGGCTTCATTTGCGAGTCTAATTCCTCTCACACCAGATGCATTCCTTCCCATTGGTCTTGTCTTCGCTTCTTCAAATCGAATTGCTTTACCTGATTTAAGCGCCAACATTACTTGACTTTCTCCAGTAGTAAGTTTTGCTTCTAGTAATTCATCACCTTCCTTTATAGTAATGGCATTAATACCATTTGTTCTTGGTCTAGAGTACTGCTCAAGGGAAGTCTTTTTAACCTGTCCTTTCTTAGTTGCCATAATAACATAATGGCTATTGATATACTCTTCGTCTTTAAGATCGTGCGTACAGATAAATGCTTTTACTTTATCATCCTGCTCAATATTGATCAAGTTTTGAATGGCTCTACCCTTAGAAGTTTTACTGCCCTCTGGAATTTCATAAACTCGCATCCAGAAACATTTTCCTTTTTGAGTAAAGAATAACATATATTGATGGTTAGTCCCAACAAATAAGTGTTCTAAGAAATCTTCATTTCTAGTAGTTGATGCTTTTTGACCAACGCCTCCTCTATTTTGTGTTTTATATTCAGTTAAAGATGTTCTCTTAATATAGCCTGCATGTGAAATTGTGATCACCACTTTTTCATTAGGAATCATATCTTCTATAGATAGATCACCTCCAGCATATTCAATTACTGAACGACGTTCATCACCGTATTTCTCTTTAACTTGAATAAGTTCCTCTTTGATGATTTCCATACGACGTTCTTTTTTATCAAGAATGTCTTTTAAATCGTCAATAGTGATAAGTAATGCATCATATTCTGCACGTAATTTATCTTGTTCAAGACCTGTTAACTGGCGTAATCGCATTTCAACAATTGCCTTAGCTTGAATTTCGCTTAACTCAAAGCGATCAATCAGCTTTTGTCTCGCTTCATCCGCATTTGAAGATGAACGAATTAACGCAATAACTTCATCAATATTATCAGAGGCTATAATTAATCCTTCTAGAATATGAGCACGCTCTTCAGCTTTACGCAATTCATATTTTGTTCTACGTACTACAACTTCATGACGGTGCTCAATAAAATGATGAATCATATCCTTTAGATTCAACATTTGTGGGCGTCCATTCACCAAAGCAATATTATTAACGCTAAATGACGATTGTAATGCGGTATATTTATAGAGCTTATTGAGAACAATATTAGGAATTGCATCTCGCTTTAATACATAAACGATACGCATTCCATTTCTATCGGACTCATCACGAATTGTAGAAATCCCTTCCAGTTTTTTATCATTAACAATATCGGCAGTCTTCTTAATCATGTCTGCCTTATTGACTTGGTAAGGAATCTCAGTTACAATAATACATTCTCGTCCTTGTACCTCTTCAATAACAGCCTTTCCACGCATTACTATACGTCCACGGCCTGTTTTAAAAGCTTCACGAACACCATCATAGCCATAAATAATTCCACCAGTAGGGAAATCGGGTGCTTTAATATGTGTTATTAGTTCGTCAATTTCTATATCATTATTGTCAATATAGGCCACTGTACCATTAATGACTTCAGTTAAATTGTGTGGAGGCATATTAGTTGCCATACCTACTGCAATTCCTGAAGCACCATTAACTAAGAGTCCTGGAATTCGTGTTGGTAAAACGGTAGGCTCTTTTAAAGTATCATCAAAATTAAGTTTATGATCTACTGTATCTTTATCAATATCTGCCAACATGTCTTCAGAAATCTTACGCATACGTGCTTCTGTATAACGCATTGCTGCTGGGCTATCTCCATCAATAGATCCAAAGTTACCTTGGCCATCAACAAGCATATAACGTAAACTCCACTCCTGTGCCATACGCACCATTGCATCGTAAACAGAAGTATCACCATGTGGATGATACTTACCTAAAACTTCTCCAACAATTCTTGCCGACTTTTTATGTGCTGTATTTGCTCTAACACCAAGTTCATGCATCCCAAAAAGCACACGTCTATGTACTGGTTTGAGGCCATCCCTAACATCTGGTAGTGCACGTGACACAATGACTGACATTGAATAATCAATGTAAGCCGATTTCATTTCATCTTCAATATTTATTGGAATAAGCTTTTCTCCTTCTGCCATAAATAAATGTATTAGTTTTTGTAGGTTTTCAAATCGAGCTAATATAACAATTTTGTTACTCCAACCGCTATTAAAATATGGCTTTTTTCATACTTTTTATCAACAATATTTTAAGTCTATTTCGTTAATAACTATAAGGGTTTTAATTTTGATTTTTCAGCCTTTTTTTTGTCATTTATCCTCTCTAAAAACAATTTGATAATAATTAAGGTATAGTTTTTGCCTTTATACAGTTGTTTTTATTAATTTTAATGCAGAAAGGAATAGTTTATGGACGATAATTTTTCACCAAGAGTTAAAGATGTAATTGCATATAGCAAGGAAGAGGCATTACGGTTAGGCCATGATTTCATTGGTACTGAACATCTTATGCTTGGATTACTACGTGATGGTAATGGTAAAGCAATTGATATTTTAAGCGCTTTAGACATTGATTTAAATCATTTACGACGTAAGGTTGAAATTTTAAGTCCCGCTAACCCAAATATTACTGTGTCGTCCCAAGAGAAGAAAAACTTGCATTTAACCCGGCAAGCAGAACGGGCTTTAAAGACAACATTTTTAGAAGCTAAGTTATTTCAAAGTACTTCAATAAACACAGCACATTTACTATTGTGTATTTTAAGAAATGAAAATGACCCTACAACAAAACTTTTAAACAAATTAAAAGTAGATTACGATAACGTTAAAGATCAGTTTAAATATATGATTACAAATGATGATGACATAGAGACTCCTAGAGCCGAATCATTTTCAGATGAAGATGCTCCTTCATCTGAGAGTTCTAAAGACAATCCTTTTGGACAATCTACAGCAAAAGGCACTAAAAAATCTAAAACACCAGTTTTAGATAATTTTGGACGAGACCTTACTGCTATGGCTGAAGAAGGGAAACTAGACCCTGTTGTAGGTCGAGAAAAAGAAATTCAACGTGTCTCTCAAATTTTAAGTAGACGAAAGAAAAATAATCCACTATTAATTGGTGAACCTGGTGTTGGTAAATCGGCTATAGCTGAAGGATTGGCTAACAGAATTATAAAGCGAAAAGTATCACGTATTCTATATAATAAACGTGTTGTCACTCTTGATCTTGCTAGTTTAGTTGCAGGAACCAAATATAGAGGACAGTTTGAAGAGCGTATGAAAGCGGTCATGAATGAGCTTGAAAAAAACGAGGATATTATTTTGTTTATTGATGAAATTCATACTATAGTTGGTGCAGGTGGAGCTACTGGTAGCTTAGATGCATCTAACATGTTTAAGCCTGCCTTGGCAAGAGGTGAGATTCAATGTGTTGGCGCTACCACTCTTGATGAATATAGACAGTATATCGAAAAAGACGGTGCTTTAGAACGTCGATTTCAAAAAGTTATCGTTGAACCGACTACTGTTGTGGAAACGATAGAGATTTTGAATAACATTAAAGATAAATACGAAGAACACCACAATGTTAATTATACACCTGAGGCTATTGAAGCCTGTGTAAAATTAACCAATCGTTATATGACTGAGCGATTTTTGCCCGACAAAGCTATTGATGCTTTGGACGAAGCAGGATCTCGTGTTCACATTTTAAATATTGATGTTCCAGAACAAATCACCGATCTAGAAAAGCAACTTGAAGAGGTTAAGGAAACCAAAAATTCGGTTGTAAAAAAACAAAAATACGAAGAAGCTGCAAAGCTTCGTGATGATGAAAAGCGGATAGAAAAAAGCCTTGCTGAAGCTCAAGCTAAATGGGAAGAAGAATCTAAACTTCACCGTGAAGTAGTGACCGAGGAGAATGTTGCTGATGTTGTTTCTATGATGACAGGAATCCCAGTAAACAGAGTTGCTCAAACCGAAAGTAATAAATTAGCTAATCTTCCTGAATTAATAAAAGGAAAAGTAATTGGGCAAGATGAAGCTGTTGGAAAAGTGGTTAAAGCTATTCAGCGTAATCGTGCTGGACTTAAAGATCCAAATAAGCCCATTGGCTCATTTATATTTTTAGGACAAACAGGAGTTGGTAAAACGCAATTGGCTAAAGTCTTAGCTCGTGAGCTATTTGATAGTGAGGATACTTTAATTCGTGTTGACATGAGTGAGTATATGGAAAAATTTGCCATATCTCGTTTAATTGGAGCACCTCCAGGATATGTTGGTTATGAAGAAGGCGGACAACTTACTGAAAAAGTAAGACGAAAACCCTATGCGGTTGTTTTGCTTGATGAAATTGAAAAAGCGCATCCTGACGTTTTCAATATGTTACTTCAGGTTCTTGATGATGGTTTTTTAACTGATAGCTTAGGGCGAAAGATTGACTTTAGTAATACCATAATCATTATGACCTCTAATATTGGGGCTCGAAAATTAAAAGATTTTGGTACGGGTGTAGGTTTTGGAACTGCAGCAAAAAAATCGCAAGCAGATTCTAATGCCAAAAACATTATTGAAAATGCCTTAAAAAAAGCATTCGCTCCTGAATTTTTAAATAGAATCGATGATGTTGTTGTTTTCAATACGCTTG
>Ga0105356_10006695_pt1 | contig 10719 bp, 7 predicted proteins | sample GOMGulsemesocosm_3_FD_83502 | JGI IMG/M metagenome (GOLD analysis project Ga0105356, IMG submission 83502) | Methane-oxidizing microbial communities from mesocosms in the Gulf of Mexico - GOM9D Gulf of Mexico | ecosystem: Environmental > Aquatic > Marine > Cold seeps | place: Gulf of Mexico...
CGGGAGTGAAGGTTGCTCCTAATGTCTGTCCGAGCATCCATAAAATCGCTTCTGCGACGGTATTATAATGCTGGGGGCGTACTCCATATTTTACATGACGACGGCCTAGGTCTTGCACTGCAGGAACAATGGCTGCTAAATTATTGAGACTGCTTACCGCGACTCCTAAAATTTGCATGAGTTTCTTTCGTTGATCAGCCATATCCGTTTTGAACATGGATTTTAAGCTAGGGTCTAGCTCAAATAGCTTGCTGTAAAAGAGGGCAGCGGCGTTGTCGGCAATAGGGACAATTAGGTCAAAGGTGCTTTGTACGTTGTGTATTGTGGTCGGATTCATACTGACTCTCTATTTCAAACTCTCTGGATATTTAAAGCTTAGTTAAAGAGTTAAGAATCACCATCACCAGTATTGAAAAACAACCGATACTTAGTTTTGTATTGTTTTAATAATGCTAATTCCAAGGCGTTTTGCCATGCGGTTTAAGTTTGCTCGATCTGTTTTTAGTTCTCGGGCGGCAGCGGACCAATTACCTTCGTGTAGGTTTAACGCACGAGTAATAAGTTGGCGTTGGAAGTCTTCGGTTGCTGATTTTATGCCGAGTTCAAGCGATGGATAGCTTAAGCTAAGTTCTTCAGGCGCTACTTGTGTATCAGTATCTCGACTATTCGCATCCAAAGTACTCGCGTCTAGGTTGCTGGTATCTAAGGTATTGGTAAGTTGGCCAATATGAGACAGCTCAATGGTCACCACATTCTTTTCACTGAAGCTGCTATCTATTTTATGACTCTTCGCCTTTAGTGCTGCACGGTTGATGGTATGTTCTAATTCACGAACATTACCTGGCCAATCATATTGTTTTAAATAATGAGTCACGTCGGGTGCGAATTTTATTTGCTGTATACCGAGTTTACGACGAATTTGTTCAATAAAATAACCCGCGAGTAGTCCAATATCATTGTCGCGTTCCCTTAATGAGGGAACCAAAATAGGGTAGACGGTTAAGCGATGATAAAGGTCAGAACGAAAGTTTCCCGCCTCAACTTCTTGCGCTAAATTTCTATTGGTCGCAGCGATAATACGTACGTCGACGGTATGGGTTTTATCTTGCCCTACTGCCTGAATTTCTTGGCTTTGCAGCGCACGTAATAACTTACTTTGCACAGCTAATGGGATTTCACCAATCTCATCAAGAAACAAGGTACCACCATCGGCGATGGTGAATTTTCCCGAGCGATTTTCATTGGCACCCGTAAATGCCCCCTTGCGATGCCCAAAAAGCTCACTCTCAATCAGGTTTTCAGGTAACGCTGCGCAGTTGACGTAAACCAGCGGCCCTTCGCTGCGACTCGATTGCTGATGCAAGGTTCTTGCAACCAGCTCTTTGCCGACCCCCGTTTCACCTGAAATTAACGCGGTAAAATCGGACTGAGCGACGATCTGAACTTCTTTCTTTAACTTATTCATTACCGAGCTATTACCAATCAGCTCACCACCATCTTTAACTAAGGCTTCGTGAGTTAACTCGGCAACTACCTGGCGGCTATGGGATGCATGCTGTTCAAGCAAGTCTAACGTCAGCGCTGTTTTGAGGGTTGCAGCCGACATGGCAGAAATAATATCAAGGGTACGCTGCGGAATATCATCAAAGCTATTGGGAGTCAGACTATCTAGGGTGAGTAGGCCAATTAGAGAACCCTCAAATAACAAAGGGAAGCCCATACAAGAATGAACGGGTAAATCTCCTTCCATCGCCAGTAGCAATCCGTCGTAAGGATCAGGCAACGGACTATCACTTTCAAAACGTACTGGGGTTTGACTGCCACAGATCTGTTGGAAGCGAGGATGCTGATCAATCTCAAAGCGCCGGCCTAAGGTATCTGGACTTAAACCCTGCAGTGCAAGTGGCTTGAGGCGGTCACCTTGGCGAGCCAGTAATACGACAGCATCACAAGATACTGTTTTTCGTACAGTATTGAGGAGGCGTTCGAATCGGTCTGTATTGATTAAGCCACTGCTTAGATCAATGGCGAGTTCAATTAAAGATGAATAAGGGATGTTTGCCATTAATATTCCAGTGGGATCTAGATAACAAGTTAATAGTTGATTCAATATAGCACAAAAGAGTCAATATGACTCATTGATCTCGTGAGTCATATTGACTCGGTCTGATTTCGAAGTTTCTGCAAGTCCTTGAAATACAACGATATTAATAGTTGGCACAGTATTCGCTATAGCTAGCTTAACTATTTTAAGATTAAGGCCTGCTTGCCATGTACTCTCACTTTCAATTCTCAGAACAACTTCCTGCTATGCCAAATGCTGAGCGTTTGCAGTGGCTTTTGATTGCAGGTAACTGGCTTATGTTATTAGGGCTGGCTGGAACTATTTTATCAATAGAAGTGTGTTACGTCTTTGATGCACAGTTCAGTTTGATGACTCAGGTTGCTGCACATATCTCGACACTGCTGTTCGCTACTTTGATTAAGTTTGGCTACATCATGCGTTGTATCGCCCTGAAAGGTTTTGGAGAAGTCCTGTGATTGCTATTAACCGATTGTTGCAAAGAGTTAGCCAGGCACCGTTGTGGAATCTAGCATTTCGATCTTTTTTCATACTCGCAAGCTTTGTATCTGTATTCAGCCTAGTTGTGTGGCTGGTGTATCTAAATAGCGGGGAGGTATTAACCAGTCAGCAGCTTTTACCTCCCGTGCTTTGGCACATTCACGAAATGTTCTTTGCCTTTACGTTAACCATTGCGGTGGGGTTTTTATTAACCGCCGTGCAAACATGGACAGGATTAAAAAGTTTGCAAGGTTTATCGCTTATAGGGCTGACTGTTATTTGGATTGTCATTCGCTGTTTGCTATTACTGAATGAATCAACCGTTCCAGGGTTGTTAATCCTAGTTCTGGTTTTACAAATACTTTGGTGGGCTGTTGTATTAGTTTCATTATCTCGTTTATTAATCAAAGCAGGCAGTAAAAGAAATTATATTTTCATACCGTTATTAATAACTTTAATGGTTTTACAGCTCAGCTTTCTCTATTTAAGCCAAGAGTCGATTGATTCGGCTCTGCATTTGGCGCGCAGTGCCATTTTAGTTTTCTCGATTATGGTCGGGCTAATTGCTGGGCGAGTCATTCCTTTATTTACACGTAATGCACTGGCTTTAAGCGTAAAAGAAAAAATTAAAGCGACGCCAAGATTAGATAGCGCATTAATTATATTTTCACTTATCGGCTGCTTGAATTTCTTACTGAGCTACTTCGTAGAGATGCCGCTTAGTCCTGCTTGGGCCTTACTGCTAGTGGGAACCCTTCACCTTGTACGATTAACGCACTGGGCAGTTTTTTATACCTTTAATAATCCATTAGTTTGGTCGCTGCATCTATCTTATTTTTGTCTAGCGAGTGGGCTTATTTTAATTGCCATTAGCTTCTTTACTGAGCAAGTACGAATTGCAGATGCTTTTCATGTGATTACAGTAGGGGTTTTTGGCGGCATGATTTTAGCCATGATTTCTCGAGTTTCTCTCGGACACACTGGGCGAGTACTAGAAATCAATAAATGGATGATAGTTGCATTTCTTAGCATCTTTATAGCCGTTATTTTGCGAGTCGTACTCGCATTGTTCAATCAACCGTTATGGGCTTGGAATAGTTCAGCCTTACTGTGGATTTTAGCGTACTCAATATTTCTAAGGTTGTATGTTCCTGTGCTAACCAGTGCGAGGAAATAACAATGATATTAGAAATGGAGATCAGTAGCTGAAACTAAAAACTACAAAGAATGAATGGTAAAAGAATCAATAGCTCAAAGAAGCTAATAAAAAATCAAAACTCAGATAGACCAGAAAGAGAAGGAAATATTATGTTAAGTAATAAACAAATTCAGTTAGTAAAAAGCACTGTTCCTTTATTGGAAGAATCAGGTCCAGCAATTACCGATTATTTTTATAATCGCTTATTTACTCATAACCCTGAAGCGCAAAACATTTTTAATATGAGTAATCAAGCGTCTGGTAAGCAATCATTTGCATTATTTTCTGCAATAGCAGCTTATGCTAAAAACCTTGATAACGTTGAGCAGCTATTAACCATGGTTGAGCGTATTGCGCAAAAGCATACCAGCCTTAATATTCAGCCAGCGCATTATGATCTAGTAGGTCATCACTTAATCGAAACATTGCGCGAGTTAGTGCCTGAGCAATTTACTAAAGAAATCGAAGATGCTTGGACGGCTGCTTATCTGGCTTTAGCGGCTATTTTTATTAATCGTGAAGGCGAGCTTTATCAACAGCGTGAAGAATTAGTCGGGGGCTGGAAAGGCGGCCGACAATTTACTCTGGTTGAGAAACGTATAGAGTCTGAGCTAGTAAAGAGTTTAGTTTTTGAACCTATCGATGGTGGTGCTGTTATTGATTACCTACCTGGGCAGTACATTGGTATTGAAGTTCAGCCTAAGCAAAGTGAGTTTAAGGAAATTCGCCAATATTCATTGTCTGATAAAGCCAATGGTGAAAGTTACCGCATATCCGTGAAGCGTGAAATTGTAGGTGCTCCGGGCATTGTTTCTAATTATTTGCATGATGGCTTAAGACTGGGTGATGAAGTAACCCTATATGCTCCGGCTGGCGACTTCTATCTGCAAGATAATACCAAGCCAAAGGTATTAATTTCAGCAGGGGTTGGTTTAACGCCCATGCAGGCAATGTTAGAAAGTCTAGTGGTAAGCTCAGGTGCTGATACTTTCTTTTTGCATGCTTGCGAAAATGTAGCGCAGCATTCGTTTAAGAAGCGACAAGCTGATCTTGTGCAGCAAGGTAAGGTGAGTAATCACATTTGGTACAAGTCAGAAAGTGATGAGTCTGCACTTCATGGCTATATGGATATAAGCACTGTCGCCGATCAATTACCGTTAACAGAAGCTGACTTTTATCTGTGTGGTCCTGTGGGCTTTATGCAATTTGCCAAGCAGCAGTTGGTGACGTTAGGGGTAGAAAATGACTGTATTCACTACGAAGTATTCGGTCCCCATGAAAGCTTTTAAATCGAGAGGTTTTGGCTCAAAAGCTTCTAGTTAATAGTACTAGGCATCAAGTTAGGACAGGTTAAGTACAGTAGTCCTGACTTGATGGATTGAACTTTTGGTTTACTAGAGTATCCTAAAGGTCATGAAATCATTTATTCGCAATTCATTAACAAGTATTCCTAGTTCTAGGAAAAAGCGTTTAGCGCTGACCTTGCTTGTGTCCTTTTGTTTGACCTATATGGGTCAGGCTTTTGCGACGCCTATGATTTGTATGATGCCAGTCAATGACACTTCTTCAAGTACTGTCTCGCCTTGTCATCAAATAATGTCTGAAGCGAGTGGTAGTGCTCAAGCTCCAATAGAGATTATGGACTGCTGTGATCAAATGGATTCTGATAGTGATGGTCTAATAATGACGTCACACGATTGTGCTTGTCCTGATGGTGGCTGCGGAGCCTCATTAACATTCGTTATTAGCTTCTCGAGCAGTGCGCTTACTATCACTGAGCAAGCAAACTATTATTCAACGACTGGTTTCCCCAGCCAGATCGATTCGGCCCTATTCCGCCCCCCTATTGCTTAATACACCTATCTAATTGGATTTGCTTAGCCGTTAATGTGCTTGGCTTTTATTTGTAGCGTCTTTTTATAGTGTCGTTTTATAGCGTACGAGAAAATCTCATGAAAAATATTGTATTTATGTGCCTAGGTGGCGTGATCACTTTGTCGGCTTTTATCTTTGCTCAGGCGTATTTATTGAACGAAGACTCCAGCTTGGAGCAAACCCAATTTTCAGAACCTGAAGTCCTTTATTGGGTAGCCCCTATGGATGCGAATTTTCGTCGTGATAAGCCGGGTAAGTCATCGATGGGAATGGACTTAGTCCCTGTCTACGCGAATGCGGGTGGTGAGTCTGGGAAAGGGGTTGTTGAGATTTCAGCAGCGGTAGGGAATAACTTAGGGGTTAAGGCGGCAGATGTTGAATGGATGCAGCCTAAAATAAGTTTCATCAGCAGTGGCCAAGTCAATTATGCCAAAGAAAGTTTGGTACACCTTCATGCCCGTACCAGTGGCTGGGTAGAAAAACTCCATGTCAGTGATATGGGTCAGCGAGTAAAAAAAGGCCAAGCGTTATACGGAATCTATTCGTTAGAATTTATTGATGCTCAAGAAGATTATTTACGCGCTTTGAATGCCCAGGATAGCAGCTTAATTCGTGCGGCAAAAAACCGCTTAAAAGCACTGCGTATCGATAATAAGGTTATCCAAAAACTCAAGCGCACCAAGAAAGTCAGCCAAATCACAACCTTCTATGCCCCGCAAAGTGGTTATATTGAACAGCTCAATATTAATGAGGGTATGTATGTCAAACCAGAAAATGCCTTATTAACCATTGCCGATTTAAGCCAACTTACCGTTGATGTTGAATTGGACCATCAGCAAGCTGCTTGGCTCAGTCAGTTTCCTGGTAAAATTGAGTGGGTATTAACGTCTCAGCTAATGCAAACACAGCGCTGGCTAGGCAAGCTAGATTATATCTATCCAATGCTGAACGAAAAATTGCGCACTATGAGAGTTCGCTTGTTAGTTGATAATAACGATCAATTATTAAAGCCGAACATGTGGCTCAATTTAAAGGGGGAAATTACCGCTGAGGAAAAAGTATTATTAATTCCTAAACAAGCACTTATCCGTACCGAGAATAAGACTCGGGTTGTTCTCGCCTTAGGAGAGGGGCGCTTTAAATCTGTCGCCATTAAAATAGGCCGTTTCTTTAACAAGAAAGTTGAAGTGCTAGAGGGATTAGAGGCGGGTGATCATATTGTTACCAGTGCGCAATTCCTGATAGATTCTGAATCGGCAATTGATTCTGATTTACAGCGTATGGATGCTTCTGAAATGGAGAGTCACTAATGATTACTAAAATTATTCATTGGTCCATTCTCAATCGTGTCTGGGTATTGTTAATAACAGCTTTGATTATTCTGGCCGGTATTTTTTCGATTAAAAATACTGCTATTGATGCAATTCCAGATTTATCGGATGTGCAGGTAATTATTAAAACCTCTTATCCAGGGCAAGCACCCCAAGTGGTGCAAGACCAAGTTACCTATCCTTTAACCACGGCAATGTTATCTGTTCCAGGAGCAAAAACAGTTCGCGGGTTTTCATTTTTTGGCGATTCTTATGTGTACATTATTTTTGATGATGATACCGATTTGTACTGGGCACGTAGCCGAGTTCTAGAATACTTGAGCCAAGTAACCGATAGTCTGCCCGACAATGCGAAGCCGCAGCTTGGCCCAGATGCAACAGGCGTCGGTTGGGTATTTATTTATGCGCTTACCGATAAAAGCGGAAATTTAGATTTGGCTGACTTACGCTCGTTGCAAGATTGGTTTTTAAAATACGAGTTACAAACTGTAGCGGGCGTTTCTGAAGTCGCAACGGTCGGCGGTATGGTTAAGCAATATCAAGTGCAGGCTGACCCGCATAAGTTACGCGCTTACGGAATTCCACTATCACTTCTGCAAACGGCTATTCAGCAAGGTAATCAAGAGGTGGGGGCATCCGTGATTGAGATGGCTGAAGCAGAGTATATGGTACGGGCAACGGGCTATATTAGCAGTCGTGAAGATTTAGAGAATATTCCCCTAGGCATGGTGAGTAATGGTCAACCATTATTCCTCAGTGACGTGGCCGACATTATTGAAGGTCCACAAATGCGTCGCGGTATTAGTGAACTCGATGGTGAGGGTGAAGTTGTAGGAGGCATCATCGTAATGCGTTCGGGAGAGAATGCACAAAAAACAATTGAGGGTGTAAAAGAAAAGTTAGCTCAGTTAAAAGCAGGTTTGCCAGAGGGGGTAGAAATCGTCACCGTTTATGATCGCTCTGATTTAATCAATGCCGCTGTTGAAAATTTATGGGAGAAGCTGACTGAAGAGCTTTTCATGGTTGCTCTTGCCTGCATTCTATTTTTATTCCATGTGCGTTCTTCTCTGGTGGCTATTATCAGTTTGCCGATCGGAATCTTAATGGCCTTTATTGTTATGTACTTGCAAGGCTTAAATGCAAACATTATGTCGCTGGCAGGTATTGCTATTGCCATTGGCGTCATGGTTGATGGAGCCATTGTGATGATTGAAAATATGCATAAACATATGGAACGATCAGCGACAGAGGGAGAGCCGCTCAATGATAATAATCGTTGGCAGCTTGTGGCTAAAGCCGCAAGTGAAGTTGGGCCGTCATTGTTTTTCAGCCTATTAATTATTACGGTTAGTTTCTTACCTGTTTTTACCTTAGAAGCCCAGGAAGGAAAACTCTTTTCGCCACTCGCTTTTACCAAGACCTATTCTATGGCGGCCGCAGCTATCTTAGCCATTACGCTGGTGCCAGTTTTAATGGGTTACTTTATTCGCGGCAAGGTGATTAGCGAAAAGAGAAATCCGCTTAACCGTTTATTAATAGCGGTATATAAACCGTTATTAAGGTCTGTGCTTAAATTTCCGAAACTCACGTTAATAACGGCACTGTTGATGGTGCTGGCCAGTTTATATCCCGCCAGTCAGCTAGGCAGTGAGTTTATGCCGGACTTAGACGAAGGTGACCTCATGTACATGCCGACAACGTATGCTGGTTTGTCGGTGGGTAAAGCGCGAGAAATTCTTCAGCAAACTGATAAATTAATCGCAACGGTACCCGAAGTTGAACATGTATTTGGCAAGATTGGTCGCGCTGATACAGCAACCGATCCTGCACCGCTGACCATGATAGAAACGATTATTAAATTAAAGCCTAGAGATCAATGGCGTGAAGGTTTAACGAGCGAGCAGTTGAGGAAAGAGTTTGATCAGTTAGTAAAATTCCCCGGCTTAACCAATGCGTGGGTTATGCCGATTAAAACCCGTATTGATATGCTTGCAACAGGAATTAAAACACCGGTAGGTATTAAAGTCTCTGGAACCGACTTAACTATTATTCAAAATATTGGTTTGCAGCTTGAAGACGTTCTGGCTGAAGTAAAAGGGACTGCCTCGGTCTATTCAGAACGGGTTGCTGGTGGTCGATATATAAAAATCGATATCCAGCGTCGTCAGGCTGCGCAATATGGAATGAGTATTAAAGACGTACAGCAAGTTATAAGCAGCGCGATTGGCGGAAAAAATATTGCTGAATCGGTAGAAGGGGATAAACGTTATCCGATTAACTTACGTTATCCACAACATTATCGAGACTCACCGGAACAGCTTGTCCGTTTGCCAATCGTAACGCAGGCAGGGCATAACATAACGTTAGGAGACGTGGCGAATATTCGTATCGAAGATGGCCCTCCAATGATAAAGAGCGAAAATGCGCGCATTAATGGTTGGACCTATATTGATATTGAAACCAGTGGTGAAAATGCGATTGATATTGGCAGCTATGTCAAAAATGCTCAGCAGGTTTTAGCGGATAAAATTGCCAGTGGTGAATTCACCTTACCAGCGGGTTATGCCATTCGTTGGGCGGGGCAATATGAATATATGCAAAGAGCAAAAGAAAAGCTAAGTTACGTCGTTCCTTTTACCTTAGGCATCATCATTTTATTGCTGTATCTGAACTTTAGAAATGGCCGCGACGTTATCTTAATTTTATTAACGTTACCCATGGGATTGGTTGGCGGAATATTAATGATGAATTTTTACTCATTTAATTTTTCTGTCGCAGTGGGGGTTGGTTTTATCGCATTGGCGGGGGTAGCGGCAGAAACCGGCGTAATTATGCTGCAGTATTTGAAGCAAGCTTTATTAGATAGTAAGCCAGCAACGAAAGCAGAATTGCAAAGCACCATTCTTGATGGTGCAGTGCATAGAGTTCGCCCAGTGATGATGACGGCCATCGCAACCATCGCAGGTTTGGTGCCTGTGATGTATGGTACAGGTGTTGGCTCAGAAGTAATGAGTAGAATAGCTGCACCGATGTTAGGTGGCATGATCAGTGTGGTGATCCTGACGTTATTGGTTTTACCTGTGGCGTATTATCAGGTGATTTCCTGGGAGAAACGTTAAAGTCACGAGTTTTTCAATTGGGTATTAATTCTGCTGTCCCCTAGCACTTACGATACCTTAGGTTCAGAAACCTAAGGTATCGTAAGTAATCGATTGACCCTGACTTATGTTTAAATGTATTGTGTGCAATATAGTTTGATGCAATCTAAAGTTATGAGATAAACATAAGGAAAAAATAAATGCTGATGAAGTCTTTGATGGGCCACGCTGTGGCTGTGCTGATACTCTCTTTTACAGGTGTATTGAACGTAGCCGCTGCCGAAAAGTCACCTGTAGAAACCGCCGCAGAAACAAGAGAAGCAGGGCAACTAGCAGTCTCCAGCGATACCTTTAGCTGTATCCGTGATATGACCAAGGTGCGTGGCTTCTATGTGGATAACTTAAAAGGTGACCTTGAAGGCACGTTAGCTGTGGCTAACTCTGAAAGCGGAGGGATCTATCCACCAGGATCTGTAGTGCAGCTAGTTCCCGGCGAAGTTATGATCAAGCATGAAGAAGGCTATAGCCCTGCAACAAAAGGCTGGGAGTTTTTTGAGTTAGACGTTTCAGAAGAAGGTTCTGAGATTAGAAGACGTGGTTTTGTCGACGTCGTGAATCGCTTTGGCGGTAATTGCTTTGGTTGCCATATCCAAG
>Ga0105356_10006697_pt1 | contig 10718 bp, 10 predicted proteins | sample GOMGulsemesocosm_3_FD_83502 | JGI IMG/M metagenome (GOLD analysis project Ga0105356, IMG submission 83502) | Methane-oxidizing microbial communities from mesocosms in the Gulf of Mexico - GOM9D Gulf of Mexico | ecosystem: Environmental > Aquatic > Marine > Cold seeps | place: Gulf of Mexico...
AAATGAGCTTTATCAATCATTTGCGGCATTCCATTCACATAATACACTGGGAATGGCTCTCCCCAATAACGCTGACGTGAAAACACGGCATCTCGTAATCGGTAATTGGTTTTTCCTTCTCCTTGATTTATTTGCTCCAATTCATAAATGGCACGTTTGGTTGCTTTTTTATGGTTCATTCCATTAAGGAAGTCACTATTTGCAATGGAGGTATTATTTTTATCAGCGTAAGCTTCTTCACTAATATCAACCCCTTCAAAAATATTAGGAATGGCAATATTGAAATGTTTAGCAAAGTCGTAATCACGTTGATCACCGCATGGTACGGACATTACGGCACCAGTTCCATAGCCCGCCAATACATAATCGCCAATCCAAATTGGAATCGGTTCTTTTGTAAATGGGTGTTCGGCATAAGCCCCTGTAAACACTCCTGATATGGTTTTTACATCGGCCATTCTATCACGTTCACTACGCTTAGATGATGCCAAAACATAAGCCTCTACTGCTTCTTTTTGCTCGTCTGTTGTCAGTATAGACACCAAATCATGCTCTGGTGCTAAAGTCATAAAACTCACACCAAAAATAGTATCAGGTCGGGTTGTAAATACATCTATATCCCATCCTAAATCCTTCCCTAAGGGAAGGACTTTTCTGTTTTCTAATTCTTCTGCTATTTTGTTTACAACTAATTCAATGTTTCCTAAAACCTCTTCATTTGTAAAACGAATAACTTTATAGCCCTTACTTTCTAAAATAGTTGTTCTTTCGGCATCTTTCTCTTTTTGAGATTCATGTATTTTTCCATCAACTTCAACAATAAGTTGCTTAGATAAACACACAAAGTCAACGATAAAATCTTCTATTAAATGTTGTTGTCGAATCTTTAAGCCAAGTTTTTTGCTTTTTAATTGTTCCCAAAGTGCGGCTTCTCCTTGGGTGGGATTAGCTCGCATTTCTTTTGCACGTTCTAACAATATATTTGCATTCACTGGATTACCTGTTAAATATCCAGCATTCTCTCCCTTTCCGCTGGAAAGGGTTGGGGATAGGACCTTGAAAGAGACAGAAGCGCCTACCGATTTCCCGATCCAGTTACGTTGACTCTCCTTTAAAGCATCCGTCCAGTCAATTGTATTTAACCCTTGCAATAAACGCTCGGCATAAGCAGAAATACGCATAGACCATTGGGTCATTTTTTTACGAACTACAGGATGTCCACCACGCTCAGAAACACCATTTACAATTTCGTCATTCGCTAAAACGGTTCCTAAATCTGGGCACCAATTAACTTCGGTTTCGGCCAAATAGGTTAATCTATATTGTAATAATATTTCTTGTTGTTTTTCAGAAGAATAGCCATTCCATTCATCAGCAGAAAATAATTCAATACCTTCGTCACAAACGGCATTTACATTTGTATTCCCTTCAGAAGCAAACGTATTCACTAAATTTGATATTGAATCTGCTTTATCGGAATCAATATTATACCAAGATTCGAATAATTGAATAAAAATCCACTGAGTCCACTTATAATATTCTGGACTACTCGTTCTTACTTCACGAGACCAATCGAAAGAAAATCCGATTTGATCTAACTGACGTCTATAGGTTTTAATATTGGCTTCAGTAGTCAAAGCAGGATGCTGTCCCGTTTGAATAGCATATTGTTCTGCTGGTAAACCAAAACTATCATAGCCCTGAGGGTGTAATACATTAAATCCTTTATGACGTTTGTAGCGTGCATAAATATCTGATGCTATATAACCAAGAGGATGTCCAACGTGCAATCCCGCACCACTAGGGTAAGGAAACATGTCTAACACATAGTATTTAGGTTTTTCAGAATTATTTACAGCTTTAAATGTTTTGTTTTCTGCCCAATATTTTTGCCACTTGGCATCAATCTCGTTAAAATCGTATCTCATGTGTGTCTTCAATTGTTTTTTATGGTCAGACTGCAAATGCTCCGTCCAAATCCATAGTCCTTTCCTTGAGTATTGAAATCCTCATTATGGGGATTTGCAATACATTCCGTTCAATCTTAATATTCTTAAAAAGCGTAATATAAACTCATTACTATCACTTTTTGAAGTGGCAAATTTACGGTTTATTGTATGAATGAAAAAACCTTTACTTTTGAATTGTAATTGAATTTTAATTAAACTCATAAAAATTGCAAAACAATACTTTAAAAGCACATCTTGCACTGTTGGGAGCCAATGTTATTTATGGTGTAAATTATTTGATTGCTAAAGGCATAATGCCCGATAAAATAGGAGCTTCAGCATTTGTTTTAATACGTATTATAGGCGCTGGAATTCTGTTTTGGATTATAAAATCTTTCCTTAAAGAAAAAATCGAAAAGAAAGATTTTTTGTTACTCGCAGTCTGTGGATTGCTAGGTGTTGCAACAAATCAATTGTTGTTTTTTCATGGCTTAAGCTTAACCTCTCCTATTGATGCTTCAATTATAATTACTGCTATTCCGGTAATGGTTTTAATTTTTAGCGCCATTATATTAAAAGAAAAAATCACACGTAATAAACTATTAGGCATTTCCATAGGTGCAATTGGAGCCGTATTACTCATTGGATATGGCAATACTGCTGGGGGAACAAGTTCTATGCTAGGGAATATGTTTATTTTATTCAATGCTTGTTCTTACGCTTTGTATTTGGTACTTGTTAAACCGATGATGAAAAAATACAGTGCCATTACAGTTATTAGCTGGGTATTTTTATTCGGATTTATGTTTGTATTCCCCATTGGTGTGAAAGATGCGTTAACAACAAACTTTGAAGCTTTCACCTTAAACACCTATTTGGTGATAACTTTTGTTATAGTTTGCACTACCTTTTTGGCGTATTTATTTAATATTTACTCACTTAAATATGTGTCACCATCGGTTACTGGAAGTTATGTGTACTTACAACCTGCTGTTAGTTTTATCATGGTAAGTATTTATGCTTTTGCTTTAGGGCATGATAAATATGCTCAAGATATTAACATCCTAAAAATATTAAGTTGCTTATTAGTAGTTTCGGGAGTGTATTTAATAAGTAAACAATCTAAGCGTTGACCAAAAAAAAATATCAAAATTTAAAAATATCAAGCCTTGAAATTATTTAAAATCACAAATCGCATTTACAAAACCACCAATAATAAGGGTATAATTAAATTATTTGTCTTAGTACTACTTGTGTTGAATCTGTCTTGTAAAAATCAGAATTCAACTCCTTCCGAAAGTACAGACGATTTATATACAAACCAAGCGCTTCAGTTTGATGGAATTGATGATAAAGTGGATCTTTATTTAAAACCATTGACGGAACAGTGGACCCTATCACTTTGGATAAAAGGAAACGATAGTTTATGGAACCCAAACGAAACCGTTATTTCAAATGGATGGGCTACCGTAGAAGGCTGGGAACAAACGCCTCTTAGTTTACAACACGGTTATCCTACTGTGGGAGACAGTTTAAGAGCTTCACGCAAATTAGATACGAAATGGCATCACTTAGCACTGGTTAATGATGGCACAACTTATCGTCTTTATCTCGATGGTGATCTCGAAGTTAAGGGTGAAGGTGGTAAAGGTATTTGCCCCTCTTTTATTGGCGCAAATGACAGTAAAGATTTCTTTAATGGACGTATTGACGAAGTTAGAATATGGAATACAGCTATTGACCAAAACACCATTAAAAAATGGATGAACACCCCTCTAAAAAAAGACCATAAGTATTATTCTAATTTGATATCCTGCTATAGCTTTGATGACGAGGCATTGGATGCAACTGATCTTTCTGGACGATTTCATGGTGATATCAAAAAACAATACTCAAGTACAGTCACAAATGATACGCCAGTATATATCCCTAATAGGAATACTAATTTCCTAGGGCATTATAAAAGCTCAGATTATATAAATATTCCAAGCAAACAAAGTGCTTTTGAAGGATTATCTAGAACAAATGATACGAATACATTAAAGGTATTATCATGGAATATTTGGCATGGTGGTGTTGAAAGTGGTGAGGAATTGGGGCGACAACGCGTTATAGAGATTATTAAAGCCTCAACCGCCGATGTGATATTAATGATTGAAACTTATGGCGCTGCACAACTAATCGCAGAGCAACTAGGGTTTCACTATTATACACTGGGAGAAAAAGACAATTTAGCTATTTTTAGTCGCTACCCCATAGTAGAACAATATCCCTCAAATTTTAATGGATTTTACAGTATAGGCGCCAAAATCAAAATGCCAAATAACCGTGAAGTTATTGTTTGGGATGTTTGGTTGCGTTATGCCTTACCCGATTATACCATGGAAATTAATAATCCCAATTATACTGCACAGAACATGATTGATGGTGATATGAATTATGCGGTAAAAGATTTAAATGCGATACTTGAAAAAGATCTTTCTGTTTATGCAAAAGATCAAAACACCCCAATTATTTTTGGTGGTGATTTTAATTCTTGCTCTCATTTAGATTGGACAAAAGCAACAGCAGAGGCAGGCTTACATTATAATAAAGCCGTTGATTTTCCTGTGAGTAAAATAATGATGCAACAGGGCTATAAGGATAGTTATAGAGAAATTCATCCAGACCCAGTGAAATCCATTGGAAAAACATGGTCACCTCTTTATAATTATTGTGACGATTTTAGAATTGATTTTATTTATTATAAAGGCCCACAAGTAACCCCTTTAGATTCTAGAGTTATTGATCATCACCCAGATCAGAGTCAAATGTTTCCATCAGATCACGCGGGGGTGTTAAGTATTTTTGAAATTAATTAACTCGAACTTTAAGTTCTTGAGGTAACAAACAGTAATAAGTAAAAGCATTTACAGGCGTTGTGATATGATGTACTTTTCCTTGTTTCACAATATATCCGTTAAAGTTTTCAAGTTCACTAGGGCGCCCTTCCATAATATCACGCTGCATAGATGCTGTGGTATTATACGCTAAATTATCAACCACATTTAACACCATTTCAATATGGTGATTTGTTAAGTTAATCCCTTTTGCATTGGCAACGGCAACAATTTCTGTTGCCGTTTGATACATGATTTGCCGTACATTTTCATCGGCTCGAATCACTCCAAAAACCGATCGGGTTATTGCTCCAACACCGCTTATTGTGGTTATAAACAAAAACTTCTTCCAAATATCTAAATGAATATCCTCGGAAATCACGTTTTTAAATCCCGCCTTATCAAACTGAGCTTTTATAGCTAAGACACGTTCTGTTTTAGTATTATCATACGCTCCAAATACAATTTCGGGTTCAAAAGCAAAATGATTTAGAATTCCTGGAGCTTCAATTTTACTTACAATTTTGCATAAGCCAGCAAGTACATTCTCTTTGGGAATCACAGCTCGCAATCTATCGGCATTATCGGCGCCATTCTGTAAAGGCAACACCATAGTGTTTTTAGTTAGTATTGACTTCAAGTCTTTGGCAACCTCCTGTACTTGCCAAGATTTTACAGCGAGAATTATTAAATCAGGATCTTTAATTGAGCAAATATCATTAGTCACTTTTGGAAACACATGAAAATCACCTTGAATACTTTTCACTTGCAACCCTTTTGTTTTAATGGCTTCAAAAGTTTTTCCTCTCACAACAAAAGTTACATTTAACCCTGACTGCACCAGTTTTCCTCCAAAATAACCACCTACTCCTCCTGCTCCAATTACAACAATGTTCATATATTTAAGTTTATAATATTAGATTTATTAAAATTAATTGAATTTAAGAATAAAAAAATCAATTCAAAAGACGCCTATTGGTAAAGGAATAACAAATACCTAAAATTAAAAGACTTTAACTTTTAAAGTCAATTATTAATTTACTTTTTTATTTTTACATCATCAACTACAGCACATTTATGAGTTCATCATTTGAAAAGCATCAAAAACGCCGACTTATTTCTTCTTATTTTTCAGTGGTTATAAGTATTGCTTTGGTTTTATTTCTTCTAGGATTATTGGGAATGCTGGTAATAAATGCCAAAACGATTTCCAATAACTTCAAAGAACGGGTTGTGATGACCATTTATTTAAATGAAACGGCGAAATCGGTAGAAATTAATCAGCTTGAAAAAAGCTTAGCCATGGCGCATTATGTAAAGGAAACCAAATATGTTTCTAAAGAGGATGCTGCCGATTTTATGAAAGGTGAATATGGAGAAGATTTCCTTGAAGATGTCGGGCACAATCCTTTACAGAATTCTATCGATGTAAATTTAAAAGCAGATTTCGTTACCGAACAAAGATTAGATAGTATTTCTCAGTCAACATTGACAAAAAAGTTTGTCGACGATGTACGTTATGACAAAGATTTAGTGTCTATTATGAATAGTAATGTAAAACGTATAAGTCTATGGGTGCTTATTATAAGTGCATTATTTACGCTTATTGCGGTATTATTAATAAACAGTTCTATTAGATTGGCTGTCTACTCAAAACGATTCATAATTAAAACAATGCAAATGGTTGGTGCTACTAAGCAGTTTATACGTCGTCCTTTTATTTGGAGAAGCATCCGACTTGGCGTTATTGGCGCTGTTCTCGCTTTAATTGGGATGGCTGTTGTGTTATATTATTTGAATATTACTTTCCCCGAATTAGAACTACTCGGTGACCAAATACTCCTTATTTCATTATTTGCTGGAGTTTTTATTATAGGAGTTCTCATCACATGGATTAGTACTTATTTTGCAACACAACGTTTTCTAAATTTAAAAACCGATCAGTTATATTATTAGAATTTTAACAAAACCGATTAAAATATAAATTATATTTGAACCTTTAATTTAAGTATGGGAGCACAAAAACAAAACGACAACACTAAGGACACATTTATCTTTGGCAAAAAGAACTATAAATGGATGTTTATAGGTATAGGTTTTATTGCTTTAGGGTTTATTTTAATGTCTGGAGGGGGTAGTGACGACCCCAATGTATTCAATCCAGAAATTTTTAATTTTAGACGCATCCGTTTAGCACCTACTTTAGTTCTTATTGGGTTTGGTATTCAGATTTACGCCATTTTATTGAATCCTGATAAATCGAAAGCAAAGAAATAAATTTCAAATTCCAATTCTTTTTTAAAATATAGTACGGCTATTTTGATATTTTTGCCACATGGAAATAATTGATGCGATCATTCTTGGAGTAATTCAAGGACTTACCGAATTTTTACCAGTGTCTTCTAGCGGACATTTAGAACTTGGGAAAGCAATACTTGGCGACAACTCTATGCCAGAAGAAAGTTTACTTTTTACTGTAGTATTGCACTTTGCAACAGCCTTGAGCACCATGGTTGTTTTTAGAAAGGATATCGTAATACTTCTAAAAGGATTATTCGCATTTAAATGGAATGAGGACACAAAATTTGTGACTAAAATTATTATTTCAATGATTCCTGCAGTTGTAATTGGTTATAATTACGAATCTCAGCTAGCCGATCTTTTTGGCGGTAACATTCAGTTGGTTGGATTTATGTTACTCTTGACTGCGTTTTTACTCTACCTCGCTGACAAAGCTAAGAATACCACAAAAAAAGTAACTTTTAAAAATGCCTTAGTTATTGGATTTGCTCAGGCCATTGCGATGCTCCCTGGGATTTCACGATCTGGTGCTACAATTTCTACATCAGTTTTATTAGGTAATGACAAAACTAAAGCGGCACGATTTTCTTTTTTAATGGTAGTTCCATTGATTTTTGGAAAAATTGCTAAAGATATTTTAACTGGAGAATTAACCTATGACAGCAGCACATTTCCAGCGCTATCTGTTGGCTTTATAGCAGCATTTATTTCTGGATTATTTGCCTGTACTTGGATGATTTCCTTGGTGAAAAAGAGTAAGCTTTCCTATTTTGCAATTTACTGTATTGTCGTTGGTTTAATTGCTATTGGATTCTCTTCAATGAATTAAATATAACTGAAATGATAACAGGAGAAGCATATAAAACCGGACAAGTATTATTAATTGACAAGCCTCTTAACTGGACCTCTTTCCAAGTGGTTAACAAATTAAGGTGGGCAATACGACAGGCTTTTAATATTAAAAAAATAAAAGTTGGTCATGCAGGAACTCTCGATCCATTGGCCACTGGACTATTGATTATTTGTACAGGAAAAATGACAAAGCAAATCAATACGTTTCAGGCACAAGTAAAAGAATACACAGGGACTATTGTTTTGGGAAGCACGACACCTTCGTATGATTTGGAAACTGAAATAGACAAAACATTTCCAACAACTCACATTACTGAAGACTTAATTAAAGACACCACAAAGCAATTTATTGGAGATATTGAGCAATTTCCACCAATATTCTCGGCTATAAAAAAAGATGGCAAACGCCTATATGAATTTGCTAGAGCTGGAGAAACTGTCGACATAAAATCAAGAACTATTCATATTTCCAAATTTGAAATCACTGCTATCAACGACCTGGAAATTCAATTTCGTGTGGTATGTAGTAAAGGAACCTATATCCGATCCTTAGCTCATGATTTTGGTAAAGCCCTCCAATCGGGAGGTCATTTATCGGTTTTACGAAGAACAAAAATTGGTGAATTTAATGTTGATAATGCATTATCTATTGAAGGATTTATAGATAATTTGCCTTCGGAATAGTTATTGATACTGTATTAGCTTCAAACTAAGTCCGATTATGAAGCGTATCATTACTTTCTTGTTTTTATCAATACCCTTATTATCCTTTTCACAAGACGATCTACAAGCAAATGGTTTATTCTACAAAATAGCTATAGCAACAACCTTAGGTATTAATGAAGAATATGAGTTTTTTGACGAAGGGGAAAGTGGCACTTTATTAGAGCCCAGTGCGTTTTTTATAAATAACACTATTGGCTATAAATTTGATGAACGCAGTGCCATCGGGTTAAATTTTGAATACAATTGGCATTCTGCAACTGGAATTCATTTTTTCCCTGCATACTTAAGTCTGCGATATAATATTATTACAAATGACGACAATGTATTTATCAGATCGGGATATGGCAGACTATTAAATATGGGCAAAGCCTTCCAAACCGGTACCATGTACAAAGTTGGAGCAGGAATAGAGCTCTTTGATGAGGATTATAAAAATGCAATTCTAATTGGTTTAGATTTCAGCAGAAAACGATTCGGATATAAACAATCTGAAAAACTCTCAAGTATTTCATTATTTTTTGAATTCATGGTGTTTTAAACTATTTTCGACAAATTAACGTATATACCATAGGTTAATTTATTTAAACGCATGTCGATCTCAAATACATATAAAGCTTTAATTTTCACAACGCTATTGACTACAATGGTGGTGTTCTTAGGCTTTACTATTCATATAAAAAAGCGAGCAACTCTTGTGGCTGAAACGTATTATGAATTGGACGCTGAACCAATAGAGGAAGAAGAATATATCACAGAAGAACTGAATGACATCTTAAAAAGCTTCGATAATTTATTATCTCCTTCTACAAATCAGGCATATAATGAAACTAAGGATTATGAAAATCAGGAGTTAAATGACCCCGAGTTTGAAGCTCAAATGGAGGCTATAAAAAATAGAACGACTATTGATGATCTCAAGGCTTCTGCCGAAACAAATGGCCCTGCTACGACTTCTGAAAACAGCACAAACACCGAAGCATCTGCTGTATTTAATGAAATTAATTCTATTGTAGATAAGCGTTCAGAAAATCAAAAGCAAACTGCAAATAACAGTGCTAATAAAAATAGTTCCATTAGTTATTCTTTATTGGACAGAACCCATACCTTTTTACCCACGCCTGTGTATTTGTGCGATCGAGGTGGAAAAATAATAATTAATATTACTGTGAATCAACAGGGCAATGTGATCAAGGTTAAATACAACAACACATCACCTTCAAAGAATGGTTGCCTAATTGATCATGCTCTGGAATATGCCAAAGCTGCCCAATTTAATAATGACGCTTCAAAAACGTCTCAAATAGGTTCAATCACCTTTCATTTTAAAGACAAACCGTAGGCTCTAATTCACAAAGTAAATGTGTTAGATCTTCCATTACATTTTGGCCTTTATCTTTATTATACCAAACTTGTAGGTCTTCTTTAAATTCATCTGTAATTTTCCCAAATTCAGCTTTATAATCTTCTACCAATTTTGCAGCTGTACTTGGTCGAGATCCATAAGTATTAACAACATCGCCTGTGGAATCATCAAGCATAATTAATTTAGGAATAGATTTGCTTCCGTTGGTTAGGAAGAGATTCATTAAATCTTCATTATCATCTCTAATAACTGTTTTGAATGTAATATTATCGTTGAGCTCAGCTACCCTATTAATTACTGGCATAATATGAGCGGCATCACCACACCAACTTTCGGTAATGACCAACCAAGTAACTTTTTCTTTAAAAGATTCAATTCTTTCTTTAAAATCTGAAGGCACTTTTAAGGTTTTATCCCATCGTTTCATTCGCCTATCATTCAATTTAGTAAACTCAATTCTATCAACAGTTTTTTCATCACCTGTTGCCGATTCATCTTTAACTAATTGTGTTACCAAAGTCCTATACTCTTGATAAGATTGGCTTCTTTCTAAACTTTCTTCTATTATGGTTTTCATACTATTACCTTAAGGGGTCAAAATTAGCATCCAATTGTGTTAAATAAGATGATATTTATCATGCTTTGTCT
>Ga0105356_10006699_pt1 | contig 10717 bp, 6 predicted proteins | sample GOMGulsemesocosm_3_FD_83502 | JGI IMG/M metagenome (GOLD analysis project Ga0105356, IMG submission 83502) | Methane-oxidizing microbial communities from mesocosms in the Gulf of Mexico - GOM9D Gulf of Mexico | ecosystem: Environmental > Aquatic > Marine > Cold seeps | place: Gulf of Mexico...
GACTGAGACTCTAAATAAAGTCCACTGGCTAGCAAACTTGCGACCATCTTCTGTAAGCAAATTCGCAGTTAAATACCACCACTCTTGTCGATAGTCTTTATGAGGAGCGTGATCTTTTGGGAAACTTAGCTGATTATTTTGATCAGGCAAGGCATAATTGCCATCACTATCAGCCAAACGATGCAACGGCTTACTGATGTTATTTCTATCAGTCTCTGTTGCCGATCTGTTTTGTTCACAAGACGAAATCAAAACACTAAACAGCAAAGCAAAAGCTCGAATGTAACTTAATCTTGTTATGTTAAAGTCCTTTTTACTCTTCATATTTTGCCTAATTTCTTACGTGAAGTTAATGTGCGCAAAGGCATAAAAAGTGCTGGAATTAAGCATAGTAAACCGATTAAACTACTCGAACTAAAGGATGTTAAATCTAAAACCAACGGCATAGACCAACCAAAAGAAGAGGGTAAAACTTTAGTAACCAATGACTGTGCAATAAGCAGTGCCACGGGCCAACTCAATAAAATACAGCCGCAAGCGAGTAGTAACCATTGTGTCAACATATGAGTAAACAAAGCCAAGCGTGAATAGCCCAAACTCACTAAAACGAATAAATCTTCTTTACGGGCAAGTTCTAAATTATTTGCCGATAAAAACAAACCGAAACAAGCGATAGATAGCAATATTGCCGCTATGGCTTGGGTAAGTAAAAAGGTTTGGCTAAAGAGTTTTAATGCCATTTTTTTTATGCTTTCAGGAGCGAAAACTTGGTTGTCCTCAATTGCTACCTCATCCAACAATCTCTGCTTAACATCAGCTAAATTAATTTCACTATTCGCATCGTCATCGTCCTTTAAAAACACGCCAAAACCCAATTCTGTCAGATTTCTTATTTCCTTAACGGCAAATTCTGTAAATAAGGTTACTTCAAAACTAGGATTACCATAATCGAAATAAATACCGCTAACAGTGCAATTAAATTTACCACTGTTTTGACTGATATTTATTTTATCGTTAAGGACTACATTTCGTTTTAGCGCCAATTGCTCGTTAATGAAACAAGCGTTACTAGAGAATTGTTCAATTGCAATTTTCGCAGCGTTATCTCTACTATCAAAACGTTTCTCTACTGATATTAGTTCATTTGGTAATGACTTAAAGACAATGGCATCAAATTGTCGTTGTGATTTTACTGTGGTAATTCCTATTGTGTCCTGTTGTTTTATTTGCGTTTTTAATTGCAACTCAGTGCTTTCCGTATCTAGCCAATCAACCTTAGCAAGCGCTTGATAGTAGAGATAATATTCATCCACATTGTCATTTTTAGCTAACCAGTTGGCAAGCTCAGATTTCTTTCCCTGATTGAATCGAACATACAAATCTTCACTTAAATTTTGATCTAGATATTTAACAAAAGCAGATTCAAAACTATTAACCATTAACGCCGCGGCAATACTTGTGGTTAAGGCAATATAAAAAGCGGCTAAAGGCAAAAAACGTCGAGTTATCTGATTAACTGTGTCTTGAAGAATAAACTTTAGCCTAAATTGTTGAACCAGTTGATTCAGCCCCTTTAACGCTATTAATAAAAATAAAGGCAATAAGGATAGACCGACAAATAATAACAACGCGTATTTAACCATGATGTGATGCCAATCGGCTTCAGGCCAGATAAAAAACGAAAATGTTGCGACAAGAGCGAACCCCGTTGCTTGTTTAAAAAATAAAGTATCAGAGGTATTGGTTTTAATTTGTTTGGCAAAAAAAGAAATTTTTTGATTGTTGATGATAAAATACTGCTTAACCAGTGCGATAAAAACCGCAACACTGGTAATAAACACCGACCAGATGAAGTACTGCCAATTCCAAGCTAAATAACCGCTAGTGTTTAAATTGTATAATTGGTTTAAGGTCAATCCTAAAATAGGTAATAGTGCTGAAACTAACAGCACAGCTATAACTACACCGATAAGGCTTGCCACCAAAATCAAAAAAATGGCTTCTATAGCTAAAGCAAAGCGAATTGAAAACAAAGCAACGCCCAATAGCCTTAATTTAGACATTAATTCACTGCGGTTATGCCAAGCTTGATTTGCCGCTTGAAAAGCAATAAACAAACTCACCACGAAAGCCAAAATGGCTAACGCCATTAAATTTAAATGCAATGCATCTGCAAAGCCGGAACGTTCATCCAGTGACCATGACTGCTGAAGCACTAAATGGGCAGGTAAAACATCTTCAAGTTGAGCCAGTTTGGTTTCTGTGATTTCATTGACAATCAAGTAGCTAAAGCCAGTTACATCATCAAAAATTTGCCATGCTGTGTTAATGTCAATAATAGCGATATTGCCTAAACCTTGATTATTAATCATTTTTATCAATAAGTTAGTGGAAAAATTATCGAAAGGTTTAGTGTCACTGTTATTATTTTTTAAGTCGTTTCCGCCGTTATTATTAAGTGAATTTTTTGCTTTTTTTTCTCTTGTAAAAGTTAAAGGTTGCTCTGTACTAAGTGAAAGTTTTTTTGCATATTCAGCATTTAACATCACCTGATTAATATTATAGTGGTCAGGCTGGGCAATACTAAGCCCCAATAAATCTATGCCTTTAAAGGATATTCTTTGACCGCTGGATAAGGTTTTAGAAAATGAAAGTATTGGCATGAGTTCGGTGAAACCTTGTTTTCTTAAGTTGGCAAAGTCTTCAATACTAAGATTTCCTCGCTCTTTTGCCATAACGGTATAAGAAATTGGGCTACTTAATTTTGCATTGGCTTGTTGATACTCTTGTTTGCTGGCGTGGTTTAAAATTAAAATGCTTAACAGTGTTGAGGTAGCAATCGCCAAACTGAATATAAAGCCCAAATTTAGCAAAGGTTTATGCCTGTATTCAGCAACTTGAGTCTTAATTAACTGCGTTAACTCAATTTTAAAGGACATCTTTGCCCTTTGCTGCTAAATGGCTTTTTATACGGCATAAACTACCATTTTCTAAATGGTAAATTTGCTCCATTTTATCAGCAACTTGCCTGCTGTGAGTAACCATTAATAATGCTGTATTATGTTCTTTCGCTAATTTTGCTAACAGTTCGACTACACAAGCACTATTGTTCTGGTCCAAATTTCCGGTCGGTTCATCAGCCAATAGCAATTGAGGTTTAGCCGCCAACGCTCTAGCAATTGCCACTCGTTGCATTTCTCCCCCAGATAAAGTGTCTGGTAATTTTTGCATTAATTCGCTTATACCTAAGCTTTTCGCTAACAATAAGCAATGTGCTTTATCATAACGTCCAGCCAACTTAGCGCTGAATTCAATATTGTCTTTAACATTTAGTCCTGAGAGCAAGTTAAACTGTTGAAAAATAATGCCTAGGGTATTTTTTCTAAGCTGGCTCAATTTGTTTTCAGATAAACTCGACAATGACTGGTTAGCAATTTGAATATCACCTTGCTGTATAGGCTCCAAACCAGCAATTAAATTTAATAAGGTTGTCTTGCCACTACCACTGTCTCCCATTAAGGCTACAGTTTCACCTTTTGTGATATGTAATGCTAACCCTGATAAAATCTGCCGTATTTGGGTACCGTCGTGTACTTGGTGACTCAAATCCATTATTTTTAATGGCATACTATTCCTTTATTAGGCTCTATGTGTTTTAGACTCTTAACCATAATGTAAAATGAGACCCCCGATAACAAAAAACGAAAAAGATGGTGTATTTATACAGCAATTATTACATGCGTGACATGCATCTCGTATGCGTATGATGCGATTTGTCCGTCTCTGTTTATCGACACAGTATCAGATAAAGCTTATATAGAACTTGTACGGGCGTTATAAAAGATTAACGCCCAACCTACATTAATAAACGAACAAGACAGGATATTTCATGTAGCGCTTATCGTAGTATGGCGATTTTTGGTAAAACCATCGCAATTTTTCATCTGATTTACTTTTGAATAAATCTTTGATTTCACTTGTTTCTTCTTCATTAATTATAGCGATTTCAGGTGGGAATGCCTTTAGAAAATCTGCTAGTAATTTAGGATCTTGCGCCAACATTTGATTAGCTAAGGGGACTATTGCATAACTTTCAATATATTCAGTACGCTGGAACATTTGATTAAAGAATCCCCAAGCGAAATACGAATCAGGTGCTCTGGGATCAAGTAGAGCAACAGCTAATCTCCCTAAGGTTTGATCTGTTTTTACTTTAATACTTCCACTAGGCAATACAACTTGTACTGCTTGTTGAGCAAATTGTGCTTTCACTGTTAGATGTCCTTCAAAAGGTACTTTGCCAAATTCTGGATCCTTCGCACTGAATTCTGTGGCAGAAAGTTTAGTTGCATTTGCCAGTACTTCCATTTCTATGCCTTGATTTTTTAGGCGTTCAATAACAGTTAGATGCTCACTTGATAAATAAAAGGCTTTTGGTACGTCAACAACCACCTTGGCTTTTCGTTGCCAAAAAGTAGGTAAATCTTGATAAGCCTTTGATTTTCCGTTCCAATTTATGTAATTAATTCGTGTAAGTTTATCGGTTTGATTAGTATACTCTTTTCCTAAAAAATCATTTAGCTCCGGATTCTCTGTATCTAAATCCCAACTAAGTGTCATTTTGGCTGGTCTCGACTTAACATCTTCTTGTGTCGCTACAGCCAAAGAGTCGGCTTTGTTATTTAGTAGTAACAAGGTTGCTTCAAGAAAAACGTAAGTCCCCAGTACCCTTTGTTTATAAGGTTTAAGAGAATGGTTCTCAATTAAAATAGTAGGTAAATGACGCACATCCCCCCAGCCGTTACTAAACCTTGGTCCTGCAGTCCAACCAAAAATACCTTTCTTAAAATTCTTTGAGTCATAACCAAAAACCAGTGGACCACCTTTATGGCCGTTATCCGCCAACGCTTTATTAATTACGGGTTCAAATTCATTGCTCAACCAGCGACTAATGTTGGGCGAGTCTGCGTGCTCGCCATTAAAGCCATAGGTAATATCATATTGATAATCTTCGCCGTCAGTCACATGTATATCTAGATACAAGCTAGGTTGCCAGGTATTAATCGCCGAGATTAATAATTGCATTTCAGGCGTATCAGCTTTTGAATAATCGCGATTTAAATTGAGGTTTTGTGCGGTAGTTCGCCAGCCCATACTTTTCGGGCCCCGTTGATTTACTCGATTAAAAGGACTGCTCCTTTCATGACCATCAACATTAAATATCGGCATAAAGACGATATTTACATTATCAAGCAGCGCTTTTTTACCATTTTTACTGATGTCTCTAAGTAACATTAAGCCTGCATCTTTACCGTCAATTTCACCAGAATGAATGCCCGCTTGAATAAAAACAGTTGGTTTATGATTAGCAGCTAGCGCTTGCGGTGTTTTAGCGCCCTCTTTAGATGCAACCACCAACCAAATGTCTCTTTGTTGAGGACTTTTGCCGAGTGAGAGCATATTAAATTTATTCTCTGAAGCGACTAATCGCTTCAAATAAGCAACAGTTTCATCATAGCTTGGTGTATCCGAAAGCTGTGTTCTTTCTGCCGGCGTTTGCCAAGTATCGCTATCCTTATGGATTAATTCCGCGCTTTTACCCGACCAATTGTCAACAGGGGGCAATATGTTATCTTTAGCATGAACTTGAAAATTTATGCTGGTAGTTATATAAATAAGAATAATTAGAAAGCGTGCAATGGGTAATTTCAAAACTAAGCTCGTGGCAGAAAAATGATGAGCTTAATATAGCTAAATTGTCTTGAAATTCATAAAGGTTTATTAAGGCTGCAATAACAACTATTAATTAAACCTTGGTATAAGACCCATTGATGAAAGGATTAAGCGTGTATTGGCTTATAGCACCTAACCTTCTTTTACTTACCTATGGCTGTGTGATGATTTTTGGGTGTTTTACCGATTAAACTTTTAAAATCTTTAATGAAATGAGCTTGGTCATAATAACCCAATTGAAGTGCCAACTTTGCCCAATCAATATTTTCATTCGCTTCAACACTCGTTAGTGCATCGTGCATACGATATCTATTTATCACCCACTTAGCACTTACACCAATATATTTAACAAATAAGCGCTGTAAATGGCGTTGTTCGATATTAAATTTATTGCAAATATCACTTACCTTCATAATTTCTTTGTCAGTAGCGATGTCTGCAACTATTTTGTTCAGGTTAACAATATTCTTATCCAGTTTTATCGTATCAGTAAATAAGAGCTGATCGATGTAGTTAATTTTACTCTGTGGATCATTTAGTTTAAGAACCTCTTGTTCGACATCACTTGTATTAATGTCAAAAACACTATTAATATCAAAAACATTATCACTGGTATTAGCGAGTTTCAGCCCCGCTTTATCCGCAAAAGGGAAAAAACCCGCGGGCGAGAACTTTATGCCAAAAATGTCACCTGTGCCTTGCAATGTGTGAGTATACTTTTGTTTGCAAACGCCCTGAATATGAGAATCATTTTTTAAAAAAGTTAAATGTGTACAAGGGTGAGGAATGACGTCCTGTTGGTGACTCTGTCCTTTAGGTAAGTCCCAAGAAATCAACCAATAATGTTCGATATAATCCCGTAAATGCACTTTAGGGTGAAAGGTAGTCAAAGAGAAATTATTTTGAAAGTAATCCAGATTCAAAATTCCAATAGGCTGTGATGTTTTTCGTTTGTTCATAATTACTCAAAAAAATGTCGTGTTTTTACAATAAAGCCAAACACTATGCAGTTAGGATTGTAAAAACTTTAAGGAGATTAGTAAAATGAAAAAACTAACATCGACAAAAATACAACTAGCATTAGCAATAAATACAAAGTCGCTATGGGATATTTTGACAGAATCAAGATATACCCAAATTTATATGTTTAATTGTACTGTCGAATCTGAATGGCTTGTGGATTCACCAATCATTTGGCAAGGAAACTACCAAGGTTATCAAGCCTTTCAAAAAGGTAAAATTATCGCAATAAAGCCTTTTGAGTTACTTAAATATTCTACATTTGACCCCAATATTGGCTTAAGTGATATAGCCGATAATTACATTCATGTAACTTACTTAATAAAGGAAAGTATGGGAGGGTCCTGCTTGACTATTACCAATGAAACATTCGACGGTAATGAAGAAAGAATGCAACATATAATGCAAGGCTGGCAAACAGTTACCGAGCAAATAAAAAAAATCGTCGACGACTTTTAATAGATTTGTGAAATAACCTTAGGATAGAAGCAAACGACTCTTTATCAAGAACGTTTGCTTCTATCCTGATATTAAAAAATTCAAGAAATAAAGAACCAAGCATTAACTCAACAAGGACAACTCAAAAACTGCCTAAAACTAATGACTGAAATCAGCAACCAGTATTGAAACCACTTAAGTGTTTTTAATCGCCCAAAGTGAGCTCTGCCACTTCTTTTTTAGCGGTAATATAAATTGTTAGTAGAATATTAGACTGATTAATGTCGGTTAAGGCATCGACTTTGTTAGGTGTATTACCGAGAATTTCAAATGCATCTTCATTAAGATTATAAGACCACAATTGAAACTCTTCATTAATGCCATAAATTACATTGTTTTTTGTTATAAATCGTTTGTCGCTTCCTTGGCCGTTTAATATGTCAATAAGTTGGTCCTCGGCGGGCCCAGGCTGCCAAAACCTGTCCAATTGATCGGTGTAAATCAATCGACCATCTTCACTCTTGAGCGCCCAGTGCACTCTTTTATCGGTTATCACCCTAAACTCTGAGTTATTCAGGTTGAGCTCTCCAAACTTCAATACTCCTTTAATACGCACAGTCAATAGAGCGGTATTATCTTCACTATTCCATTGAAAGAATTGTACAACTCGGTGATTGAATGGATAGGACTTTTCCTTTGAATCCAAAGTAACCTGGGTAAGTTTATTATTAACATTGGCTAAAATACTTTTGCCATCAGATGCCCAATTTAGCCCAGAAATATAACTATCCATTGGAAAGTGGCTAAGTTGCCGAGCACTGTTGCCATCGGTAATCCAAATCTGGCCCTCGCCAGAGCGTCTTGATTTAAACGCTATTAACTGACCATTAGGTTGGTAAACGGCGTTGTCTTCTTCAAGTGTTGATCGTTCCAGTATCATAGGGGTAGGTATTGAATCATTGCTACTTTTTCTTGTTAGCGATGACTCTGCTTGAGTCTGCATCAATTGCATTTGAGCTGATTGTGGCTTTGCTATTGGTGGCTCTGCTATTGATGACATTGTTATTTGTGCTAGCGAGAGCGTCGCGATATCACTGTCCCAATTTCCCTTAATCATCAGTGCTCGTTTACCATTAGGATGAAAAATCGGCGATCCCATGGGTTCATCTAAAGGCAAACTTATATTGGTTATTTTTCCTTGAAAAGATAAAGTAAAAAGTTGTCTACCTGTGCTAAAAATAAGCTGGTTATCGTGTGGCGTAAAATTGGGGTAGATAAACCTTAAACCGGATATTTCTGTAGGATATTCAATCTGATGACTGGATAAAACCTGACCATCAGGTTTAAGTATTTCAATGTAGTTTTGTCCATCACTGTGAATGCTAGTGAGTGCAATAAGGTCTTCTCTGCTTGAAAAGTCGTAATCAACGACGTTTCCATCTTCCTGTTCGTATAAAACCGTACTTTTGTTGTCCGCTATCGAATAACTGGTTAACTTCCAACGATTAGAAAACTCCTGTAATAAAGCGATGTTATTATTATTTAGCCATGTAGCCTTGCTTATTCTTGAGTTTTTACACTCCATGAGTAAATTCAAGGATTTCGGTGCTACAAGTGCTTTTTCAAAATCCAAGGTCATTAGTTTATAACACTTCTTTTGAGTAATTGGTTGGTTGCAGTTTTCAGTTTCAATAAATACCAATTTTTTCCCATCGGTAGAAAAACTATGGCTGCCGTAGCCCCCCATGTTTTTAGTGAGTTGGGTTTCTTTTTGTGTTTTTATATTTTTTGCCCAAATATTATTACTACCACAGGCATCATCTGAATAACGATTGAAAACAATATATTCGCCGTCAGGTGAATAAATACCCGAATGCTCTTTATGGTCAGTAGTTGTTAGTGAACGTAACTCTCCAACAGTCAATTTAAAAGGTTGTTCCTGTGTAAAGTAGCTAAAACCGATAATCACAAGAACAACAATGCCTATAAAAAGAGAAATTAAGCGTAAGGCTGACCAAGGGGGGGTTGCAACATAGGCACTTTCAATATGGGTATTTGGGGTAGTCTGTTTTCTTTGTGTCTCAGGTTTTTCACTCTCAGTAGTAATGACAGTATCCGTTGCAATGACAGTACCGACTGTTAATAATAGTTCTTTTTTAACTAGCGAATTGGCATCTGTTTCATCATGCCAACGAACATCACATTCAAGACTATAACCTTGTTTAGCATGTGTCTTAATATAAGATTGAATCTTACTGTCTTCACCCAGCACTTTTCTTAGCTGGGCGATGCTTCTTTGTAATGTATTAGGCGTAACAACAGTGTCGGGCCATACTTTAGTAAGCAATTCGTCGTAACTGACCACTCTGCCCTGATTTTCAGCCAAGCAGGTTAAAACAGCCAAAGCTTTCGGGGCAATAGTTTGTGATTGCTCTTTTTGAGTGACTTGATTTCTTGATAAATCGACAAAGAAATCACCAACCCAATATTGTACTGCCATATAAACACTTACCAGAATGAAAGTTGTTACTCAAAATTGAGCATAAACAAGAAAATTATCTTAGCATGAATCCTGAATGAAGCTAAAGCTAACTTTGTAACAACTTGATAATTAAGATGTATTTTAACGTCAGAATGAAGTCAGTCAAAAGTCAGCGGCGCGTCAGGTATTATTGGGGGATTCATATACATTTAAAACCTTCCTGATTTTCAAGAAGAACCTTACATCTGGTTTAACTTTTACGAGTGATTTATACAATGGATATGAAAAAAATTTTAGTTCTAATTTTAGTTTGTCTTTCTATACAGCCTTTTCTATCGGTAAAGGCAAACGAAACAAATGATTTCACATTTTCGCGAATACAAGTTCTCCCAATTAAAGACACTCAGGCCAATAGACAGTATGAGCTTTACGTTAAGCTACCTGAAGGATATTCGAAGAATAAAGACAAAATCTATCCTGTGCTCTATTTTACTGACGCAGTCTGGCAAATCGAATTATTATCTGGCTCTACTGAATTCCTGATGGAAAACGCAATTTTGGTTGGTATTTCTTGGCAGAAAGACATTAATGAAGCTCTAAAAAAAGAAGCAGGAGAACACGTAAGTCGATATAGAGATTATTCAATAAGTCCATCAAGCAACCCAGAAACTCAGGCTAAATATCAACTTGGGCAGGCCAGTAATCATCTAAGCTTTATTCGTAACGATGTGATTAAGACGATAGAGAAAAATTATCGAGCTGATCCTGACAATCGCGCTTATTTTGGCTATTCCGCAGGAGGAGCATTTGGCGCTTATATATTAATGGCACAACCCGATACCTTTAAAAACTATATTCTTGGTAGTCCATCACTTTGGAGAGATGTTCCCTATCTATCTGAACTTGGCGCTACTGCAGAGTTAAAGCGTAAAGGTCTAAATGCCAATGTTTTCATTTCACATGGTAAATTGGAGGAGAAATTGAGCGAGCGTATAGCAGAATTTACCAACATGCTGAAAGCTAAAAACGACGAGAGTTTATCGC
>Ga0105356_10006702_pt1 | contig 10713 bp, 9 predicted proteins | sample GOMGulsemesocosm_3_FD_83502 | JGI IMG/M metagenome (GOLD analysis project Ga0105356, IMG submission 83502) | Methane-oxidizing microbial communities from mesocosms in the Gulf of Mexico - GOM9D Gulf of Mexico | ecosystem: Environmental > Aquatic > Marine > Cold seeps | place: Gulf of Mexico...
ATACACCTTTTCATCTGAACCTATTTTGAGATTCTTACCTCCCGTATCGACCAATTGCCTTAACACATCATATGCATAACTATCCGCTGTATGAGCGCGCATTAATTCTTTTGCTCTAAAGCCAATAGCAGCAAATTTTTGAATCGGATGACTACTTCGAAATGCTTTAGGGTGATTTATCATTGCATTTGCTAAAGCTCCTGCGTAAGACGAGGTTTTAGCATCAGAAATTTTAACTTCATCTTTTTTTGATAATGGTAATTTATAACAAGTAACAAAAGAGTCCGTAACAATCGTTCCTCGGTCTCCAACCACTGACAACAATGCATTTATTAACGTTTCAGCACCACCATCAACACGCCCTATAGCACCCAAAGATGCTTTTATATTTAGGGTGTCACCCTCACTCACACCAAGTTTACGAATATCGTATTCAAGTTGACTCTGGGAGATAGTTCGTGAAGTATTTTTCATACTCTAATCATCCTTCTTCAAAACTTTTAACTAATAATGCTCTCTCCAATAGCTTTTTCGACTGCTTTACAGTCGGCGGTGACACGAAATTTCCATCTACAACTACGATTCCCTTTCCTTGACGAGCCGCTAGCTTACTTGCATTCACAATAGATTCGGCGATTTCAACCTCCTCAACACTTTGGGAGTAACATTCCTTAATAATTGGTATTTGCTTAGGACTCATAACTAACATCCCTGACATTCCCAAGTCACGCCCTGTAGAGGCAAACCTCTTCAGGCCAGTATAATCGTCCATATTCACATATGGAGTATCAATAGCTTCAACACCCGCAGCTCGAGCAGCAATCGCTACATTTGACCTAGGAACAAATAATGACATTTCATTTTCGGCATACCTTGACTCCATAGCCGCCATGTAGTCCTCACATCCAAACAAAAGGGCAACAACTCTTTCTGATGCCTGCGCCAATTCATAGGCATTAATTACAGCTTGAGGTGTTTCAATCAAGACCACTATAGAAAAACTTCCCACCTCTAAACCATGCTGATGCTCTATCAGACTCAATTGTGCAGAAAAATTTCGGATATCATCGGCATTATTTGCCATTGGGTAGACAAACCCGCTAAGATTTTTACAAGCTACAGCATCTAAATCAAGAAGCGTTAAACCAGTATCCATTGAGTTAATTCTGACGAAAAGATTTTTATTACCAAATCCTCCTTCATCTAAAGCTTTTCTAACTTTAACTCTAGCCTCCACTTTATTTATTGCTGGTACTGCATCCTCAAGACAGAATGCAATACAATCAGCATCAACATTCGGTGCCTTGGATAGCATAGAGTCAATATGACCAGGCACAAATAGGAATGTTCTCATTACCATGTTATTACTCATTTTCATCTACCAATGTTTCTTTTTTAGGAATAAGGACATTTCGTCTAAATGTTAACACCTTGACCCCATTTTGATTAAATGCCCGGGTTTCAACATAAACAACCCCTCTATCTGATTTAGTCCTTGATACCCTAACACTTAGGACCTCAGTTTCAGCACTAATTGTATCACCTATGAATGACGGTGAATCGTGCAATACATTCTCATAACCCAAGTTGGCAATAGCTCTCCCTGAAACATCAGCAACCGTTAAACCAACAACTAAACTAAATACATAGGTACCTACAACAAGTATTTCCCCATGCTCAGTATTCTTTGCATATTCAGAATCTATGTGTACAGGGTGATGATTCATCGTTAACAATGAAAATAAATTATTATCTCCCTCTGTTATTGTTTTACTTGGAAAATGCCTATAAACATCTCCCTCTTGAAAGTCCTCTAAATATTTCCCAAACATTACAGCTCCATACAACGACAATTAAGGTTAAATATTATTATCTGAACCACCCTGCTTTAAGGCATTCAAGTAAATTCCAAAGGCAAAATAAACAAATATTGACAACCAAACATAAAGACTTATAAAACTACTAATATTTAAATCTAAATATGAAGATATGATTATAACTATTATTGACACAGCCAGAAGTGAAAGTTGAAAAATTAAGCCATTCTTATTTTGCAAAAAGACAGTATTCATCACACTAACCGTACCAATCACAAACCTTATGAAGAAAAGAGGTATTAATAGCTTTGCATATTCACCAGCGATACTCCAATTCTCCCCAAATACAATACTGAAAATATCGACTACAAAAATATAGAGTAAAGCATAAATAGGCAGCCCAATAAAAATTAGTTTTTGAATAGTGCCGTTAAAAGACCTTATAGTTTTACCCGTCTTCTGCCTTTCTTTTGTCGCCTCCCTAAAAAAAACCTGGCTTACCGCCCCCCCCATAAGGGATGCCGGCATGGCCAGAACCCTCTCTACCAAAGAATAAAAGCCAAGGGAAGAAGTTGAGTACAAAATAGATACAAATACATTAATAAGATTCACAGATAAGACATTTGCCAAAGTTGCCCACATTGAAAACTTGGGAAAATCCTTATATTGAACTGCAAGTTTTTTCATTTTCTGAATGGAAATATTTTTTTTAAAATCTACATCTGAAAATATCTTTCTTGACAGTCGAATATTCACAGTAAAATATGACAATATTTGACCAACTATTAGCCCTGCCGCCCCCCCTTTAAACAAACCAAGTAGTAATTGAACACTAGCAATAACTAGTGATTTATATACATTTGCCGAAGCAATATCACTATAATACTCTTTACGTGTATTGTAGTATTTTAAAACATTAAAGACCCCAATCAGTAGCACAGTTATAGGTACAAAATATAGCCAGCTAGCTATCATGGGCGCACTTAGTAATATAGCTATCTCAGTACAAAAAAATAAAACAAAAACAAACAAAAGTACTGATGACATAAATGCTATAATCAAGCCTAAAGCAGCAATATTTATTGCGTCCTCTTCTTTATCTGGAAGCATAATAGCCATCTCGTATCGCCCGTTCACTATCGCTCCAAAAATACTACTAATTGAAATAAATAAAGCAAAAAACCCAAACTCTTCTGGCGAGTAAATTCTAGTTAAAATGGGACTTATTGCTACAGGTATTGCTTGCGCAACTGTTGTCCCCATCATTAATGTGATTACATTTCGAGCAAATTGGCTTTTTGGTGTGAACTTCTGCAGCATATTACTTATTTAACACACCCGTCACTATTTTCATTTGATCTGCTTTATCAAGATATGGATGCATTGGTAGACAAAAAACTCCCTCACTTAACATTTTGGCGTTCCGGAAACTTTCTTTTTGATACTTTAAATTATTGAACGCAGTTTGTTGGTGCATACATGTACCGTAATAAACCACCGAAGGGATACCCTTATTTTTCAGTTGAGCAATCATTTCATCTCGGTTTTTATCAAGTACAGCATATTGAGCCCAAGAACTATCATACCCATTCGGAACAGTAGGCGTTCTAAACTCACCACTTAAACCTTCCTCATATTTGGCAGCAACTATTCTCCTATTAGCCAACTCTTCAGGAAAGACAGCCAGCTTTTCAATCAATATCGCAGCTTGAATTGTATCCAAACGACTATTCATTCCAATTCGTACATTATCGTATTTATCGCTTCCTTTTCCATGCACTCGATACGACCTTAGTAACTCTGCATATTCATCATTATCGGTAAATAAAGCACCACCATCACCATAACACCCCAAAGGCTTAGCTGGAAAAAAGCTAGTGGTAGCTATATCACCAAAACTGCCCGCCCGCTTACCATTTATTGAACCACCAAAACCTTGAGCCGCATCTTCAATCAATTTTAAATTATACTTCTTAGCAATTCGTTCAAGTTCAGGGTAATTTGCTGGCAACCCAAATAGATCAACAGCAATAATAGCCTTAAGGTTTAGCTTACCGTCACTGATTACAGCCTTTATTCGTCTTTCTAAATCGACAGGGCAAACATTAAATGTAGCTTCATCTGAGTCTACAAATACTGGAGTGGCCTTTGCAAAAGCAACAGACTCTGCTGTTGCAAAAAAAGTAAACGTAGGGCAAAAAACGGCATCGCCTTCTTTAATATCTAAAACCAGCATGGACAGTGTTAAAGCATCAGTTCCATTAGCGCAGGTAATCGCATGCTTTACACCCACATAAGCAGCTAGCTTTTCTTCTAGTTCTTGCACCTCTGGGCCCATAATGTATTTACCATGATTAAGCACCTGCTCAATGCGCTTATCTATACGGGTCTTCAAATGTTGATATTGTGCCTGCAGATCTATGAATTGCATTTTGTTATTTTTCTACTTTTAAAAGTTTATTGTCTTTAAGTAGATAGGTTGCACCTGTATGTTTACAGACAACCGATCCATTTCCTGTTTTTGGTAAATTAAGCTGATCACCAAACTCACTCATCCAGCCAATTTGGCGTCCAGGCACACCTACAACTAATGCATAAGCTGGAACATCTTTATTAATTACAGCGCCCGCACCTATAAAGGCAAACTCATTAATTGTAACACCGCATACAATTGTACAATTTGCCCCTAAAGTCGCACCTTTTTTAACCAGTGTATTCCGGTATTCATCTTTGCGCTCGATTAAAGACCTTGGGTTGTAAACATTGGTAAACACCATGCTAGGCCCACAAAATACACCTTCTCCTAAATGTACATTATCGTAAATCGAAACGTTATTTTGTATTTTACATTTATCAGCAATGGTTACTTTATTACCAACAAATACATTTTGGCCAAGAGATACACCTTGGCCTATTTGTGCACCGCTGCATACATGTACAAAGTGCCATACACGCGAGCCAGGTCCAATTTGCGCACCATCATCTACAACGGCGCTCTCATGCTGGTAATAATCAGCCATAATTAAATCACTTTACTAACAAAAGGGTGTACATCTGATTTATTCACTACTATATCTTGATTACGTATAGAGCTAACAATCTCAATACTATTTAGGGCTTCATCTAAACCAAAGCCTTCACCGCGTAAAATGTGCTCGTAACTGGCGGTATGTAAATCAGTAAAGCCTCCTGAAAACTCAATTTCTTTACCATCCACTGTGATTGAGCGGTAAGTTCTTTGCCCAGATGCTTTTATCTCTTCAGGAATGTAATCATAATTTACTGACAAAAACCAACGTACTTTGGCATGTTTAAATTCAAGATAGCCAGCATTGGCATCCGCTTGCTTTAAATGAGCTTCATTTTTTACCAAATCACCAAACACCCACCCTAGCATGTCATAAAAATGAACACCTATATTGGTTGCAATCCCCCCCGATTTATTCTCATCACCTTTCCAAGAAGTAAAATACCAGTTACCGCGACTGGTTAAATAAGTAAGATCAACATCAAATACTTTATTTGGGTTTTTAGCCACGTCGGCTGCTACAAATTCTTTTAATTCAATAATGCTAGAGTGTAAACGCAACTGTAGAATATTGTAAACATTCTTACCTGTCTCTTCTTGAACAATTTTTAGAGCGTCAATATTATGAGGATTCAATACCAAAGGCTTTTCACAAATCGCATGAGCACCTTGGCGTAATGCAAATCGAATATGTGAGTCATGCAGGTAATTAGGTGATGCAATGCTTACATAGTCAAGCTGAGTTCCTTTGCGCTTCAACATATCTATATGACGGTCAAAACGTTCATATTCCACAAAAAAATCAGCTTCAGGAAAATAGCTATCTATAATGCCAACTGAATCATTTTTATCTAAGGCAGCAACCAGTGTATTACCCGTTTCCTTAATGGCCTTCATATGACGTGGCGCGATATAACCCGCAGCCCCTATCATTGCAAAATTCTTCATTGTTAATACCTTTTTAACTTTATTTTGTAATCTATTACAGTCGAATATCTGATGAATGCTTATCTAAAACGTACTTCACATCATATAACACATGCTTCTCTTTACCAAAAGCACGTAATTTTCTCTCACCCCATTTCTTAAATTCGGTATGATCTACAGCAATAATGATTGCATCATAAACACCTAGTTCAGGTTCTTTTATTAAAGAAAGGCCGTATTCCTCCTCCACCTCAATCGGGCAAGCCCAGGTATCAAAAATATCGACATCCATATTAAAACTCTGAAGCTCATTTACTACATCGACTATCTTTGTATTACGTACATCGGGGCAATCGCCTTTAAAGGTAAACCCAAGAACCAATACCCTCGCTTCATCTATGTGGATTTTTTTCTTACTAACAGCCTTAACCAATTGCGTAGCAACATAACTACCCATTCCATCATTAATACGCCTACCCGCTAAGATAACTTCAGGGTCATACCCCATCTCTTTTGCCTTATGTGTTAAGTAATACGGATCAACACTAATGCAATGGCCACCTACTAAACCAGGCCGAAACGGTAAAAAATTCCACTTTGTGCCTGCTGCTTCAAGTACTTCTAATGTATCAATTTCTAGTACGTTAAAAATTTTGGCAAATTCATTGATAATTGCAATATTCAAATCGCGCTGTGTATTCTCAATTACCTTTGCAGCCTCCGCTACTTTTATTGAGCTAGCTTTATGTGTACCCGCCAGAATAATTTCACCGTAAAGGGCATCAACAAAATCTGCGACTTCAGGTGTTGATCCAGAAGTGATTTTTTTAATTTTTGTTAGCGTATTTACTTTATCGCCAGGATTTATCCGCTCAGGGCTATAGCCTGCAAAAAAATTTGTATTAAATTTCAAACCCGACAGTTTTTCAATAATTGGAATACATACTTCCTCGGTTGCACCTGGGTAAACTGTAGACTCATAAATAACTGTATCCCCTTCATTAACAATCCCACCCAGCATTTCACTTGCTTTAACTAGTGGCGTTAATTCAGGCGTATTATTATCATCAATTGGGGTTGGGACTGTTACAATAAAAACGTTACAGTTGGCGATTTTATCAATATCAAAGCTGAACTCCAAATTAGTAGCTAGGTCTAGCTCTTCAGGACTCACTTCCAGGGTTGAGTCTCTGCCTTTTTTTAACTCTTTGACACGAGCTTGATTAATATCAAACCCAACTACATTTCGTTTTTTGCCAAATTCTACTGCTAATGGCAACCCAACATAACCTAAACCAATAACAGCTATCTTTATATCGTCTAATTTCATTTTCATTTTTCGCGAGCTGGCTCGCTCCTAAAAAGGCCACTTAATTTTTTATTTGTGTGTTTTGATGGACAGCGTCCATCCGTACGAATTTTATATAAACTTATATTATTCCTAGCCTGCCACCCCTACAGGGACAAACCGATCAATTACAAAAGCTTGAACATTGAGATCTTTTACTTTGGTATCCATATACTTCCGCCTAGTCTATTTTCAGGGCTTACTAGGCGTTTTTTGAACTACACATTACCCGAATAATTTCGGACACACCCGCAGCGGCGCATTCGCATACCAAACAAGGGGCTACCGGCCAGTACTAGCATATTCTGTGTGATGGCTTTGGTGACAGGTAGCATGTGCGCGCCGGCTACTGGAATGACAGCTTTCGTTACTTCTTTCATAATCCTTCATAGCGTGTTAGCACGCTCCCATATTTTACGTTTTAGCTTAGCTATTTTTTTATTGCTGTGGCTTATCTGTGGGACTAGTCGCGTGAAAGCCCCCGCTTCTAATGCTTTTTGGGTTTAATCAGAGTTATCGATATTTATTATTCTAAACCTTTATATTTGTTACCTGCTGCTCTGGCTATTTTGAGTATATATGCGCTGGATAGACAGTCTATCTTATTAATGTGGCGTTTGTGAGGGGGTGTTGTTAATTAATTATTAGGATTTAAGGGGTTAGCGATCTTTTCTGGGCAGCAGGGAGGTTATTTGGCTTGAAAGTGTTTAAGTGGCCATGGGTTTAGGTGGTATGTTTTGTATGGGTTTATTCGGAGACGGATACACTCTAACATTGGTGACTGAAGAACAGAGAGGAGATTCGGGCAGAGAGATGCCCTCATACGCCGCCTGCGGGCGATTTCTTTAAGGCTACCCAGCAGCGGGTGATCTTTTAGGGCTCCCACCTTATCCTACGACTTAAGCCCCTACATCTAGCGCATCTCGCGCGCAAACGCCCTCCCACTGGGTTTATTGTGTATTATTTGCAAATAGCTTCAGGCAGGGAACTGGGGGGAATCAGGCAGTGGCTGCGCTTATACGTCACCCTGTGCCAGCTTACAAATAGGCCGAAGGGCTGGCTGAGGATGTAGCTAATTCTGTGTAGCTGCCTTTCATAAAGCCAGCAATGGCTAAGGATAGGCAGCTATGAACAAAGAAGTACTTGAAGCCTTTGCCCGCGAAGCGGCCAAAGGCTTCAAAACGGAACTAGATCTAAATGAGTTTCGCCAGATACTCACCAAGGTGACTATTGAACGTACCTTAAATACTGAGCTAGATGATCATCTAGGTTACGAAAAACACGAACCTTCAGCCAATTCCAACAGCCTTAATGGCGCTTCCACTAAGACTTTTCGCACTGAAGATGGGCAGTTCCAGCTCGATACCCCAAGAGATCATGAAAGCAGTTTTGAGCCTAAATTGGTCAAAAAAAGTCAAACTCAATTTACCTCAATGGACGATAAGATTCTCTTTTTGTATGCCCAAGGCATGACCACCCGTGAGATCGTGAAACGTCAAAAAGCTCTACGGTACCGATGCTTCGCCATCACTTATTTCCAAAGTGACCGATGCCGTTATCGAAAAGGTGGTTGAATGGTAATCTCGAGCATTGGATGCGGTTTACCCCATCGTTTATCTTGACTGCAGCGTGCTTAAAATTCGCCAGGACAATCAGGTGATTAACAAAGCAATTTACCTGGCGTTGACGATTGCTCTGGTCAACTCCAACCGGACACTTTTCTTAGCGAGTTTTCATAGCTAATGGGTGATTCATCACCATTCGCTGTATGCAGCCTTTCGAAGTTGTAATACCTCATGTAGGCTGCGACATCTTTGCTCATATGCTCACGCGTTGGCTGGGCAATTTTGAAAATCCAATTATGTTTTAAACTGCCAAAAAATCGCTCGACTACAGCATTATCACAGCACGCCCCTCCCCCCCCCATACTGTCTCTAATACCCAAAGTTTCCGAAAGCGCTTACTGCTGTACTGGGAACCGCGATCATTATGAAACACGAGCCCACTGGATGGCTGACGTAAATCATATGCCTTTATCACCGCCTTACTAATCAAGCTTGTGGTCATCAGCTTATCAATATGCAACCCCACGATTCGCCGTGAATATAAATCCATCACTTTGGCCAGGTACTGTAGCGGTACCACAATCTAGGACATAAAACGATCAATAGCTTGTGCCCCTCTCAACCCTGGGCCTATATCCGATTTAGAAAATTTTCTTTCCATTAAGCCACGCTGAACATCAATAAAATTAACATGAGATTGCTGGGCGCTTGCTATCGCTTTTGAGAACGCCCTAATTTCATTTACCACTGTGCCCGTTTTCCACATTTGCAAACTTGCGTTGTTCTCCCAAGGTTTTTTATTGAATGCGTTTAGAAAAATAGTGGGCTTAAGACCAAAATATAAAAACTCATAAACCTGGCTACTCACATCCCCTATATATACATCCGCCCCTTTTGTATAGGTGGCATCCATTAATTTATTACTATTAACATCAATAATAATATTAGGATATTGCTGATACTTATTTAACTCACTGGGCTTATGGCCATCAAACACTTTAATATGAGGTGCAAACACTAGATTATATTGGGAGTTATTGGCAAAGAAGTCCAATACACCTTGGCCAAAAATATACCATGATGTTAAATCTTTGGCATAGTGAGGGTTATAAACAAACACGGTATTATCGTTATTAAATAGCGTGTTATTGGCTGTTTTTACCAAATCATATTTTGGGTAACCTATAATGGCTGAGGTGTTTTTTTCATGCACAACCCCTTCAGATCTTAATCTTTCATCTACATCCACGCCTGATGTTAATAGCAGGTCATAATTAGCAAATGCACTATCGAAGCCTATATCACCATCGCCTGCGCCATGAAAAGTACACACATATTTAATTTTACGACTTTTATCCAGTTTGAATACGGCATCCAAATTTGCATGAGGGGTAACCAGAATATCGCAACTTAAAAATAAAGCCTTATTATTGTTAATTACATTGCGGATATTGGGGTACAAACGCCCTTTTAAGCGCCCTACCCAGGTTTTAATTTTGGTGCCAGTGACCAAACGAATGGTGCAGTTATGGCCTGGGTACTGCAATAGTAAGTTGTTTAGATCATTGAAGGTTGTTTGGGTGGTTACAATTAGCTCTACTATGTAGTCACTAAAAAATGACAACTGTGCGGCTATGGGCAGTTGATGGCGTGTATGGGCTTGGTGCGCCAGAAAGCAAAAGCCTATTTTTTTAGTGGGTGTTGGCGATTTCATTCTTTACCATGGTTTTATTTTAACTTAAGTTTTTTAAACATTTATATTGGAGGTTAGAGGTTCGCTCACGGGTGCAGGCTCTTACTGGATTTATCGCTTTATATGACAAATCGCGTGCAAGCACGCTCCTACAAAAGGTTAGGCCAGGGGTAGATCTCTTCCGGCATGTATCCTTTAGCATGAGCTCCATATAAGTATACTGCAGCAGTATTATGTCCTGTAACAGTATGGTTTGTGAGGGGGCATCACCCGCCGGTGCAGGTTTGCCCTTCACTTTTTTCATAAAACACCCGCCCTACCCGATTAATATGCTC
>Ga0105356_10006704_pt1 | contig 10712 bp, 9 predicted proteins | sample GOMGulsemesocosm_3_FD_83502 | JGI IMG/M metagenome (GOLD analysis project Ga0105356, IMG submission 83502) | Methane-oxidizing microbial communities from mesocosms in the Gulf of Mexico - GOM9D Gulf of Mexico | ecosystem: Environmental > Aquatic > Marine > Cold seeps | place: Gulf of Mexico...
TTCATCAGAAGCAGTATTTCCTGCGCTTAGAGCTCTGTCGATCCTTGCTGTATTGGCGGTGGTGTTTTGTCCAAGGGTTTTTGATTTGCTGAGGCTAAAACTACCGATTTTTCATGTGATTAGAGAATGGAAAGTGGTTACGTTTTTCGTAAATTAGCTGTCGTATTGATTGAAGTGTGGTTATGCTCTAACTAGAGCTGAAGCTTTTTTGTGGTAAATGCGTAATGAAACAGATGAAATTTATTGTTTGTGGGTTTCTTGTGCATTTTAATGGTAAATACGTAATAAAATGCTGCAGATCATTTTTCAGTAAGTAACATGCTGTCGAGACATATTGCAGATCAGCGGTCAATAAAAGGAACAATACGATGGGATCAAGTAGTAACAGTATTCCTAAGGCCACAAAGTTGGCAAAAAAAAACCAAGAATCGAATGAAAGTTCGGATTCAGGTAAGGATGTTCATCGACCTTCGGATCGATCATCTCTGGTTAATAAATTAAACCAGGAAATCGTTCATATGCTTCAGGATGATGGCCGTCGTCCTTATAAGGAGATTGCTGAAGCCTTAAGTGTATCGGAGGGTACTATTCGTAATAGAGTTAACTGGATGAGGGATGCGGGTATGCTGCAAATTGCAGCGATCTCTGATCCGTCTTCGTTTAATTACCAAACGGATTCTATGCTGGGCGTAAAAGTGGCTGCTCATTCTACGCCTAAAGATGTTGCGGCGCGTTTATCTGAGCACCAGGAAGTGGTTTTTATTTTGTGGGTAACAGGGCGTTACGATCTGATCGTAGAAATTGTTTCTGATGCAGAAGATATCCTGTGTAATTTTCTTGAGAATCATTGCTTTAACCAAACTGACATTACTAGCGTAGAGGTTATGAAAAGTTTGGCGACCTATAAAAACCAGTTCCTTTTAAAGCGAGATGTCCCCTAAGGTCTCAATAACCTCTTAGCTACTTTGTCGTGCTGTCTTTAGGTTGGGCGCCATTAGGCGTGAGCCTGGCGGGCGCGCCTTTTGGTTTTAAAATAAAGCGGCTGCTTTAATGGCTGCTTTAACTCCCCTTTATACATTTCCTGCTTTTTCTTTTTTATTCCTCGTAGGGTAAGCCTAGGGCGTCCTGCCCGAAATTTTTTGGTTCGATTCGAAGCTGCCGAATATTAAGCGCTATGCGCTTGTTCTCTCTATAACGTAACTCTTTTACGACTTCCGTAAGTTTGTTCTTGAAAATTAATGATTATGCATGACTGGGTGCGTTTATGCTGGGCACTATATGTCGAAAGCGAATAAAAGGCTGTGTTAAATGGCTAAAACAGCATTTTAATGTTCAGAAATATGCTTAAAGCATAAAAAAATACCATTAAATTAATTAAAACTTAAAATATTACTGGAAAAGTAAAATTTACAGCGTTATATTGCGGATTAGCACTTAACGAAGTGATTAATTAACGGAATCGGAAAATTGTTGTTTTCCTGAGTCTGGCGAGTTGAGTGCGGTATTTTTTGAATCTATGTTTTTAGCAAGTCGGCTCTAGACGAGCCGGGGTAAGAAAAGGGTTGTGCAGCACAAGATCCAGGTTCGGCGAAAACATGTGTGTTCTAGTTGAAAGAAATATTAAAACCAATCTATGAGGTGGTAGTTATGACTGATTTATCTGAAGCATCTGCGGTGAAGGCAAGTGTCGAACGTGATCTATATCCAACATCTATGGCGGAAGCGCTGCCGAGTGCAGAGCGTGTGGCTGAGGCAAGAAAAATGCTCGAGGATGCCGGGGTCAAATATGTCTTATCCGTTTGGATTGACCTATTAGGTGTTCCTAAAACTAAGCCGGTTCCGCTGTGTGAGTTTGAAGCTGTTTGTGCCGGTAAAGGGCCACAGTTTGCAGTGCACTCTATCTCGTTTGTGCCTGAATTAGGCCCTGCCGACTCTGACCAAATTCCAGTCCCTGATCTGGATACGCTAGTTATTTGTCCTTGGGATAAAACAACTGCCTGGATGTTTGCTGATCTGTGGTGGGAAGATAAGCCATACAATCTGTGTCCACGTCAGGCGCTGAAGCGTGCGGTTAAAAATGCAGCTGACCAGGGTTTGAAAGCTTTCTCCGGTATTGAGCCTGAGTTCTTTGCCATGCGCTGGGAAGATGGTCAGCCGGTTAAAGCGATCGATGATGATCCTAAGGAAGGTCAAGGTTTGCGTCCTCGTCGTCAGGCCTTTGGCTATGACGTCGAATACTCCATTGACTCCATGGGTTTTCTGGGTGAGATGATTGATACCCTCAATGATCTGGGCTGGGGACTTAAGGATGTGGTTGCAGAAGGTGGCTACTCTCAGTTTGAGCTGGACTTTGATTACGCGGATGTCCTGACTATGGCTGACCGCCTGGTCTTCTTGCGAGTCCTTCTGAAAGAGACTGCGAAGAAACACGGCATGTTCATTACCTTTATGCCTAAGCCAACAATTGGCGACTGGCGTTCAGGGGCGCACATCAACTTCAGCCTGACCAGAACAGAAGGCGGCGGCAACCTGATTGAAGGCGATGATGGTTTTTCTGGGGAAGCATATAACGTTGTTGGTGGTCTCATAAAGCATGGTGCTGCGATTACCGCATTGGCTTGTTCTACGGTTAACTCCTATAACGGTCTGGTTCCTAAAGTAGGTGGCTTCGAAGGTGGTACTGTTACCTGGGCACCGACACATATGGCCTACGGTAACAACAACCGTTCTTGTATGATTCGCCTGCCTCAAAACCGTTACTGCATTGAAAACCGTGCAGCCGATATGTGTATGAACCCGTACCTGACGCTGGCATTGACTACAGCAGCAGCAGTTGAAGGTATTACTGATAACGTTGATCCAGGTAAGCCTTTAAATATTGATTTGTACTCTCTGAGCAGGGAAGAAATTGAAGAAGCAAATATCCCGGCTATACCTCGTAACCTTTTGGAAGCGCTGGAAGCTTTGGAGAAAGATGAGTTGGCTCGGGAAGTGCTCGGTGAGTCGATGCTTAAGCAATTCTTCGCTTATAAAATGGATGAGTGGGATCGTTACCACCAGCAAGTGTGTGCCTGGGAAGTTGAAGAGTATCTGCGTCTTTACTAAGCGGAGGCTCTGAGCTTTCGAGTGTTGCTCAGTGTCGGGCTGGGCAAAACGGAGGTGGCGCTATCGCGAGACGATAGCGCCACTTTATATAGGATATTAGTAATAACGGCTGCAGTTGATTTGTCGATGTGGCTAAGGCTGGCAGGTTTTGACTTACGTCTGCTAGGCGTCATTTATAGGTATAAGGTCAAATTCTTTGGTCGTGATGCCGGTGTTTTTGAAAGGTGATCGTAATTATGGACTACCAAGTATATGAGCCTGAAGACTTTGTTGTACGGTCCGGGCTGACATTACGCAATGCGCGTCTTGTCTATAAAACTTACGGGGTTCTCAATGAGGATAAGAGTAATGTCATCCTCTATCCAACACGCTTTGGTGGAACCCATGTTGATAATGAATACTTGATTGGGGAGGGTATGGCCCTAGATCCCACTAAGTATTTTATTGTTGTTCCTAATTTGCTGGGTAATGGGCTTTCTTCTTCGCCCAGTAATACTTCCATACCGTTTGATCGTTCGCGCTTCCCGCAGCTGACCGTGCATGACAATGTGCTGCTTCAGGAAAAATTGTTACGAGAAGTGTTTGGTATCGAAGAAATTGCCTTGGTGGTTGGCTGGTCTATGGCGGCACAACAAGCTTATCACTGGGCAGCATTGTTTCCGGATCGAGTTAAGCGGCTTGCGCCTATCGCCGGCTCGGCGCGGACATCACCTCATAACTATGTGTTTCTAGAGGGGGTTAAAACGGTGTTGATTACAGATCCGGAATGGCGTGGTGGCTGGTACGACAAGCAGCCGCAGGCCGGGTTGCGAGCCATGGGGCGCGTATGGGCCGGCTGGGCGCTTTCCCATGAGTTCTACCGTAAGCATATGTACCTTGATTTGGGCTACTCATCGCTTGAGGATTATTTGGTTGCCTATTGGGAGGCCGTTTATCTAAAGCGTGACGCTAACGATATTCTGGCCATGATATGGACGTGGCAGCACGCCGATCTAAGTGATAATGATATTTTCAATGGTGATTATGAGGCGGCTTTAGGGGCTATTACGGCAAAAACAATTGTTATGCCGGGGCGCACCGATATGTACTTTCCACCGAAGGATAGTGCGATCGAAGTTGGTCTGATGTCAAATGCAGAGCTGCGGGTTATCCCGTCTATCTGGGGACATTATGCAGGCGGGCCGGCCAGCGCTGATGATGTTAGCTTTGTAGATACTGCGCTGAAGGAGTTGCTGTCCAGTAATGATCTGATGATGGAGCGTTTGGATTATTGTAGGGCTTCCAGTAATTAGTATGTTGTTTCTTTGCCCCTGATAATTGATATGCGAATTTTCCACTCGTAATTGGATTACCATTTTCTCCCGCAGACATGCTGCGGGAGTTTTTTTAAGTGCTTATAAGAAAGTGGGCGGTGATTGATTGTAGCTATGGTTGTGGTTTTTTCTGCTGCCTGCTCGTAGCTCATTGATTTGGTGTGACAGAGATTGCCGAGTTGTTTGGTCGCGCCTCTATTTTTATTCCTTTCTTTTCTCTCTGCATTATTTAAGCCTGCTTGCGCTTTGGTGTTTGTGGCGTTGGGTGTCTGTGAGTGTTTAATTCGTAAAAGGAGGTACTGCAAAAGGGGTAAAATATTTATTGACAAATTAATTTTTGGTGGTAGTTTTGTGTATAAATCAATTTAATGATGTTTTTTATGCTTTTTGATCATCTTTAAATTTAAATAAATAACGAAAACGTAATTATAAGTTGGTTGGGGTTTGGTTGAGTAGTAGGTCGGATGCCTGGCAAGTTAGGTGCCGCTAATGAATTGCAAATTAAGGCTGTTTTAGTCTGTTGCTGGTTGAGTGAAGAGCGTTGTATCACTCGACGAATGTTTTAAAGCGCCGCCTAGTTATTTGGTGCTTTCATACATAACTACTTAATAACTTAGTCAACATCGATGCATGACGAGCTGTGTAATTCTTCGGAATTTCTAACTCAGCCTAACGGAGCTATTTATGACGATGTCAAAATCAATTCCAGTGGATGCTAGTAGCAATATGTTAGAGGGCTATGAGAGTAAGTCTTCTAATGGTCATCATGAAAAGCATGCTCCAAAGCGATTGTTCGAATTTAAGAAATCAATCCCAACGTCGTTGTCTTTAGCGTTAGGTCTTGCAGTCTGGGTGATCTTTTTTGGTGCCTGGCAATTAAGTAGTGCGCTTGGTTTGGTTAATGACCTGCTGTTCCCAGCGCCTACAAAAGTGGTTGCGGCGCTTTATGACCTTATAGCTAACCAGGGTTTTATTGTTGATATTGGTGTCAGCCTATACCGAATTCTTGTGAGCTTTTCGATTGCCTGTGCTATCGCTATACCGCTCGGTATTTTGATGGGCTGCTTTAAAGCGGTTGAGGCATTCTTTGGCCCATTTGTGTCTGCATGGCGTTACCTGCCAGCTCCCGCTTTAATCCCGCTGTTGCTTATGTGGCTTGGCGCTGGAGAAGAGCAAAAATTAGCGCTACTTATTCTCGGGGTGATCTGGTTTCTTATTACGCTTATTTCAGATCATACCAAAACAGTTCGCACTGAGTTGATTGAAACGGCTGTAACCCTAGGGGGTAATCGGCTCCAGGTATTAAAGACGGTGGTGATCCCTGCCGTTATGCCCGATATTTTGGTGGTTATGCGTCAGATGATGGCCGTCAGTTGGACCTATTTGGTCATTGCTGAAATTGTTGCTGCTGATTCAGGTATTGGCGCCATGATGATGCGGGCAAAAAGATTTATTCATGTTGATGAAATCATGGCGGGAATTCTGGTTATCGGTGTGCTGGGCCTTCTGCTGGATCTCTTACTACGGTTGGCTCACCGTGTGCTCTTCCCCTATCTGGACGATCATAGAAAATAACGGCTAATCCTAAAAAGGCTTGTCTGTTTAGGAATCAGTCGAGCCTGAATACATAAACCAAAGAACCATTACAATTACAGGAGTCGCACCATGTTAAATAAAATATGCACAAGGTTGTTTCCTCGACTGGTATTTTCTTGTTTGCTCAGCCTAGGAATCTTATCGACGACGGTATCTGTCGCCGAAGCTAAAGAAAAGGTCGAGATGGCTGGGTTAACTTGGCCAGGTTATGGGTTTTGGTTCATCGTTAATGAGAAGAATTTGGCGCCAGATCTCGATATTACTTTTAAAACAATCGAAGACCCTTATCAAAGTTTTAATCTGCTAGTGTCGGGTCGGCTTGATGTTGTCTCAAGCACCGTTGAGTTTACGCCTATCGCAGCGGCCCAAAAAATGCCCTTTAAACAGGTTGCCTTCGGAAACCTGTCGATTGGTACTGACAAGATTATCTTCTCTCCCCAGATTAAGAAGCCTAGTGACCTAAAAGGGCAGGATGTTGCGGTGCTTGAAGGTGGCTTATCCCAACTGTTTGTGGGTATTTATCTTGAGCAGAACGGCATGTCTCATAACGACGTTAACTACGTCAATATCATTGCTGATGATGCTTTCGCAGCGCAAATTAGCGGAAACATTGCTGCATCTGAATATTGGGAACCGTATGGCAGTAACGTATTAAGAGCCTTGCCTGGGTCTACATTGGCGGCGTCTACTAATGATGACTATTGGAAAAAATCTGCGTTGGTTGCTGATGGTTATTACATGAGTGATGACTTCCTAACAAATCGTCCGGATACATCTGTCAAAGTAATGAAGGCGCTTTATGATGCGATTGACTGGTGGAGCAGGAACCCTGAGGAGGGTAATAAAATTATTGCCAAGGGGTTCAAAATGTCGGTGGCTGATGTTGAGCTGATTCTTGGTACTGATGGCACACGTAAGGATGGCGGTCTTTATCCCTATAGCTTTATTGAGGCTGCTCGTTTTTGCGGTGTAGCAGAGGGTCGTCCACCCTTTGGCCAGGAAAATGGTCAAGTGCACGAGCATTGGAATTTAATCAGCGAATGGTGGGTTAAATTCGGCTTAATGAAAGAAACTCTTCCCAGCTCAAGGGGCGTTGATTGCGGTATTTTGAGCAAGCTTTTGGAGCAGGGGTATGGTCAGGACTTGGCATTGAATTAACAGCTTTTAGTTGGATATTTAATGAGGAGAAGCAAGGCCTGACATAGGGATAATGGACGGCCTTGCATCCCGAAAAAGTTTTGATTTCAGATTATTAATTAATCATGTTTTGCTAAAGATCAGCAGGGGAAAGAAATGCTCAACGCAATTGATAGTAGTCGCACCCATTATGCCCATGAAGATAACCCCCATGTACAGTTATCCGTACAGAATGTAATAAAGGATTTCGATATCGGTCGTGGAGAGTCCTTGCGAGCTGTGGACGATGTTTCTTTTGATGTGCCTAAAAATGAAATGTGTGTGATTCTAGGGCCGTCGGGTTGTGGTAAATCTACAGTATTACGGATGATTGCCGGGCTTGAGGAAATGACTTCCGGGTCGATTTATTTAAATGACGAAGAGTTAGATGGGCCGGGTCGAGATCGTGGCATGGTGTTTCAAGGGTATACCTCTTTTCCATGGCTCACCATTCGAGATAATGTTGAGTATGGTATGCGGCTTAATGGCGTATCTAAAAAGGTGTGTCATGAAAGAGCAGATGAATACCTGGAGTTGGTACATTTAACAAAATTCAAAGACGCCTATCCGGATCAATTGTCAGGCGGTATGAAGCAGCGTGTGGCGATTGCGCGAACCTTGGCAAATGAGCCTAGCATTCTGCTGATGGATGAGCCCTTTGGTGCGCTAGACGCAGAAACACGCTGGCATATGCAGGAATTACTGATGGGGGTCGTCGTGAATTCACAAACGACAGCCTTAATGATTACTCATGATATTTCTGAGGCTATATACCTGGCAGATAGAATTATTTTTATGAGCAGTCACCCTGGGCGTGTACGTGAGATTTTAGTGCCTGAGTTTAAGCAGGGAAAACGTATTCTTAATAAAGAAGAGGTGATTGGCTGTGATGGCTTTGTGGAGATGGAGGCTCATATTATGCAAATGATGCGTGAGGAATCGGCTGATGACGACGATGCGTTTTAAGTATTAGTGTGCGGTTTATGTTCGAGTTATTCAGTGAGTCTGGATGTGGCGGGAAGCTCCTCTTGTTGGTGGGTTGGCCACGAGACGTTTTGAAAAGATATAAAAGGGCGGGAATACTTTATGAGTGTCGTGCTCACACATTTTAAAACGTATATCGAAGGCTGGGTTCAAGGTGATGCAGAAAAGGCGTTGAGTGTTTTGGCTGATGATTACACCTATGACGACCCGGACTCAAAAGTATATAGCAGAGATATATCCACTGAGTTGATGGAGGGGTTCAAATGCGCGACTCTGGGGGCTTGTGGTGGTTGATTGCCAAACCCCTTTGTTCGAGTGTCTGAGGTAGTAACCGAGGTGGTTGGGGTGATCTGCGAGCATGGTGTCTGTGGGAAATTCAAGGTAGTGGGCTGCGTGGTAGTGCGTTGGTTAAGGCTGATGTGTCGGGAATACGCTCTGAGGTAATCACCTATTATATGAAATTGCCGTAGCTACTTTATCTGTATATAGGGTTGTTATCTAAGTATTTATGATTGCTAATCTAATGATCTCTCCATGATTTCAACCAGTCGATCCACTAAGCCCTGTTTTGGGCTTTCGTTTTTTCTCATGGCTACAATGGGGGAGGCCAGGCGCAGCTCATCTACGGGTAGCTCTTTGATCTGGCCTGAGTCTAGCCAGGTTTGCGCATAAAACTTTGGCAGCATGCCTACATGGTTGCCGGCAAGTATTAAGATCAGCACCCCTTCTATCTGTGGGCAGAAATAGAATTGACCGCTATCCCCAGGCTCCATTAGCGGGCTGGGTTCGCGATGGGTATAGGTGGTTAATCTGAGATTGGTAATATCGCTCGGAGTAAGGCTTGCCTGTTGCCATAGTGTTTTATGCTTGGTGGCGACATAGGGGCGAACTTGCTCGTGATAAAGGGTGGATGTGTGTAAACCGGTTACTTTCCTGTGAATCAAAGTAAGGCCTAAATCCAGTTCTCCTTTGAGTAATCCCATGGTGATTTCATTGGGTGTCATGATATGCAGATCGATGACGACGTTAGATTCTTCATCCTGTAGTTGCTGTAGGCTGGAGATTAGTGGGCAGTTTGGATCTGGAGTTGTGTTGTCTACTACGGCAATGCGCAATATGCGTTGCGCGCTCCGATCAAGATTGCTTACTTCGTTTAAGTGGCTGCCTATAGCCGAAAATAGCTTAATGCTTGATTGGTAGAGTTTTTCACCTTCTTCGGTGAGTTCAAAGCCGCCGCGTCCTCGTTTGCAGAGCTTTACTCCCAGGCGTGACTCCATGTCCGACATCGCCTTGCTAATGGTGGAGCAGTTGATGTCCAGCACATTTTCAGCTGCAGTAAAGCCACCGCATTCAACGACTGCGGCAAATATGCGCAGGCGTTTTAAATCAGCATCATGGATATTATTCATAGGCTCCCGATAACTTTCCATTTATGAAAGTTAGCTTGAATTATTGTGTATAGATAATCAGTTTACAATCATTATACTTGCCACCAGTTCCCCTCTAGTCTGGTTATAGGAGAAAAGCAATGGGTTACACATGGTATGATTTTGTAGGAAATGTGGGTGTGTTTATGCTGCTGGTAGCTTACTTATTATTACAGCTGAATAAGTTGTCGAGTAATCAACTAAGTTATTCAGTATTAAATGGATTGGGTGCGATACTTATTATTGTCTCGTTAGTTTATGAGTTTAATCTCTCTGCGTTTGCTATTGAGTTCTTCTGGTTGTTGATTAGTCTGGTAGGCATTGTTAATTATTATCGATCCAAAAAAGTGGCTTTAGTTGAAGGGGAGGTTTGATCGACGTGCAACTAGGTATAGCTGTGATTTTTCTTTTTAATCTGAGGGGCGATGCTGAGTAGTGCTAAGGGTGTGCTGGCACTTTGTTGATAATGTCCGGCAAATAAAAAGCCCGATGATTTTCATCACCGGGCTTTTTAAAGAAGAGCTAAAACAAATTACTTGTTAGCTTTCTTCTCTCTCTCTGCAGCAATAACTGTTTCAGCTACTGAGTTTGGACATAATGCGTAATGTGCAAACTCCATGGAGAACTGGCCACGACCAGAGGTCATTGTGCGCAGGCTGCCAATGTAGCCGAACATTTCAGACAGTGGAACGTCCGATTTAATGCGAACGCCTGTTGTGCCTGCTTCCTGGCCGGAGATCATGCCACGACGGCGGTTCAAGTCACCAATAACATCACCGACGTGATCTTCTGGGGTGAACACGTCAACTTTCATGATCGGCTCAAGCAATTGCGGGCCGGCTTTTGGCATAGATTGACGGAAAGCGCCTTTAGCAGCGATTTCGAACGCTACAGCCGAGGAGTCAACCGCGTGGAAGCCACCGTCGAACAGTTCAATTTCAACGTCCAATACAGGGAATCCAGCCACTGGGCCTTCGCCCATCATGCCTCTGAAGCCTTTCTCAATCGCAGGGAAGAATTCCTTCGGTACATTACCGCCCACAACCGTGGATTTGAATGTGAAGCCAGTGTTTTGCTCGCCCGGTTTGATGCGGTAGTCGATTTTACCGAA
>Ga0105356_10006710_pt1 | contig 10708 bp, 6 predicted proteins | sample GOMGulsemesocosm_3_FD_83502 | JGI IMG/M metagenome (GOLD analysis project Ga0105356, IMG submission 83502) | Methane-oxidizing microbial communities from mesocosms in the Gulf of Mexico - GOM9D Gulf of Mexico | ecosystem: Environmental > Aquatic > Marine > Cold seeps | place: Gulf of Mexico...
AAACATCTTCATTGTAAACATCAGGATCCGCAATCATTGGTTCTACAATAGCATCAAGATCAATAACAACATCTGCAAAATAATTAGCATTTGCATCAGGAGTTAAAGCAGGTTTTTCACCAGATTTAATCTCTGTAATTCTATTGTTAGCGATATCAATTAAACCTTTAAGGACTTGTTTATCGTTATCCATCCCTTTCTCAATCATGATCTGGATGCGACCTTTTGCTATTTCTAAAGATTCAATCAAAGTTTCATCTTCAGAAATACAAATAGAACCTTTAGCTTTCATCTCTGCAGTCCAGTCAGTAAATGTAAATGATTGATCCGCAGTTAACGTTCCAATATGAACCTCAATAACTCTACCTTGGAATACGTTGTCTCCATTAAATTGAGAAAGCATTTGCTGTTGTGTTGCATGTACAACATCACGGAAATCCATGTAATCTTTCATTTCACCTTTGAATGTTACTTTTACGGATTCTGGTATTGGCATTGAAGCTTCACCTGTAGCTAGAGCCAAAGCAACGGTACCTGAATCGGCACCAAAAGCAACACCTTTTGACATTCTAGTGTGAGAGTCACCACCTATAATGATAGCCCAATCGTCAATTGTAAGATCATTCAAAACCTTATGAATGACATCTGTCATTGCGTGGTATTCGCCTTTAGGATCACGTGCTGTAATTAAACCGAAATCATTCATAAATCGCATCAACCTAGGGATATTTGCCTTAGATTTATTATCCCAAACTGAAGCTGTATGACATCCTGATTGGTAGGCACCATCAACAATAGGTGAAATTGTTGTAGCAGCCATCATCTCTAATTCTTGAGAAGTCATCAAACCAGTTGTATCTTGTGAACCGACAATATTCACTTCAACACGTACGTCAGACCCAGCATGTAATACTTTACCTGGTGTTGTACCAACTGCATTTTTATTAAAAATTTTCTCTACCGCTGTAAGTCCCTGTCCTTCATGAGAAATCTCTTTTGATGGAGCAAATACTGGAATAAGATCAGTACCTAATACTTTCGCTGCAAATGTCTGAAGCTTTTTACCAAAAACAATTGCGTAGGATCCTCCAGCTTTAATAAATTCAACTTTTTGAGGTGTTAATGAAGCAGAAATATCAATTAATTCCTTATCTCCACGATACAATTTTTTCTCCTTAGTATTCACTGTAAGCACAGTACCCGTTTCTACGGAATATACCTCTTCAAGAACAGGCTCTCCATCTGCATCCACAACAACATTACCTTGCGCATCTGTCTTTTTAACCCAGTTTTTAAGATCAATACCAACACCTCCTGTTACACCAACCGTTGTCAAGAAAATTGGAGAAATACCATTTGTTCCTGCTATTATTGGAGAAATATTGATAAATGGAACATATGGACTTGCTTCTTTACCAGTCCAAAGAGCTACATTATTAATTCCTGACATTCTGGAAGAACCTACTCCCATCGTACCTTTCTCAGCAACCAGCATAACTCTTTTATCCGGGTGCTCTTTTTGAAGTGCTAGGAGCTTATCTTGTTGCTCTTTATTGTGTTCAAAAAGACACTTACCATGTAGTTCGCGATCTGATCTAGAGTGCGCATCACCACCAGGAGAAAGTAAATCGGTAGAAATATCACCTACACCTGCAATAAACGTTACTACTTTTATTTCTTCTTCTACATCTGGCAACTTTGTGAAAAATTCTGCCTTTGCATAGCTTTCAATAATATCTTTTACAATTTTATTACCGTTTTTATAAGCCTCTTCAAGACGCTCTGTATCGGCCTCGTATAAAAACACTTGTGTTTTTAAAACCTTTGCAGCTTCTTGTGCTATTGACATGTCATTACCCAAAGCTAGATCTAACAAAACCTCAATAGAAGTTCCACCCTTCATATGTGATAATTGCTCAAAAGCCAAAGCCGGTGTAATTTCTTTTACAACTGATTCACCAAGAATAATTTCCTTTAAAAATTTAGCCTTAACACCAGCAGCACTTGTAGTACCTGGTAAGACATTGTAAATAAAAAAATTAAGAGAATCGGTTCGGTGCTCGTTACTTAAATCTTTAATTTGCGAAACAATTTCGCTTACTAATTCTGCACCATCAATTGGTTTAGGGTGAAGTCCCTGACCTTTTCGCTCTTCGATCTCTTGGATGTAATCGTTATAAGTGTTCATAATTCTTATGGGAATTTAGAGTGTATACATTTGATTCTATAAATATTAAATGCTATACTATCTATTTATTAATTATTTTACTGCGAAATTACAAAATATAGCTTGTATTTAAAAGGAGTGCTTATAATGAATACTCCAAATAACCAAAGATAAATGAGATATTAATTTATTGAATATGAAAATTAAATTATTGATCAATTATTCTATTAAAATATGAGAATATATCAATCTTAAATTCTTCAATACATTCTTTTAGAAAAGGATTTTACAAAAGAATGAGTGCATAAAAAAAGTTTAAATAAAAAAGTAGGCCTATAAGCCGAATTCTGTAACCGCCGAAACGGGTTCTTATCATTTATCTAGTTCCAAAATTACTTATGGAATCAATCTGCCTACCCCTTGGAATCGAGCGAGTAGCCCTCAAGCTCCAATGTACATGGCATTGCATCGTATAGAGTTTACCTGGTTTCACTACAGCCGAACTGTACTTGCTTTCTGTTGCACTTGTCCTCAACTCACGCTGGACGGATGTTATCCGCTATACTACTCTATGATGTCCGGACTTTCCTTCCTTGTTCCGAACTTGATTCGGAATCTAAATTAAATATCTCTATCTAATAAAAGATGCTGAAACAAGTTCAACACTTGGCGATAAGACAGCCTACTTAATATTTCAAATATCTTAATTTTTCTAAAAAAAAACCCACTCGTATGAATAGAGTGGGAAAATTGCTATGAAAAAGATGTTGCTAATAGAATTAACAACGATGCAAATCTATAAAATTATTTACTATAAACAACAGCTTTTTTGTTTTTTTTTATGAAAACATATCTTTTACCTTTTCAAAAAAGGATTTATCTGACATACTTGGATTCGGAACAAAGTTTTCATCATCAATCATGCTTTCAAAAAACTTACGTTGTTGCTTATCTAAAGACTGTGGTGTCCAAACATTTACATGTACCATCAAATCTCCTACACCATATCTTTCAATACTTGGCAAGCCTTTTCCTTTCAATCTCAAAATTTTTCCAGATTGTGTACCTGAATCAATTTTAATTTTCACTTTTCCTGAAACAGTTTCAATTTCTTTTGCAATTCCTAAGGCTGCTTCCGAAAAACTAATGTACAAATCGTAATGTAAATTCGTTCCCTCTCTCTTTAATTTATCATGAGGGATCTCTTCTATTACCACTAATAAATCACCTGGTATAGAATTATTACCTGCTGCATCATTCCCTTTACCTGAGACTTTCAACTGTACACCTTCTGTAACACCTTCAGGAATATTAATTGTAACCGTTTCTTCCGTAACAATCAAACCACTAGCATCTGCTTCTTTTGGCTTGCTTAAAATCGTTTGTCCAGAACCTTGACACGTTGGACATGTAGCTGCTGTTTGCATTCTTCCCAACATTGTATTGGTAACACGCATCACCTGACCTTGTCCATTACAAGTCGTACAAGTAGCATATTTAACCCCTTTTGCTTGAGTTTTTCTACGAACTTTTACTTTTTTATCTACACCATTAGCTATTTCTTCTAAAGTCAACTTTACACGAATACGAAGATTACTTCCTTTTACTCTAGCTGGACCACGAGATTGTCTTCTACCTCCACCTCCGAAGCCTCCTCCAAAGATATCACCAAACTGACTGAATATATCATCCATGTCCATACCACCGCCACCAAAACCTCCGAAGCCACCGCCTCCTTGGCCACCTTCAAAAGCACCGTGACCATATTGATCATAACGTGCTTTTTTATTGTCGTCGCTTAAAATTTCATAAGCTTCGGCTGCTTCTTTAAATTTTTCTTCGGCGTTCTTATCATCTGGGTTTTTATCAGGATGATATTTTACGGCCATTTTACGGTATCCTTTTTTTATTTCTGCTGTAGATGCAGATTTAGAAATACCTAACACTTCGTAATAATCTCTTTTTGCCATAATAGTTTCAATTGAAAATCAACAATGATTTCTATTGTCAATTACACATTGTTAATTTCTCTTTATTTTTTTATTGTCCGATAACAACCTTAGGGTAACGAATTACTTTATCTCCCAACTTGTATCCTTTTTCTATCACATCAATAATTTTTCCTTTCAAATCTTCTGAAGGAGCCGGTATTTGAGTAATCGCTTCATGAAGATCTGCATCAAAAACATCACCTGCTTTTGCATTTACAGCCTCTAATCCTTTTTGAGTCAAAGTATTTGAAAACTTATCGTTTATCAACTGCATCCCTTTTAAAAGTTCTTTGTCTTTTACTTTTTTTATTTCTGACAATCCTCTGTCAAAATCATCCAATATTGGCAGTAATGACACTATAATATCTTGTCCAGCTGTTCTATACAATTCTATTCTTTCTTTTGTTGTGCGCTTTTTATAATTTTCAAATTCAGCAAAAAGACGTAAATATTTGTCTTTTTCTACTTTCATTAATTCTTCAGCGGAAGGCTCAACTGTAGTGTTTTCAGTAGTTTCTCCCTCTTTTTCTTTGTTAGAAACTTCTTTATCTTGTATTGGAGCTGCTTCTTCTTTTATGTTTTCTTCTGTACTCATTTATTCCTTATTTTTAAAATACAATACTTATAAAACAACAATATTGCCATAGCAGTGATTGTGTCAAAATGTCATTGGATTTTCGCTATTTATTCCCTTTTTTTCTTCAGTTTTATATATCAATTTCACTTAACAACATGTATCAGAAAAAATAATTCAATACTGAAAAGTATATATCAAAAATCCCTTTTTCAATTAAGAAAAAAGGATTTTTTTATGCTATAAAAAACATTCCATTTCTAACAAGTTGTCTTTTTTAATTCTATTACCCCTCTATACGTTCAATTTTTGCACCAATAGCCTTTAAACGACCTTCAATATCTTCATACCCTCTATCAATTTGATCAATATTATGAATCGTACTTGTTCCTTTTGCTGACAAGGCTGCTATAAGTAAAGATATTCCTGCTCTAATATCAGGAGAGGTCATTGTTGTTGCTTTTAAACTTGATTCATGGTTCATACCAATAATAGTAGCTCTATGTGGATCACATAAAATAACTTTAGCCCCCATGTCTATCAATTTGTCCACGAAGAACAAGCGACTTTCAAACATTTTCTGATGAATCAAAACAGAACCTTTAGCTTGTGTTGCCACCACCAATACAATACTCAATAAATCTGGTGTAAAACCAGGCCAAGGAGCATCAGAAACAGTTAAAATAGAGCCGTCTATATAGTTTTGTATTTCATAAGAATCTTGTGATGGTATGTAAATATCATCATTTCTTTTTTCTAGTTTGATTCCTAGTTTCTGAAAAACCCTAGGAATCTGCCCCAAATCTTTCCAGCTAACATCTTTAATTGTCAGTTCGGACTTGGTCATTACTGCCATTCCAATCCAACTACCAATTTCAATCATATCAGGCAATACTCTATGTATACATCCCTTCAACTTCTTTACTCCCTCAATAATAAGCAAGTTAGAACCTATTCCTGAAATATTGGCCCCCATACTGTTCAGCATTTTTGAAAGCTGTTGTATATAGGGCTCGCAAGCTGCATTGTAAATGCTAGTACGACCGGTAGCCAAAACAGCTGCCATAAGTATATTTGCTGTACCAGTTACAGAAGCTTCATCTAACAACATATCAGCACCAAACAATTCATCTGCATCTACTCCATAAAAATGCTCTTCTTTATTATACCTAAATTTAGCACCTAATTTTATGAAACCTTCAAAATGAGTATCCAAACGTCTGCGTCCAATTTTATCTCCTCCAGGTCTAGGAATGTATCCTTTTCCAAATCTTGCCAACAAAGGACCGACAATCATAATAGAACCTCTTAAAGAACTTCCATCTTTTTTAAATTCGGCAGATTCCAAATACTCTAAATTCAATTCGTCTGCTTGAAACGTATAGGTATTAACATCATGTTTCTCTATTTTCACTCCCAATTCTCCAAGGATAAAAATAAGTTTATTAACATCAATGATATTTGGTATATTTTCTATTTTAACTTTTTCAGGAGTAAGCAACACTGCGCATATAATCTGCAATGCTTCATTTTTTGCTCCTTGAGGTGTTATTGTACCATTTAATTTGTGTCCTCCTTCTATTCTAAATGTAGCCATTAATTCTGTTCGAATTTGTAAAGTTTATTATATGTGGTTTATTTTATTATACTAACTTCAATAAGATGATGTAGCTTTTTATTTATAACGATTTTGTTGCCCCTTAGAATTTCTATTTTTATTATGAGGGTTTCTATTGTTTTGGTGCTTGTTTGAGCTTTTCGAATTGCCCGTTTTTTTCAACAAACTGCTACTAGCAGACAAAACTTCATCAGATTCGGTTAAATCAATTTCACCATTAGAAAGGTCTTTCAAATGTTTGAAAATAACGGCATCATCTACAGTATCTTTATTCCAGTTTAAATAACACTTTTTCATATGATTTGCTATGTTGAAAATAAGTGCTGTTCTCAGTTCGCTTTCTTCCCATGACAAAGCAACTTTTATCATTGTTTGGATATTATGCCCATAAAAACGATATCTCGAAGCTAATTTTGGATAAGGCAATGGCTCTGGTTTTGCCTCTAATTCTTGTTGGTCCGGAATTCCATATGGAGATTCTACATCCAATCGAAACTCAGACATGATGTAAATTTGATCCCATAATTTATGTTTGAAATCTGGCACATCGCGCAAATGAGGTTGTAAATTCCCCATAACATCAACAATAGCATGTGCCATTTTTTTTCTTTCTTCCTCACTTTCAAGTGCAATGCAATGATCCACCAACTTTTGCATGTGTCTACCATACTCAGGTATAATCATAAGCGGTCTGTCCGAATTGTATTCTAAATCGTATTCCATTAATTTTATATAATATTGTGTTTTACAGAAAATTCTGTATTTAATTACGTGTAGTCTTAATATTCTTTGAATTTGAAACAAACATTTTTGAATGCTGTTTGTTTGGTTGTATTTCTAAGTTCAGAAATTCCCTCACCAAATTCGAGACTGCAAAGTAAATAAATATTTTTGGTTACACAACTATTGAATTTCAAAGTTCCAAAAAAACTACACCCTAATAAGCTAACTATGCACCGCTACCATAGCCGCTCCAACAATACCTGCATTATTTTCAAACTTGGCTGGTATTACGGGAGTATCTATTGTTATTAAATGACTAAATTTTTTCATTTTTTTACTAGCTCCACCTCCCAAAATAATCAAATCAGGAGAAAACATAAAGTTTACTAATTTTAAAAATTTATTAAACCTTTTTCCCCACTCTTCATATGACAACCCATCGCGCTTACGTGCAGAATCAGCTGCATAAAATTCAAATCTTTTATACTCCTTATAAGGAATCACTCCGAGTTCTACATTTGGAATCAATACACCATCATTAAAAACACCTGATCCTAAACCAGTACCAATTGTTATCAATAACACAACTCCCTTTTTATCTTTTCCTGCGCCAAAATTCATTTCTGCCAAACCTGCTGAATCGGCATCATTCGCTATTGCAAATTCCAATCCTGTTTTTTCTTGAAACAGTTTATCTATCTCCATGCCTACCCAGCTTTTATGCATATTTCCATGAGCACGCGCTTTTCCAGAAGAAATTATAGTTGGAAATCCACAACCTACTTTTCCTTTCCAATCAAAAAAGTCGACCATTTCTTGAATTTCATCGGCTACATCATTAGGTTTGGCTCCTTCAGGTGTTGGTATTCGATGCCTTTCAGAAACCAGTTCTCCTGTTTCAATATTTACAATTGCTCCTTTAATTCCTGATCCGCCTATATCTATTCCTAAAACTTCCATTGTACTTTCTATCTTTTAAATTATCATTTCGAATTTCAATATCTTAATACTATTTAAAAGAGACAAATTTTATTTCTATTTCTTCCTATTGATTATTTTTCTAACTTTTATTAAAACAAACCTCCTTCCCCTATTCATCGAAATTTGCATCCTATATTTCAATAAAAATTATGGAAATGGATCTCAAGTTATTCCAAATATATTTTTATGAATTTTTTAATAAAACCAATGAAATTCAAGCAGATTTTCATTGATTGTTTAGTTTGCTTAAATAACAAAAGCTGTTTCTCTAAAAACGTCTTAGATATGCTAAAACAAAGGGCTAAAAACAAGACTAAATGGTGTTTTATAATTAAGACTAAATAGTATTTTATAAGCATAAATACGTAAATTTGTATTCATAAAATTGGACTAAAAGTTAAAAGATTTTAATATAGAGACTTATGAAAACAACAGCACTAAAAAACGGAATTTGGAACGATACTATTAATTTACGAGACTTCGTAAGTACAAACATAACTCCTTATTATGGTACTCATGATTTTTTGGTTGGTCCCACAGAAAAAACAAAAAAACTTTGGAACCAATGTTTGATAGCTGTAAAAGAAGAAATTAAAAATAACGGAGTACGTTCTGTTGATACAGAAACCATTTCTGGAATCAACTCTTTCAAAGCAGGCTACATTGACAAAGACAACGAAGTAATTGTTGGCCTGCAAACTGATGAATTACTAAAGAGAGCAATGAAACCTTTTGGTGGTTTCAAAGTTGTTCAAAAAGCTTTGTCAGAACATGGACTTATTCCTAATGATACAATTTCAGAATTGTTCACCAAATATGTAAAAACACATAATGACGGTGTCTTTTCTGCCTATACCACAGAAATTAAAAAATTCCGTTCTCTTGGATTTTTAACAGGTTTGCCAGATAATTATGCACGTGGAAGGGTTATTGGAGATTACCGTAGAATAGCTCTATACGGTATAGAAAAATTGATTGAAGTAAAAAAATTAGACTTTGAAGCCATTACTGGACCGATGAGTGATAAGGTTATCCGCTTACGTGAAGAAGTTTCTGAGCAAATAAAAGCTTTGAAAGAAATGATTGAAATGGGCAAACATTATGATCTAAACCTAGCTAGACCCGCAGAAAATGCGCAAGAAGCTGTTCAATGGACTTATATGGCCTATTTGGCTGCTGTAAAAGAACAAGATGGCGCAGCGATGTCACTTGGAAATGTTTCTTCTTTCTTAGATATTTATATTGAAAAAGATTTACTAATCGGATTAATAACTGAGAATGAAGCACAAGAATACATAGATCAATTTGTGATGAAATTAAGAATGGTACGCCATTTACGTATGGAGGCCTATAATGACATTTTTGCTGGTGACCCTACATGGGTAACTGAAGCAATTGGAGGTATGTTTCAAGATGGACGTACAAAAGTTACTAAAACATCATTTCGTTTCTTAAATACTCTTTACAATTTAGGTCCATCACCAGAACCAAACATTACCATTCTTTGGTCTCAAAATTTACCTCAAAACTTCAAAAAATACTGCGCGAAAGTATCTATCGACACTTCTTCTATTCAATTTGAAAACGATGAACTGATGCGCACAACAAGAGGTTCTGATGATTATGGTATTGCATGTTGCGTTTCTTATCAAGCTTTAGGTAAACAAATTCAATTTTTTGGAGCCCGTACCAACTTGGCTAAAACTTTACTTTTAGCAATCAACGGCGGTCGATGCGAAAATACTGGAACCCTGATGGTAGAAGGAATTCCTGAATGTACAGATACCTACTTAAACATTGATAAAATACTTAGGAATTTCAAAACAGCAATGAAAGAAGTCGCCCGAGTTTACAATGATTCTATGAACATCATTCATTATATGCATGACAAATACTATTACGAAAAAGCACAAATGGCATTGATTGATACCGATCCTGATATAAATATAGCTTACGGAATAGCAGGCTTATCAATAGTTGCAGATTCACTTTCAGCAATAAAACATGCAAAAGTAAAACCAATTCGAAATGAAGAAGGTTTGACAATTGATTTTACAATCGAAGGAGAGTTTCCTAAATACGGAAATGACGATGATCGCGTAGATATCTTTGCACACGATTCCGTAGCAGATTTCAACGCTATTTTAAAAACATTACCTGTATACAAAGACGCAGAAGCTACCTTATCTGTTTTAACGATTACTTCTAATGTTGTTTATGGTAAAAAAACAGGAGCAACCCCAGACGGAAGACCCAAAGGAGTTCCTTTTGCACCTGGTGCCAATCCAATGCACGGTCGAGATACTCACGGTGCCATTGCCTCCTTAAATTCTGTTGCAAAAATTGATTATTCAGATTCTCAAGATGGAATTTCAAATACGTTTTCTATAGTACCGAAATCTTTAGGTGCCTCAGAGAAAGATAGAATCTCCAACCTTTCAACTACATTGGATGGATATTTCTCTAGAAACGCACAACACTTAAATGTAAATGTGCTGAACAAAGAGACCCTTTTGGATGCAATGGAAAATCCAGAAGAGTATCCGCAGTTAACAATACGCGTTTCTGGATACGCTGTTAATTTTATTAGATTGACTAAAGAACAACAAATGGAAGTAATTACAAGATCATTCCACGGTTCTATGTAACATTTA
>Ga0105356_10006712_pt1 | contig 10707 bp, 16 predicted proteins | sample GOMGulsemesocosm_3_FD_83502 | JGI IMG/M metagenome (GOLD analysis project Ga0105356, IMG submission 83502) | Methane-oxidizing microbial communities from mesocosms in the Gulf of Mexico - GOM9D Gulf of Mexico | ecosystem: Environmental > Aquatic > Marine > Cold seeps | place: Gulf of Mexico...
AATATATTTTACAGGAAGTACGGAACCTGTAATAGCTGGTGCAGGCAGTACACCAACTAGCTTAAACGTAACAGTTCCATCTACTGTATATACAGGAATGCTATATGTACAAATAGCTATGATGAAAAGTAACTCGAAAAAATTAAATATCAAACCCACAATTACTTCAATCACCGAAAAAGCAACTATCGGATCAGTAATAACAATAAACTGAACGGGGTTTAGTAAAGACAGTGCTAATATGGTAAGTTTCCCTACACTAAATGGAGTAACATCTTTTTTAGCCACCAGAATTTCTGCTACCTCTATTACTGTAACAGTACCTCCAAATACCATAACCGGAACGATAACTGTAAAAGTAGATAACATTAGCAGTGATGCCTCAGCTACTGCACTAATCATTTTACCAAAAATCAGTTCGTTGTCTTCTACTCAATTTGAAATAGGAAATACTATTACTGTTTATGGTACAGGTTTTAGCACTAAAGAGGGTGAATTAAAAGTGTTATTCAACCCTAAAAGCACTGCTGGCTTAGTATCAGATGCTAGTATTCCTGCCGATGCAAGCAGTACTAATGGAACATCTTGTACTTGTGTAGTACCTCCAGGTTGTGGAACAGGGGCAATATCAGTAACATCGGATGGTGATAATAGTCCTGAGTGTGATACAGAATATATAAGCCTTCCTACCATCACATCTGTTACGCCAATATATGTATATCCCAATAGTGATGGTATTGATTCCTTAATTCAAATTGTAGGTACGAACTTTAATTCCTCAAAGAAAAACACTATTGAGTTTGGTAATGAGGCAAGAGTAGATACACATGCCTATAACTCCACCAATCTAACAAATGTAAAGGTTCCTGTAGGGGCTACAGGTGCTATAAGAGTTGACAGCTTTGGTGAGTATGGTGAAAAATCCTTACAAAAAATATATGCATTGACAGAGTTTTGGAAAGAAGTTTTTGGTGGTTTAAAGAAAGTCTCTGGAAGTACCGATTTATATAACAGTAAAAATACACTCCACAATGGTATAACAATGAATGTTATTAACAACAACCTTCAGCCTCAAAACTCTATTAAACTAAAAGGCAAACAATACGGTATTACGGTTGGGAAATGGATTACAATCTATGATAAATTTGCAGGAGCTTATATGTTATCATTTAAGGTACCAACTGGTAAGAAGTTTTTCTGTATCGAACAGCTAGAGACAATTAATGATGGTACCATCGCAAGAAATATTTTTATAGACTACATTTATGCTGACTCATCGAAGGACCTAACTAGTGATACATTTACAACCAGTCCTAATAGAAGAAAGACAATACACGAAATTCCTACTAAAGGAGCTGGTTTGAAGGAGCTTAGAATCAGTTTTGAGGAAACAACGGATTTTAAAATATACCTTTCAGCTTTAAAATTTATGATATAACTATTTAACCTTATAATCCCACACTCCTCTAGTAACAATAAGGCTAAACAAACCCTAATATCGATGCGTTTTCTAGTTACCTTGCGATGGTATTTTATGAGTAATTTGATGATAGATTCTATAAAACGGCAAGATATATCTTGTCGTTTTTTGTTTATGGAAGCAAAAAAATAGTGTATCTTTAGCGTACTTCTTTTCATTCAATTGACAAAAGAAGTATAAAGAAATTGAATTAAAAACATACACTTATAAGTATCGATATATCATTCAAAATTAAAAAAAACAGCTATTGAAACCACCTAGATTAACTGATAAGCAAAAAGAAAGATTAAGAATTTTAGAACCAAAATTAAAACTTGCTATTTCTGAAAGAGATTTTGAAATTGCAAAAAAATTAGTTGTAGATCTACAAAGTGTACTGAGGCCTTCCGGTCATTTAATAAGAATGATACAATCAAAAAATAGATTGTATGAACTTGCTTTGGAAATAAATGAAATTGACTTTGCCATTAGAGGCTTTGAGAGTAATAGAAAATTAGTTTCTGATAGAACAAGATTACATCTTGAAGCGACATCACTTTTAGCAGTTTGTTATTTAAGACAAGAAAAGATTGAAAGAGCAAAACCTTTAATTAGTGAAGTTTTAAATAATGATAATATCATTAAGTCTAAAAGAACAAAACAAAAGTTTAGAGCTGAAATTATTGAAAGGTTTAATGAAGAAACAGCCTTATACTCTTTGAAGAATAAAAATAAAGAATCTTTTACAGTAGAAGAATTGGAAAATGAAATTGTAAAACTTATTACTCAAAAAAATGATTCAGAAATCTTTACTACAATTGGAGAAAACGTACCACAGCATACCAAACATCTATTATTTGAAGTTCATCAATTTTCAACTAAACAACTACCTTCTGCAGAAAGGCTAGCTCTTCCCAGTCCTGAGCAAAAAATAAAAGATGAAGAGGTAGGTAAAACAGTCTTTAAATCTGTAAAACGTGTAGTGTATAACTCTATTTGTGATCCCAAAAGTGAGATTTACAAAGTTTGGTATACTAGCGGAATGGCTATGGTTCTAGGAAAAAATTATATAAGAACTGCCGTGATAAGTTGTCTTACAGGAATCGGAATTGGGTTTAAATTAATAACGGCATCAATCATAGCTTTGATTATTAAATTTGGATTAGAAGTTTATTGTGACAAATATAAACCAACAGATTTAATGGAATTAAGAGGGAAATAAAAAAATAAATCAAAAAAACACATTTAAAGGTATCGATAATTAGTTATGATACCGAAAACGACACTTTGGTATTGATATAAAGTAGGCAATAATTAAAAAAATGAAATTTGGAAACATTATTAGACTATCCTAAAGAAAAATTCAAAAAAGAACTTAAGGAATATATAACTGAAGGAGAAGTGTTAATTAAAAAACATCACTCAAATAAAATAACAACCAATCAATTTAATATATTAGAAAGAGAGTATAACTTTTGGAATAAAGAAGTCGCCGAGTTTCTGAAAAATAGATTTGATAATTTATTTAATGATAATGTATATTTAAAATCTTTTAAAAATATTAGTACAGTTCAAACTTTAAGATACCTGTCAAATGCATTTAGTAGTTCTGATGAATCAAATTTGGCTACAAGGCATCAATTATTGTTAGCTACATGTCAAGAGAAAGTAGATAATTTAGAATTACTTTTTAGAAAATCAAAATTCATTCCAGTAAACGAATTATATAATAACTTTATAATTGAAGAATCAGATATGAAAGAAAAAAAAATATTCATCAGTCATTCAAATTTGGATGAGAAATACGTGGAGAAAATAATTGATATACTCGAAACTATTGGGGTTAAAAGTGATAAAATATTTTGTTCATCATTTGAAGGTTATGGTGTAAAACTCGGAAATGATTTTCTAGAAGAAATCAAAAATGAATTAAACAATCAAGTATTAGTGATTTTTGTGCTATCTGATAATTTTTATTCAAGTGTAGTTAGTATATGTGAAATGGGTGCAACTTGGGTTAAGACAAATACGCATATTCCAGTTCTAATTCCTCCCTTTGATTATGACAATGTTAAAGGAGTAATTCCTACAACTAACGGAATGAAAATTAATGAAAAACTAAAAATTAATAGTTTAAAAAATATTATTGAAGATTTTTTAGAATTAAAATCAATAAACAATAATGTATGGGAACGTAAAAGAGACAATATAATAACTGGTATTAATGGTATGTTAAATAACGATATTAATATTAAAGAAGAAATAACCTCAAGAGATGAAGAAAGTTCAATTACACAATATGAATCAAAAAATCAAATAGAAATACCTAATAATATTGTATCAAAAATCAAAATTAAAGCGGCAAAAGAATGGCCAGATGATTTTGATATGCAACTACATGTTATAGATAGTCAATCAGATGCATATATAGCATTGCAAAACAAGGTTCCGGATGGTATTCCTTCAAATCAATTTAAATCGATTAGGATTAAAGCTACAAAAGAATGGCCAGATGATTTTGAAATGCAATTACATGTCGAAGAATCTCAAATAGAAAGCTATAAAAAACTTAAAGGACTTTAAAAACCTAAATGGGTATATTAATTATCTAACGAATGTGCTAAAACAAAACGACATTTTTACAATCTTTAAGTTATAATCTAAAAATAAAAAACTAGAGTTAATAGATTCCTATATAGTTGAAGTTATAAAAAACTATACTCAAAAAAAGAATTATATAAGTTTATTAAAGATGAAAGAATGCTTTTAGTTAATAAAATCAAAGAACCTCTTATAATCTCATTTGAGGTCTGAACAAGCATTAAATAAGGAAAATAAATACCCGCTACTTTGATATCACATTTCTTCATTTCTAATTTAAGAGGTTTTATTTTCAATAACTATTTTTTGTATCACATCTAATAGTTGATGAACATAAGCAAATGCTGAAAGTTCTACCACTTCCGAGTCTATTAAATAACTACCCAAATAATGCACTCTTTTTAAAGATTCAAAATAATCTTCAACTTCACTGTGTTTTATCAATTCAATCAATTCTATTTGAGCTGGGCTTAGTTTCATGTATTTCTTTTTCATAATTACTTTTTTACAATAAAGGTGTTTTTTTATTTTGTTACTAATAGTATATTAAATAATCGTAAAACGATTTTATAGTTGTGTAATACGATTCAAATATGTCGATTTAGTGTGAGTTTTAAAAATTTAATAATAAACTATTTTTACTTTAAATGCTATTTACATAGCTTAAAACGATACAGATGACAAGTAAAAAGAACTATAATAGAATACGAGTAGTTTTGGCTGAACAAGACCGGACAAATAAATGGTTGGCGGAAAAAGTTAAAAAAAACCGAACGACTATTTCAAGATGGTGTACAAATGATATGCAGCCATCCATCGAAACTTTGGCTGATATAGCTAAAACTCTTGATGTTGATATTCGGGAATTATTAATTTCTACAAAAAAATAAAAAAAGCTATGAAAAAAAGAATGCTATTTGGTCTAGTATCAATACTTACACTTTTTACTTCCTGTAATGACCATGCCGCAGAAGTGACTAAACTTACTATCAAAAACGAGATTTTAACAACGGAAATCACCGAATTAAAAAAGCAACAAGAAGTTGAAGCATTGAATAAAAAAATTGTGACAAGTTTCTACCAAGAGTTTTTCGGAGATTTGAATTTAGAAGCGGCCAATAAATACATAGGCGATGTATATATTCAACACAATCCAGAAGTTGGAGATGGGAAAGAAGCGTTGATTGCATTGGTAGAAGATTGGTTTCAAAAAGTGCCTAAAACTAAAATTAATTTCAATATGGTTTTTGCAGAGAAAGACCTTGTGTTTATTCAAATTACAAATGAAAATGATGGGAATCGGAATTCTCAAATGGATGTTTTTAGAGTAACCAATGGGAAATTATCAGAACACTGGGATGCCTTTGCGACTTTTAAAAAAGGAGCTATTTCGGAAAACCCGAATCCTTTGTTCTAAAAAAGAATAGGAGTGTGTTTTCAGAAGAAGGCAGACAGATAATTTAAGGAGAAAAACAAACTAAAATAAGGTTAGGCAGACTTAGAGGTTGAATTTATGAATAACAAGAGTTGTCGGTAGCCAAAAACCGTCTCATTAATTTGATAGAAAAATGATAAAAAAATTGATAGATCGATTGTTTTTTTCGAATAAAAAACAAAACCAATTCATGGAAGACTTTGATAAAAACGGGGCCAATTCTGACCAAATTCCTGAAGTTATTTTGGAAAAAGGAGAGCTTGTATCTATTTTTGTTCCAGATTTAATGAATCAAAAAAGCTTAACGTTAACAAAGTGGCATTGTAAGCCTGGTACTATTGTCAAAAGAGGAGCTGTTATTTGTGATATAGAAAGTGAAAAGTTTACAATGGAATTCGAAACTTTTTATAGCGGAAAAATACTGCCAACCAGACAATTGAATGACAAGTTAACGCCTGGAGAAGAACTTCTTAAGATAGAAGGAGTCTAAAACGAGTTACAGTATTGTATTTAAAAAAGCTATGAAGTTTTTCGAATATAATAGGCTATCAATTACAACTAAAATTCTTGATGTTTATATTCAAGGATTCCTAATTTCTAAAAAAATAAAAATAAATAATTCTATGAAAACCCGAATCTGCATTTTAATATTAGGAATAATCATATGTGCTTGTAAAACTTCATCTAAAGAAAAAAGTGATATGGAGTCTAAAGAAATAGTTGAAAAAAAAATAGACGTATTTAAAAGTTCTGAAACCGGAGTTAAATTTATAATGACCAGCAGTGGTAGTTTAGATAAAGGAAAGGATACAATTGTTGAAGGTATCAAGTATACAATAGTTGAGAACGAAAAGGGAAATATAACTTTTTGGAGTACTAGAGATAAAAAATTCAAAACTCCAGAAGGATATGTTATAGGCAATCAATTAAAAGATATTTCAAAGCTTGAAAAAGACGGAATCTACAAACAACCAGGATTTGGGTATTTTATTAAATTGGAATCAGGTTGGCAATTGGGGTTTTGTGAAGGGGAAAGCTGTACCGTTTCTGTTCCAACCGAAGAATCTATAGTGAAATGGATGATGAAAATATAATAAATATATTTGCTATCAGCGCATGTGAAAAATTGCTTTTAAAAATACATACTAAGTTTACCAAGTATTTTTACCTATTACAATCGAATTGCAATGAAGAATAAGTTAATCCTATTAGTAGTCATTATTGAGGTGTTAATGACATCTTGTGTTTCATACACGACAATAAAAAGAGAGAAATTTTCTTATGTTGAACAAAATAAACAAAAGGTATTTGTAGTAAATTCAGATGAATTTAAAAATGAATATAAAATATTTACTAAGTTGAATAAATTTAACATCTCTCAAATAGATGCTCCCGGACTGATGAAAATAAAACTGAAACCACTTAGAGCTGTTTTTGAAGGACCTCGATGTTATACCGGAGCATTTTCTCTTTCAGTGGTAAGCTTAGGTTTTTTTCCTCTTAAACATATGGAAACTTCTATTTTAGAATATGAGCGGAGTGCTGAAAATAATGTGTCGAATCATATAATTGAACTAAAAATTAAAAGTGCAATATCATGGTTTCATCTCTTGTCTCCTTTTAAAAGCAGAAAACATGCAATTAGAAGAGCTGCAAAATATGCACGAGAAATTAAACCTAATAAAATTAACTAGTTATTTATGAGGTCTAATTAATTACAAAAATTGCGGTTAAAAAACACGCAACTTTTTACATTCAAAACTGTTAGTGAAAACTTGAATAAAACAACCTTACTTCAATTGTACTAGACCTATCAATCTGTATAAGAATCAGTATCTAAAAGACTTTGAACTGTTTTTATTAGAGTAGAACTTTTCGAATAGCCTTTTGAAACAATTGAAATTTTTCCATTAGACTCTAGCAACAATGTAGGAAATGAGTTTACTCCCAAATCGCGAGCGAATTGAAAATCTGATAGCACTATTTTTTTAAGTTCATTTGATTCAAATTTCTTTTTGAAAACATTTTTATCAAACCCAAAGTCTTCTACGAATTCTAAATAAGTTTCAACTTTATTTGTATTGCTATTGGTAATATAAAAAGCCCTCTGCACTTTATCGTAAAATTCAAGTGTTGCTTTAGGAGAAAGCGCTCTTATGACCGCTACGGCTCTAGAAGGAGGTTCGGTATCTAGAATGAATGAACGATCGCTTAAGATATCAGAATTTATAGGAAGGCCTGTCATGCTAGCTAGATTGTTAAAATGAGGAATCAAATAATCTTTCATCATAGTAATGGGTTCTTTGCCAAAAGGTCTCAATCCTCCCAATACGATATCGAAATCTAACCGTCCTTCAAATTCCTTTTTCACCTCTTTAATTTCAGATGCAAATGCAAAACAAGAGGAACACATGGGATCTCCAACATAAATCAATCTTCCACTTGTAACAGCCAATATTGCAGATTCTGTTTCCTTGTCAGAATTTATTGGTATAGAACACACTCCCGTGTTTGAGTCACATGCGAAATCATTCTGAATAGCTGTCGTTTCAAGAGCATTGGTGTTTTTTTTCATCTTTATTAGTGCTTGGTGTTCTTTTTACAAATGTTACGACAAAGGTAAATGGGAAATAGTTTATTTTTGATATGTGTTTCCTTGAGGAAACTAGTATACTAAAGGAAACTACCTACTATGAAAAAGAAAAAAGAGATTATTTTATCGCCTGAATGTAACAAAGAAGTAAGGGCAATTTCAGATACTTTGGAACTTCTTTCTGGGAAATGGAAAATTCAAATAATAGCTACATTAATGATTCATGGAGAAATGAGGTTTATGGAACTCATGAGAGCTGTAAACGGTATTGGCGCTAAAAAACTATCTCAAGATTTGGAACAATTGGAAATCAATAAACTGATAACAAGAACCGTTGTGAATACAAAGCCTATAACTGTAGAATATAAAATCACTCCGTATGGAAGTACTATGAAGCCGTTAATTACTGAAATAACGAATTGGGGTATAAATCATCGAAAAGAGATTGTGGGGTAATTTGTAGCACTTGCCTCTCAGCTGCCGCACGATTGTATCGTGTGGTTCCTACCAAACAAAATAAAGATTTAATTATACAGATAACTTCTTTAAAAAGTTGGAATTGTTTTTTTCTATATTTTATTATTTCTAATAAACTCATGAAAATTTTTATTAAATATTCTTTGAGATATAAAAAACACCATAAGATAATCTATGAAAACTAAAAAAAGGAGAAAAGAATGAATCGGAACAGTTCTTGCGGGGTGAGGTTTAAACTGTAAATTATATGAAAAACATACTTTTAATTTTAAGCTCTTTGCTATTGATAAATTGTACGAACAAATCAACTACAAAAAACAATTCGATAATTGGAAAGGAGTTTAAGAATTTCAATGAAATAAAACAATTAGAAAATTATAGTAAAGTAAGTGATACAACTGTTTATGAAAACAACATTGAGGCAAAGTATGGTATTTTGCATTTGAAAAATGAATCAAATAATTTGGTTGTTTTTAAAAGCATTTTGCGTGACTCAGTTCAAAACTTGACTTTCAGAATTTTAGATACACTGGTAATTTCCAATTCAAAGAATTCTGAATTTATAACAATTGGTTATTGTCAAATAGACCGTAACAATGATGAAAATCTTATTTCAATAGTTGAAAAAACGGATAGTTTAATGATACAGCAAATTAAACATGTTTGGAAAGTAAATACCGATTCTAAAAAAATAGAAAGAGTAAAAAACCTGAGTAAGATGAATTGCTTTAACGAATTTATGGTTGAATAATGACTATTTACAATAACTAGAACTGGGAATATAATTTATTACAGAATTTATAAAAGCTAATTTAAGATATATAAAATCGTTGTAAATAAAAATGATAAAGTTGAAGTTTAAAAAAAAATATTATTGAGATGGAGCTATCTTGATTGAAAAATAATTATTTATACGAACCTAAATTAGGTACAAACCAAGAAAAAACAAACAGAGGATTAAGGTTAATATACATGGTGAAGCTTTTGACTTCGGAAACATTGTTATTTAATGTTTTGAATTTTGTGTTTGGGGTAATAAATTCAAATTCGAGTATTTATTAAATATAAATTATCTTTATAGAGGCAGACTATTTAAACTTGAAGTTATCCTTCATGTATACTCAAGGTTTTGGGAGGTATTTATAAAGGAGTAACTTTAAAAGAATTCATAATGTTGTAAATCTAAAAGAAAACAAATGCTATTACTTTTATTCTATTTATTTCTTGTTCTTTTTATTTCATTTCTATGCTCTATAATGGAAGCGGTACTTCTTTCTACACCAAAATCCTTTTTGTTTGTTAAAAAAGAAAATGCTTGGGCAAGAAAATTTTTGGATTTAAAAAGCAATATTGACAAGCCTTTATCTGCAATTTTATCGCTAAATACAGTAGCTCATACTGTGGGGGCTGCTGGAGTAGGAATACAGGCAACCTATGTATATGGAGAAGCATCTTTTGGAATTGTATCCGCTATTTTGACAATTTTAATTTTAGTAGTCTCAGAAATAATTCCAAAAACAATTGGAGCGAACTACTGGAGAGCCTTAGCAAAAATCTCTTTTTTTATTATAAAAGGCATGATAATTATGACATATCCGTTAGTTATTATGTCGGCTGTGATTACCAGATTGATATCAAAGAATAAGCAAGGTCATACGACAAGTAGAGAGGAAATAGCTGCCTTGGCAACTATTGGTGCAGATGAAGGTATATTTTCAAATAAAGAGCATAAAATAATTCAAAATTTACTAAAACTCAAAAACGTCTCGGTAACAGAAATAATGACCCCAAGAGTTGTGGTCGCTATTGCTGATGAGAATTTATACTTAAACGACTTTTTAAAAAATAAAGAGTTTCTGAATTTTTCACGGATTCCTATATATTCAGAAAATGATGAGAACATAATAGGCCATGTTTTTAGGCAGGCAGTCTTTGAAAAATTAGCAGAAGATCACCACTAATTGAAACTGAAAGATATAAAACGGAATATTGTTACGGTCCCAAATAGTATTGTACTATTTACTTTGTGGGAGAAATTATTGGAAGAAAGAGAACATATAGCTTTAATTGTTGATGAATATGGTGGTTTTGATGGGATAGTAACCATGGAAGATATTATTGAAACATTACTTGGTCTCGAAA
>Ga0105356_10006717_pt1 | contig 10701 bp, 9 predicted proteins | sample GOMGulsemesocosm_3_FD_83502 | JGI IMG/M metagenome (GOLD analysis project Ga0105356, IMG submission 83502) | Methane-oxidizing microbial communities from mesocosms in the Gulf of Mexico - GOM9D Gulf of Mexico | ecosystem: Environmental > Aquatic > Marine > Cold seeps | place: Gulf of Mexico...
AGCTGCCAGCGACGAAGCACAATAGCGCTGTGGCAAACGAAAAGCGCCGCAGCGAATAAGAGAAGACTCATCATGGCGACCAAAAGTTACCGCGAAATAACCTCCGACGGCCTGTGGGGCAATAACCCTGCTCTGGTTCAGTTGTTGGGTCTGTGTCCTCTGCTGGCCGTTACCGGCTCAGTGGTTAACGCACTCGGCCTGGGCTTGGCAACCACGTTGGTACTGATCGGCTCCAATCTGTCGGTTTCCGCCATTCGCAACCACGTGCCGGACACCGTGCGCCTGCCCGCCTTTGTAATGATCATCGCCGCCTTCGTAACCTGTGTTGAATTACTCAGTCAGGCTTTGACCTACGAACTTTATCTATCGTTGGGTATCTTCATCCCACTAATCGTAACCAACTGCGCCATCCTTGGCCGTGCTGAAGCCTTTGCCCGTAAAAACCCTATCCTGCCTGCTGTGATGGACGGTTTAATGATGGGCGCTGGCTTTACGCTGATCCTGTTATTACTCGGTGCAATGCGTGAAGCCATCGGGCTGGGCACCCTGTTTGCCGACATGGAGCTGCTGCTTGGCCCCATCGCTGCCGACTGGAAAATCGTACTGATTGAAGACTATCGCGGCTTCCTGTTCGCCATTTTGCCACCCGGTGCCTTTGTCGGCATGGGCTTACTCATTGCCTTCAAGAACATCACCGATACGCGTATCAAAAACTTCCGTGATGCGCGCAAGGAGGCTCCGGTAACCGGCTCCAAACGCGCACGTGTTACCGGCGATATTAAGTAAGCGGCTGCTAGTCATACAATGAACGCCGAAAAACGATATGAAATATTCAGCAGATTACGTGCTGAAAATCCAGAGCCAAAAACCGAGCTGAACTACAGCAGCCCCTTCGAGCTGCTGATCGCTGTGATTCTATCGGCGCAGGCCACCGATGTTGGCGTCAATAAAGCCACAGCCAAACTCTACCCGGTTGCCAACACACCCTCAGCCATTGCCGCACTTGGCGTGGATGGGCTGAAGCAATACATCAAAACCATCGGCCTGTTTAACAGCAAAGCCGAAAATGTCATCAAAACCTGCCACATGCTGGTTGAGCTGCATAATTCCGTAGTGCCGGACACCCGCGAAGAATTGGAAGCCCTACCCGGTGTCGGCCGTAAAACCGCCAATGTGGTGCTTAATACCGCCTTCCGACAAATCGCCATGGCCGTGGACACCCACATCTTCCGCTTTGGCAATCGCACTAAAGTCGCGCCCGGTAAAAACGTACTGGAAGTAGAACAAAAGCTAATGCGTTTTGTGCCCAAAGAATTTTTACTCGACGCCCACCACTGGATGATTCTGCACGGCCGTTATATCTGCACCGCCCGTAAACCCCGCTGTGGCGCCTGCATTATCGAAGATTTGTGCGAGTTTAAAGACAAGACTAGCGACTAACGAAAGACAGACTTCAAAACCAACCCCCTTCCCGCACATCAAAAGAACCGCCACAATTCATCCTGAATTGATAGTAAACCGCCATATTTAAACCATAGGAACAACAGCTTTAGTCCTCATCATAAAACTTCTATTTATGATTGATGGAGTAAAACGATGGATCTTTTATTGTCTTCGATTGGCATTATATTCTTGCTGGCATTTCTAGCTGGCGTTATTTTCTTTGCTCTTTTTATGGCCAAAAAAGCAGGTTTAATTAAACCATTAGAAAATTCTGAAAATGCCTCTGGCGAGAGTACTATCCAAATTTATGCCCGCCATGTCAGAAAATTAAATGACTCTTTGATTTTCCGCTTCACGCTTATCGCTCTCTTAGTTGGCCTAATGAATATTCCTCTAGGCATGGTGGAGGAAATCGTTGATGAGCGTAATGTTTTGTATCACTCCGTTTTATCGGATATTTCAGACACTTGGGGAAAACAACAAGCTCTCTTAGGCCCGGCTTTATTGATCCCTTATACGGACAAAATAACCACGGTCAGAACGCTCACCGACAAAGACGGTAACGAACGAAAAGTTAATAAAACCAACTATTATGAGCGTACCGCGATCCTGTTGCCTGAAGACTTAAATATTGATGTTCAGCTCTTGAACCAAAGCCGTAAACGCGGCCTGTACGACGCACAGGTTTACAATGCAACTCTGGATATCACAGGCAAATTCGAACGCCCGAATATCACCAAATTATCAAGTAACATTGATCAAATCCACTGGAATCGCGCATGGCTAACGCTGGGCATTACAGATACACAAGCCATTAACCGGGTATCTCATTTGAACTGGGGGAAAGATATAAATAACGCTCGAAAAATAGACTTTGAGCCTGGCACCAAAATCGTTAAAACTATCGCCAACGGCTTCCATGCGCCAATGGATTTAACTGCTGAAAAAGATCAAACACCTTATAATTTTTCACTTCAGATGAACGTGAATGGAAGCAAAGGGTTTTACTTTAGTCCATTTGGAAAGGTAACAGACGTTACTATAAAGTCCGACTGGCCTCACCCGAGTTTTCAAGGCAGTGTATTACCTAATACTAGGCAAATTAGTCAGGAAGGGTTTACTGCCTATTGGTCAATCCCAAACTTAGCTCGTAATTATCCTCAATTATGGACGCTTAACTCAGAGACTTACGATATCAACGAATCCGTTGCTGGCGTCAATATTTTTGAATCCATATCACTTTATTCAAAAATAACGCGCGCAATAAAATATGGCTCACTCTTCTTTATTCTTACCTACATTACTTTTTTAATTTTTGAGATGAGTATTAACAAGCGCCTTCATATCGTTCAATACGGCATGATAGGGTTAGCCCTCTCAATGTTTTATCTGACACTTCTGTCCGCTGCTGAGCACTTTGGATTTTTCAAAGCATATCTATCCGCTGCATCAATCATTGTTGTCATGGTCAGCCTTTATAGCTATTCAGCCATTCGAAGCATGCCAAGAACCAGCATCATTGCGCTGTTATTAACGGGGCTATACGTTATGCTTTATTCAGTGCTAAAACTCGAGGAATCAGCCTTAATGTCCGGTACTCTTTTATTGCTCTTAATCCTAGCGGTAATGATGTATATGACTCGAAATATTGGCAAACAATCGTAACCATATCCTCTGTCACAGTGGCAGGGGGGTTTAGCCATCTCAATCCAGCTAAAATTGTAAACGTCCCTAAACTCTAAGTAATAAATACCCCTATATGACCAATCAAAACACACCATCGTCTCTTGTCACCACCGCCCAACTCGACTGGAGCGAAGACGGTGCGCCACACTCTCAACAGTTTGATGATGTGTATTTCTCGCGTCACAGCGGCATCGATGAAACGCGTTACGTGTTTCTTGAGCAAAACCATTTACCTGAACGCCTCGAGGCATTAGCAACAAAAAAAACCGCCACCTTCCACGTCGGTGAAACCGGTTTTGGCACGGGACTGAATTTTCTTTGTGCCTGGCAATTACGTGACCAGATTGCGCCCAACTGCCGTCTACAATTTACCACCGTCGAAAAATACCCGCTGTCTGCAGAAAACCTCGCCCGGGCATTAGCCAGTTGGCCTGAATTAGCTCAATTTTCTGCGCGCTTACTTGAGTTGTATCCGCCCCTGACCGCAGGCTGGCATCGTATTAGTTTTCTGGAAGAACGCATCGATCTAAATCTCTTTATCGGTGACGTGCTGGATGGTTTTAGTTCACAACGTGGCCCTATCGATGCCTGGTTTCTGGACGGTTTTGCACCGGCAAAAAACCCAGCAATGTGGTCACCCGAGTTATTTCAACAATTGGTTAGGCTCGGCCAAACAGGCACTACCGTCAGCACCTTCACCGCCGCCAGTGCGGTGCGTGAAGGTTTACGAGAAGCCGGTTTTGAAATAACCCGCGTCAAAGGCTATGGTCGTAAACGCCATATGCTGACAGGACGAATTGGCAGCGAAGAAATTAAGCATGCTGAAAAAACAACAACGCCCTGGTTCACGCTGCCAAAAAACACCACTACCGAAAAACGAGCCATTGTCATTGGTGCCGGTCTGGCGGGCAGCTCAACCGCATTTAGCCTCGCCCGTCGTGGCTGGCAGGTATCCGTCTTTGATCGTCACGAACAACCGGCACAGGAAGCCTCCGGTAATAAGCAGGGCATTCTTTACACCAAACTATCAGCCGAGGCTTCACTCAAATCAGACTTTTATACCCGTGCCTATTTGTACTCTTCACAACAACTAAAACAGTTATTAAGTACCGGTTCCGATCAATGGGATGCTTGTGGTGTTTTGCAGTTAGCGCATACGGAAAAAGAAGCAGCCAGGCAGCAGCAATTTTTAGCCAATTGCCCACAACCTGAAGAACTGATTCATGCTGTAAACAGTGAACAGGCCAGTCAGCTTGCCGGTATTGAATTACAGCGTGGTGGGTTATATTTTCCCGCTGCGGGTTGGGCTGTACCGGGTGCTCTGTGCCGGCGTTATCTTGAGCATGACAACATTAGCTTCAAACCCGGCGTTGAAATAGAACGGCTGTCCTATCAAGGCGGTCAATGGCACCTGTATGACGCTCAAAACCAATTACTGGCAACAGCGCCTACTCTGGTTATAGCTAACGCCCATAATGCCCTCAAATTCGATGCCAGCGCTTTTCTGCCACTCAAGCGTATCCGTGGTCAGGTTAGTCATATTCCAGCTAACGAAATCGCCAGCCTAAAAACAGTGATCTGTGGCAATGCTTACGTTTCGCCGGCCCTGAATAAACACTTTCATATCGGTGCCACCTTTAACCTGGATACGAATACACCCGAGCTTCGCGGTGAAGACCACCAACATAACCTGGAACAGATCAGCGAGCTGGTACCAGAGCTGGCCGAACAGCAGCAATGGTCAGAGTTGAATGTTAAAAAGCTAGAGGGCCGTGTTGGCTTTCGTTGTACCAGTCCCGATTACCTGCCGCTAGTTGGCCCGGTCCCAGATCGTGAGCAATTTTTAAACCAGTACACACGCCTGCGAAAAGATGCCACCCTGCGCATCGATACACCCGGCAATTACCTGCCTGGCCTTTATTTAAACACTGGTCACGGCTCCAAAGGACTGGTTTCCTGCCCCATCGCGGGTGAAATAATCGCTTCTCAAATTTGTAACGAAACGTTACCCATCGAACGCGCACTGATTGACGCACTAAACCCTTGCCGGTTTTTAATTCGCGACCTGATCCGCAATAAAATTTAATTCAAAAACTTATTCAAACCCGGTTGATTTCCAGCAAGATCACGCCCGACGCGGCCTTCAAGGAAGTTTAAACTTGTCCACAGAAGCTGTGGATAAGTTGGGGGATAATAATTGGGTAGTTACCCTAAAGCCACGTAAATAGGGGACTTTCGCTAGATTGCACACTTTTTGACCAGCAACAGCAAATCCTTTTTATATCAACAAGTTACGCAGCTTTTGTAATGGGAATTAAAAAAAAGATGCGCTGTTTTATGCGAGGTGTATAAAAAGGATCGTTTTTATTCTGTTGTGAATAAAGTCAACGCCTTCGTGTAAAAATTTTTTACACAGGCCCTTACTCATCACAGTTATGTCAACAACACAATCTCACAAATTTCCAGCGATTCATCATACTGAATAGCTGCTTTTCCTGCCTTTAACAGGCCTAACACCTGCGTTACTTTATCTTCCAAAGACATTTCCTGTTCGCCATAATCGGTACCATCACGGGTAACAAATTCTTCAATCATGTTACCTAATGTTTCCGCCGGAACCGCTTGGTAGGGAATTTCCATTACTCAACCTCAACCTCAATCACAATCTCGGTTATAAACCATAGTTACATAAAAAGTCGTCTGAACCAGCCAGCATCCAACTCTTCTTTACATTGCCGATATTGGGCACCATAACGACCCGCGCGTGCCTTAACCTTATCGGCCGTTGCCAATAGCCAGGCTTTTTTGCGATAGGTGCCACGTTTATAACCACCCCAACCGTCGTGATAATTCAAATACTGCGCCCGAGCATCCCATTTCGACACCTTATTAATGCGATGCGTTTTATCCATAAACCACCCCATAAAATCAATAGCATCATCAAAGTCATCCCGATCAGCCCAGCTGTTACCTGTCTCACGTTTGTAATCCTTCCAAGTGCCCGTTTTCACCTGCGCATAACCATAGGCTGAACTAACACGTCCCCAGGGAATAATGCCCAATAGATAATCCCGCGGAGGCTTCGCATCTGACTTAAAACTGGACTCTTGGTACATCATCGCCATCGGCACCTGCAACGGCACCTTCCAGCGCGTCTCCGTGCGTTTTGCTGCTTTATACCAATCTCTATTTTCCTTAAAAATTGCGCACAGGTTATCAGGGTTACGCGGCACATTACCTGCGCAGCCCACTAACAACAGACTAAGCAATAGGCTCCAAATAACGGATCTTTTTTGTTCACAAATTCTGTGGATAACTTTGAGGATAATATCTGAGTTAAACCTTAGACCCTTTGTATTCATAGCATTCCAACGGATTGTTCGTTTTTTAAACAAAACACAAAATTCTCTTAAATTTCAATAAGTTATAATTTATCAACAACCAACCCTATAGATATTTAAAATTATTTCGCATAAGAGAGGAGCGCAAATATAACATGTGAATAAATTGACAGCCTTTTGTGAAAATTGATGCGAATCAATTTAGAAAAACAGTTGCTTTAAATTCAACATGTTAGCAATTATTGCCCTTTTCTTCCCTACCAAAACTAATACTGCAGACATAAAAAAGCGGAGCATTTGCTCCGCTTTTGATTCGCTTGAAACCCTAGCTCATATCGCTGTAAGGATTTTTCAGTTCCAGGCTAATAGGGTTTTCATAACCCGCTATTCTTAATTCAGATTTATTCAGGGTGACATCATCGCCGCCCTTCACATCCAGCCCAAATTTGTAAATCAGCTCAGACTGGCCTTTTCTGGCCGCCTCATCATATTGCTCTGATTTTTCACGCACCGCTTCATTACGTTTGGCGTGTTCTGCCAACGCTTCGGCGCCGTGTTTTTTCTCCAGCATGGCGCGCGTTACATGCGGCGCCAGGATGCTGGCAGAGGCGTTATTACCACCAAAACCCTTGGAGTTGAGAAAGGCAACATCCATACCCTCAGCACCAACTTCCAGATTTTCCGTCAGGATATTCAGATCCGAGTTATGTACGTCATCGGCAAGATGATCAATGGTGCTGATGCCTGGAATAATACCGTACTGCCAAACACCCAGTGTCGACATTAGCTGATCACCCGCTGCAACCGCTAACGTGTGACCCAAGTAGCTCTTCACGGCTGTTACAGGCCAGTCAGTAATACCAAAGGTTTTCGCCATTTCATTAAGGATATGCGATTCCGTAATACGGTTTTGCGGGGTACCCGTACCATGCGCCTGCACAAAGCTACGCTTAAGGCCTTCCTCGCCAACAATGGCTCGCGCCGAAGCCATTGCCTTGGCCATCGTCACATAGTTACCCACACCCGGGCTGGAGATTGATTTTTTGAAACCATCAGCATTCACAAACACATCGCCGACTGCACCGAGAATATTGGCACCCAATTCAACCGCCAGCGCATCATCAAACAGCACCACAAACTGCGCGCCTTCAGCTAATGTAAAACCACAGTTCGATGAGAAAGGACGACAGGCACGACGATGGTTAACCACATCGCCACCATCGAGGGCTAGCAGTTCTTTATCTTCCGCCAACGCACCCATGGTACGGAAACCATCAATCACTTCCGGCGTGAGGCCCGCTTCGGCATCACCGACAACCACGACACGTTTACGACCAGAGCGAATTTCCTCAATACCCTGTTTAAGGTTATAGAGGAAGGTCGCACAGGCACCCACACTGGCACCCGTGCCACCAACATTGCCTAGCACATAGGCATTCACAAAATCAGCTGGCATTTCAGGGAAGCCCAGCGCTAACTGTTTGGAGCTAACACGTTTGCCCTTCAGAGCTGACTGAAGCAGGCCACCGTTACCGTTTTCATCCATCTGCGAAATACTGCTGCTGGCAAACACCCCTACTTCATCAGGGGACACATGGCTCATTACCTGCTGCCAATCAATACCCAACGCATACACGGCATCGGAAGCGCCATAAATGCTTAACTGCAAGCCACGAGGATGGCTACGTGAGGCATAAAGTTTATCTGGCGTGAAACCACTCGGCAGTTGTCCAGCACTGTTAACCGTAGAGGCACGGGTATCCTTGAAGAGTACATCCAGATCGCCAGCCACCGTAACACGAACTTTATCAGTACCATCGTCAAGCTTTTCCACCGTCCAGTTGTCAGGAACAACATTCGGAAGATGACGGGCACGCATCTCAAAACTAAGCGCATTGTCACCGGCTGGTGCAATTTTAGAGGCCGCATGCACTGGCATGGCGTTGGGATCAAAGAGGTTCTTTTCCAGCTTGCGCACCAGAGTATGATCGGTAATGTGCGGGCGGTGATGCGCCAACCATTCATCCAGATCAACCGGTGTTCCTTCTGCATCGGTATAGCTACCGTCCTGGTATTTCAACAGGTTCATCAGAATAGCAAGATCGGTATAGGTCTGTTTGACTGTTTCAGCATCCAGCACATCCGCCAACATACGACGATAGCCGTGGTGGAACGATGATCTACCGGCAGGACTGATGCCCCCAAAACTTACGATCACTGGTAACGATGCCAAATTATTTCTCCTGATTACACTAACCCTATGATGAGGCTCATAGTAATGCGTAAGAAAAATGACAACTAGTGCATATTCGCCATTTAATTAGGTATATTAGTCAAACCTACCGATTTCGCCACTTCCCACCCCCACCAATAGGCCACTATGAAGCACATTACCGTTTTGGCGTTCCCACGCGCACTCGGCACCAGCATTACATTACCTGTCGAAATGCTGAACGCTGCCGATGCCCATCAGCGCATTAAAAATCCGGGCAGTCCTCGCCTGACCATTGATATCGCCAGCATTGACGCCGAACCTATTAGCATCACTGGCGGCATTAAAATCCACCCCAATCGAAAACTGGAGGACATTGAGAAAACCGATCTAATTATTATTCCAGGCATGTGGGGCAACCCTAAACCGATGCTACGGCGCTATCCCTCCATCACGGAATGGATCACCAAACAGCATCAGCAAGATGTGCTCATCTGCGCCACCGGCACCGGGGTCTGTTTTCTGGCCGAAGCCGGTTTGCTAGATGATAAAGCAGCAACAACACATTGGTATTACTTCGAGCAATTCAAAAAGGATTACCCCAAGGTTAAATTACAAACTAAACGTTTTATCACCAACTCCGGCAATATTTATTGCGCAGGCCGCATGAACTCGATCACCAACCTGATCATTCATTTTATTGAACGTTTCTATGACCACGAGATTGCGCGCCAGATTGAGCAACACTTTGCGCACGAGATTAAACAAACCTACGAAAGCATCTTCTACTCCTTTGATGAGCAACGCTCTCACCACGATGAAGAGATCATTCAGGCGCAGCAATGGATGCTGAGAAACTACGCCAATGAAATCAGCCTGCTGGAAGTAGCTAAACAATTTGATATGAGTCTGCGCACCTTCAACCGACGTTTTAAGCAAGCCACTGACAGTACGCCATTGGAATACCTACAGCATATCCGCCTGGGCACGGCCAAGGATTTACTCAAGGACAGTAATCTGAGCATTGCAGAAATTAGTTACCGCGTCGGCTTCAGTGATCCCGGTTACTTTTCAGCGCTGTTCAAACGTCGTGTATCACTCAGTCCGCGAGAATACCGACGCCTGGTACGCGCCAAGTTATTCAGCCTAGATGAATAAGCCGTGTCATTTCGAATAACTGGAGAAATATAAACACCTCTAACAAGATTCCTCTCATGCGTTCATGAATGACATTTATAGCAAGCCACAACAAAGGTATGATAGCGGCTTAATTTGTAACGGATATTGAACCCCATGGCCTACCTCTACCTAGCTATTGCTATCATTGCTGAAGTCATCGCCACCAGCGCACTCAAAGCTTCCGATGAATTCACCAAACTGGTGCCCAGTATTATTGTGGTGGTAGGTTACTGTGTGGCGTTTTATTTTTTGACGCTGGTATTACGCAGCATTCCAATTGGTGCTACCTACGCCATCTGGTCAGGCCTAGGCATTGTATTGATTACCATGGTGGGCATCTTTGCTTACAAGGAAATCCCCGACACGCCCGCCATAATTGGTATGGCTTTAATTATTGCTGGTGTCGTGGTGATTAACCTGTTTTCCAAAACGACGGCTCATTAGGCCCTAAATGCCCGATTACCTCGTCCCTGCAGACACCATTGTTGTTGAGCAGGAATTAAAGAAAAGCCGTTTTATCGCCTCGGTCGGCCGAGCCAGCAACAAGGCTGAAGCCGTGGCTTTTATTCAAGCGGTACGACGTACTTTCCCAGATGCCAGCCACAACTGCTGGGCCTATATTGCCGGCGAGCCTAACAATACTGTTGAGATTGGTATGAGTGACGACGGTGAGCCGCAGGGCACGGCGGGCAAACCCATGCTTAATGTGTTGCAGCATAAAAATGTGGGCGAGGTGGTGGTGGTGGTCACCCGCTATTTTGGTGGCGTAAAACTGGGCGCGGGTGGTTTGGTACGTGCCTATTCAGGTGCCGTGCAAGCCGTTATGGAGGAATTACCCCT
>Ga0105356_10006718_pt1 | contig 10700 bp, 4 predicted proteins | sample GOMGulsemesocosm_3_FD_83502 | JGI IMG/M metagenome (GOLD analysis project Ga0105356, IMG submission 83502) | Methane-oxidizing microbial communities from mesocosms in the Gulf of Mexico - GOM9D Gulf of Mexico | ecosystem: Environmental > Aquatic > Marine > Cold seeps | place: Gulf of Mexico...
CGTTTAACTGACATTCAATCAGGTTGATGCCTATCATGCTGCTATGAGTAAAACGGCTATTATCCAAAATGGTCCGAGTAACATTGCATTCCTGCCAGAGCGTTTCGCTAAAACGACACGATACAAAAGAGCAATTAATAAAATTACACTGAATAAATCGGGCTTTATCAAAGATGCAGTTAGTGAAAAAACAATCAGTAAATACACCGCCGCCTAGATTCGCAGAAGAAAAATCACCGTCCTGAAATTCCTGCTTATCGAATAACTCTCCAGCAGTTATTAATGTTTCTAATACCTCCGCGCTTTGAATTAATTCAACATCATGAGTTAAGATTGCCATTTTGCCGGCCTCCAGTTCTCAAGTTTAGTTGCATTTAGAATGCTGCCAGTAAAATCTGTTTTACCCACAGTCGCAGCTAAGAACTCAACCCCATAACAATTAGATTTAATGACCTTGGCAGAAGTAAGGCGAGCCTTCATTAGATTGGCTTCCAATAAATTGCAATTAGATAAATCCGCCGAGCCAAAGTCAGTTTGCATACACTGGCTTTGGCTTAAATTAGCACCAATAAAGCTGGATTTTTGAGCATTTGCTTCACTAAAGTCGGTATAGCGTAGATCCGCATAATCAAAATCACAACTTGTAATATCAGCCCCTCTGAAATTACAGTTGCTTGCTTTAGCCTGCACAAAACTACTTTCTGCGAGCTTGATATTCTGCATAAAGCGGCAATTATCCATTTGCGCTTGCTTAAAACTTGAACGAGCAAGATTACTATCTATAAAATTAACACCACTAATATTGGCTTGATCAAAAGAACAGCCGGCAAGATTACAATTAATGAAGGTCGCGCTTACTAAGTGTGCCCCATTAAGTATGGCCGATGAGAAATCCAACTCTACAAAACTAGGCTCATCAAAGATGATCCCCGTCATGTCGCAATGATGAAATGTGGCTTCAAGGCTATTAATAGAACCCGATAGATTGGTATTAATCAGTTTGGCATAACTAAAATCCGACTTACCATATTCACAACCTTCCATTTGCGCATTTGATAAATCTGCCTTAGTGAAATCACAGGCTCCGATATTAGCTGCAGTTAAGTTGGCTGAGGTTAATATGGATGAGTTAAAATTACTGCGAGCAAGTACACTTTTGGTGAATTTAGCATTAGTGAGATTGCAATGACTGAAATCACACTGCTCTAAATAACAATTACTGAAATCTAAACCCTGCAAATCCATCCCGCAAAAATTCAAGCCTGCGTAATCATACCCAGCATGAGACTCATTGTTTTCAATGCGGGTGAGAAATTTTGCCATAACTTCAGCTTTCAGTTCTTGCAGTGGAGGTGTCCCTACGGACATAGAATGAGCACCCAGACGGTAACCATCAACTAATTCCTGGCCTGCCTCGTCGATATGGCCAATTACTTGCGGCCTTGGTAGTTCTGGCGGCATATCAAGCTTATTCAAGGCTATTTGCAATGCCTGCCCAGACGTTTCGCTACCTGGTTTTTCTGCTAACAACTTAACCTGCAAGGCAAGGTCGTCTTTAACTTTTTCAATTTGAAAGGTGGCGTGCTCTTTACTCAGCTTCGAAAGGTCGTCGAATGCCTTAAAATCTACTTTAAGTAAATCAATCTTGCCATCCTTTGAAAGGGAGCCTGGGGCAATCTTTTCCATTATCTCTTGATATTTTAAAGCCCACTCATCCTCATTAGGGCTTTGAAGGCTTTTTTCGATCTGGTCCTTAAGCGCACTCACATCCTTTCCCTGCGCTTGCATATCAGCGAATAAATCCTGCAGCTTTTGCTGACTATCAACTTTCGCCTGATCAATAGTTTGCTGTGATTTATGCAATAAATTCTGCGCCAATAACTGAAGAGGCTCTTCATCTTGCTGGGTTAATTGAGCAATGCCGCAAGGGACATCTTCAGGGATAAGATCTTTAGTGCTCAGAGCGAATTGCATGTTCAAATCGGGATGGATACGACCGATAAGCGAGAGCAGATAGTGCTCTTTACTTCTAGCGGGGCTATCAAGATTCTCATAAGCACATACTAAGTGCTTATATTGGCTCGCATCATCGGTTGATGAGTCAATCGTGCCGCGATAGGTCAGCATACCCATATTTGAGTTTGGATAAAAAGTGACAGTATCAATATGATTGTCGACTTCCAGCAAGTCGTCACTTGTGAGATCGACTAGCTCAATTCCCTTTTTAACTAGAAATATTCGAACTCTATAGCGAGGTAAATTACCGGTTATTAAGGGTTTATCATGATTTAAATTTTCTAACTCATAGTCTTCACCGCCGACCAAAAAATGATCAAACCTTTGGTCTTTACTTGCACTATAAAAAGCTTTCATGGAAAAATCATCTGGAAAGCCCGGGAAACGTGTTTTAAGCCAGTTTTCATCATACGTGCCTAAAAACTGGCTGCGGGTAGGTGAATCCTGAGGGATAGCGCAAAAATTAACCGGATCCGGCCGCTGTCCTTTGCCTGTAATAATTTTCCCATCAGGTTCAATATTGGGCAGTGCTATTATTTTTTCATCAAGGCCAAGAATACTTGCATCTTCGCTATCAATACCTCGACCATAGGTATTTAATTTGAACTCACTACCACCAAAAGATTTACTCCAGCTTAAAGGCAGTTTATTGAAAGGTAATGGACTGGATATACCAGCCAAGCCACCCACCCAAAATCGCTCACCTATAATACGTAAAGCCTTGCTCTTACCTGCAAGGCTTACACGACAAAGAATGGAAGGTAATGATTTTTCAGCGGGAGTTTGTGCTTCGCCAATCACCAGGTATTCGGTACTAAGTTTGGGTAGAGCTTCATCACAATATGCCCCAGCTGTATCTTCCAATAAAGGATAGGCCTTACTGTTTAAAACTGGGATGCCGCCTTGAAGCGAAAAAAACAACTTAATACTCGTCGTTAGTCGGTGTTTTCCGAGCATTGAAAAACTGCGGTAACCTGCCTCTAAATCCATAGGCTGGATAATTTCCAAGCGGACCTCCGTGTATTCTCGCTTTAATGATTGAATACATTTTACGATGAATTGTTTAAATTGACTATTGTTTCTTAAAACGAACCTTCTCTTGATCATGCCACTTGAATATTTAATGGTTGGTTATTAATATGGCGCCTCATGGAGCGAATAGCGGTTATTACACCCAATGGCTGAATTGATTCACGCGAAATTTTTATCGTGGCGCCACCTTCACTTATTAGAAGATCCTTTTTTTACGAAAGCTGATGTAATAAGCGCAGTCAATGTTTACGAATCGCGCGGAATAGACCGTCCCCGCGGGATATCCAACTTTCAAGCTTGGTTAAATCGCACGAGCATGCCTTATGGCGATCTAGACAGATTTATTCTTAATAGTCTAAAAAATGGCGATAGCTTTTATGTGCACCGCCATTACGACATACCTAAACGACCCCTAGTATATTGGAAATCCATAGATTCAGGTTCTACTTCAGATAGCTTCTTTGGTATTAATGGTAGCTGGGAGGTGCATGACCATGTCATGCCCTCACTACGTAATAAGCTAAAGGGACTGATCGGACAATTAGAACCGCCTAAACCAGTAATAATTCGACAGATTGCCAGATCAACTGCAGCTCCAGCCCCGGTAGATGATACTCCTAGTGATGAACGCCACATGTTTATGCTAGAGGTTGAGAGTGAAAACGATGTGCCTCTGCCAGATAAAGCCTATATCACGCTAGTCGCGTTTAATAAAACTCAAGATAGCCGTCCAGTGCAGCAAGTGAACGATGTTACCTGGGATTTTGAGAGCCGCATTTTCCGTGCTAAACCTGGTGATAGTTTTGAGGTCTTTGCTATTGCCGAGCAGATGAAGGCAGTTAAAAAGGACCTTCGAGATAATAATAATCTTAGCAAATCTGTTAATGATCAATTGATTTCGGCTTTAGAAATTACCGATACATTTACTCGAGCTGATGATGTTATTGTGCATACGGTTAAATATATTGTGCCTGAAAATCGCATATTAAATGTTGATCAGGAGTTCGGTGCTCATTTATCAGGCCCTCACCATGAATTGTTTCTTTTGCAGCATGAGGATAGTGACTGGGTTCAGCGTATTGAAGTAACAAAGGGGTTATCATCTCCGCAAACACAGTTAAGGCGTGATGGCTGGGTTAGCATTCAGTTTGAGAACATTCCTAAGTCAGGGAAGTTCAGCCTTATTTCAATAGCAATGGACCAGCAATCATCACCAGTCGTTCATTTTAATGCTCAAACATATGACAGCTTAATGAAAAAGCCAGCCATTGAAGATCTACACACGAGCGTTTCCGACACTGAACTCTTGCCAGATTGTGATAATGCGATGGCAATGACTGAATTCGATGAATGGTTAGATGAATGGGCGACCTCTGTTTCATGAATATAAAGGGAATAATGATCAATAACTTAAAGCAACTTTTACTTCTTTGTAAAAGCTTATTATTACTTTCAATCCTAGTTTTAACAGGCTGCTATGACGCTGAGTTAAATAATTCAGACCTTCAAAATATCAGTATAGATAAAGCGATGACTCACAAAGAGCCTATTCCTGCAAAATTGGTAAAAGAAACCGATAAGGCCATTACATATCAAGTGCATTACGAATTTCAGGAAGAGCAATGGAATAATCCAGAAGTCCTAAGTACGACTCGATTGCAATTTACTTGGATCAAGCCGGGTGACGATAAAGATAGCGAGAGCCTATGGAGTATGCGCTTAGATGGCTCCGATTTAAGACAAGTCGCTTCTTCTAAATTGCTTAGCACACCAACTGTAGGCGCTATAGACTCACGGTTCCCCATTGTTCGCTCACCGAATAACCGTTACGTGGCCTTTGCCGTAAAGACCTGCTTCGCTTGTTCAGAGCGCCGTATTCTGGATTTAGAAACTAAAGAGGTAATTATTGCACCGATGGGAGGTAATAACCCTGACTTTCAATGGATGCCGGATAGCAAATCAATTGTATTCAACGCCGAAGGGTTGATGCACTACAACATTGAAACCCGTAAAGGTGAGTATATCCGTTCACGCTACCGAAATGACAACTGGGGTTCATGGCACCTGCTTGATAAAGGCAAAAAGATCATCGTTAGTTTGAATGAAAAACGCTACACCTATGATTTTAATACTGGTGAATTATTAAAAGAGCAAAGCGGTAGTTTTGGAAGCATGCTCTACGGCGCTCATCTAACTTATGATAAAGAATACTGGATTGACTCTGCCAATCAGGGAAAGTATTGGGCTAAATTTGAAACACCCAACATTCTCATTGAACCTGTTGGCAGGGTAGGCGTTTGTTATGCGAGCCTAACCTATCGCGCTCCAATTTATAGTAGTTACTCAAAAGGCATGGTGGTGTCTATGCCAAAAGGGCAAAAAAGAATCTTGTATTTATTACCCAGCCCTGAAAGATCAAGAGCAGGCAATATCACTCTGTATAATGTTCAATCAGAAGATCTTGGGCGAAGTTATTAGCAAAGTGGAATAAAAAATAGATATTTTAAAATACCGATGGGCATATATTTGCGCTCTGGAAAAAGGATCATGGAAGTATGCCAGTTGAAATCTCTCATTTGTACTTGGTTAGTGTACAGTTAAACGCTGACGGCACTATTCAAAAGGGCAGCGCACGCCCCATTGGCAATACTTTTATAACATTAGAAAATCAAGATTTTGTTTCCATTGATAAAGATCAAACTTTAATAGAAATTTTGAAACAGCCCGTAGAAAAGGCTCGGCAGCTTTACCTTACCGATGCGAATGGAAGTATTAGTAACTTTATTAGCGGGAAGAATAGTGGTGATACAAATCAGCCTAATAAATACGCTTTTTCAACGCGTACTAATGCGGAGCTATCTAATAAAGCTGAATTATATATGCCGCCAGCTCATCTAATCCACTACAGCTTTGCAGCAAATGGCTATGCAAAGTGGCTGCCTAAGCTTCATAAGCAAATAGATAAAATTGTTAATTCCAGTACAAATCTTCAACCAAAACTCGAGTTAGATATCCGTCACATCGATATCGAATCGGACTTCGAAGATCCTGAAAATACGGACTCTATCGAATATAAGAAATGGTGTATTGAAAATAAAGCTAGTAAAATCAAGGCACTTTGCTTGCCCAGAGTACGTGCTTTTATGGTTAAGTTTTCTCATGAGCGTTACCTTGGCGCCGAAGTAAAAATAACCAACCGCCAAGGTCAGCAAGTTTTTTACGCAGATATTGCTCGAAAAAAAAACCAAACCACTGTTGTAGAACTGGAGGATTTGAATGGTCAAATTCAAGGATATTGTGCAGTTTTCTTCGACCTAGACAATCACTTTAACCCTAGTGCGGATTCAGCAGAGCAGATCTATCAATTTACTATCAGTCCAAAAGAATATGAGCTAGATTTAAATAATAAAGACAATAATTACAGACTGGTAGAACGATTACGTTTCCCAATCAAAACTATCGCGGGTGATTTTGATGTTATTAATGGAGATGCTTTTTCTTTAGAGGAAAGCCTAGTACGACAGTTCCCTTTGCGCTATCCGAACATTATAAAAAATATTAGCGATCAACAAAACAACCCCACTGTAATTAAAGGGACGGAATCTTTATTACACGCTTTTAATACCAATCAAGACAAACTCAAACTTGTCGGTGGTGCCTATACTGCAGACTCGACGGCGAAGTTCTTACGAATTATTGGTTTAGGCTTTTACAATAGTATCAAAGAAGATAATGAAAGCCTTAAACTACTCCGGGGAAGTATTAACCTTGCTTTCAATGTATATGATTTAACCAAGCAGACAATCGAAGCAAAAAATATTGCCATCAAACACTATGCTGAAGGAGCTTCGACGGCTGTACGCAGCATGGCTAGAAGTGGTGCCTTGAATGCAATCACCGACGGGACACCGCCTGAAAGTTTATGGTCGAGTGCGGTTGCAGACAATGTTGATGATATTATTGATGACATTCATGAAGTTGTTTTGCCGAGTAAATTAAAAAAAGCCTTTAAGGCAAGCCAGGTAATTGTTGATAACCTGGGAAAAGGAATGGATTTATACTCTGTTTTTAATGATACCCAAGGTGTTTTTGTTGCTTACAACAGAATGAAGTCCACAGTGAATAATACCAATAAGATCTTCACTGACTATGCCTATAAAGTTCATTTTAATGATATGGAGTCAAAAGACACCAACGAACTTACGCGTCAAGAATTGGATGAATCCAAAAGCAAGCTGATTTCCTTTCAAAATGAACACAAAAACACAGCCCAAGTTACTCAGATTGGTGATGTTAAGTTTATTAATATAAGCTTTGCTTTTGACCGTGCAGGCTTTGCCAAAGATAATAGTTTTGATAGTTTGATTGATTTCTTAAATTCAATTAGATTACCTTTTGATCTAATACTCGCTGGCCATACCTGCAGCATAGGAACTGCATCGTATAACCTTGAATTATCAAGAAGACGCGCGCTTTCTGTTGAAAAAATATTGTTAGCCGCAGGAGTAGGGCAATCCTCACCGGTAAATATAACTATTCGTGCTTACGGCGAGTCTAAACCCATTGCTAGCAATGCCAATGAGAACAATCGAAAGAAGAATCGCCGTGTTGATGCAGTCATTATTCTAAAAAAGGTTGGACGATTTAAACCATCTCGTGAAGGAATGGAGTCGGTTGAAAAGTATCGTGCACTCTCAAGTATTAATAAAGCAGAAATGGGCGATAGTGTTTCTAAAGCTGTAGTATCGACCCTTGATTTAATTGCTGGCATCCCGCCAACTAATTTAGCGCACCTAGCATTCTCTCTTCTATGGACCGCTGGAGGAGTTCTGTCTGACGGTGCCAATTTATTAAATAATGCCGTATTTGGTGAGGCATTTTTAAAGGCGGCTAATGATTTTAATCAACACGATAGCCTTTCAGCAGCCAATCAAACGTTATTACTCGAGGGTACTGAATTCAATAAAAATATCAATGCAGGCTATTACCTCGAAACTCAGATGCGATTACGCGCCGAGGCATTGAGCGGCTTGATGCAGTTATTGATGCGCTGCTCTATTGAAACTAATGATATTAAAAGGCGCTTAAAGTTTGACATTGATAATATCAATGAAGATTCGCGCACCTCGTTTAGCTACGTCGATAATTTAGAATTTTATCGTGTGAAAGAGTACGTTGAAACATTTATTTTATCTGATGGTTGGAAGTTATTTGCAGGAGCGTTACATCCAGTTGCCCTGGATGATTATTGGTTATATTTAATTAAGACCAATGATCTAGAGGCGAAAGTCAAATCATCTGAAGATCAATCTTGGCAGGCTGAAAAATTACAACTTGCCGAGGATTACGCTAAAAGAACACTATCTTACGCAGATCTTGTGAAAGATAATATTATTGATGCAGCAGGAGATTTGATGCTGTCTCGTAGCTTTATTAGCAATAATGTTTTAACTCTATTTCATCAGGAGCGTGAATATTTAACCACTGCGCGCTTTCAAGAGTTCTTCCCTGTTCATTATTCCCAGAACGAAACCCTAGATGAGCTTTTTTTGGCTGCCAAACCTGATTTTTCAGATTTAGATGAAGATGTGTATCTTGGCATGATGCATTCGGTGAAAGAGGCAGGAGGCGTTTCAACTTCTTGGACTTCAATGTCAGCGTGGCTCGAAAACAAGCGCAAAAATAAACCCGGATGGGTATCACCTTTAGATGAAATTCGAATCTGCATTCTATTGAATCCTGACAGTGGGGTTATTAATGATTACATTAAAAATGGAACCATTACGTACCTACCTTATAAAGTTTTTCCGACACGTGTTGATGGCCTCAATATGTCGGGGCCTGCTAATGATGGTTTCATTAGAAAGTTAAAATATTCTGATTTGACATCTGACGAAAGAAAGTTACTGGGTAAACACGAAGAGAAAGATGTTGAAGATACTTTGTATGGTGCCATTATTTACCCATTTTTTAAATTGGGTAAAAAAACAATTCACGGTACTAAGCCATTAGCCAATGCAGTTAGTGCGTGGTTGAACGTTAGTTCCGAGCATGCATTAGGCGGTATTTATAACTGGGACCACCGCTGGGATATGATTTATAAGTATGAAGTAATGCTTGGTTATAATTCCGCTACTCTAAAAAATATTTGCTATAAAAAGAAAGTTACTAAAGGTCGTATGAGAGGGGCATATTATCCCTATGAATTCCCTTACGCTATCTGGGATGGTGAAAATTCAGATTCTCCTTACAAAGGGGAGGCGACATTATTGGACAGACACTTTTTGCAGGTTGGTATTGAAGAGAAAGAAGCCCTACCGCCTTTATTTATTAACCCTGATGTCTTTTGCCTACTTAATACTGATCTTGCCGCAGCTGGCAGTTACGATTTCTCTGAAAAGGATTGGTATAAAAATTCATCACCTCCCAATCGAGTTAAATTAAATTCAAGTGTACTTACTTTGCCTGAATTCACTTGGGAAGACGAAGTAGAAATTGTCGTTTTAGTTGTTTGTGATGCATTGGATGATAAAGCATATGACAAGCGGCTATTGAAAACAGACTCTATACCCGCTCAAATTCAGCTGATGCGCGAAGGCATTAACCCTACTGAAAAAGTTGGTATGCATGTTAAATCCGAAACCCCTTGGACCTCTGCTGAAATATATCATGGACCAAAGTATGATGCAGCGCTCCTGCCACTTGGAAATATAGTAAAAAGCAGGGCTAATGGATTGGAGTTTGAGTGGTCTAAAGAAGTAGCAGGGGATGATTACACGCTATTAGAGGGCCATCTTGCTGAACCTGTGACTTTACAGATGCTATCAGGCTTAAAAATAGAGCAAGAAGATAAAGAGCATAAAGAAAGTAGCGGTAATTTAGCTGATACTCTCGCCAATGCGTTAATAGACGTTGTGGAAGAGCAGGTAGATAATGCACTTGATGGGATTGCCGACACTTGGGATGATTTCACAGGAAATTCATTGATTAAGCCTGTGTACGCTGCTCGTGTCGTTTTAAATTATCAAAATTTGTTAGGGGAAATAAGAAACGGCATTAAACCTTTTGCTATTAATCCATTTGATAAGTTCAATCAGGATCATGACGATTTGACAGACGAATTCTGGAAGCTTTGTGTTCGCGTGACGTCAGCAGGGGAGTCAGGTGTAGATAATATGGTTGCGAAAGGGCGCTACAATTTACCTTACCCTCATAAATTATCTAGAAAAAATAGTCATTGGTATCGGGCTAAAGACAAAGACATTGCTAGTGCTAATGCAATTATTGAAAGCAACAAGAAAATAGCGGAAGATCATAAGGCAAAGGAAGTATCTGAAAGACCGCCTACCCACCCAATATCTCCTCTAATGCAGTGGGTTGCAGACAGCCCCGAGTCAGCTGAAAACTTCTCCAGCAAACAAAAAGAAATTATTAGTACGTGGTTGCTAAAGCAAGGGGATCGAAAAGTATTAAGTATGACAGATCACGAGGTTATTAAATGATAAATATCATTCTTATTAATTCTGCTAAAATACAGCAGCAATTTTTTACACCAGGGATGGGATGATGTCGGATCTTAAGTTTTCGTTTTGTACAGACAGCTATGCTGATCAGTTTGAACTCATATCGTATAACGGTACTGAGTCTATGTC
>Ga0105356_10006719_pt1 | contig 10698 bp, 9 predicted proteins | sample GOMGulsemesocosm_3_FD_83502 | JGI IMG/M metagenome (GOLD analysis project Ga0105356, IMG submission 83502) | Methane-oxidizing microbial communities from mesocosms in the Gulf of Mexico - GOM9D Gulf of Mexico | ecosystem: Environmental > Aquatic > Marine > Cold seeps | place: Gulf of Mexico...
GAATTAGTCTTTTGGACTCCGAAATACACGAATTGCCCACAGGTTAAGATATTATCAATATCCAAATTTGTATATGGATGATCACGATCACTAAACAAAAGTTTTGTTCCAGTTTCTGTTCCATCTGTTTTATAGACAGATTTATAGGAAGGAGAAGGTTCATTGGCGCCAACATAAAGTTCATCATTAAGGATGGTCAAAAAAACAATATAACTATCAGAACCATCTCAAAAAAATTCTATATAGAAAGTGCCTTGAGGTGTACCATCAGAGGCCCAAAGATCGTGTGGGCCATATGAGGTCCCTGAAGTTTCTGCCATAACGATCAATTTGTTATTGACAAGCCTGAGTTCTCTAATGTCATTGAGGTATCTAACAGCCTGAGTGCCAAGAGCCGTTCCGTCCGTCTTCCAAAGGGCATCCCCTGCATTACCAAAGGCATGAAAATAAACAGTTCCATTCAATGCTACAAAATCTGAAGGATAGCTATGATAATTGGACCCTCCAGTTCTCAGATCCTTAATCATATAGGTTCCAGATTCAGTACCGTCACTAGTCCATAATTCAAAACCATGAACACCATCATCAGCCATGAAATATAACTGTTCATTTACGACACTTAAGGTTGAAATATAGATTGAATTATACATGCTACTATTGTTATTTGGATTGATATCTTTTATCATCTTGGTACCAGCTTGAGTACCATCACTAATCCATAATTCGTAGCCATGAATGCCATCACTGGCGCTTAGGACCAGTTTTCCATTAAAATTAATAAACTCAGAATCTGTATCTATGCTTAGTCCGTCTAAATTTATATCTAAATTTTTGGTCCCCTCTGCCGTTCCGTCTGTAACACATAAACCATAAATTCCGGAGGCATTACCTCTATAAAAAACCTGCTCACCAATAGTCAAAAATAAAGAAGGCGCTGAACCATAACTATGGTTTAAATCATAAAAAAGACGTGTACCCACAGAGGTGCCATCGGTTACCCATAGTTCAGTACCGTTATGTTTTGTATTACCGGAAAAGAAAATTTGATTACCCAAGGCCAAAAAACTATCATCCATAATTGAAGTGGTGGTTGCACCGACTTCAGCAAGCATCTGTGTCCCATTAGTGGTTCCATCGGTTTTCCATAAGACCGAAATATTATCTTCATTATTCGCGTAATAAAGGGCATAAGTTTCTAGGCTATTTACATGTAATTTTTCCGGTCTGTGATCATTTATAAAAACAGTACCTTGACTGGTGCCATCGCTCACCCATAGTCCGGCTTGACCTGCGCCATCATCACCATCAAAAAAGATTTTATTTCCAAAGACACCTAAGATTTCTCTATAATTTATCCCAGAACCCGAGCCAGAATTAACATCTTTCAAAAGTACTGTTCCTGTCGTCGTTCCATCGGTGATCCAAAGTTCTTTACCATTAGAGCCATCATCAGCGACAAATACTAGCTTATTATTAACAATGCCTCCTTTCATAATTTTAAAGCTGTTAGAACTACCCGGTCTAATGTCTTTTAATAGCTGGGTCCCTTCAAGTGTACCATCACTCTTCCAAAGTTCTGAACCGGCATTACCATCATTTGCAAAAAAATAGAAGTTTTGACCGAAAGTGATATAGCCTAGATTCCCAAGCATACCAGCAACTCCACCTTCATTAAAATCTTTAAATAATACTGTTCCTTGGGTCGTTCCGTCTGTAGTCCACAGCTCAGTATTATACTCTGGAGAATAAGCCTTAAAAAATAGTTTACCTCCAAAAACGAAGAAATCTAAGGGGTAGCCATTCGTATCTAAAGCGATATCTTTTAAAACAAAGGTTCCTGATGGCGTTCCATCGCTGATCCAAAGTTCATAACCGTAATCTTCACTATGACCTCCAAAATACACCTTCCCATTATAGGCTATAACATCATAGATGGATTCTGTACTAAAACCTACATTCCTATCTGTTAGTTGTATCGTTCCCTCATTAGTACCATCACTCACCCACATTTCTCTATAATCACTCTCGAGATGGGCTGAGAAAAATACTTTATTGCCGAGCCCAACCATATTAGAGATTTCATCATATGATCCTGAATTAAAATCTTTTACCAAATTAGTGTTTGCAGCAGTTCCATCCGAAAACCAAAGTTGGTCATCCTCAGAACTAAAGAAAAATCCATTATCAACTTTAGTGAGAATTTCGGGGTAGCCATCATTAGAAGACCTTAATTCTATAAGTGTTGCATCTAAATCTTGTGAATGAAGGTGGAGTTGAGAGAAAAGAATAAAACAAATGACGAGGTAGTTTTTTATCATAGGAAATGGAAAAATAGAGTTATATATCTTTTTAAAACTTCCTAATTTACAATCTTTTTTAAGAAATATCAGTAGTTCAACCGAAGAAATTTCCATTTGCATATCTGCCTAAAATTAAAATACTTTAGTTTGATAATCAATTGTATTCTGGTTAATAGGCCAGTCATAAAGCATTGACTTAAATTGACTCCTTGTTTTCAAATATAAATGATGTCTTTGAAAATAAATTACGGGAAAACGTAAAAACCACTAGGAAAGTATTTTGGATCTATGGTATGAAAACGAAACTAGGGTTAATGCACCTGTTATTCAAAACACCATCCTCCTATGCTTCGCTGTGACTTTTGAGTTCCTTAGGAAAAAAGGGAGATTTATGTGTTTATTTATTGTTTTCCAGTTGTTTAGTAAGTTCGGAAAGTCCTTTTAATGTTGGATTAGCAGTCAAGGCTATAATAATTGTGTCGAGTTCAGATTCCGTTTTGAGATGGGTATTAAGGACATTTAAAAACTTGTTAAATGCATAGAGACTTATGCTGTCTGAATCGTAATATATTTGTTCGAGTCTTCTTAATTTACCACTATCGCGTTTATTGAGATTTGGATACCCTGGGAAGAAATCAAATAAATTGCCTTGAATTCCCCTTGCTTCTTCTCTTAATTTTTCAAAGGCTTTGATTTTCTGGTCTTTAATGTTGGCTACCGCTGTACTAAAAGCATCAGTATATGGTTTTGTGGTATATACCAGATTGTGCAACCTATTTAAATAATCTCGTTCTGTAAAGGCCCTGTCAACTTCGAGATTATATAAACTATCAATCTTATGCTTTGATTTTGTTGATAATCTCGATCTTTTAATCAGCTTATCTTTGGCGATATTTAGGGCGATAATTTTTTGGGCAAAGGCGTTCAAAGAACTTTTTGCATTAGGCCTGTAGGCATCCATTAACGGGATTATTTCCGGCTTGACAATTAATTGTCCCTTTTTATCCTCAATGGCCTCAGCATCTTCCAAATCATTTTTTAAAAAGGCTATTGAATTTTGAAAATCCTTATAAGTAGTCACATTGAAACTCACGCCCTGGGGAATATTCAATCGTGCAGGTTTGCCGGTAAGGCCTATAGTTTTTAATGAAAAGTTTACTTCGGCAATACCTAATTCTACTTGTGCGGCCAACTTAGCTAAGCCCCCTTTAACAGTCATGCCAATATTGTTTTTAGTATTCGTGAATTTCAATTCTGATCGAAGACCGACAGCATATCTAATCGTTGGAAGGTTTGGGCATCTATAATCTCTAAATTGTATATAGTCAATGACCAGATATTGTGTTTCTCTTTCTGCCTTAACATCGACTATTCCAAAAGCTTGTAAGGCTGCTGTATTATTTGAATTGAACACATAATAACGATATTGAAACCCCGAATTGAGGTCTATGAGTCTTTTGGGAATCTTAAATTTACAATCGTAGATCAGCTCCTCAGGATTTTTATGGTGTTGTGCCGATAAAACGATGGATCTATCATTCCCATGAGCATTGAATGTTTTAAGAACCAAATTGATTAAATGATATTCGAGTACCGCCTTGGTGTAGTAGGCTTCATCTGCTTGAATGGCGTCCTCAGAGAATACAGTGCTTTTAGTAATTGGTGTTAAGGACTTACAGGCTATAATTAACACAAGCAGTAGCGATATTAGAAGTAATGATTTGGTTCTCATAGCCGAAATTTTAGAATAAGGGTAGCGATCAAGGCTTGAAACTGATAGTATTCCGAATTTTTTGAATCGGATTCTTCTCAGAGTTTATAAGGGTCTAAATCTCTAATAATCACCCCGCACAATTAGCACTTTCTTTACTATTTAGACCCTGTGTTTTAGAAAAGTCACATTAATTATATGATTTCGAGAAATCCAATACCAAAACCCGAATTGAGGGCGTTGCTAATCGCTTTATAACTGTATCCTAAATAGGTATAGATGGTCATTCTGAGCAAAAAAACTGCCCGAATGGAATCACTCGGGCAGTTTAATTATGGTTTTATACGTTCGGCTATTTTGTATGCTGAGCTTAGGCAAATACTTCAGATACTGCTAATTCGGTTTCATAATCTCTTATAAAAGCGTCTATCTGACTTTTCTCTATCCCAGGGGTACAAATAATATGTGCTATATTCCCCTCTGAAGCCATTTGGTATTTATCACATAAATGCTTTGAAGGTTTATCTAAAACCACGGTAAGGGCTTCATTATTTCTCCAAGCATTAACGCCTAAGGCTTTTAATTTTTCTTCGGTATAAGCCGCCAATTTCTGTGATTCTTTTACACGTCGAATTAGGCCTTCGGTGCCGTGTTTCTCAATAAAATCCCATAGAAACAAGGGAGTTAATCCATTTCTAGAGCCTGTAATAGTCGTGTCTAAAGTTCCGACATAAGACACCGAATTAACGATGCGGTTTCTGTGTTTACGCTTTGCTAATACAATACCACAAGGAATAGGACCTCCAATAAATTTATGGCCTGATATGGAAATACTATCAATACCTTCTGAAAAATCAAATTTTGGTTTTGGATCGACAAAAGGCGCTATACAACCTAAAAAAGCGGCGTCACAATGGATATAATAATCCTTGATAGCATACTTGTGAATGATCGCTTTTATCTTATCGAGATCATCTACTGCCTCGGTCATGGTCGTACCAATATTTAAAAAGAAGATCGCCGGCTTATCACGATGAAGCGTTAAGAGGCTTTCTAAATCTTCATAATCCATTTCCCCATTTGACTGACTTCTAACAACAATACTCTTTAAATTTAATAAATGTAAGTTCTTTTTAACGCTGTAATGTGTCGATTCACTATAATAAACAATAGGATTATTAAAGCTTTCTCGCGCCAAATACAAGCCATAAAGATTCCCTTCGGTGCCTCCATTGGTAATATAACCCCAAGTCTCATTAATATCTGATGATAATATATCTGCAAAAAAGGAAATGACATCCTTTTCAACATCTTTAGTATCAATGGCTAAGGTGGATGGTGACTCAGGGTCTCCCACATTATTGATACATAAATTTAAAAATGGAGCAAAGGCCTTATAATCAAAATCCTTTGCCAAAGGATATCCCAAAAAACTCGATGAGTTTTCGTTTATTCTATTGTAAATTTCTTCTATACGTCGCATGAATGATATAATATAAATTTCTTCAACAAAGATAGTTAAAAGAATAAACCTCATGATAAACAGTACGATTTAAGTAAAATATGCTAATTTTGTAGAATTAATAGAAATTTATCCTTTGCGATATCTATTTATAAATTCAAAATAGAAAAATATACTATGTATCCATTCGACCCTATTGATTTAAAGTTAATTGAAGAATTACAGATTGATAGCAAACAATCAATCAAACAGCTGGCCGCGAAGGTAAACCTATCCATTACTCCGACCCACGAACGCATAAAACGCATGGAGGCTAACGGGGTTATTGAAAAGTATGTCGCTATTGTCAAGCCAGAATCTCTGGGTAAAAGTTTAATAGTATATTGTCAAATCACCTTAGTAAAGCACCAAGAAATGTATTTTAAGGAGTTTGAAAATTATGTTGCTGATATTGATGAGATCGTAGAAGTGTCCTATATTGCTGGAACCTACGACTTTTTGCTAAAGATTATATTGAATGATATGAGTGATTATCAAAATTTTGTGATGAAGAAAATTTCACAGTTGGATATCATTTCTAATATTCAGAGTTCTTTTGTGATTAAACAATCAAAACGTACTACAAAAATTAGTGTGCTCTAGATGAAATAATGGACATTATCCTAAGCTTCTACCCTTTTTTTAAGACTGATAAATACAATTAGAAATTATCCCTGTTTTACAGATGGTTGAACAGGTCATTACAAATAGTAAACAGCGTTAATTGTCGCTGTTTACCACATGTAACTTTGTTTATAGGGCTGCTTATTCAATTTTTTTACCGGGGATGTCTTGTCCGCCTTGATGAAGGGTTAGGCTATCTATTTTTCCAATGGCATCCGTATTAAATGTGATATTGGCTTCAACCGCTTTTAAGTAAAACTTGTTTTTTGCAGAAGCAAACACCTCAAATTGAGCTTGCCCTGTTGCTTGAATAAATAGGTGTCGGTCTTTCCTCCTAACGCTAATAATAAATCCTGGTTGGATCTCATAATCTCCAACATAAGTTTCTAAAGTTTCTTCCGATACACTAATTTCATTTTTAAGTGTCTCTAAGGGAACTCCTAAACGCAGTAGGAGGTCTCTAGCGGCGATATTTGCAGGGTTTAACTCAAAGGCTTTTTTATAATTTGTAATCGCTAATATAGAATCCCCTTGTTTTAAATAGGCTTCTCCTAAAGAATCATAGGGGTTCGCTGTTTTAGGAAACATTTCTACATTCAATTTAAATAAAGCTATTGCCGTTTCCAGATTGTTTAAAGCGATATATGAATATCCCAAGCGGTTCAACTCGCCTACACCAAAATTATAAGTATCAGGAGCCTCAGCTTTGGCTGTTCTATAAAAAGCAATGCCTTTGGTTAATCCATTGGTATTGATCTCTTTTTCGAGCGCATTGGCTATTGATATTTTAGGCATTTTTAATTGACGTGTATCATCTAATAATTTTAGGCCTATAGCATCGACATTTTCGGCGGTATTTGTTAAAACTACAACTCCTTTTTTAGTGCCCTTTAGAAAACCTGCAAAAGAAACATAGCCTCCTGTTCCGCCATTATGCCAAATGATAGCAGCATCTTTTGCATAATGCCAACCCATTCCCATTTTGAAATTTTGTGATTGATTTTCATAAGCCTGCTCATGACTCATTTGCATGGCTTCCTGTATTTTAGCTGTGGTCATTCCCATATTCGCCTTGAGAAACTTTAGCATATCATTAGCAGTCGACCTAATAGCACCAGCACCTGCTAATGCTGGTAAATCCCAGTTTTGAACCTCTTGACCATTTGCATGACCCTTAGCCAGTTGATTTTTCATGGCTGGCGTAAATACAACTCTGGTGTGATTCATAGCTAAAGGATTGGTAATTTTTTCCATCATAAGCGTTTCATAATCCACGCCGTATTTCAATTCTAAAAGATGCCCCAATAAACCCATACCATAATTTGAATATTCGAATTTCTCACCAATATCACGGCTTAGTTTATGTCCCGAAAGGAATGCATAAGCCTGTGCCGTAGTATAATCGGCATAAGGATTACTCATGTTTGAGGGTTTTAAATTATCTGGTAAACGCGGTAAGCCTGAGGAATGTGTGACTAAATCTTTTAAGCTGATGACTCTAGCATTCCTACTAGGAACGGATACACCTTCTGGAAGGAATTTTGAAATGGGATCGGATATAGCCATATCACCCTTGATAATGGCATCTGCGAGCATGATTGCCGTAAATGTTTTGGAAATAGAACCGATCTCGAAGACCGAATTTTCGTCCACCTCAGATCCGTTTGTCAAGGCCGTTTTTCCATAACTAAAATACTGTATCTCTTCGCCATCGATGAATCCAATGACAATTCCGACATTTAGGCCCGCCTCAACCCTGGCTCTAACGTGATTCTTTATTTCCAATGGGATAATATTCTCCTGAGCTTGTAGGGTAAAGCCAATAAAAAATAGGCAAAAGTATAAACTGATTTTTTTCATGACTCGTTTGGTTTTATTTTGGTTCATAGTATTTATGATCATTTGTTAATTCTCATCCTCTAGTTCGGAAATAATGGTATCTGCATTTTCAATAAGTGGTAATAAGGATATGCGAACGGCGCGTTTGTTGATCCAAATGATAAAAACGTTAAAAAGAAGGGTTCCTGAGATATACAATAATTTCACATTTAGAGCAATCGGTAATAAATACAAGGAATTCTCTAGGGTCAATTTTTTAATTAACCATGGGTTCCATTCATATTCTGCTGGGTTTCCAAATCCGAAAATAAATAGGATGTTAAAGATGACCGGTGGAATAACATACCAATACAATACCGATTTTAACAATTGAAGCTCCCGGAGTAAATTTGCCTTTTGATTGGTCATTTGCTCTACAAAAGGCAAAGAAATGTCTACTGTTATTTTTTGTTTTTTGTTTTTTCTCAATTTATAAATAACATAGAAAAACCAGCCTATAGTTAATACACAGGCTATTTTTGTGATCGGGAATGGGATTTCATAGCCCAAATAAGAAAAGCCAATGATTCCGAATATGGAGGCTCCTATCTCCCTGAGGTCTCTCCGGTGAATTATTTTTTTAAGACGATCAATCTTTCTGTTTAACTCAACCATCAACTGAGATAAGTCGAAGCTTATCTTTTCTTCTTGTGATGAATTTTTCCAAATGTCTTTTAGCTCTTGTTCTAACATTTTAAGCGATTTTGGCTGTGATACAATTGAATAATAATTTTCTGATTCTTTTCATTTTTACGGCGACATGATTTTCGGTCAACCCTGTAATTAATGCGATTTCTTTATACCGTACTTCATCCAAATACAGAATGATTAGTGCTTGGTCACTTTCATTCAAGGTAGCAATACAGTCATATAAGGCTTGGTGCTTATCATTCTGGTCATTTTGAGAGGTCTTTTCCACTGGCACAATATGAATGGATTCAAAGGATATGGTCTTTTCCTCTTTCTTTTCATATTTCAGTTTAGATCGGTAGCAAACATTCAATGTGATTTTATAAATCCATGTACTTATGCTGGCAGTACCTTTAAAGCTTCCTAATGATTTCCATATTTGAAATACCACTTCCTGAAAAAGATCTTGTGGTTCTATAGGAGAAACGGCATATATTTTACAAATTCTATATATTTTATGCTTGTTTTCCTCAAGGATCTGTTCAAAGTTTATATTCATTTTATTTGGTATCACAAATTATTCCTAGACACTATTAATTTACTAAAAATCAGAGAACTATTTAATGTGCTTCTGTTTCCTTTTGTGATAAGATGGTCTTAATCTCCTTATGGGTGGAATTCATTCTAAGAAATTCGACAAAGAAACCAGAGATAATTATATAGGTTATTTCCTTGGATGAATTTTCTAAATTAAAGCTACAGGCCAGTAAAATCCCCGCCCATACGATACTACTAATGATTTGATTTCTTGCAAATATTTTAGCTACTTTATTATTGTATTCCATGTTATTCCTATTTTAAATTATACTGTTTTATCTGACGCTTGGGTCTCTATTATTCTTAGTGACACAGATTTTTAAAATATGACAAGAAATTTTAAATAATTTTAAAATATGAGTATTTAAGCAGGCTTTTCATGGGATGTGATTTTAAACTAGTATCCATTTTCGAATTTGAAGGCTGTTTGAATAGATATAATATCGATTTCAATGCATGAACTATCTCTAAAAGTTTATTGTTTTAAAAAGGATCCTTAGCCCAGAATTTAAAAGGCTTCCAGAAAGAACATATCAGGAACCACATTATATTCCCAATCTCCTGTTTGAGAAGTTCTTGATAGAAAAAAGTATTAGAAAATAAATAGTAATTATGCCTTCACATCTCTAAACCATTGGTTAAAGTTCGATCTTGGCATTGTGTTTAGAAATAAGCTCTAAATAATCTTCTACAACAAACTCTGAAGATTTAAAACTTTCGCCGCGTTTTTTACTTTGCTCCTGACGCTTAATACTTCTTGCAAAACGTCTTAGGCTATTTTTACTGTCTAAGATAAGTCCTGGTACTTTTGCATTCTTTCCATGATCATCTTTAGCGACCATGGTGAAGTATGAAGAATTACAATGCTTAATGGCACCTGTTTGAATATTTTCTGACTCCACTCTCAACCCTACAACCATTGAGGAGTTACCAGTATAATTAACAGAGGCTTTTAGGGTCATTAATTCTCCTACTTCAATAGCGTTTAAGAAGTCGACCTTATTTACAGAGGCCGTGACACAATAATGACCAGAATGCTTTGAGGCACAAGCAAAAGCCACTTGATCCATAAGATTTAAGATATATCCTCCATGAATTTTTCCACTAAAATTTGAATGTGATGGCAACATTAACTGCGTCATTGTGATTTGTGAATCTTCTATATTTACATGTTTCATAGGTCCTAGACTTTCTTTTTATGATACAATAAATTTAAGTGAAAATTGTGTTTTTTGTACATTTTATTAATGCCAAATATTTAAAGATTAAAGGAAGTGTGTATTTATAAATTCGACCGAGTCATATAAGGCTGAACATTAGTCTTTTATTTCTAATTTATAGCCAACCCCATGAACATTAGTTAATTTTATAGTCTCGTCATCTTTTAATTTCTTGCGAAGTTTGGAGATATAGGTGTCTAAACTACGACTGACAAAAACACCATTGTCTTCCCAAAC
>Ga0105356_10006720_pt1 | contig 10697 bp, 21 predicted proteins | sample GOMGulsemesocosm_3_FD_83502 | JGI IMG/M metagenome (GOLD analysis project Ga0105356, IMG submission 83502) | Methane-oxidizing microbial communities from mesocosms in the Gulf of Mexico - GOM9D Gulf of Mexico | ecosystem: Environmental > Aquatic > Marine > Cold seeps | place: Gulf of Mexico...
CGTGTTCACAATAATGAAATTCACCACACTCGCCTTGAGCATCAACATGAGGCGCTAGCCAGCTCAAGAACAATTGAATGACATCATCCCTATTTTTTATTTCTTGTTCACACTCAAGAAACCATTGCCCATTTATTAAATGTTTTAGTGACAATGAGCACCCAAACACAAGTGCATGCTCGCCTAAAATATTGATGCAATCTGGGACGTTAAAAAATGGGTGAGCCGGAAACATATCACGGTAACGCGGGATAATATCGCAAGGATCTAATGACTTTCTGTCATCACCATTGAATACCGACGTAGCATCCTTAATTAACGCTATCGTTTCTTCTGGTGTGTCAGCTTTTAATTTAACTTTTAAATTGAAGCGAGTGTACATTCCCATAATTTTCTCATTATTAGTTGTAGTTATAGTTAATGTACTCACTTGGATATAATTATCATAAAATGAGCATTTAAAACATATTGCTAATGCAGTTGATTAACCCTCATTTTGAATTTAATGAATCACAAACGACTAATGTTAATACTGACACGATGAGGACAATTCGACAGGTTTTAAAAAAATAACAAAATTTTTTAACCATCTAAAACTAGCTAAAAAAAGCGTTGCGTTTTTTTTAAATCAAAAATAAAAAGCATTACAAAGTTAGCTGTTACCAACTGAATTTTTACTGCATTGATTATTCTGAAAAACCTTGACTTTTATCACTTGCAAAAACGAGGAAACCTCATTAACTTGTGATCAGATTGCTGGATTAGCACTACATATTGTGTTTATTGCAGGTACAAAAAAACCCGTTTTTAAACGGGTTTTGATGAAGCTTTAAGAACTACGCCAATAGTTCAGAAAAGCTAATTCATATTGCGACCTAGGAAATGTACAACAAAAGTAAACACAATAGTACTGATTTATGTTTAATTCATATAAAAGGGAAAGGGGCATTTTGTCCAACAAGTAGCAATTAAGCTAGAGTTAATTCATATTGCGACAACTATATGGTTTAGCTCCTTACTAAGAAGAAGGAACGACTAGATGTTTAAATACATTGCGTTAGCCGCTATTGTTGGTTTGGTTATTTATACGGGAGGTACACTTGATCTTATTTGGTCAATTCCGTACCTACCTGCATTAGTACCAAAGCCAGTAGATAAAAATAAAGACGAATAACCGTAAATTAATATAAATTAAAGGCTACCTATTAAGGTTGCCTTTTTGTTATTTTAACATGCTGACAGTCATTGAGATAACCGATAACCACATGTAAGAATGGCTTCTTTAGTGACTTAAACAAAAGAAGAACTTTTTACTGAAAAGTAAACAACTCTTGTAAATTTTTACGAGCTCTTAGGCTGCTTGAGCATATTTACGTACGCTGTGATAAATACTTTCGTGTTGCCAAAAGGTACTGACGGGGTTGTAAATCAGCCCTCCATTGACCATTTTGTACAAGATGACTTCTCCATTGATAACACAGTGATGATAGACTCTGTAGCAACTCTGTGAAGGATCATGAATGCGACCGTAGACCATCGGAGAGTCATCCATTCTAAAATGAGATCTAACGGCATCATCATCCCCAACAAAGTGCTCGCAGGATACATAATCATTTTTATGCATACCTTTACTTTTAGCTAATTCGTTAGCGTCTTTAATGTGCTGATCATTGAAGTACTGCTCAAGTGTATAGTTCCCTGTGTGCGTATGCTTGGTAATACCCCCTTTAATATTGATATCGACACTAACAACTTTTGTACTCATTTCTGGTTGTATATTTACCAATAAATTAAATGCCTTAATGTTTTCGTACACACAGCCTTTATTGATCATAAATGCTGGGGTTTGTTTAATGAATCTGATTTTGATTGACTCTCTTTTCTCATCAGTAGTGATACTTTGAATACAAGGGTGATTGAATACCTGGTAGTGGGTGTAATGACTACAAATTGTATCGATAAACCAAGTAAGTGAATTATTATTTTTTGCCAGACCTATTTTAACCAATAAGTCACGACCATATTCAGCTAGAGCAATGGTTGTATCACTTTTACTGTCAAATTCCTTTTTGCCCTGATGATCGAGTCTAAAAGGCAAAGTTTGCTCGGAACTGTTAATGTCCTTTGTAGCCTGCTCAATGAAGTCAGCTACATTAGTAATGGTGATACGGTTTTTAAATAAATCGATGATTTTAAGTGTATTCATTTTGATTGGTACCTTTGGTTTGAGTGAATAAACGGTACCAGCTAGGAATTTTCGGTGCAGAAAACGGATGTCTTGGTTATTTAATATCGACAAATTCTACTTCGCCGACTACTTCAGGCATTCCAGTAATACGCGGGGTATTTATTATCTAACCAGTGATGCTATGTGTATATTCAATGACATTGGTTACAGCATAAAGTCGCTGTAACCCTTTCAATTACTTAAGTCTTATGTGAGCGCCACGCTCATCTGGAGTTAAAGTCCATGTAACAGCTTCTGTATCACTGACCTTAACTTCCCAGCTATCATCAATGACAAAAACATCTGCATCACCTTCACAGTGCCTATCCGTAACCTTGCCTTTGTTCTCTTTTTTGCTGTTGTAAACAGGCCATCCGCTGAAATCCATAATTTGTTGCCTTTTAATTTGAGTTTTCACTAAGATACTAGAAGCAATACATCCCTCAGAAAAAGAATCGTTTAACATTGGCCCCCTTTTTTAAAGCGGTATAATCAACCAATTATTGCTTCATACCTCGTAGTAAAGTAATAACATTTACATGCGTATTTAATGGTAGCTTTACCACTTTTATCTGGTTAGTTTCTAAATGTCGGTGCTGGACTGAAAATAACTCCTGTAGTGTCACCAATTACATGTCCATGTCCTAAGCAATCATAAATGTGTAGGTTGGTTACTTTACCTTGTATCCAGTCATTCATTAAACGAAACCACGACCCAACATACTTTCCAGCGCATTGATCTTTCTGTCGTTTATTTTTCGCTTTTGCAATATTGGCGCTGTAAGCGTTACTGTGTTCTGTATCAACATTTGCAAGTAATTTGTTTTGGATTGTACTTTGCTGCTTTTCAGTAAGATTGTTGTAATTTGACATTGATATCTACCTTTGACCATTCGCTAAGAGTGTAATCAAAGTATCAATAATGGAGGCTAGTTGCAGAAAAGGATGCCTCCGTAATCCTTAGTGCTGGCTACGCGACGATTAAATCGTACATGCTATCAAACGAGTGTGATTCTGTTGAAGCTAAGATGGTTTTAATGCCCCGACTATCTGCCTTATGAGAACTTAAGGTGGCAGTCTTTTGAATTTCTCCTGCTTTATGGGCTATCGACCTTAAAAACACTTGTTTCTTCCCATTGAATATATTCTTTTCCAGCCAGAGTTGAATAGACTTGCTTGAGGAGGAATCTTTTTGCTCACAAATTACGTGTTTTACCCCAATCATCATTCCTGATAGATTCGTTGCTGTATTGACATTTATGTTTAAAGACATAATTTTTCCTTTGTACTTTTTATTGCTTAAGTTAAATGCAAGGTTTCTAAAGTTATAACGCTCACACCAATTCATTTGATGAATAACTCAATAGCTATTTTGATGACATAAATCGTTTATAACAGGCATCACACATTCAAAACTAGTGAATACCGACTATATCGATAAATAAATTGTGCCTTACCTGCTTTACTACTGACATCTGAGAATATACGTTTAGATACCATTAAGTAATTCAGGAGAGCAGACTTAATTTTTGCGACTTTCAATGAAAGACTTTATTCCTCCGATATCCTCTAAATAGTCATCTTCAACAACCTTTCGGCCATTTCCTCCACGAGCTAAGTCCAGGGTGTTTATGGTAGAGCACAACTCCTTGATCTTATTTTCTATTTTGAAAATGGCGTGCTTGGCTTGCTGTGATGAAATTGTCTTTTTTCTTTTGGTATCGTCTGACATAGTTGTCACCTAAATTTCGAGTATGAATGGTAAAATTAAATTTGTTCTCTAATGGTATTAACTAGCAACATTCTTTTCTCTGGTGTTGATAAATCAAACTCATCAGCTAACAAAATATTTTTAGTGAATGAGAAAGCAAATCCCTCAAGTTCTGGATAGTGCTGACAACTACCTTTTTCGATTAATAAAGCATTGAAAGGCAAAGTTTCTTGGTATTTAGTACCATCACCACTTAACAATGGGTTTTCTTGTTCAAGTCGATTTGCAACTGTCTCAAGTACCCATGTACGAGCGTATGGCATACCTTTAACTGATACTGGAACTGATTTGAAAATTGCTTGAACGATTGCCGTTCTAGCTTTGTTTGTTTTTGGCATTTAATTTTCCTTTTGCGCTCAAATGTTATTTGTCTAAACTGGATGTAATGTAGCAGTAGGGAACATGTGTGCAGAAAATGGCAATGCTCGTTAGTCCCCCAAAGGTGGGTAATTAAGTGCCTTTAAATCATCGATATTAATTTGGGTAGTGCCTGAAATTGAAGACATGCAAAAATTCGCCTCTTTGCTTCGTAAGAACTCCACTAATTTCAAACCACTTTCTTTTGACATTGGCTCTCCGTTAAAACTGAAAACCTGTACATGATTGTCAAACCCTATTCTTTTTTCAAAAGTAGTTTCTTGCGAAATCCAGACGGGCATGATTCTATTTTTATCTCCATCATTTGCCGTTATGCGCTTAATGACAACGTAGCCCCGACCATCATCAGGCAATAAGCTTACGGCTCTGTCTAAAGCAAAATAACGAGGCTTTTTAGTTTCGCCCCACGTGATATCGCCCACAGCGTTGAAGTCACGGGAATAAAGCACTTTTACGGATGAGCTGTCTGTGCACTGCTGGCGATGCACCTCTACAGCCCCAGTTTTAACAACTAAACCTAAACTGTTTAATGTGTGAGGCTGTGTAGCATTATCTTGTAATGCGGCTAATTGAAGCGGTGTCGATGGCAACAACCAAAGGTCTCCTAATATCTGAGACTTTGGTACAACTAAATCATGTAAAGGAGCTGCTTCGGCATGTTCGCAAAATGAAATACGAATAGTTGGTCGTTGCTGACGTTTTCTAAGGGACAGACAAATATTTTCTTGCAATACATTCCGGCCAAAATTTGAGCGGCTACGATAAGCAACAATGTGCTCTATTGACATAAACGATGACAACCAGTTTCTAAACCGTTTGAAGTAAGCACCGTTGAAAAAGCTTCTTGGAATTATGGCCAGCAGTTCACCATCATCTTTTAACCATAAGGCAGACAGTGCAATAAATGCTGCATAATGATTTGGCACATAAATTCCGTACTCTTTAAGCAGTAGTGATAAAGGCTCATTAGCACCCAGCTTCAAATACGGAGGATTTGTTACTATTCGGGTAGCTTTAACGCTATTAGATGGTTTGCCATTTTCTAATATTGATCGTGCTTCTTTGTAGAAGTCACTATTAAGTTTACAGCTGCCATAACCCATACCAAGTTTACTGCCGATATCTGCGAAGTTTTGCCCCCATGATGCATGTAAACGTGTATCTGTTTCAAAGGCGGTAAGTGATTTAGGAGGGGTTGTTGATTCTTTCCCGTGCCTAGCAAGTAAAGCGGCACTTAAAATTCCGGTACCGGTTCCTGGGTCCGCGTAACAACTTTTAGCGTGACCAAAGTTTTTGATCAATGAAATTAATTGTCGAGCCATTGGTAAAGGCGTAAATATCTGACCGGTACTTCTTTTCTCACTTGCCGTAGTTTTGCTCGAGTGCTCTTGGCTAAGTAATTCAATCCCCGATAATATATCGGCCCAACTTTCAGTGGGTAATAAAGTGGGTTGAAGTAACTGCGTCATAATTTGCCTTTGTCTTTATAGTTAAATATAAAAACATCGTAGCAATATGGTCTAAGACACGCAGAAAATGATACTGTAGAGGCTTTAAGTTTCCTGCTTGGTTTTAATTGTTGGTGTGGATTTTCGCCCACTCAAGGCGCGAACTATTTTTTGTTTGTTCTTATTTACAAAATCAAGTGCGTTTTTCTCTTGTTCTGACAACTTTTCGACCTGAAAACCCAGTGTTTTAGCCATTCTAAAGTTTCCTATATTAATTTTTAAGTTGATCTGAGGAGTTTTTAAATGAACGACTACAGGCCAACCAATCATGTAAAATACTTTTTTTATCTTTTGTTCCGAGCACCATTTCCAAACCGAGCTTTGCACTCTGATTAAATGAATCCTGCGCTTTGGATGACTCCTTACTTGCAATATTTTTAGTTAGCTCATTTACATAATTCATGTATTTCTGATTCGTATTTGAATGATTAACCGTAATTGGTCCGCCGACAGCTATTAGCTCTAATGACGATGATAAACTAATAGATGAAAGTGCAATTGATTTAGATAAACAAATATTCATATCCGTCTCTGAGCGACTCAGTTTGTTTGCTCCAACGCTCAACACTGCATTAATTACATTGGCTTTACTTGGTACTTTAATCGCTAAAGACAGTTGCTTACTTGTCTCTAAATCCGTCATGGTTTTGGATAATTCAATCATTTGGTTATTGAATTCTTGTGAAGAAATATTTTCTACATCCACATCACTACAGCCTACTGTAACTAAAGAGACAATAAGTCCCCATGTTATAGCTAAAAATTTTAAATTGTCATGCTTTACTGCTCTCATGCTCAGTTTCCTATATTGCTTTTATATTATTAATTGCAACTTGTGGAGTATGAGAATTACTCAACAGGGACTCTAGTTGGCTATTGCTTTTACCCTGTGCCAACGCCATAAGTATTGCTATTCTTTTGGCTGAATACTCTTTCATTTCGTGGCTCATAGAATAAGAATAAGTAGTGGTAGCAAATCCGCTTTCTTTACCATTTGAAACAACTCTAACAGACCGTCCACCTCTGCCAGATTGCACCACTAAAGCATTATTAATTTGGTTTTCAGTAAATATATCCATATTGAAAAGTTTCCTATATTAAGTTTTGAGTTAACAACGAACGATCGAACCATCTAAATGACAAGGGCAATCACAACTGCTCACTTTACTTTTAAAGGCTTCTAACTGGCCCTTATTTAAGTCAACAAAATCAATACCGTCTAGTATTATAGAAAGCCTTTCTTTGTCAATTTCTCCATTTATAAACTTAAATTTTTCACGTTCTTTACCGCAACATCCAATCATTTCAAAGTTTCCTATGTTAATTAAACGGAATTCCCATCCGATTGACGTTAAGTATCTAGCTATTCGTATCTCTAAACTAATGTTTAGCCAAGAAGCTTTCCCCGTCTACCATTTTACAACTCGCAACATACCCAATATATTCGGCATCCACCCACTAGGTTAGGTGCTTTGCGGGGAGAGCCTTATTTAAAAAGCCTCTCATGCCTCATTTTAATGTTGCTTAATCCAACTAATGTTGGGATTTTTCAGTTTCCTATCACAATGTTTTGAATTTATCAGCGGCATGATCATATAAATCAGGGTTTGATTGTTCTTCACAATCCCAACCAAATTGCCATTCATTATGTTGCCAATCAGATTCAGGATAAGGGTTCTTATCAATTCTATTTCTGAATGCTTCATGGCCCTCATCTGCTGGTAAATCTGAAGACTTAGATATTCCATCCTTTGTACTAGCAAATATCATTTGATGAGATGATTTATCAGGCATTTCAAATTCCCTATTGTTCAGATTGTGCGGTTAAGTAGCCATTTCGCCACTCATTAAAATCATTTGAATCTTGCTGATAAGGGTTATCTTCAAGTGAGTAATCAGCCCTAAAGTTCTCTTTACCGCGTATGTTCGCATTGGAAATATAATCAATAGCCATAGTCAAAGTTTCCCATCAGGTTAATAATGTAAATTGTGTTGCCGACCAGTTCAAAAACAAGCACCTTTCTGACCTTGTCTGGTAACTATCAGAGGGATGATATGAGCGTTGATTCGCGACTCTGTTCTCAACCATCAGGATTTAAGATCCTGCTCTACTTGTTTTGTTATCCGAAGATAAACAGCAACACAATTTATACTAATCTCTTAAAACGCCATTCAAACGCTTTAAGCACTTTTCGCACGTAACAACACTTTCTTCCCACTCACCCCAATCATGGGTTGGTTTGCTGCCACACAATGCGGTTAAACCATGCTTACCAATAATGGCGTGAGTAATAATGCCTTTATCCGATTCATTACCATTAGCTCTACGTCCAGCCTTTGCTTTGATGAATATTTCAATAGATTTAGACATTCTCAGTTTCCCATCGGGTTAATTAAGCTGCTTTAGCTTTTAATTCAGCGTGTTTTGACTCTGCATGTTCAGACATTTCACGAACTTCATCTTCGTTGATTTCTTCTAAGTAATAATCTTTATCTTCATCAAGCTTTTGCGCCTCAAGAAAACCATCATACCAACCGTCACCAAACGCACTGGTATTCGAATCTTCTACAGACTCTTGAAGCTCGATGATTGCATCAACATCAGATTCTTTGTCAAAATTGGCAACTTCTTTACCGTTAATTGTCAGCCAAAAACAATGATGACCGCTTGTTTTACCGTACTTATTTATCATTGAAAAATTTCCTACATTAAGATTCAGAGTAAATATTCATTATTTGCCTTTGACACCAAAAGACATTTTAAAGCCTGTTTATTTTTTAATTATTATGCCGCTTACTTCGTCCATGTCACATATAATGGAGTCTGCACCAGTTAGATGATCGAAAAAGTATTTGTCAATATAGGCAACTTCTAAACTCAGCCCTTTTTCAGTAATGGGCCATACCTCGCCTTTATCGTTGACTTTAAATCCTTTTAATAATGCATTATTGAATGTGCTACCCACGTACTTCTTAAGGTTTGCTTCATAAAAGCCTTTTTCTTTAACTTCTTGTTGGTAACGCTCCGAAGCAGGCTTTACCATATCAGCAAGAGAGTTTATCTCACCGTTTAATTTGGTGATTTGTCGCTCTGCCCTTTCTGACAGCGGTTTATCCCACTCGCTCTCATCGACAATTTCATTTACGGTTTTTTGAAGCGACAATATACGCTCAATAGTGTCATTAAGGTAACGTGAGCGGCTTTCTAATTTTTCGATTTTGATTGTTAATTCTGACATGGTTTTGCCTATGTTTAAGTTACTTTTCAATATGTTGTTATTATATCAAGCCAGTATAGGTGTGCAAATTATTAGCGGAATTCACATCCTACATTAATATTTAATGAATCCAGAATTAGGTTTATAGCGTTCTAAAACGCCAACAATGCCACCACCGTAAAAACCACTAAACCATGCTCGGTGCATTTTTGTTTTGGCGAAAAACTTTCTAAACCAAATTGGAAGTGAAATTCCTTGATATCCAATATGAAACATAAAGTCCATAAAACCTGAACAAGTAGAAAAAGCCGTATTTATTCTTGTTGAATATCCATTTATTGTTTTACTTATTTTCATCTCAGTTTCCTGCTTGGCTATTTAACGATGATTTAATGTAACACCTATCGCATATCGTGCAGATAAAGAAAAGCCCCGATAATCTAGGCTTTAGTAATAAAAGTTGACTACAATTGTTCTGGATTTACAAGAGGAAAGAAATCAACAAACAAGTCGTTAACAAGTTCCCAGTTGTCCTCAGCAGGATTAAGCCAATTGAGCACTGTTTGGATCACCGACATATCGTTGTAAGGCTTATCTTTCCAGTCATCATGATAAATAATGGCTTCTTCTGCAAGGCACTCAAAGAGGTTGTCGCTGTTGCAGTCAGTAAGATCAGATATGCGTCTGTTGTAGTAGTCACTTACTGCTGGTGGGTGGAAAGGCAATAAAAAAGCACTCGAAAGTGCTTAATAGTTGCTTTAAGAATCTTCTTGAATCAATAGATTCTGACTTGCTCTATTACTGTCAATCCAGAGATCAGCCTCTTTGATGATTGACGCCAACATTGCATTGTTTGGTTCGATGTTAACATGTTCACTCAGCTCCTGCTCCATCAAACCAGAGCTAACAGTTCCTTCAGAAACACTTTCTAAGTTTTCTACGAGTTTTTTTATTTGGTCATCAGGTATGTCGTCCGGTACAAATATTCGTAGGTTTGCTGGTATATTGACTATTCTCATCTTACTGGTTTCCTTTATGAATATAGTTTTATTTTTTACTTGGATAGATCTGCTAACGTTACGCCATTATCAGTAATTTTCTCAATTGCATTACTGTCCAGATTAATAATGTAATTCGTATTCCCTTTGTTAAGGGTGTTCTCGATGTTGTAAAGCTTGTTGATACGTAAAATTTGAGAAAGTGATAAAGGCATATAGTTTTGAACATCTATCTTTTTACCGTCAACACTGATAAAAACACACATAGAGTTTAATAATTGCTGTAAAGCATATTGATAGTCATTCAAATAAGAATATGCCTTTGGTTTGATAACTTGATTAGATGTATCCATTAGATGTTTTCCTTTATTAATTTATTAACTTGAAAAAATTATCTCACAACCTCGAAAGCGCGCAGAAAATGGAGGCGCTAGGCTAGTAAAATATTTCGGAATATCCCGCCCACTAAACCTTATTTTTCAGAATTGTTTTCAGGGGTAAAGTGCGTGATTAATGAAAATCAATTAACTGAGTTAGCACCCGACACGATTGATAAATTCTCGTGTCGGGTGCTGGCGCTAATTAGGTAAAAGGCAA
>Ga0105356_10006722_pt1 | contig 10696 bp, 10 predicted proteins | sample GOMGulsemesocosm_3_FD_83502 | JGI IMG/M metagenome (GOLD analysis project Ga0105356, IMG submission 83502) | Methane-oxidizing microbial communities from mesocosms in the Gulf of Mexico - GOM9D Gulf of Mexico | ecosystem: Environmental > Aquatic > Marine > Cold seeps | place: Gulf of Mexico...
ATTGAGTTGGTATCCGATCCCGCTATAAACTCGGTTTCTATCAAAAAACTGGTTTGTTGTATTGATAAAAATTTCGTTATAGGCAGAAAGGTAGATGCCTTTATTTATTTTTTTAGTTAAGGGAATTTGCATTGACAAAAAGTAACGTACCCTCATTTTAAAATCAGATTCGATAAAACGTTGTTCAAAACGATATCTGTGACTAATCTTAAAAATTCCAATTTTCTGTTTTGTTGTTAATTGTTGAAAAATACGATGTTCATTAATCGTTTCTTTGTCGGTATTATTAATGTAGTTTTTTGATTTTATATAACCATAACCAAGCAACAGATTGGTATTGTTAGTTAGGTTGTATCCAACTCCTGTTCTGATCAATAGTTGCTCTAAATCCCCTGCAAATTCATAATTCCTATATTGAATTTCATTATGGATGCTCCATTTCTTATCGAGTTTCTTATTTCCAATATAAATGAGCCAGTTTCCTAAGTCACTTTCCTGAGCATTTAGGTTAAAAAAGCAAAAACAAAAAAAGAGGAGTAGTATTTTTTTCATGATTTAATAGTTTAAAATCCCGCCTGTCGGCGGGGTTAATTAATTTGATGTTGTTTAAGAAAATGTAACTAGGCCAGTCGAAATGTCATACATACCTCCAATGATTATGATGTCATTATTGGCTTCCATTTCTTGTAAAACAGGACTAGATTTACGAATGTTCTCTATCGTTAATTGAACATTCTTATCTGCAACAGTATTTACAAATTCGGCATTGGTAGAGTTTCTTAGATTCTGATCCGTTGGACTTTTAGTCGCATTTACTGCGGGTTTGATTTTGTTAATTAATCCGGTTAAATTTCCTAATTCTGCATTGTCGCAGGCCCCTTTTACTGCGCCACAGGCAGTATGTCCTAAGACTAATAGTAATTTAGTTCCGGCCAGTTTACAGGCAAACTCCATACTTCCTAAAATGTCATCATTCACAAAATTACCAGCAATTCGAATGCTGAAAATATCACCAATCCCTTGGTCAAAAATTAATTCTGAAGAAACTCTAGAATCGATACAACTTAAAATGGTTGCAAATGGAAACTGTCCAGTACTTGTATCGTTAACTTGCGCTAGTAAATCTCTTCTTACTTGTTTGTTTTTTAAAAACCGAAGGTTTCCTTCTTTTAATAAAGTAAGGGCTTGGTTAGGAGATATATTTGCTTGTGTTTGTAGTGTATGTGCTTTCATAATATGTATATGTTTTGATTAGGCTGTTAATGGCCTTAGTTTAAAGAAATCGAGGTAACTCGGTGGGTTGACAACCGATCCTCTTTCTGAAATTAAGAGAATTGTAATTTCTCTCATTTTTGCTTTGTAAACAAAATCATCTAAAATCTCGATGATGTCATTGTCTAAATAGCGGGTGTTTCTTACATCTAATTCTAAGAAAGAACTAGGAGGTAGCTTATCTAATTCTTTTAAAATAGCGCCTTTATTGAAAAAGGTAACCTCTTCGGCTAGCGTCATTTTAATACGTCCAGTATCAATGTCTTCAACTTCTTTATGTAAGAAATGTGAATTTTGATATGATTTAATTAGAATCACTACCACCCCAACCATAAGTCCTAAACCAATTCCTACCAGTAAATCGGTAAAAACGATTCCAAAAACAGTAACACTAAAAGGAATAGATTGTTTCCATCCTAAATGATACATTTTTTTGAACAATGAGGGTTTGGCTAACTTATAGCCTACGGTCAATAAAATAGCAGCCAAAACAGATAGCGGAATTTTATTTAACAATCTAGGGATTAAGATGACAGAAATTAATAATAAAAAACCATGAATTATGGCCGACAATTTTGTTTTACCACCAGATTGGATGTTGGCTGAACTTCGTACAATGACTTGGGTAATTGGCAAGCCGCCTAACAATCCAGAAATGATATTCCCTGTTCCTTGTGCTAGTAATTCTTTATTGGTGGGCGTCACGTTTTTATCTGGATCTAATTTGTCAGTTGCTTCTACACAGAGAAGTGTTTCTAAACTAGCTACCAGTGCAATAGTAAATGCTACTATCCAAACATCTGGATTGGTAATTGCTGTGAAATTAGGAAAACTAAATTGCGCTAAAAAGGAGTGAACATCATGAGGTACTGGCACACGTACAAGGTGTGCATTGGCTACCCCAAAGGAGGTGTTTTGTTGTGTTGTTAAGTAATATATAATTCCTATAACAACGGCTACCAATGGCCCCTGTATGATATTGAATAGTTTTCCTTTTTTACTTAATACTTTGTCCCAAAGTATTAGAATTGCCAAGCCGATACATCCAATTATTGTAGCACCTAAACTAATAGACTCAAAGGCATGTATGATGCCAGAGAAGGTGTTTTCTCCATTGATTTGAAAAAAGGCAAAATCGCCTTTTATACCAGAGTCATATCCAAAAAAATGAGGAATTTGCTTTAAAATAATAATAATTCCAATTCCGGTTAGCATTCCTTTTATTACTGATGATGGAAAATAATAGCCAATAATTCCGGCTTTTAAGAGTCCAAAGACTAATTGAATACAACCGCCTAGCACTACAGCAACTAAAAAGTTTTCAAAACTCCCTAAGGAGGTAATTGCAGTAAGTACAATTGCAGCCAAACCTGCTGCAGGACCGCTTACTCCAACTTTTGAGCCACTTAAATATCCAACAATAATTCCGCCAATAATTCCGGCGATTACTCCTGAGAAAAGTGGTGCTCCACTAGCCAATGCGATTCCTAAGCATAAGGGGAGTGCAACAAAAAACACAACGATACTCGCAGGTATGTCACTTTTTATGTGTTTAAACATTGATAATTTAATTTGATAATTTATGATTGATGTTTCAATGGAAATAGTCAACTGAAACAAATTTTGGGCAATAGATTGCCTTAAGAAATTCTTAGTTGTGAAGAGTTTCTTGTTGTCTACAAAGCATGTAGTTCATAAATTATAAGCGTTCCGGAGGGGGCAAATGAAGTTCTCTATCTATAGAGGAATATTGCATGGAATTGAAAAAAGAAATTTTTCTTGGTACCATAGGAAAATGAAATATCTTGTAGTCATTTTCAAAAGTAGTTTTGATTTCTAAATTTTCAATTTCACTTTTTTGCTCTTCTTCTTCGCCAGAAAAATCAATTAGTGAAGAGATTTCTATGTCGTCAGAAGAAACCAAACTTAATGTCGTAGGGATAAACAACACGAATGATAATGTTAAGGAAAATAAAAATGTAAATAGTTTATTTTTAAACATGTAATTTGGTTAATGGCGGCAAATATAGTTATTTAGATTTAATTGTAATAGGGATTATAATTCTTTTAAATGTGAAGTTAAAATCCATCCAATTTTACCATCTGCAAGTTTGATTTTTTTCCAAGTATCTACAGCATCGAGTACCAATACCTTTGTTCCTTCATGCAGTACAAACACCTCATCAGAATTTAAAGTAGGGGCATTGTTTACAGATACCTTAGGCGCGAAAATAATTGCAGCTTTTGTGCTAGTAGCACGGTTGTATTGGTTGTATGAAATACCAATTGAAATGGCTAATAAAAAGAAAGATAAAACACTGGTTAGAAAGTACACTCTCTTTCGATTTGAAATAGATGAAAAATAAAAGAGCAAGAACAATGTAGCTGCTAAAAAAGATAAAAATACGGACAAAACAGACCATTGATTGTAAGACAACTTCTGAATATAATTGGCCTCTAATTTTTGCAAAAATGTTTTTGGCAATTCTTCAATTGTATCAATTGTCATTCTTCTAGCAAATTCTAAATTGTTTGCAGCATCTGTGTTTAATGGATCTAGTTTTAGTGCTTTTTCGTAATAATAAATTGTATTGGCTACATTGTTTAACTTGTAATACGAGTTGGCAATATTGTAATATAAAGTTGAAGAGATTGAATCCTTTGCTTCGATTTTTTTAAAGAGCACGATCGCTTCTTGGTATTTCCCTTCTTTGTAATTTAGATTCCCTTTTTCAAACAGCTCCATTGAAGTTGTTTGCGCAACAAAAGCAGTTGTACATAGTAGGCACAATAAAAAGAATAGTTTTTTCATCTATTTATAATTGTTTGTCTAATGCAGTTATTACTTGTTTGGCTTTCTCAAATTCATCGTGCATCATTAGGGCCGTAATCGGAGTATACCTGGCAAAATCACAATCGTTTAACACATTTGTGAATTCTTGAATGTCAGTGTCAGCAACATTTTTTGACTGTAATATTTTAGTGATTTTATCTTTGCTTATGTCTGATGTTTCTATGTGCAATTTCGCTTTTAAATAATTATGCAAGGCTTTTTCTAAAGCGATGTAAAACGCTTCTTTATTGCCTAGCTGCTTTTTAGCATCAGCTAAATACTTTTTAGCCAATCTGTCTGCTTTGCGTTGTTTTACACCAACAAGGTCACTATTTCTTTCTACTGACTTCGTATAAATGATGATTCCGATTGGAATGGTAATTAATGGTAATAGAAGTAAAATATAAAACAAATTGGATGCAAAGAAGTCTTTTTCAACCAGGGGCTTAAAAGTAGACGTTGTTTGGATGTATCTAAAATTACTGCCTGTTATTGTAACTTGTTGTTTGACATTATTTGTTGTTGTTGGCGCTATTTCTTTTCCTTCTAAAACAGTAACAAAAAGATCTTCTGTAGTGATTGTTTTATATTGTTTTTCTTTTAAACTAAAATATGAAAAGGCCACTTTTGGAATTTTGTATTTTCCTTTATACTGCGGAACAACCGTGTACAAATCATACACCGAGCCACGTAAACCAGTTAAGGTAGTTCTGATTTTTTCCTTGTGTTCAGGAGTGAAAATTTCCAATTCTTTTGGTGTTTCTATTTTCGGAATTTCAAATAGTTTTAAATTTCCTTTTCCTGTGACCGCAACTTTGATTTGTGAAGATTCATTTGCTTTTAAATCATTTTTGCTTGAAGTAATTTCAAAATCATAATCACCAACGGCTCCCGTAAAGTTTTCAGGTTTCCCTTGTAGTGGTAATTCTTTGACATTTATATTCCTTTTTGGAGATGAAAAAGCCATTGTTAAATTTCTAGTAATTGGGTTTCCAAAGAAATCTCCCCTTCCTGTAGGGACCCCAATCAAAATATCCATCTTCATGGGCTCTATCACCAGCTTTCCAGATTTAGTTGGAATTAATAATGCTTTTTTAAGTACAATGTACCTGTAGTTTTCACCATTGTAAACGCCATTTTTAATCTGTAAGTTGTTTATTTTTATATCTTGATTCCAAAAACCTATATATTGAGGACTCTCGGTTACAGAAAAATCTCTTACAGCAATGTTTTCGCTTACATATAACTTGTACTCAACATAAATACCTTCACCAACGAAAGGTTTAGATTTCGAAATTTCTGCAACTAAATGAACATTTTGACTTGCAATATACTCAGGGTCGTTAGGGTTTTTCGGAGTCGCTACAGCTTTTAGAACGTTTATCTTAACGGCATTTGTCCTTAGTGTTTTTCCATTTAATTGAATGCTTGCTTTTGGTATAGTAAATGTTCCGATAGCCTTTAGCTGAATCATAAATGTGTAAGATTGCGAAAAACTTACTTTGCCATTTATCCAAGATTGATTTACAGACTGACTTGGGCCAGAAACAACTCTAAAGTTTTTAAATCTGGGAGGCGTAAAATTATCAGCTCCTTGCTTATTGATGGAAAAAACAATTTTTAAACGTTGGTTTACGCCTAGTTTATTTTTACTCACTGAAGTTTTGAATGCTACTTGAGCAAAAATAACTTGTGTAAAAAAACTCAAGAATATAAATATGTAAGCTACGCTGTTTTTCATTTTTTATGAGGTCAAAAATACTATCTTTTTTAGAATATCAAAAAAAATACAATTACCAATCTTTTTCTTGTTTTACCTTGTTGCCTTTTGACTTTTTAACGTTCATTTTCTTTTGGGTTTTCTTTTCCTCATTGTTTAAACTTTCTAATAATTGTTTAATTTGTTGAGGGGTCATAGCACCCTTTTTAGGCTTCGGTTTGTTTTTCTGATCTTTGTTGTCTTTTGGGTTCTTAGGGTTTTTCTTGTCTTTTTTGTCGTTGTCCCCGTCTTTTTTATCTTTCTTTTTATCGTCCTTCTCTTTGTTGTCTTTCTTCTCGTCTCCTTTGTCGTCTTTCTTTTCCTTGTCTCCTTTTTTATCCTTATTTTCTTTTTTGTCTTTGTTGTCTTTTTTCTTATCGTCTTTTTTGTCCTTCTTTTTGTCTTTCTTCTCTTTCTCCTTTTGTTTTTTCAATTCCTTTTGTGCAACTGCCAAGTTGTAGCGTGTTTCATCATCTTTAGGATTGTTTCTTAGAGAGTTTTTATAGGCATCTACTGCTTGTTGATATTGTTTTTGCTCCATGGCAGAATTGCCAATATTATGAAAAGCTTCTGATTTGGTGTTTTTATCTTTAGCGTCTTTTGCCGAAACTTCATACTGTGGCAGCGCTTCTTTAAAATTCTTTTGTTGGTACAAAGCGTTACCTAAATTATAACTTGCTTTTTTATAGCTTGCGTTTTTCTCTAAAGCTTTTTTAAAAGAAACACTAGCATCGGTGTATTTTTCTTGTTTGTAGAGCTCGTTCCCTGCTCTTACTAAACTTCTGGCTTCTCTTTGTAGGCGAATAGAATCCTTCACTTCTTGCGCTGTTAACACCGTTGTGAAAAACAGAATTACCAATAAAATTGAATAGTTAGTTTTCATAATCGTGTACTTATTGTTCGTTAAACAAGTCAATTTTCTTAACCCATTTTGTTTTTTTATCTAAAAAGAAAACATCAATTAAAAGAAATAAAATCCCCAACCCGATAAACCATTGAAACTGGTCTTTATAGTCAGAGAATTGTTTGGTCTCAAACTCGTTTTTTTGTGCGTTTGCAATTAATTCTTCAATAAAATCAACAGGTTTCTTTGTTTTGTTTCCGTCTATATACCTTCCTCCGGCAACATTAGCAATGCCTTCTAACATGTCTGGTTTCCTTTTGGTAATAACGGTTTCTCCTTTGTGTTTTTTATATCCTAACAAAGAACCATTCACTTTAATTGGGATTGGACTTCCTTTTTCAGTTCCTACACCAATTGTATATACTTTTACGCCTTCTTTAGACATGTTTTGTGCTACTTGCTTGGTGTCTTCTTGATGGTCTTCACCGTCAGAAATAATGATTAAAAAACGATTGGTTTGTTCATCATTATTGTAATATGTTTTTGCTAAGTTTAGAGCTTCATTTATAGCGGTCCCTTGACTGGAAACCATATCAGGGCCAGCATTCTGTAAAAACATTTTAGCGGCAGCATGATCTGTTGTGATTGGCAATAACGGATAAGCATTCCCCGCATAAATTATAATTCCGACCCTATCACTTCCTAACTTGTCAATTATTTTAGTGATAATTTGTTTTGCTTTTTCTAATCTGTTTGGAGCAATGTCTTCTGCTAACATACTCTTTGAAACATCCAGTGCAAAAACAACATCGACACCTTCTCGTTTTACAGTTTTTAGTTTTGTGCCCATTTTTGGGTTTACCAATGAAATGACTAAAAAGCTAATTCCGATTATTAAGAATACCAATTTTAAGACTGATTTAAAGGTGGATCTATTGGGTGCAAGTTTGTCTAATAAAGTAATATTTATAAACTTTTTTTGCACTCTTTTTTTCCACCAAAAAGCCAACAGAAATATCACAACTATTACAGGAATAATTGAGAAAAGGTAAAAATATAATGGTTCTTCTATTTGATATAACATGTTTATATAAAACTTTTAAATACCGTGTTTTTTAAGGTGAATTCTACGAATAATAAACCAAGTGCGATTAAGATCAATGTGCGATACAATTCTTGATAATTGTAATATTTAAATTCTTCAATCTTGGTTTTTTCCAGTTTATTAATCTCCTCGTAAATCGCTTTTAATTTAGTGTTATCCGTTGCTCTAAAATATTTTCCTTCAGTTTCTGCTGCGATGTGTTGTAGCAACTCTTCGTCAATTTCTACTTGTTGTTTTGTGAAAATTAAACGTCCCGTTGTTGGATCTTTTCGTGTTGGAAAGTCTGCCATTCCGTTTGTTCCAATACCTATGGTATACACCTTGATGCCTAATTCTTTCGCTAATTCTGTCGCTGTTTTTGGATCAATAAAACCAGAATTATTAACGCCGTCAGTTAATAAAATAATGACTTTACTTTTGGCCTTGCTGTCTTTTAATCGATTTACAGATGAGCCCAAGCCCATTCCAATTGCAGTACCACCTTCTAATTGGCCCCATTTAATTTCTGAAATGGTTCTTTTTACAATTCCTTTATCACTTGTGATTGGGGTTTGTGTAAAACTTTCACCAGCATAAACGACAATACCTATTCTGTCGTTTGGTCTGCGATTTACAAAATCTGTTGCCACTTTTTTCAGAGCATCCAATCTGTTTGGTTTTAGATCTTGAGCGAGCATGCTGGCAGAAACATCTATGGCCATCACAATGTCAATCCCTTTGTTTGTCTTTATTTTTTTACTTACAGCAACATTTCTAGGTCTTGCCAATGCCACAATTAAAAAACACATGGCTGCTATTCTTAACACATATATTATTGGCTTTAGCTTTGAGACAAATGACTGTGTTGCTTTAAACCCTTTTAGACTTGGTATTGTTAGCGTTGCTGAATTTCTTTTTCGAACAACAACTTGCCAAATTATTACTATTGGGATTAGTAAAAATAACCAGAAAAATTCTGGATTATGAAACTCGAAATTAGTCCAATTCATCATCTTCTGCTTTTTTAATTTCTGCGGTTTCTTCTTTTACAGGTTTTAAGTCTATCACCACTTCTTCGGCTTCTTTTCTATTAAACTCAATTTGTGCCGAGAGCGGTTTTGATTTCGCAAACTTTACAAAATCTGCTTCACGTAATAAATCGCGTAATTTCTTAATAGTTTCTTTTGTTGTTGAAATCGAAGATGAATCATAAAAATCAGTTAAGGTATCTATCAATTCATCTGTGGTAGATTCTAAAGCAGGTACTTTTAATTCACGTTCTATAAAACCTCTAATAATTCCTGTAAGTTCGCTGTAATATTCTTTTATTTGATTGTTCTGCCACAACAACTTTTCGTCCAATTCGTGGAATTTTTGAATGGCTTCTTCGAAAGGAGGTAACGCAGGAATAAGGGGCTCTTCTGTTTCTTCTTTGTTCTTTTTGAAAGCAAGGTATACTATCAGTCCAATAAGTAATAAGGCAATAACGGCATACCAAACGTATTTTTTATAATCATCAAAAACATACGGTTCGCTTTGTAATGATTTTATAGGGAACATTTTTTGTTTTGTAGTGTCTACAGCTACTGTTGCAACCTTAATCAAAAGTGAATCCGTTAGGTGTAATCGCTGTTTGATGAAGATTTGCTGTTGCGGAATATAGTATGCGCCACTATCAAAACTGGTTAAGATGTATTTCTTAATCAATTGGTTTTTGATGGTGTCCATCTTAGTGTCTTCTACAATTTCTACTCCGACTAAGTTTTCAAGTTTTGGGAAAATTACATTCGCAGTATCTTGAACCGTAATTTTATACTCAAATTGTTCGCCAATTCGAATATTGGTTGTGTCAAGTTCGGCTTTAACCACTGGCTTTTGTTGCGCAAAAGCGACAACAGAGAATGTTAAAAATAGGTATAGTAAATGTCTTTTCATTTCAAATTTCTAGCTTCCTTTGTGTTTAAAATAACCCAATAATTTTTTCACATAATCTTCATCAACTCTTGTTGTGATTGTTCCTGCTCCAGAACGACTAAATGTTTTCTTATAATAATCATTCAATCGCAATGCATTCGCTTTGTAATTATTTCGAATACTTTTAGAACTTGTGTTTACCAATTGTGTGTTGCCTGTTTCAGCATCTATCATAGGAACGATCCCTAAATTCGGAATTTCCTCGTCATGTTTGTCATACACTTTAATACCAGTGACATCGTGTTTTCTACCCACAATTTTTAGCGTCTGTTCATAGGCATCATCCATAAAATCTGAGAGTAAAAACACAATGGTTTTTTTCTTCATCACATTCGATAAGAATTTCAACGCTTCATTGATGTCTGTTTTTTTACTTTTTGGAGTAAACTCAATCAATTCTCTAATGATTCTTAATACGTGACTTTTTCCTTTTTTTGGCGGAATGTATAATTCTACTTGGTCAGAAAACAGCAGTAAGCCCACTTTGTCGTTGTTTTGGATTGCAGAAAAGGCAAGTGTTGCAGCTATTTCAGTAGCGGTATCTCTTTTAAATTGTTGATGTGTCCCAAAGAATTCTGAACCAGAAATATCAACCATTAACATCATGGTTAATTCGCGTTCTTCTTCAAAAACTTTTACATGTGGTTCGTTGTACCGAGCAGTAACATTCCAATCTATAGATCTAATTTCATCTCCATATTGATAAGGGCGTACTTCAGAAAAGGTCATACCCCTCCCTTTAAAGGTCGAATGATATTCGCCGCCAAAAATATGATCAGACAACCTACGTGTCTTAATCTCAATTTTACGTACTTTTTTAAGTATTTCTTTAGTTTCCAATATTTAATCGTTTAATTGTGTATTTGTTTATAGGCTGTTTATCTGAAAAAAATGGATAAACGAATGCACGATTCAACAATTTCTAAGGTA
>Ga0105356_10006724_pt1 | contig 10691 bp, 8 predicted proteins | sample GOMGulsemesocosm_3_FD_83502 | JGI IMG/M metagenome (GOLD analysis project Ga0105356, IMG submission 83502) | Methane-oxidizing microbial communities from mesocosms in the Gulf of Mexico - GOM9D Gulf of Mexico | ecosystem: Environmental > Aquatic > Marine > Cold seeps | place: Gulf of Mexico...
ATTATAATTATTTAGGTTTAAATATGTCGTCTATTAAATCAGGCGTTCTTCATTCTTTGAAGTGGATTGCTATCAGCAAGTTGATAATTCAGGCTTTTCGTTGGTTAGCTACATTTATCGTCATAAGGTTACTTATGCCGGATGATTACGCCATTGTAGCGATTTCAGACATGGTTGCTGGGTATTTACTGGCTTTTAGCTCTTTAGGTTTGGGGGCTTTATTGGTGAGTAAGAAGAAGGTTGACTTGAGGTTTATGCAAGAGATGCTTTGGTTATCCTATATCGTAAACATATCACTTTTCATAATTCAGTTTTTTTTAGCAGAATATATAGCGGGGGTTTACAGTAACGAAGCCGTCGAGATGGTATTAAAAGCATCCGCATTTTGCTACCTATTAAACATATTTACGTTAATACCTTCATCATTAATGGTTAGAAATATGGAGCACAAACGTAAGTCACTAATTGAGATGTTCGCTGGTCTAACGTCAACCATATCAATTATAACGTTAGCATATTGCGGCTTTGGATTTTGGTCTTTAGTTTATGGCTACATTATCAATGAAGTTTTCAAAGCTATTTTTTACTTTAAATATTCTGATAACTTTATATTCATCCCCCATATACCACGTAAACGCTCATTAAAGTTGATGCGATATTGCTTATCAGTCTCATTATCTGAACTAATATTTCACATTCGCGATTCAGCTGACTTGTTAATTGGCGGCATTTATTTAAGTAAGGCCCAATTAGGCGTTTATAACGTTGCACTTCAAGTATCGAACATGCCCCTTAGAAAGTTAGCCCCTCCTATTCGAGCTGTAGCTCACCCTACCCTAGCTAAATATAGAAATGATAGTAAACGTTTGTTTGGGTATTTAACCAAAATGCAACGTCTTGGTTTTTTTATTACCGTCCCATTATTTTGGGGAATATCCTCAACTATTGACTTAATTTTACCTCACGCACTCGGAGCGCAATGGAGTGATTCTATTAATGTTATTTCACTTATTTGCTTAGCACTTCCATTTCGTTTTGGAGAGGAAATGCTCCACCCAGTGCTAAAGGGGATGCAACGAGGCCGAGAGATGTTGATATGTAACATCTTTGGCTTAGTGGTATTTTCAGCATGCATTTATGTTGGTGTTAGTGCTAACCACGGCCTTGCTGGCATTGCCTTAGCGTGGATTGTTAGTACCCCGTTGATATATTTCTTTTCGGCATATATTGCAAGTAAAGCTCTTGGACAAAGTATGCAAACGTTTTCTAATCAGTGGATTTCACCTGCTGTAGCAGGAGTGTGTATGGTTTTGTCTATTGAGATGATTAAACAATACATTAATGGGTCCATTCACCCATTACTTATTTTACCAATTGTAATGATAGTGGGCGGAGTTACTTACTTGTCAACGATATTGTTGATCAAGAAAACGTTAGTTACTGAAATATTGGATTTTCGAAAAGCATAATGGCTGGATTTATCTTTCTGGCCATATATATTGCGGTAATTTTCATTCGTCCTCAGGAGATTGGAAACCCTAACGCCACCTTTCCCATTGTGAAATACCTCACTTTAACAACGATGGGGTTATGGTTGATGTTCCATAAAGAGAAGGTGTTCTCACCTCAACTGAAAGCTCTATTCCTTTTTTGCATAGTTATGTCATTTTCATCTGTCTTAAATGGATGGGCAGGTGGCGCAATCACTGTACTGACTAAGTTTATACCCGCTGCCATATTGCCAATGATAATTGTTAGTAATTTGATAACTACGCTTAAACGTCAACACATAATCATGACTATATGCCTCATTGCTGCACTATGCATGGTTCACAATGGGTATTACCAACTTCAACACCCTGAAGGTATAGGTTGGACAGGCACGAGTTCTGTTGGTGCTAACCGTATAACTTACCTTGGAAACTTTGGCGATCCAAACGATCTTGGAATGTTTTTAGTTATGACTTTGCCTTTTGCTGTTTATTTTCGAGCAAACAGTGGAGCGGTCTTCAAACACATTGCGACAGGAGTGATTATCTCAATTTTATATGGCGTATTGATTACAAATTCTCGGGGCGCATTATTAGGAGTCCTGTCTCTTGTAGCGTTGTATTTTTTATTAAAGTGGGGCTGGAAAAAAACCATGTCAGTCGGCGTTTTATCGTTACCGGTGCTTGGTGTTGTAATGTCACAGTTTCGAACGATAGAGCAAGGCGAATCAGCAAATGGCCGTGTAGAAGCATGGTACCAAGGGTTTCAAATGCTTAAATCGGGTCCTTTTTTTGGCGTGGGTCAGGGGAACTTCACAGAATTCAACAGCCATACCGCTCACAATTCATATATTTTAGTTTTATCTGAGCTCGGTATATTTGGGTACATTTTGTGGTGCGTAGTGTTGTTCACCACAATATATATGCTCTACAAAATAATGGTCTTCGGAAAGAATCACCCAGATATCAAATCTTTATCGCTCACTGCACAAAGAGAAATAATGTTGAGTAAAACTCTTATCTTCTCAATGGCTGGATTTATGACAACTGCTTTTTTTCTGAGTAGGAGTTACTCCATTTTGTTTTTCGTGTTCTGTGGTATAGGCATAGCGTCATATTACAGAGCAATCAAAATAATCCCAGAAGTGGAAATTACCGACTTCAAACCATTCCTCCAAAAGGTCTGCAAATTCAGTCTTTATAGCGTGGTTTTTCTTTACATCATCACCAGAATACTACTGTAGGAAAATATGAATTATTACACTCCATTATTTAGAAATGTTCTATACCCCTTTTACGAGAAAGTTTTAAGAGGGCGCCCTTCTCTATCTTACTTAAACGATTACCAATCCAATCTAGATCTCTCACTCAAAGAACTAGAAGCTTTACAATTAGTAAAGCTAAAAAAAATACTACAACACTGTGCTGATCGTATCCCTTATTACCAAAAGGTTTTTGAACGCATTGGTTTGGATAATATAGACGAACAAATCAGTTCAATAAGCGACTTTGAATGTATCCCTGTATTAACCAAAGAGTTAATTAGAGAAAACCATCATTTATTGGTGCTCAAGGATAATAACAACCTAAAAAAGGCGACTGGTGGCTCAACAGGGCAATCCTTACAGCTCGAACTTGACCACAATAGTGAACTATTACGCAACGCTGTTGCAATTAGAGGTTACGACTGGCTTGGTGGCGGGTTGGGTGTTAAAACCTTTTACCTATGGGGAGCAGATCTAAATCAAACATCAGCCTCTAGCCTTAAAACTCGATTATACGAACGTTTTTATAATAGACGTATCATGAATTCATTCCATATGAACATGAACAACCTATTTGAATACACTGAAGCTATTAATCAATATAAACCGGAAGTTATAGTTAGTTATACATCTCCATTGTTCATGCTAGCTAAATTCATTCTAGAGAACAATATTGAGATGCCATCAATAAAGAGCATTATTACGGGTGCTGAAGGGTTAAATGATGAACAGCGACATGTCATTGAAAAAGCCTTCAACTGCCCTACTTACAACACCTACGGTAGCAGGGAAACTATGCTCATTGGTGCAGAGTGTAGTGTTCAAAAAGGTTTTCACGTAAATATTGATCACCTTGTGGTTGAAACGCTCGATACAAATCACAAATCAATCAAAGGCTCAGCTGGTGAAGTTGCCGTCACTGACTTATCAAATTATGGCATGCCATTTATTCGATATATCAATGGAGATATAGCCACATTAACTGATTCGCCCTGCCCTTGTGACAATCCGCTACCAATGATGTCTAAGGTAAACGGCAGAAAGTTGGACATACTAAAATCAGCCGATGGAAGCATGATCCCAGGTGAATTCTTTCCTCATTTAATGAAAGACCAAACAAATGTAGTTAAATATCAAGTACAGCAAAGTTGCCTAACTCAATTAAACCTCAAATTGGTTATCAACAATGCTTTCAGTGAGGAAGACGAGTTAAAAATCCTATCATCATTCTCTAAAATTAATGGTTCTTTAAAGCTAAAAATCAACATTGTGGATGACATACCGTTAACTAAAAGTGGCAAGCATCGTGTCACTATTTGCGAGGTGTAATATGATAACAAACAAAGAAAAGCTTCTGATTGTTAGTAATTTATATCCATTACCATGGGAGCCAAACCGTGCAACGTTCAATAAACAGCAATTCGATCAACTTAAACATGACTTTGAGATTAAGATAATTGTTCCAGTGTCATGGCTGGAGTATTTTAAACATCGAAAATTGATCAGCACTCCTGGTGATGTACTGTATGTCCCATATTTTTATATTCCTAAAATATTGCGCCGACTAAATGGTAATTTTATGTATTTATCCATTAAAGCCCTTGCAGGAAAATGGATAAAATCCTTCAATCCAGACAAGTTACTTGGTAGTTGGATTTTTCCTGATGGATTTGCTGTAAAGAAGTTAAGTAAAGATTTGAACATACCTTATTTTATCAAAGTACATGGCTCAGATGTGAACGCTCATATCAACACGCCATCTCGACGTAAAAGAATCATCGATGTTGCAAATAACTCTAGTGGTATATTGTCCGTGAGTAGCGCTTTGAGAACGCGGCTCGTAGATGCAGGTGTACGAAATGAACTTATCCGTGTCATCTATAACGGTGTTAATAAGGATCTATTCAAGCCTTGCCCCTCTATCGATAAAAAGAACAACGACAACATATTATTTATTGGAAATATAAAGCGTGGAAAGGGAGTTGTAGAGTTATTAAAAGCTTTTAGTAATATAAGTATTCAATACCCAGAATTAAGACTTAATTATGTCGGTAACGGGGGGATCACTGCACTACTCAAAGAGCAAACCAATAAGCTGGGTTTATCAAATAGAGTATCATTTCTTGGTTCGGTACCTCATACCGACTTACCATTGTTGATAAATCAGGCCAGAATACTAGCGCTCCCAAGTTATGCTGAAGGCGTTCCAAATGTCATATTAGAAGCAATGTCATGTGGTACCCCTGTTGTTGCAACGGAAGTTGGAGGTATACCTGAAATAATTAAGAGTGGAGTTAACGGTTTTACGGCTAAATCGAAGGATGTTAATTCCCTTACCCACATACTGATCGATGCACTTGAGCACAACTGGGAACACAGTAACATTGCATTAACGGCAAAGCCTTATGACTGGGATGCTAACAGACTAAGCGTGTCAACCATGATACTTGCATCGTAACAATACTGAGCAACTATATTATTAAGTTGCTCAATTTAATGAATCACTTTACCAGCACTGTATTCAAGATTTGGATCAGCAAGCAGAGAAACACCAAACCATTGAGGGTGATGTTTCTCTAAGTCCTCTAGAGAATAATAAATATCTTCTGCCCTTGCTATGCCTGAGAGAGCATCTTGAACAGTGTATTTAACCTTATCATCTCGTAAACGCCACCCTTTACCATAAACATTAGTTATGGTGGCCTCACCCTTGTCTGTCTTCAAAGAAAATTTTGTAGGGGTGATACTCGTAATCATACTCACTATTTATCTCTAATAAATTTTAATGGCAATAATTTTAACTCAGTTTATTTTGACTTTGTACATCTAACTGATTATATCAACAGTAAACATGCGTATTCCTTTGATTCTATGGAGAAACAAATGGAATTGAATATGCGAACTTTTGTTTATTCAATACTTATGGAGATTAAATATCTGATCATTTTAAAATATTATAGAGCGCTTCAGAAAGTTTTTTTCCTAATTTCTCTTCATCAAAAGTGATCTGAACTTTCCCCTTTGAACAAACCACTTTGACCGATTGACGTTCTAAAGATCTAGTCCATACGCTATCTGGAGAAGCATCTACTGGTAAAACATCCGTTTTCTCAATAGCCTTATTAATAGCTTTTTTAAGCTTGGTAATAGCTACTGTAATCAATTTATTGGTAGTATCAGAGATGTCATCTTCCATAATATTTGTGATGTGCTTAGCTGCCGCTATAACTTCTTCACTCTCAATGGCCTTCACAAAGTCAGGGCCATTAGATTTATGAAGTTTTATCATTTCTCTTAGATAACGATAACCAAGACTCTTAAGAGATGGGAATAACTCTATAAATTGAACAGGTAAATGAGTGAAACTGATAGCTTCTGACACTTTACCTTTTGCTGTTTTGAATATTACAGATAAATCATCATAAGAAACTTCCTCACCACGTTCCTCTGTCTCTTTGATGTAATCATTCAAGGTAAAGCCAAAATCAAGGATTGTCGGCTCTTCATACACATCTGATGCACTAGCATATGCTTTCTTTTCAGCTTCAGTAAGTTCTGAGCAAACTTGAATATAAAACAAGCCGTTTTCAACAAAAGAGACGGCTTTTCGACGCCTCAACCCAGCAAGTACTCCAATATTTCCATCAGAATCAATTTCACCTAACGCAGGATGGGTATTAAACCCATTAGCGGATATTTCGGGATAAATATCAAGAACAGATGCAAGCCCTAAATGATCTTCACTACGTTTATTATAGCGACTTTTATAAGTTTTAGTTTCCAAATCTTGGCTACTAATGCACATCATCTTAAACTTTAATTTTACACCTTCCCTGCACGGTGAAGGCAATGACACATTACTTCCGATTTTTGACAATCTTGAAGCATTTTTTGGTGACGTAGAATAAGCATCTTTCATTTAACTATTCCCCCCTTTTAGTTTGAACATCTTTTAAAAGATTAAAGATTTCTCGACCTACATCTTTTAAACTATCTACAGCTTTTTCGAGTTGCCTATCTGAACAGAGCTTGTCTTTTTTCTTTAGGTCCAGAATTGTCCGGTTATTTTGACTAGCGACTTCAAATGCTTGTGAGCTTTTAATTGAAACAGTTAGTAAGTCCAAACCTAAAGCGTCCTTCATCCGATTCAACAAACTCATACCACGATCATGCTCATCATCGAAGTTAGTGCTTAAGACTTTAAACCATTCCAGATTTTTACCTTTTGATGGTAATTTCTCCACCTCAGCTGGGAGCATATCGAAGTAATTTTGAGTAGACTTCCAATCTAGTGCTTTAGGAGTACAAGGAATTAGAAAGCCGTTCGATGCTTCAATAGCACTAACAGACAAAGGACTTAGACGCGGTGGAGTATCAATAAATATCAAATCATAGTCATCCACTAGGTAGTCAATAACTCTCTCTTTAAATAATCGTTTCAATTTGAGTTTATCGTCCATGCTATTCATATCAAAAGCACCGGTGTCAAACCTCTCATCAAACGGAGTCGCGGCCATCACATGGAAATTTGGAATGTGCGTTTCAATTATAGAACCATGAACAACGTCTTTGTGTTCGAGGCCTTCGTTTATATATTCTTGGTATATTCCATTTGGCTCTTTATCCCCAAGCATGATATCTACAGCGGTAATGATTTGAGAATCTTCATCAACATTTGCTAGTTTGGCTTGTGATCCTTGTGGGTCAAGATCGATCAAAAGTACTCGAGGCCTATATTCCAATAGCAGAGAAAAATAAACACTTATACTTCCAGCTGTAGTTGATTTACCAGTCCCTCCTTTCAAGTTAGCAACATTGATAACAGCCGATGTTGTGAACTTATCTGACCATTTCTCTAACTCAAGTTCATCCATTAATGCGTGAATATGCGCAAGTGTGTATTTATATTGATTAGAAATTTTTCGGACCTCAGAAATCACACCTCTTGTAAGGCAGTCTTGCGATAAGATTTTAAAAGTAGGTAAACTCATACCCATCATTTTCGCAACTTCTGAAGCTGGATAGCTGTGGTTTAATACCAATGAATCAACATCGCCTGATTTAGCTGCAGAGCGCTTCTTTTTTTGGTTAAACTCCGTTTCTTCTGAGCGGATTCTTTCACCCGCTTTTTTAATACTTTCCACAACATCCATAAATAACTCCAGCATTTAATCTATTAAATAAAACATTCGTAAAGGCATCTCGCCCATCAATTTTATGTTCAGAGCATGATTTTACGTTCATGACTGTAAATCAAGTTCTAAACATGATTTTACGTTTAGAACTTAAATTTACCAGAAGAACACAATACTATGCAAATGATTAACAACTATATAGTCAATTATTTTTTTAAGTTCCATGAATTAATTAAATTTCGAACGCCAAAACCACCCAGCATCTGATAAAACAAAGGCCTACACGAGCGTTCAACGGTTGAACTCCATTTTCTGCAATTAAAAACCAAAATGTTAATTTAACTTAAATGTTAATGCCTGAGTCGTAATCTGCGAATGGGTTCATAAAATCCAACATTCATTTAATAAAAAAGGGAAGAAATAAGCCATGAGTAATTTGAATCAAAGAGTAATAAAAGGTCTGTATTTAACTAATACATCTAGAACCCAACAGGAATTAATGTTGGCATCCAAAACTGAAGACTCGTATATATTGAAATCAATTGCCGAGAATCCGAACTGCCCATCTGATGTGTTATCTAAACTTTCATTTAACGATAGTGCATATGTTCGGCATGCAACAGCAAGAAACCCACACCTACATACTGATGATTTAGATAGGTTGGGTAATGAGACGGATTTTGACATAAGTTCTGCGGCATTAAAAAACCCAAATTTATCATTGGATAGTTTGAAAGATAATCTCAGAAGTAATGACAAAAGCATAAGATATAAATCCTATCAAAACCCACATGTTTCGATAGAGCAGATGATACAAGCAATTGATGGTAATGATTTTAACGTTATTTGCTCTATTGCATCCAACACATCTGTTCCTGCGTATTTATTAGCTAAGCTCTCAAAATCAGTTTGTGCCCGTGTTCGCGGGAACGTAGCTTCAAACACTAGTACCCCGCCCGAAGTTTTATTTTGCTTAGCTAGCGAAAAATGTTCGACGATATCAAAAAGTGTAATAAACAACCCTAGCAGCCCAGTTGAAGCATTAGAGCGAATTGCAAAGGATGGCGTGAATGTAGCCAGAGAGTATCTTTGTGAAGCTTTAGATCTCCCACTCTCAGTTCTATCTATATTAATAAATGATCACAAACACTTTGTTAGATTGAAAGCCATTGAAAATAGAGGCGCATCAACCCGCCTACTTCTGCAGGGTGCGAATGACATAAGTGAATCAGTACGAAAAGCTACTGCAAGAAAATATAACATTACTGAAGAATGTACCAATATTTTGGCAGCAGATAACTCTATGCTGGTAAGAGTAAATTTAGCACAAAATCCATTCATCAACATGAATATCGCGATTAAAATGCTAGATGCTCGTTGTAAGAATACTAATACCGCCCTGCTTAATAACCCTAATTGCTCCGCAAAGATAATGAAAAGACTTGAGCCAAAATATAAATTAAAGATAGATGCACGTCACCGTTTAAATAAAGCCCAGATAACGAGGAAACTACTTGAACCAGGTGTTGACTCAGCAGAGTTGTTTGTCGAATCGACATTCGTGAAACCTCGAAAATTAGGGCATATGGCCGCATAAGGAAAAATAATGGATAAATTATACATAAAGACGATCATGAGCATTTGTTTTATATTTTTGTCAGGGTGCATGGATGATATAAAGACAGCTCAGGACGCCTGCAATAAATCTAGTGAGTACTGTGAATTAGTGATTGAAGATGTTAAATGCTCTACTCACTCAGACGGTTTCGTTACCAATTACTATTTAGCTAAAGAGCAGAACAAGAATAAAGGATACTTCCAAGCAATTAAATATTCTGATAATTACATTACCTGCTCAACTGCAAATATGTTGAAGACCCAACAATTAATTGAAACTAAGTTTAAAGACCTTTCGTATGCGCATAGTGAAAAACGTCTTTCTTCACGGGCCATAGAGCTTGCTCAATTGAATGATGATTTATCTAACAGTAGGAACAACATCAATAATGTTAAGAGGATAAAGGCATCAATTCTAAATGTAACGCAAGATACGAATGACCAAGACTTTTTATTGTGGAGGTGGGCGAACTTAAATGAAGTCGGTTCAAGGGATAAACTTGTTCTCTTGGATAAAGCCAACAGTGTAACAAATGCACATGCTTTGTACTTCCTTTCACAGCACTACGCTAGAAACGATTCAAACAAATCTTTGACAACTTTAAAAAAGCTACTTTTGCACATACCAAAAGAAGAATACATGAAAGAAACACCTATTTCGTCTTCTAATAGCAAAAGCCTTCACTTAATGGCTATCAGAGATATTGCAGCAATATATTATAGGAGAAAAGAATATTCCTTGGCATACGTTTTTACTCATTTATTATTCAGGATGAATGACACCTCTGCCAATGTGAGTATGCCTCGCTCAAAATTAAGTGATGATATAAGTGTAACAAAATTGAAGGCTCAGTCGTTGGCGATATACAATAACCTAGCAAATGGCCTAATTAAGCTTCCATAGTAGGATTTTTATGAAAAACACATACTGTAAAACAGAAAAAGCTAAAGGGCTTGTTTATTTGTTGGATGATAAATCAACGACCCTTGCTATGATTTCAGCTTACTATCTTGGATATTCAATTGACAATCAACATACTCATGAGATGTTGGAGGCGATTAATAACGAAGGTGTTTGCTCTGTAACGGACGAGTATTCATTTACGGAGTACGTAAATCAACTGGTAATAACGAGTAAAACTCTCAATAATCACCAATCAGATAAACCATATGACTATTTTCGC